>Ga0233450_10000022_pt1 | contig 153707 bp, 131 predicted proteins | sample 011ome_30_FD_189956 | JGI IMG/M metagenome (GOLD analysis project Ga0233450, IMG submission 189956) | Coastal salt marsh microbial communities from the Groves Creek Marsh, Skidaway Island, Georgia - 011501CT (spades assembly) | ecosystem: Environmental > Aquatic > Marine > Intertidal zone >... | reverse complement strand
AGCGAAGGCTGACCGCGGAGTGAGTATTAGTGAATGGTGCGAGTGGTTAGATCTGTCATCACAGCATCAGCCAAACTATCGTAAAGCATAGCCTGACGTTGCCAGTTAGCGATCCAGTGAGTAGGTCTGTTAGTGTCTTCAGCAAGCGAGGAGAACGTGGCTGAACTCCTGCGCAAGTTGCCGTAGAGGTTTAGCAAAACTTCAGCACTCACATCCTTATCCTTATTACGTCTGTTGAACAGATAACTCCTACTGGTATCTAAATACTCTACGCAAAAGCGTGAGATAGATAACTCAGGGTCTACTGTACGAAGTGAATGGTAAATCTCATCAACAAGCATATGATTCCTCCTTATGGTTATGGTTATTTAGAGAATAGAAATGACACTGCGCTGTTAGAGCGCAGATAAATAGTGGTGTAGATGATCAAAAAACGAGAAGTGGTATTACGAGATGCCGTACGCATTAGCCCTCAGTCATCAACGCACCGTAACTGTCTGTTGTCATCGTTATTAGCAGTTGATGATCGTTTACGGATGAATGAAACCTTCTCGTTGAAACCGCTGTAGTCCAAGTCATCGTCGTGAGAACCGTAGCCAGCCCAGTTAGCGTCAGAAGTAGCACGCCAAAAAAAATGATGATCGCCTAAATCAAAATCGCGCTGGTAAGGACTGCGTGTATCTATGGGATGGTCGTCAGCAAAGCGAATCGCCGCGCGCTCATACGTAGTTAGATACCAGCACTTACGAAAAAGAAGTTCCAAATCTACGTCACGGTTTATCTGCGGTTTACGCAAGTAGAGATGAGCGTGATGGTCTCCAAGAAGGCTGGAGTGAACGTAGCAAATCCTCTCTACTCTACAAGCACGTCTGTATCGTCTGCTCTTACGCGTACCGCTACTGCGTGTTCCGTAAAGTTGATCCTCAACTGCTGAGAGCATCGCACGTAACTGTCCCTCAAAAGTCTCTGTACCCAAGTTATGACTGGAAACACTGAGTGGTAGCGAAGGAAGGAATGGACGAACGGTGAGAGAGAAATCAGCGTGAAATCTGCTGTCAAAATCTCTCCAAGCGTTGCGCAAGGTCTTATCTGTTGAAAGTGAAATGCTCATAAAGTTATTTATGAGCGCATACTCTAAATAGCGCGAAAAACTCGCTGAAATGCTCTAAATGGAACTGAGGTAGTTGCGTAGTTTAGCGAGGTGAATAACGTAGCGTTTACGAGCGATACGCAAGTACTGCTGATCAAACATACACCAGCGGTTGAACGCGTGTAGTGGAAGGCTACACGCTCGCTCTATCTCAGCCTGCTCGTAGTCGTAAGTACCGTCAGCGTTGACCCAAGGTGGTAAGCAAGGCTGGAGCAACTGCTGCGTTATCCAGTCATCCTCGCAAGCGTCATAGATCGCTGAAAACACCTCGTTTAGCGTCATAAATCAAATACTCCAGTAAGCAACTTATTTATCTGCTCTGATCACGCTCAGAAACGCTCTCTGAGCGCGGGTACTGGTGACTGGGAGTGCTGACATAGCGTGAGAATAGTGCGCTGACAGCGTTGTCAGCAGCGCCTACAGCGAATGCCCAGGATTACGGAGGTAAGCGATTTATGCGCTTATCTACAGAAGCGCACGAAACGACAGGATCGTGAGCAAGTATGCGGTAGCAGCGAAGGCAGAAATACAGATCGTGAAAATAAAGATGCGGAAATAGAGTGACAGAAGACAAGAACGCATCAAAAGGTGATGAACGATGAAGCAAGCAAAAGTGTTGAGTGAGAAGGAAATCAAAAAGGTACTGGGGCTGGTGAAACTCAGAAGGCATAGTGAAAGAGATGAGTTAGTGGTGATGCTGAGTTATTACGCTGGCCTCAGGAGTTGCGAGATAGCATCTCTGAGAATCTGCGACGTGTTGGGTGAAGATGGTGAGGTAAAGGACGCGATCCTGTTGAGTGCGTGGCAAACGAAAGGAACTGAGCGTCAGACAGTTATGCTGGGACAGCGTTTACGGAAAGCGATCAAGAAGTACGTGCGTGGGAGCAGAGAGAATGCGAAGCAAACTGCTCCGCTCATACGTAGTCAGCAGGGCAAGGCGTTTAGCAGCGGATCACTACAGAATCTGTTTAGGTCTATTTACGAGAGCGCAGGCATACACGGAGCAAGTAGTCATAGCGGACGGAGAACGTTTATTACCGCGCTGTCTGAGAAAGGAGTTAGCGTAAGGGTGATACAGAAGTTAGCAAGACACTCGTCGTTAGCAACAACGCAGAGGTACATAGAAGTAAATGACGCTGTTATGCGCAAAGCAGTGGAGTTGGTAGGGTGACTGAGGACAAGGACGACAGCAAAAGTTGGATATGGAATCTCGCGCTGTTAGGAATACTGATAGCGAGTGTATGGTGGCTGATGAAGTCGCTATGGCAACTACTACAACTGCTATGCGGCTATGACAAGAAGCGTGGTGAGTTTAGTGTATGGACCGCAGTTGGAGCGTGGTTAGGGATAGCACTGCTGGGTTGGCTGTTGGTAGCATTAGCAACGTAGGCGCTGCTACATAGTAAGTAAGTGGCTGGTGCGTAAGAGACTGATGAGAAACAAGAAAAGTTGGGGCTGGCAAAACTGCTGAACCCTGAGTACTTACATACTACTTACATAGTGAAAATAAATGACAGCAAAAACAGTTATTTACGTATCTGACACTATTGAGTGGGAATGACGACTTTCCAGTATGGAAAAGCCGCACCCGTTCAACGTGAATCTGGAAACGAACGCCTTTTCTCTTGAGCAGACCACTTCAACAGATTTTGATCCGCTCTACGAGGTCGCCAGCAACCCTCTGGTATGGGAACAGCACCCAGAGAAAGACAGGTGGAAGCGACCCGTCTTTTCAGCCTTCTTCCAGGGGGCTATGGAAAATGACTTAGGCTGTTTCACGATTCGAGATAAGTCTGCGGGTATCGTCATAGGGTCCACGCGATTTTATTCCCACGATGTAGCAGGCGAGGCAGTGCGGCTTGGATACACGTTTCTATGTCCTAAATACTGGGGCTCTGGCGCTAATCAGGAAATGAAAGAAGTGCTCCTTGAGTATGCGTTCATAATCGTAAAGAACGTGTACTTTGACATTGGAAAAGAAAACTTTCGGTCGCGAACAGCCGTCGAAAAACTGGGTGCTGTAGAGTGCGCAGGCGATGATGAGAAGGTGGTGTACGGTCTGAGCAAGGACGTCTTCAGTCATAGAGCCTGGGGTGTTCGCAGAGTGGATCAAAACTAAGGGGTTGGTTACTTTCAGAGCAAAGTAGATGGGCCCGCTACATACTATGTATGTATGATTTGAGCAGAGCGTTGAATGACAACGCATAGAGACGAATAGCAAAAACTGATGATCGCGATTTACTTACATAGTACTTACATAGTCCAAAAAGAACCGCGTAGATACTGGGCTCTAGACGATGCGATCATTGAGTGGGAATGAAAGATTTGGGCTAAGATCTGACTTTGCCTTGCTTTTATGGCCATAAATTTATGATGTAACTACAATGAAGCGACGTTTTTCTTGTATCGTCGCTGAGACGAAGTCTGGAGTTGAGTCAAAGTGACACCCGAACAACGCGACGCACCAATTTATCAGACGTTCACAGAGCTTTTTTCCAAGGGTTTTACACTCGACACCGTGACATGGGTATTTGTTTTAGCCACTCATATTGCGGCTATTGGGTTCGGTATCTGGCTTGGCCTTGTTGCGCCACACGAGTGGGCTTCGTTGGCGGTTGGCTGGGCTGTCGCACATTTTTTCATCGGCTCTTTATCCACGACGGTTTATAGCCATCGTCTGATTACGCATCGGGCGGTCAAGACAGTATCGGCTCCCGTGCACCTGTTTTTCTGTCTCTTCGGTCAAGTTCTGAGCGTGCAAGGTAGCGTTCGTCGATGGTCGGCAAATCACGTTTTACACCACGGTGTGGATCGTCATGGCAAAAAGGAACTCGACCCATACAGTGCGACTTGGTTTCCAGATACGCTAAGGAATTTTCTGTGGTCCCATACCTTAACGCACCTGTTTAATCACCCGGAATCCGATGAATACACGCGGGCGCACAACGCGAAGTTTCACCCGATTATCGTTTGGCAGGATCGGTACTACGGCGCCTTGATCGCGTTTTGGATCTTTGCGGTTCCCCTTGGTGCGGGGTATTTACTGGGCGGAATTACAGGCGCTTTGTCGTTGCTGGCGGGCTCCGTGGTGGGTAGCGTGGCCGTTCAACACAACACGTGGACGGTCAACAGCGTCACCCACTTATGGGGTTGGACCAAAGGTTTAAAAAGTTCTGCAACTAACAACTTTGTTTGGCTTGGGCCAATGGGCGAAGGAAATCATCATGCCGATCACCATGACTTTCCGAGGGACTATCGAAACGGATTTGGTTGGTCGGGTTGGCTGCTGGATCCGACTCGATACGTGATTTTGGCCTTTCACGCACTGGGATTGGTCCAAGGCCTTAATCAGGCGACGCGTCGTGACGAGGCCGAAATTATCTCGGCGCGCAAGCTGGCAAAAGTTGTCGAATTGAGTGTCCCAGCAAAAGATAAGACCGCTGTCTATGCGCAATTGGAATCTAGGGTGAGGGAGCTACGCAAAGAATGGTTGGAAGCTGTCAGTAGCTGGGAAACGCTGCGTGCCGAATCAAAACTCCTGCAGCAAGCAAATGCGACTTACAGAGAGTTGAGTCGGGAGATGCGACTTGCTCAGGCGCGGGTGAAAGAACGTAAGCAGGCATTCTTTGCGGCTGTCGAACTGCTTAAGACTCAGGCGTTTCACTACGCGCATTAAACTTGGCTTCAACAGCCACTCACTGTTGGTATCAAGGTGATGACAGGCCGGGCAGGTGTTATCTAACTAGGTTTAGCCGAGCGGTGATGGGGCCAGCCAGGTATGGATAACAATTTAGTCGATCCAGATTGCGATGCCTTTAATTACGTCTCTCTCATTATTTGTTACGACAAGTCCTCCCCCCGAGGTTTCAGCGGTACCCATCCGCACTGGTGAGCTTCGCTCTGTTATTACCTACGCATTGGCGCCGAGACGAGCGACCTTCTTTTTGAGCTCATTCAAAGCGTGATCGAGATCTCTGTATCGCGATAAACCCGAGTCTGACGACGCACGGACCGAAGCTATTACCTCAGCGCCTTTGGGAAGTCTTGGTAGCAGGTTGACCGATCTGTAATCTTCTATTGCGGGTCTAACGTAGCCGGTAACTAAACCGGGCCCCGAAGCACAGCCGGTTATACATAGCGTAAGAAAAATCGTGACTGTCTTGAGCTTCATGTCGACAGATTACAAGTTGTTAATAACAATCTGCAAACCGAGAAAATCTTGGGGTGGTAGATGGTGGCGTGCTTCAAATGAGTCAGATTAAAGAGTTACCCATAGTAAAATGAGTCTGCGCAAAACTGGGCGACGCAGGGTGGTTGTCCTATGGGATGTGATTGCCAACAATAAACATGTGGAACCCGTATTAGGGAGCCACTGCTTAACGCAGGTACACTAATTATCTGCTTCAAAGTGAGACTGGTTTTTCAGGGCTCATTAAACGAGGTTCCTTTGATACTCGACACCGAACGCTTACGACTTCGTCCTATTACTTCAAAAGATACCGGGGATTTACTCCTGTATCACAGTGATCCAGCGGTCGTCAGGTACATTCCATGGACAGTACGATCATCTGCCGAGGTTGAGACGGCCATTGCGAACTATGCGACCTTATCTATGGCGTTAAATCACGAGGGCGACTCGATTGTTCTGGGATGGGAACTTAAAAGTTCGGGGAAGGTGATTGGGCAATCGAACGCGTCGTTAGTTTCTCTCGTCAATCAAACGGCGGACGTGGGGTGGGTTACAAGCCGAGGTTTCTGGCGCCAGGGCTATGCGTACGAAGCCTCGGCAGCATTCATAGACTTTGTTTTCAGTCAGGCAGTAGTCCGTCGCATAGTTGCCAATATTGACACCCGTAATCCGGAGTCGGCCCGTCTCGCCGAGAAGCTGAAAATGCGTTTGGAGGGAGAGTTTCGACAGTCTATCTTCACCAAGGGAGAATGGTGCGATATGTGGCAATACGCGGCTTTACGTGAGGAGATAAATCAGTAGGGATTCAAGAGTAGGATGATCGCCGTGATTGCTTCGATCAGTATCGATATGATCTTTCACTCGCGTTTCGAAAGCCTCCATTCATGCCCTCAGGCTGAATCGCCGCGCAACAGCTTCCACAATTGTTCGAACCGACTCGCATCCGCGTTGCGCCGTGTAACCCAAGTGACGTGTTGATTCGATCTAGCATCTGGATCTAAACGAATACCCCACAGCCCTTTGACCTCGTTGGGTAGGTGAGAGTAACGCATATCCACGATTAGCAATGGGTCGTTCGTATCGACCGCCAGATGATCGTTTGAAAACCACCGAAATCGCTCAATATCCCTTGCTTGCTGAGATTCTGCTTCCAGCCAGGCATAATGCGTATCGAGATCTAACCGAGTAACGGTGTCTCCCTCTATGACGGTGACTTCATGACCCGCACGGACTGCGTCGACCCAGAATACACCCTCGTGCTCATAAATTGTCTTCCACAGTAAGACATTACCAAAACTTGGTTTGGCCGAGATGAGTGCATTAACGTGTCCTCGGCTATCGGCCAGCTTTTCACCCGCAGTTGCAGCACGGTTCTCTTGAATCACACCAAGCGTGAGGTAACAGACCACCCAAGCTGCACCGCAGCGTGCAGCGACAGTAGACTTTCGAACTGCCGCAGCGACCACAAAACCTAGCAGTGGCAATGTAAAGAGTGGATCAACGACCGAAATGGTATTCCAAGCGATGCGTGCATCTGAAAATGGCCACAGTAGTAAAGTGCCATAGGTAGTGCATGCGTCGAGTAATCCGTGAGTACCATAACCAAGCAGGGCAATAAGCCAAACTTGAGGGTAGCTCATGTGGCGTCGAAGAAAGGGCCAGAAAGCCAGGGCGCACAATGCTGCGCCAAAGGGTATAAAAATAAGCGAGTGCGTGAACTGTCGGTGGTACTCGAGCTGCAGTAAAGGATCGGTAGAAGACTGAATCAGAACATCGAGGTCGGGTGCCATTCCTGCCAAGGCGCCAATGATGCCGATGCGCAGAAGACTGAGCGAGTCGCTCGCCGTTTTGCGAACAATGTTTTGAGGTACCATTGCGCCCAAGGCGGCTTGGCTGAGAGGGTCCATACTCGCTCCAACTTGTTACAACACCCTCGGCCGAAAAGTGAGATCATTCATTGGGCGCACTGGCATCATGATAGCCATTCGTCGAGGATTCTGAAACGGCGACGGATCGGTTACCAAGAGAGTTCGGGAAGGGCGATCAGCGTACGAGAAGTGTCGGCTAGTAAAGAAAGCTTGTGGATAAGGAAAGAAAGGGGGTACAGATAAAGTCATGATAATTCGCGAGGCACGTGCTACGGATTTCGACGATATCGGGCGCTGTATTTTTGCGGCCTTCGAGAATGATGCGGAGGTTATGCTTGTTGGACAACTGCGTGCGGATAAAGATGTGCTCTTCGAGCGGGTGGCCCAAGCGTCAGGGTCAATCGTTGGCCACGTTATGGTCTCTAAGTTGACCCTAAACCCTGATCTTGGTTTACGCTGCGGCAGCGTAGCGCCATTGTCGGTATTCCCCGCCCATCAATCTAAGGGGATAGGCTCTAGCTTGATGGAAGCGGTTTTGGCGCAGAGTCGCTCGCTGGGTTTAGATGCGCTGTTTTTGTTGGGTGACCCGGCTTATTACCAACGCTTTGGTTTTCGGGTCACGGGGGTGCGTAGCGATTATCCAGCAGACTATTTTCAAGCTTATGAGCTTACGCCCCACTGTTTAGTTGAAGCCAAGACAAAAGCCTCCTACGCCAGAGCCTTCACGTCGCTTTAATCATCGACGGCTGATCTCCCTAAGGCGCTAATGCTCTGAGGCTAAGACCTGCTTCACTTGCTCGATATCGATCGCCTCAATGGTTCCCTTGTGGCCTTTCACGCTTGTGGCCTTGAATAACGCATTCAAAATGGCTTCCTCTGTGGCTTCCACGGCGGCTTGAAATAGCGGTGACATTTGGCTGTTGGGCAGACCATTTGAGGGTATTTTGTTCGGGCCCCGACGGACGGATTCGTGGCTAGAGAAGGCAATAATGTAGTCGCCGCTGCCGTTCGTGACGGGGGAGCCGGTTCTGCCAATTGCGAGCATGGCTCGTGATGCGAGACGTTTCAGATTCCTGTCGGATAAAGGCGCGTCGGTTGCGATGACGACGATGATTGAGCCATCAGCATCACCCTTATCGATCACCTCTTTCATGAAGTACTGACCAAGCTGGCGGCCAACAGGTTTACCGTCGACGCGGAGGATGCCTCCGTAGTTAGTTTGTACGAGGACACCCACGGTGAAACCGCCTAGTTCTGTGGGAAGCAGCCGTGAGCTTGTGCCAATACCACCTTTCCAGCCAAATGATATTGTGCCTCTTCCCGCGCCAACTGATCCTTGCTCCACCGACCCTGATTTTGCAGATGTAATCGCTGTTTCAATAATCTCGGCACGCAAATGCCTTCCGCGAATGTCATTTAAAAAGCCGTCATTTGTCTCGCCAACCACCGCATTAACGCTTCGTACCTCTTCGTTTCCCGGTTGCTTCAATGTCCAGGAAATCGCGGCCTCCATTCCCTGTGGAACGGAAAGTGTATTGGTGAGAATGATGGGGGTTTCGAGCTCGCCAAGTTCGATGATCTGTGTGCTTCCAGCAAATTTTCCATAGCCATTGCCTTGATGAAAGCCAGCGGGGACGCGATCGCGGTAAAGATTGCCACCATGGGGCAGGATAACCGTCGCTCCAGTGTTGATAGCGTTCCCATCGGTGAGCGTGACATGTCCAACAAGCACGCCATCAACATCCGTAATCGCGTTGAGTGGTCCGGCGGGAAGGATACCCGGTGCGATACCTAGATCCCTCGCGCTTGGACGGTCGATAGCAGTGTCCGTGGATGTGTCCTCTGGCGTCAGAGGGGCATCCTTTGACCAGGCGCTACCGGCTATCACCGAGAGTGAGAGCATGCATCCGACGAAAACGCGTATCTGACGATAACTAGGGCGTGCCATAACTACTTCCTGTGAGGGAGACCATAGCTTGAATATAGCATCGACGGATTTTTGGCGTCGCCCTCGAGATGTTTTTAACCTGAGTCGCAATTTTGCTCCTATATTTTGCAGGCCATTTGTCTGCTTTACGCTCTTTTACCAAGACAATTGCGACAGGAGTATTTGACCCCCTGAGGTGAATCGAACACCATCAGCTCAACGGTTATCCCGATCACTCGGGATCTGGACGGTACGACGTTTAATCGAGCCTTTCGCTAAGGGTATGATCGAAGATACTCAGTACCGGGACTCGATAGACTGTCCCAACGTTACGCCCGCAATGCAGTCGGCGTTATAAGAATGAAAAACGATAAGGAACACATCATGTTCTCATCACGAGCTCTACCTTGGTTAGCAATTAGCGCCATTTTTGCCGTCACAAGCGTCGCCGCTGCAAAAGAATCATCAGAAAATCCACTCGCTGATCTACCGATGCGGCACATTGGCTCGGCTCTTATGTCAGGTCGTATTTCTGATTTTGCTTTCTACCCAGACGGTAATCAGGCCTTTATTACGGGCGTTTCGTCGGGCGGAGTATTCAGGACCACAAACGGTGGCACGACTTGGGAGCCCTTGTTTGATGGCGAATCCTCTTATGCCATTGGCGTCGTTGAGATTGACCCTAATGACAGTGACACACTGTGGGTAGGCACGGGTGAGAACAACGCGCAGCGTAGCGTTGCTGCGGGTGATGGCGTCTATAAGTCCGTCGACGGTGGCAAGTCGTGGGCTAACATGGGGCTCGAAGCATCTGGGCACATTAGCCAAATTTGGATTAACCCTGAAGACTCGGATGAAGTGCTTGTCGCCGCACAGGGACCTCTCTGGAGTGATGGTGGCGATCGTGGTCTCTACCGAACAACGGATGGGGGAGCAACGTGGGAATCGGTACTTACCATTGATGAGCATACAGGTATCAATGAATTCGTAGTCGACCCCAGAAATCCTGATGTCATTGTCGCCTCGAGTTACCAACGTAGACGCCATGTTTGGGTCTTGATCAATGGTGGACCCGGCAGCGGTATTCATAAATCTACCGACCGTGGTAAGACATGGACCGAAATCTCATCGGGCTTACCGAGTGACCACATGGGGCGCATTGGCCTCGCCGGCGCCAAAAGTGACCCTGACATGATTTACGCGATCATCGAAGCGAGCGACAAAGAGAAGGGCGTGTATCGCTCTACAGACTTTGGTAGTACCTGGGAAAAGCGTTCGTCCTACATGACCTCGAGTCCACAGTATTACAACGAGATCGTAGTCGACCCGCAGAATGCGGAGCGTCTTTACGCGCTTAATACGTTCACTATGAAGTCTGAAGATGGCGGCAAGTCATTCTCGGCTATTTCAAGTCAGTGGCGTCATGTGGATGACCATGCCTTGTGGATTGACCCTGAGAATACGGCTCACCTCTACATTGGTGGTGATGGCGGTATTTACGAGAGCTGGGACCGTGGCAACACCTGGCGACATATTCGCAACCTCTCGATTACACAGTTCTATCGTATACAGCCCGATTACGTGGAGCCGTTTTATAACGTCTGTGGGGGGACACAGGACAACAATTCGATTTGTGGACCGTCGCGAACCACCAATGTCCACGGAATTACTAACTCCGATTGGAATGTTGTTTTGGGTGGCGACGGCTACGAACCTCAGTTTGATCCTACGGACCCAAATACCGTTTATGCGCAATACCAGTATGGCGGACTTGCGCGCTATGACCGACGCACACAGGAGAGGATTTATATCGCACCGCACCCCGAGAGCGGCGAGAATGATTACAAGTGGAACTGGAATACGCCGTTACTGGTGAGCCCGCACAACCCTCAAAGGCTTTATTACGCAGCAGAATATCTGTTTCGCTCGGATGATCGGGGTGATAGCTGGCGGAAAGTGAGTCCCGATTTGACGCGACAAATTGACCGCAATCAGCTTGAGGTAATGGGGCGTGTGTGGGGGGTCGATACCATCGCAAAAAATGACTCCACCTCGATGTATGGCGCAGCCATCATGATTAGCGAAAGCGAACTGCAAGAGGGCTTGATTTACGTCGGTACCGACGATGGCGTTATCAATGTTACAGAAGATGGTGGTACGACTTGGACACAAACCACACGCTTCGCGGGCGTGCCTGATATGACTTACGTCGATGATGTACAGGCATCGATGCATGACGTTAACGTCGCTTACGCCGTCATGGAAAACCACAAGCGCGGTGACAACAAGCCTTACGTGCTTAAGTCGACCAACAAGGGTAGGAGTTGGAAGTCGATAGCGAGCAATCTTCCTGAAAATGGCTTTGCTCATACCATCGCCGAAGATCATATTGATCCTAATCTCTTATTCTTGGGTACCGAGCAAGGCGTATTCGTTACTCAAGATGGCGGTGAGAGTTGGAGTCAAATGCGAAACAATCTTCCGACGATTTCGGTGCGCGATATTGAAATTCAGCGGCGGGAGAACGACCTGGTTGTGGGTACCTTTGGGCGTGGTATCTACATTGTCGACGACTACTCGCCTTTGCGCACAAAGGCCACCGATCTCGACGATTTCAAGTTGTTTACGCCAAGGGACCCCTGGTTATACATCGAAGGGGACGTCTGGGGGGGTGTTGAAAAAGGCTCGATTGGTCATGCGTTTTTCACCGCGCCGAATCCTGAGTTTGGCGCTGTCTTTCGGTATTACGTCAGAGATGGCCTCAAGAGTAAAAAGCAATTACGCCGTACTGCTGAAATCTCTGTTGAAAACGAGGGAGGCGACACACCCTATCCCTCTTGGGATGAGCTTCGTGAGGAAGATCGCGAGCGTCGGCCGTCGCTCCACATTCTTGTGAGGGATTCTGCTGGGCGACTCGTGCGGCAGATTCCCGCTAAGTCAGGTAGTGGGCTGCACCAGACCGCTTGGGATTTGCGGCTACCCGCACCTGATCCCGTTAGTATCCAAGCGGCAGGGCCCCGACCCTATTGGGAGAGTGATCCTGCAGGGCCGCTTGCCCTCCCTGGGCAGTACAATGCTTCCTTGGCTTTAGAGCGTGATGGCCTGCTTACTGAGGTTGGCGAGGTGCAGACATTTACAGTGAAAGCGCTGAATAACAGCGAGGAGATCACTGACGATCGCCGCGCGTTGCAAGATTTCCAAGTCAAGGTGGCCTCGCTGCAACGTGCCGTTAAAGGCGCCGTTCGAAGTCTGGGAGAGCTCGATAATCGTGTCGCCCACCTGCGGGCTGCATTACCAGCAACGCTCAGATCGACCGAGGCCGAGCGCAAGGCAATCAATCAACTTGAGTCTCAATTGGCTGATCTTCGGGTGATGCTTCGTGGTGATCGCACGGTAAGCAGTCGAAACGAGCCATCACCCATGTCAATTTCATCGCGGGTCTCCGCGATCTACGGCACGGTGGTGTTTTCGCAGTCAGCCGTGGGCGGTAACTTTGAAAACTCCTATGCGATTGCTGCCGCTGAGTTTACTCAGGCCCTGACAAACCTTAAGCAAGCTGCTCGAGAAATCGCGACACTTGAAGCAAGGCTCGATGATCAAGGCGCTCCTTGGACACCGGGACGGATGCCTGAATGGTCCGGCGCTGAATGAAACACTTATGGTTACGTATTTTGGCAGGGCAGTCCCATTTGGTTCTAGCTGCCTTGTTTGGTTTGTCACTCGTTCCATTCGCGAGTACTGCCGCGGTATTAAGTTTGGGAGATAGAGCTGAGAACAGCCAGACAGAGCGCTCGGGCCATATCATTCCAGAGCTGCTTGTCGGTGACATGAGGCCCCAGCAGTTATTCGATGCACACCCTGGCTTTGCCCAGGGGTACGAAGCTTTCGAGGCGGGGTCGGTTGAGCTGCCGGATAATGTCAGTGTCTTACTGTTCTTCGGTACGTGGTGCCACGACAGCGAGCGCGAGGTGCCACGTTTGCTAAAGCTGCTTGATGCGGCGGGGTTGCCAGAAGAGAGGCTAAACCTTATCGGTTTGGATTACCGCAAGCGCGAACCCGGAGGACGGGCTTCTGAATTTAAGATCCGATACACACCGACCGCTGTCTTCTTGCGAGGTGGTGTCGAAGTGGGTCGTATTGTTGAGCGACCCAAGATAAGTTTGCGCGATGATATAACGGCGATGTTCGGTGAGGACAGTTAACGCTTTTCACGGAACAGCCATGGGTCATCGGGGATAAAACGAGGGGACGCCCAGATTAATAGGTGAGGTTCATGCGCAATTCTCCGCCGCTCATTGCCGCGACCCCGGCGCCCACAAGCTTGTTATCGTGTGCAACAAAGACTTTGGGGGGCGCGCGTGCCTGATGTTATTGAGAGCCCAGAAAAGTTTGGTTTGAGAGACCCTAATCGCCCGAGGTGGTGACTGAGTGGTACGTCACTCAAAGTCTCGACCGGTTCGCTGGTGCCAGTCAACTTAGCGAAGCTAACGGAAGTTCGAGCACGGTGTTGATTGTATTCAAAGCAGAGGTATTTAATGTCTAAAAAGGTTTTAAATCGTGCATTCTTAAGCCTCACTGCAATGGGGTTGTCCGCTTTTACCTCTGGACTTTCGCCAGCGAATGTATGGGCCGACGCACCGATGACTGTCGCAGAGACACCAACAAGTGCTCGGACTGAATCAGGCGAATTCATTTCTTGGCGCGAGCACAGAATAGACGATGAAGACATCAACGGTGGCGTTCCAATCCGAGGCGGGGACGGCATCGCGATTGGTGATATTGACGGTGATGGCTTAGAGGATTTGGTAACCGCTCACGAGGACTCAAATCATATTCGCGTTGCCTTCTCGAACGGCCGTACTGATGAATGGACGCTTGGAACCATCGCTGAGGGTAAATCGGCGCGTGCCGTCGAGGACATTGCACTCATTGATTTAAACGCCGATGGTTATCTCGACGTCGTTGCCGCGTGTGAGGATGCTCATCTTTTGTATCTGCAGAACCCAGGAGAGCAAGCGCGTACCGGTAAATGGAGCGCATTAATTCCCGAGTTCAGTAAGGGGCGTGGGTCGTGGCTGCGGGTCTTTGCAACAGATATCGATGGTGATGGCCGTGCCGAACTCACGGCTGCCAATAAAGGGACTGCCGATGTTGTGCGGCTCGATGCCGGTGATGCAGACAATGGTGCGACCTCTTTGATCCGCGTCGTGGGTAACCCATTAGACTCAGCGAACTGGCGCGAGACTGTGCTGTATCAGCAGGGTGTACCTAATACGGCTTTACCGGTCGATATCGATGGCGACGGTGACATGGATGTTATCGCGGCGAAACGTGTTCGCCAGCAAATCGTGATCATAGAGAATCAGGGAGTAGGTGCGCACGGCGAGGTAAGAACGCAGGCGATTCCAGTACAGATTCTTCCCGGTTTTGACGCGCCAGCAGGCTGGCGAGGGCTGAGTAACGCGTTTCACGCCGACACGGCGGACATCAATAATGACGGGCGCTTGGATATTCTCGTGAATGTTCTCGAGCTCGCGGATAATCCAAGCTTTCGCCACGCGGGCTTGGGTTGGTTGATGCAAGGTCAGAGTTTGGATGCGCCATGGGTATTCCACCGAATAGGCAATACTTTGCCTGACTGGGTGATTGGCATTCACGTCACTGACATCGACGGCGATGGTGATCAAGACGTGGTAACAGGGGGTTATTCCGGTATTAATATTATTGAAGGCGCTTACTCAGGTGCCTCGCGCGACTTTGACGACCCCTCGGTGACAGCATCCTCGTCCGTTGGTCGCATTGCTTGGTTTGAAAACCCAGGCAATGTGAGCGAGATATGGCTACGACATGACGTTTCACGCCGGACCCGCGGGATGTTTGACATGTATGTTTCGCGTGATCTTGATGGAGATGGTGATATCGATCTCATTTCTACACGCGGCAACAGCGGTGAATACGATGGCGTTTTTTGGCTTGAGCAAGTGCGCACCAAAGCGCCCGCGCCGAGTTTCACCCCCGCGAGATCTGTTGAAAGCCGCGCGCTTTCCCTGCCACCTGCCAATTGGTTGGAGTTGTATGACCGCACGACCTCATTCATTGCACCCAACAAGGTAAACGATAAACCTTGATTAGATGCAGAATGCAGAACGCAGAAATGAGAACTCAGTACTCATGGATAAGAAATCAGAGCGCTGTACATAGTTCCACGAGGCTCAATTAGTTCGCAGGCGCGCTCAATTTCTCCGCAAAGTAGCCAAGCACATTCTCCAAGGCCTCATGCGTTGGATGGCCCGCCTCGTCAACAAAGTCTAAGGTCAGCACAGAGTGACCTTTACCCGGTAAAACAATTTCCTTCACGCGCTCCTGACCATCGTCGTTAAACGTTTGGTGAATACAGTCCGATTTTTCCATCGTGGAGAGCGGGTCATTTTCAAACCGCAACACCCGCATTGGACCCTTTATTTCCAGCGCTTCTCGGCTGGTTGCGATCTCTTCTGGCGACATATGAAGTGCACCCTGCTTGAAGAAAGGCATGGCTGGCTGAGAGGCTACCGCCGCCAACACACTGTCGTCACTGATCAATGTAATAGCGAAGTTGCCGGTGAGGCACATACCGATGACACCTACACCGCTCGCACCTCGGCTATCGCGAACCTCTCGGCAGAGTAAGCGTAGCCAGTCAGCGATGGGGCTAGAGGCGTTAGTCGCCATGAGCCTAAATTCTTTTCGCATGCACATTACTCTCGCGAGATTGCCGCCAATGGATATTTTTCCAAGGGGTCCGAATAGATGAGGCATGACAACTTCGTGGCCTGCATCGACTAACTTATCTGCTAGTCGCAGCGTCTCCTGCCCAATACCCGGGAGTTCCTGTATCAGCACAACAGGACCACCGGAGCCTCGGGAGTAGACGTCATGCGAAATCGATCTCCCTTCGCGCGTATCTGCGGTAAACACGGATTTTTGGTAAGCGGATAATTGTGTTGCTTGGATAGTCATAATGGGAGCTCGATGGTTGTTTACGGGGCTATAGCATTAGCTATTTTGATTGCCGTTTAACGCGTCGCCATTATCGGAGTTTCACTCGATGGTAACGTCGCTAGGGCCCTGCTCAGGCTAGCCCAGGGCTTAAACTATTTCCTAGTTCCTTATTTATTTGACGGGTTCTTTGACTGGTTTGTGGCAGGAATCAGCTTCCCGCAATTCGCTGATACTCCGTGGTGGCCTTTCTTAAGCGCTGGGCGGCTTGTGGGGACAATCTATAGTCCGTAGCGGGGGTGTCCTGCCCATAAAACCGAAAGTGATCTTCTCCTCTTACTAACAACGCAGAGTCGGAGTCCACTTTTTCCTGACGCATATCGGGAGTTATGTACTGAATATTCAGGCCAATTCGACGATCAGTGCTTTTATTCGGCCGCGAGCAGTGCACCGTCCAGCCATGGTGTAACGAAACCTCTCCTGGAGCGAGTGCGCAGACTACCGCTTGAGACTCGTCTACCGCTTTTATGGTTTGCGATTGCAGCAGCACGTTATCAGGATCATCCCCCGTCACTTGCGCCTGCTCACCCCATTGGTGACTGCCGGGAATCATTTCCATACATCCACTGCGCTCATCAGCATTGGATAGCGCAAGCCAGGCAGAGACTTGGTCACCGCCGTTTAGACCCCAGTAGGTTAGGTCTTGATGCCAGCTCACAAAGGTGGGCGTCATTGCTTCCTTGATGATGAAAGTGGTGTTGTAAATGAGGATGTTCGGACCAATGATTGATGACACCAGGTCTAACAGTTTTGGATGCGTGGCGAGTTCAAAGGGAGATCTGAGCGCCGTGTGTACCTTGTTAACGTAGTGCAGAGAACCGCCAAACACTTTTTCAGCATTCTCGAGATGTTGGCGGTGTAACGCTGCTTCCTCGTGGGTCAGTATCGGAACACCTGACATGAATCCATCACGCTGATAGCAGTTTGATATATCTGAACCGACCCCACTATGCGTCATTGGTTGACCCGAGTGGTAGTGCAGGAGGGAACGGTAGGAAAGGGAAGTATGCTTTCGATAAGTGCGAGGAAGGCCGCCTATGAAATTCAGTCACGGGCGGCCGCATCATCTTTAGTCGCGAACGATAACGTTCATCTTGGTGTAGCCCTTAACAAAACTCGAGATGTTCCGACTGGGCTCGCCTACTACTTCAACTCGAGAGAAGCGTTTGAGCATCTCATCCCACAGAATCTGTAGCTGAAGTTCGGCAAGTCGGTTACCAAAGCAGCGGTGAATACCGAAGCCGAACGAAATATGATTACGCGCGTTCTTCCGTTCGAAGTCTAGAACATCAGGGTTCTCAAACTTGCGCTCGTCGCGGTTACCCGAGACGTACCACATGGCGACCTTGTCGCCTTTCTTAATGGTCTTGCCGTGCATCTCGACATCTTCCAGAGCAGTGCGACGCATATAGGCGAGTGGCGTTTGCCAGCGGATAATCTCGGCAACGGTGTTGGGAATGAGGTCTCGATTGGCTTTCACTTTGTCCCACTGCTCGGGGAATAGATGCGAGCCATAGATAGACCCTGACATCGAGTTTCGCGTCGTGTCGTTGCCACCTACAATCAGCAGAATCAGGTTACCTAAATATTCTACGGCATCCATGTCGCGAGTCTTTTCACCATTCGCCAGCATGGTAATCAAATCATGACCATTGCCACCTATGCGCTGTTGCCAAAGGTCCATGAAGTACTCAACGCATTCCATGAGTTCTGCGCGGCGTTGTTCTTCACTCTCGACAATGCCTGTTTCCGGCCCTGCCGTTGCGACGTCAGACCAACGTGTCAGCTTACGACGATCCTCGAATGGGAAGTCAAATAAGGTTGCGAGCATCATAGTCGTCAGCTCGATAGATACCTTGTCTACCCAGTCGAACTCCTGATTAATAGGCACACTGTCGAGAACATATTGCGTTCGCTCACGGATGATTTGAGACATCTGAGAAAGACTCGGTGAGGCAACGATGGGAGCCACTGTTTGTCGCTGAACGTCATGCTTAGGCTGATCCATAGCGATGAACATGGGTAGTGGAAAATCTTCCGCGGGGTTCGGGAGCACAATCGCAGGCTCAGAGGAGAAGCGATGGTGGTCTGTATCGATTGCCATGATGTCCTCATAGCGAGTCACGGACCAGTATGGGCCGATCGGCTCCATATCCTCGGGACGCTCGTCGGCCATCCAACCCTCTTTGCAGTAATGAAGTGGATCCTCATCACGCAGTCGCTCAAAGATGGCCCACATTTCCTGTGATGGCCACAGGTGGGGATTCGATGGGTCGAGGTCAGTAAGCGGGGTGCTAAACGCTTTGTCGTAACCTGGCAACGCGGATCGTTTGATGGCTTGGTTCACGAGTGTCTCCTTGTCGCGTACCGCGGAATTTTTTTCGCTGATGCGCTAGCTTTCTGTTTTTATTTATCGATTTTTTGCATCCGTGATAAGGCAATAACTTTGGTGCCTTGATGCTTTCCCTCAACAATAAGGCAACAGTTCCCACAGTCAAGTTTTGCCTGACGACCTCTCCAGCGATAAGTGATAAAGGCGATCGATTGCTATGTGGTTCTGATGTACACAATAAATCGACGCGGGAATTGCGAGTGCTTTTAACGCTGCACCAAGCTTTGTAAGCGCGATTAGTCGAGTCAAAAGTGTTTTGCTAGATCGGTGCCAATACAGCCTATTTAGAAGGGTGGCGCAGCGAGGCGAAGTTCAGGTGGAGGGTCCGCTTCGCTCTTACGATAGTTGACACATTGCTGCTCGCGATCAGACGCGATCAAGCACGTGGACAGATACATCAACCGTTATATCCAGGGTTTCAACTTTTGCCAGCTTAGCAAGCCCATCTTTAGGTGCCCGGTAAAGGTGTGGTGTCATTGCGAGCAGGTTACCCAATGCTTCTTTGTCGAGGGCTACCTGATACGTTATGGATTTCTGAACGGACGGCATAAAGCTACTTGGATACTGGCGGATATGGCTCCTTCTGACTTCGGGGTAGATAATTTTTCGCAGCTCAAGGAGATGATTTTCGCCAGGTGATACGCAAAGAAGCTTGCCATTTGGTTTCAAGATTCGCGCGAACGAGTCGAAGTCAGGGAAGCCAAACATATCCAGTAAGAGATCAGCTGAGTTATCTGCCAGTGGAATGTGTTTGTTGCTCGCGACGAACCAAGTCGCCCGGCAGCGTCTTGTCGCACGCTGAATTGCCCACTTAGAGATATCAAAACCGACCAGGTGTAGCTGTTTTTCCACGAGCGAGTTTATTGTCTCTAGGTAATAACCTTCACCACAGCCTGCGTCTATCAGAGTGAGATTATCTCGCTCCTGCGCAGAGATGATGTCGGCAAGATGACAGGCAATCGGTTTATAGAAGCCCTTGGTCAAAAACGCTGCTCGCGCATTGACCATCTCTTTGGAGTCTCCAGGCGCTTTCGAACGCTTGTGTTGGACGCTCAATAAGTTTGCGTAGCCTGGTTTGCCGATGTCGTATTGATGACCGGAGGAGCAGGACAGAGTGCCATTTTCTAGCAGCAAAGGGAGCCCATCGATAGGGCAAATCAAACTGGGGTGGGCGGTAAATGACATCGTATTTTTTACAACAGAAAATTGATCCTTAGGGGGAAGTATAGGCGTACAAGTCGAATGAGCGACATCTACGTGCTTCGAGAGGAGTTTCTAGCCGCTCGGGGGCGTTCGCCCAATTTGGGTTAGTGCACAAATTTTATAAACATGGCTTTAGGGAGAGAAGTTATGGACAAAATACTCATCAATATCCCCGCGGTATTATCACTGACAATCCAAGCCACTATGGTGCTCGGTATGTTTCTCGTCGCCACCCTGCTCGACGGTATCAACATCACAGCCTTCTTTGCTGTGTATATTGTCTTTTGGTCGCTTCAGTACACCAGAGCGTTTCGTACTTACCTCGACGAGGTGCAGGCCGGGCGAGGAAGCAACTAAAACAGAGCAAAAGCTCATTAGTTGGTAGGTTTTGGCTGTGCTACATCGCGGCCGGTGATAGGCTCCACGGCTGAGCGTGTGGAGCTTTTTTATGTCAGAAACTTTCGTTTCCAAAAATGTGTCTTCCAAGCGGATCGGTTTACTGGGAGGGATGTCGGCGACATCCTCGCAACTTTATTACGCCGAGCTTTGCAGGCTCACTCAACGAGAGCGAGGGGGACTTAGTTCACCCGATCTGATTCTCAGGTCGCTCGACTTCGCGACGCTTGAGGCTTGGATGACGTCGGGTAATTGGGCCGCTATCGCAGAAACCCTCAGCCATGAAGCGTCTCAGTTGGAAGCTGCCGGAGCTGAGGTGATTGCTCTAGCTACTAATACCATGCACAACGTTGCGGCTGAGATTGAAACCGTTATTGACGTACCATTAGTGCATATCGCTGACGCCACCGCTGCAGCGCTTAACGCTGCAGGGAGCAAGACGCCTGGTTTCATCGGTACTCAGTTCACCATGGAGCAGGCGTTTTACCTTGATCGTCTTCGTGCTCAAGGTCTGGATCCACTGGTGCCCCAGGCGTCTTCTCGATCTGTAATCAACAGCATCATTTTCGAAGAGTTGTGCAAGGGTATTGTGCAAGTGGAAAGTGCAGAGACGTTTGTCAAAGCCGCCACTGAGCTCGCTTTTGATGGTGCAGACAGCCTGATCCTTGGTTGTACCGAGGTTTGTATGTTGCTCAATGAGGACAACACACCATTACCCGTATTTGATACGACCGCTATTCATTGCGAGGCCATTCTCAACGCAGCTTGGCATTAACGGCTGCGGCGTGTTCTGTGGTCCGTTAGATAACGCCTTCCCTGAACACGAACTAACAGAAGACGCCTCGGCGTTCTTTCATTTCTTCTAAGTCCGAGCTACTGATATTTCGTGTTGGTCTTAGAATAAAGAGGAACCTCAGAGCTCAGAGATAAAGGCCGGATAATGCGAGATACAGTGCCATCCGCATAGACGCGCGTTTACTTGAGATGAGATCAAACTGCGTGTTGAGCGAAGTTAAACATGCTCACGAAGGTCGCGCCGCAATGGGTTCTACAGGTGCACCGACTACCCAGACTGCGCCATAGAGCGGAACCAAATTTACCGAAATTGTCGAAGCGAGTTAACACCCAGATATGAGCAGAAAAGAGTTGTCGTTGTAGGCCGCGAAGTTCAATGCAGAAAATAAGTCACCAAGCAATACAGCTATTAGTGGGTGCTATCGCCAACTATCGATTTGAGCAAAACGCCGAGTCCTAGCAGGGTGATGATGCAAACCACGAATGCTATGACGATTAACGCCTCGGCCATACTGACGCCAAAGGCGATTTCCGGGGTGTAGGAGCAAATATTCCGTACTTCAAACAGCGCGGGGAACCATTGATCGACCGCAAACCATGAGGGCATGCCGAGCGTGAACTCGCAGCTACCATCGCCCCGAAAATTTTCAATCTCATAGAGATAGTAGGCGCGCTCACCCATACCCGCACTCGCAATAAATGTGAGTGCGAGACCCAATAGACGAGTAACCGGACTTTCGGGTAAGAGCAACATCAATGCACCAACCAAACCCAAAGCAACGGCCCATAGGCGTGCTTGGATACACACCTGGCAGGGATCATCACCTATTACGTATTGCCAATACAAAGCTGCAGCGAGCAGGCTGCTACTCAGAGCAAAAACCGCCCACCACAAGCCCCTACCGTTGGTGAGCCCTCTCTTGACCGATACTAGATAGGACATTGACGCTTTCCGATCGCAAGCCGAGCCTCTGATTATCGCAGCTGGGCTGCAACGCCACGCATGACCCGCGCCGCTGACTCGCCGCCACCAGAGGCCACTTTCCGAGCAAGCTTCTCGATCTTGCGCGATGCGCGCGTATCACTGTCGCCAGCCTCGATTGCCACCAATGCCTCCACCATCGCATCGCTAGCAGCCTTGACCGTCTCAATGTCCGAGGTGTCACGTGCGAGTTGGTCGAGTAAAGCCATTGCGACCACAGGGTGATCGGGCCAACGGACCGGAAACTGTTGCTGCGGATTGAACACACCATCTAAGTCAGCGAGACCCGCCGCAGCTATCTCGTTAGCCGTCAAATACTCGCTCTCATTCAGTGCAAGTACATCCAGACCGCGGATGATTTCGGTGCCGTAGATATGGTTTTTGTACCAGTACGTGGACCAGAAGCCGCCAGTCACTAACTCCTTCTCATCAATGGGTCCCCGGTCAAAGTAGGCGATCTCAACTGGGTTGGCGGAATCAGTGAAGTCAATCACCGAGATGCCACCCTGATACCAAGCTTGAACGAAGATATCGCGACCGGGAACGGGAACAATCGAACCATTGTGTGCTACGCAGTTCTCGTATTCGCGCTGTGGTGCAGGGATTTTGAAGTGGCTTCGGTACTCTAGTTTTCCATCAACAATGTCATAGATCGCGTCGGCTCCCCAATCCAGAGGATCAAACGCGCGACATCTCGCACGGCTTCCGCCACCCCATTCATCGGTGAATAGGACCTTAGTGCCATCGTTGTTGAACGTGGCTGAGTGCCAGTACGCAAAGCCATTGTCGGAGACAACATCGAGACGCTTTGGGTCAAGTGGGTTCGTGATGTCGAACAAGATGCCGTTACCAGAGCATGCGCCTGCGGCGAGGTTCTTGGATGGGAACACGGTGATATCGTGGCACTCATCCGTGGTTCGCGTTTCCTGTGTGTCGTCCCCGTGATCACCACCACGCCACAGACCCGCAATCGCTCCGGTCTCCTCATCAGCAAAAACGGTAGGTGAGTGAACAATGCGTGAGGCTGATGGGTCATCAATAGGGATTTCGATGACGTCGATGCGGAAGAGGGCGGTTCTGGGGTCTCCGGGCGTGTCGTCAAAACAAGAGGCCATTTCCCCACGTTCGCGAATACTGGACGTGCCCGAGTTGTAAACAACAATCTTTCCGTCTTTACCCGGGCCCGATACAACGGAATGCGTGTGTGAACCGCGGCAAGTTTGCACTGCGCCGACTTGAACGGGGTTTTCCAAGTCCGCGATGTTAAAAATACGGATGCCGCGGAAGCGCTCATCACTCACGTCCTCGGCAATACCTTGCAAGCCACAATCCAAGCGACTGCGGGTTTCTTGTACCGACATGATCAAAAGATCGCCAACAATGCTCACGTCGCCTTGCCCACCTGGACAGACAACAGAGCTGAGTAGGTCTGGTACGCCGTCTGCCTTGATTTTATAGACGTTAAAGCCGTGATAACTCCCCGCGACGAGCGTGTCGCCCGAGAAGGCCATATCCGTGTTGCTAAAGCTTAATAGCGGCGATCGTTTACGAGCACCACCCTCAACCGGAGATTTCTTCTTGTCCTCGTCTGGAGCGGCTTTCTCCTCACCGTCTTTGTGGTCTTTAGGTTTGTGCTCAGGACCCTTTGACATTTCGATGGGGTTGTTAGGATCAATAAATCCCGCTGGCTTGGGTAGCGAGGCAACCAGTGTCATATTCTTGATCGCTATTCCTGCATCCATAAGCCCTGCTTTCAGATTGGCCCTTGGATCTTCAGACAGGCTCACCAACAAGCCATTCATTTGGTCGATTTCGACGGCCTGGTCGTTTTTGATGTCACCGACGAACTCGTACAGCACAGGGTCGTAGGCAGAACCGGGCTTGTCGAGTAAGTCCTCGACCATATCGACGGCGCCTTCGTGGTGACGAATCATCAGCGTTAGGAACTGGCGGTCGAAATCGACAGATTCAGAGGCGGCGAGCGCGGACATCTGCTTGTCAGTTGCCATGCCCATCTCCATTTTATGGTGCATGCTCATCATGTGATGTGCATGCGCCATAGGTGACTCACCCCGATCGGTGAGCCAGCCTTCCATAAAACTGATTTCATCGCTTTGCGAGGCCTTAATGCGCCCGGCGATGCTCAGCAGATCTGGATGATTTGTGCGTGCCTCTACAAGGTCAGCCATCTCGAGTGCTTGGGCGTGGTGCGGAATCATCATCTGCATGAAGCTGACATCAGCAGGCGAGTAGCTCGTATCGGTGATTTTGACCGCGTCTTCTGGGCTTAATGTTTGGCTTGGTTGTCCGGGCGCACCGGGCAGAACAATTGGGGACGCAAATACTGTTGCGCTAAGGACGCTGCTGAGCACTGTAACTGCACAAGCGCATCGTAAAGCTTTTGTATGATGAGATAGCGAGGCCATTGAAGTTTCCTGTAATTCAGACATCTGTCTGTTGTTAGTTAGGTGCAAGTCCTAGGTTCAAATCGAAATACGCCCTGAGTTAGTCACTAACAACTCACACCGCAGCGGGCGCTAAATAGACGCCAGTTGATCGGTCATAACGAGACGCTAACGCATCTACAGACGGCGTGGCAATAGGGAAAGAATACGCGTTAGCTGATCGTTTTTCTGCGCTATCTCTTGATGTACAGGTCGGTGCTGCCAGAGCGCTTAGATGCACGCTTCCCCTAATAGCCGCACGTTAATTACACCCTCTACCGTCCTCAACTGTTCAAGAAGTGCATTTGTCGGTGAGGCGTTGATATCGAGAAGGTTATAAGCAATGTCCCCTCGGCTCTTATTGAGAAGATCAACCACGTTGACTTCGGCATCTCCGAGTACATTGAGGATATGACTCAATGCGCCTGGCGAGTTCACATTGGTAATCGCAAGTCGAGTATGCGAATTGCGCTCTAGCTCGATGGATGGAAAGTTGACCGAATTTCGGATGTTGCCGTGGTTTAAGAAAGCTTTGATTTGGTCAGCTGCCATAATTGCGCAGTTTTCCTCGGCTTCAGCAGTACTCGCGCCGATGTGCGGCATCAATAGTGTGTCTTTCCGTCCGACCAGTTCAGGGTTGGGGAAGTCTGTCACGTACTTCCGCAGGCGCCCGTTGTTCAGCGCATCGATAACGTCGGTAGTGCTAACGATTTGCTCGCGTGCGAAGTTCAGTAGGCAGGCTCCGGGTTTGAACTGGCCCAGTGTTTTCGCGTTGATAAGACCGCGGGTGCTATCGAGTACCGGAATATGGAGCGACACATAGTCAGAGCGCGAGAAAAGCGCTTGCATATTGTCCATCTTCTTGACTGAGCTCGGCAGACGCCATGCAGCTTCAATAGAGATGGCTGGGTCATAGCCCACGACATCCATGCCAAGATCAAGGCCTAGTCTCGCGATAAGGCTACCGATCGCACCTAAGCCAAGAACCCCCAGTGTCTTACCCTGCAGTTCAGAGCCTGCAAATTGCTTTTTGCTAGCTTCTAACAGTGGCCCCATGTCCTCAGCCGAGAGTTCGGGATCCAGCGAGTTGATGAAGTTCATGCCCCCGACAATATCGCGTGAGGCGAGAAGCATACCGGCTGCCACAAGCTCTTTTACGGCGTTGGCGTTCGCGCCAGGCGTGTTGAATACAACGATGCCTTGCTCTGTGCAGGTATCTAGTGGGATGTTGTTCACCCCAGCCCCAGCTCGAGCGATTGCCCTTACGGAGTTTGGGATGTCGTGTGGGCTCAACTTGTGACTTCGTAGCAAAATCGCATCAGGGGCAGACATGTCACCTCCAACCTCAAAGCAGTCGCGACCCAGTCGGTCGAGTCCCTTGGTCGAAATAGTGTTGTACGTCTGAACCTTATGCATATCTGTGCCTCAATGTCTGCGCAATGAAGCACAGCAATCAGTGAAAATAGTTGGGTGGGGCGTCGGTCTTGTGGCCGCAATGTGATTCTAACACAGGGGTGATGCTGTAAGTCGGGCAAGAACTCGCGTAACATGCGCGCCCGTCGCGCTGTCGACATTAATCACCGATACGGCGAGCGCTAATTTCTTAACTACGGAGATTCGGAATGTACAACAACGGCGATTTTGCACGCTGGAGACGTCACCCATGGCACGGTATGGCGGCTCATCCTGGAGACGACAAAGGTGTCGTGACTGGTTTCATTGAATCGCTACCCGGCGACACGATTAAGTATGAGTTGGATAAAGACAGTGGGTACTTGATGATCGATCGTGCGCAAAGAACAACAGCTGCACCCCCCTGCCTTTATGGCTTTATCCCCCGCACCTACTGCGCGGAGAACGTTGCTGCGCGCTGTGCTGGAGCCGAAGAGGCAGATGGTGACCCATTAGATATTTGCGTCTACTCCGAGCGCGACATCAACCGAACCGACATCATTCTTCATGCGAAGGTGCTCGGCGGTATCCAGATGATCGACGGCGGTGAGGCTGACGATAAAATCATCGCAGTGCTTGATGGCGACAATGTTTGGGGGGGTGTCGAGGATCTGGAGGACATGCCTTCGATAATCGTCGAGCGCTTGCAACACTACTTCTCAACTTACAAGCAAGTTCCGGGTAAAAACCCCAATATTAATGTTGATGTTGTTTATGGCCGCGATCAGGCGCTCGAAGTTATCGCCGCGGCACAGGCTGATTACGATCGTCACTACGGGCACCTTCACGCTTAAGCCAAAGCACAAGCCCAGGCACTGGCGTCTTGGCGAACGCAGATGTGATTTCGGTAAAAGGGCGAGCAATGGTTGAAAGACCGCTCGCCCTTTTTAGGTTTAGGAATGGTTGCCCGGGTCGAGGTCCACGCTCACGCGCTGTGATCTCTGAAGGGATTGTGGAAAACAGCATGACTGAGAGGGTTGTTGTTTAATTCGGGCCGGGTTGTCGCTATCAGCCCTGTCTCTGAAAGTGCTTTGTCCGGTGTAATGTTTTACCGACGCTATCACACAACTGCATTCTCATAGCGGCACACCGATAGGTGTTCTTTGAGAAATGGGCTACGTTCCCCTCTCCGAGAAAAAACTCATTAGATAGACGTCATATCCGTGTTTGTTGGTCAGCGTCTTTTGGATAAGAGTCGCGCTACAAGAGATTGGAGAACCAACAATGATTATTAGACATGCTATCGCCGATGATGCGGCTGCAATCGCCGAGCTCAACGAGGTCTTTGCATCGGTTACTAGCCCTATGGACGCTGAGCGCTTTATGGCGTTATTCGCGTTAAGTAGTTTTTGTCTCGTCGCTGAAAATACCGATGCGATCTTGGGTTTTGTTATTGCCATGAAGAATGGCGCCCCATATGACAATGGGAACTATCAGTGGTTCGAGGCACGAGTTCCCGACATGGTTTACGTCGATCGTATTGTTCTAGCCAGCGATGCACGAGGCAAGGGTGTAGGCCAGCAGTTATATCGCTATCTTTCAGAGCTCGCCGTGGGTGCAGACTGTCGCACCATGACAGCAGAGATTGATATTGATCCACCCAATGAGCATTCTGTCTACTTCCACGCTAAGTTAGGTTTCTCTGAGATGGGGCGGCGAACGCTGGACAGTGGTAAGCGTGTATCAATGCAGTCTGTAGCGCTGTCTCATTTTGCCGATCTTTGATCTGGCCGATCTCCTGCCCGTAAAAACAACATTAGCTTCCTTATAAACGATGAGAGTTTTTACGATGCGTTACGTTGTTAATACCCTGCTGGCATTGTCAGTGTTGATGGCCAGTTGGTCCGCACGGGCTATTGAGGAACCCGCCTACAGCGTTGTCAAAGCTTGGGATGAGGAATCTATCGAGATCAGAGATTACGAATCGCGAATATTGGCCGTTACTGACATGTCAAAAGGTTCGAACTCCGGATTTAGAGTGTTGGCCGGATACATCTTTGGGGGTAACGAGCGAGAGCAGGAGATTGCGATGACCGCGCCTGTGCAAAGCACTATGCCCAAGCAACCGAGAGCTGAAATGGCATTTGTTGTCCCCAGCGAATTCGATATCGAGGATCTACCCACGCCGAACGATGAACGTGTCGGGTTTCGTGAGGAGCCCGCTTACCGGGCAGCTGTTATCCGCTTCAGTGGATGGATGAGCGATACAAAAGCTGAACGGCATTGGCAAAAGTTGCGGAAATTCCTAAACGAGCAGGGTATTCAGCCACTCGGTGAGCCTACTCTTAACCAGTACAATCCGCCGTGGACGCCTCCGTTTATGAGGCGCAACGAGATTATTGTCGCAGTGGCTCAGTAGCCTTTAGAGGCGACGAACAGATCTTCCAAGGCATCACCCGCTAGGTATCGCTCGAAATTATCTTTCATCGCTGTTGCTACCAAATCAATTGCAGTGGGCGCTGCTGTATGAGAGGTGACGTGGACGCGGGGGTGCTGCCAAAAGCGATGGTAATTTGGAAGCGGCTCAGTAGTGAACACGTCGAGGACCGCAGTGCTAATGGTATTTGTATCGAGAGCGCGAAGCAGTGCGTCGTCGTCGACTGCATTTCCTCTGCCAATATTAATGACGATTGCTTTATTGCTCATGGCGGCAAATGCGGCTTCTCCTAGTACGTGGTTGGTGGCCTCCGTCTTTGGGAGAACGGACACGCAGTAATCGAGGCCTTCAAAAAACTGAACGTCCCCACTTTTAAAGCATCGCGCGAAACCCTCAGTTTGTGAGCCTGAGGTATTCAAACCTCGGCATTTAATGCCAAGAGGCTTAACGGCCGCGGCAATTGCGCAACCGATGCTGCCCGTTCCCAGGATACCCATTGTCTTACCTCGCACACCCGTCTCAGGCGAAGCGTCCCAAGTCTTCGCAGTGGCGCGTTCGATAATGTTGCGCTCCAGACTCAAAATCCATCCCAGTACAAATTCGGACATTGCTTGCCCAAACACACCTCTCAGCGGTGTCACCGAGACCGACATCGGAACTTGTCCCGCTAGCGAGTCGACACCCGCCCAAGTACTCTGGATCCACTCCAAATTTGGGAAATAAGGAGCCAAAACCTTGGCGTCGTGAGGAGATGCCACCATCACTCTTATTGCTTGCCGATCCAGAGCCTCAGGAAGTGGCAAGGCGGGATCTAGGGTTAAAGATTCGATTTTTCCACTGAACAGCGCTTCGACGGGTCCTCGCCATGCGTCAGTTTCAGCGGCGATGACAACGACTTCGGGTCGGAGTTTTATCATTTTTCGATTACTGCCTTTTTATTTGGCGTATCAAGAGCACTTAGCCTGTAGGTGTCTGAATGATCCTGATATCATAGGGCGGTCTCGCACCTGACCGGCTTAAAGCATGGCGGTCAAGTCCAAGTTTATCCACCCAATTTACTAGCAATCCAGCTCTTACCGCAGCGCGTAACGCAGTTGCAGCCCTTTTTATTACCTTAGCCTTTAGTCGATCAAATGGAAAAATTGCGTCAAGAGTGGTTTTCAAACGTTAGAAACGATGTGCTGGCAGGTCTCGTTGTCGCACTCGCACTGATTCCAGAGGCGATCGCGTTTTCGATTATTGCAGGCGTTGATCCCAAAGTTGGGTTGTACGCATCGTTTTCGATAGCGGTAATCATTGCTTTTACCGGGGGTCGACCGGGGATGATCTCAGCAGCCACTGGTGCTATGGCTTTGCTGATGGTGACCTTGGTTAAAGAGCACGGTCTTGAATATTTGTTTGCCGCTACGGTACTTACCGGTGTTCTGCAGATTATTGCCGGCTGGATTCGTCTCGGAGAGCTTATGCGTTTTGTGTCACGGTCAGTCGTCACAGGCTTCGTTAACGCGCTTGCGATCCTTATCTTCATGGCACAACTTCCAGAGCTGACCGGTGTCGGCTGGCAGGTTTACGCTATGACGGCGGCAGGGCTTGGGATCATCTATGGCCTGCCCAGATTAACGACAGCAGTTCCATCGCCACTTATTACTATTGTCGTGCTGACTATCGTTGCTATTGCTCTTGACCTCGATATCAGGACAGTGGGAGATATGGGGGAGTTACCGAGCAGTTTACCGCAGTTTTTGGTGCCCGACGTCCCGCTGACGCTGGAAACATTGCAAATCATTTTTCCTTATTCCGCGACCCTCATGGTTGTCGGTCTACTCGAATCGCTGATGACAGCGACGATTGTGGACGATTTGACTGATACCCCGAGTAACAAAAATCGTGAGTGTGTTGGTCAGGGCGTTGCTAATATCGCGACGGGGTTCATTGGCGGTATGGCCGGTTGCGCGATGATTGGGCAGTCGGTGATCAATGTGAAATCGGGTGGGAGAGGGCGGCTTTCTACCCTTGTTGCGGGCGCTCTTTTGTTGATCATGGTGGTGTTTGCGGGAGATTGGGTGAGTCAGATCCCTATGGCTGCGCTCGTTGCCGTGATGATCATGGTGTCGATTGGCACTTTTAACTGGGATTCCATCAGAAATCTGCGTAGCCATCCGAAGAGTTCGAGCGTCGTCATGCTTGCAACGGTTGTAGTGACCGTGGCAACCCACGACTTAGCGCAGGGCGTGCTCACTGGGGTACTTCTCTCGGGTTTCTTCTTTGCACACAAAGTGGGTCGCATACTTCGTATTGAATCAGCGGCTTGTGACGACGGTAGGGCTCGGCGTTATACGGTGTTTGGTCAGGTCTTTTTTGCGAGTGCTGACAGTTTTGCGCAAGCGTTCGATTATCAGGAAGTAGTCGACAAGGTGCATATCGACGTAAGTCGTGCACACTTTTGGGACATTACTGCCGTCAGTTCGCTCGACAAAATTGTTCTCAAGTTTCGTCGCGAGGGAACAGACGTCGAGGTTATTGGCTTGAACGAAGCTAGTGCGACGATGGTCGATCGCTTTGGTGTTCACGATAAAGACGGAGCAGATGATTTGCTCCTAGATCATTGAGGTTCCGGGATGCGCGCTTCGAAAAAAGTCCTCGCCTGTGTTGATAAATCAGATTACGCCCAGCATGTTGCTGATTACGCAACGTGGGCGGCACAGCACCTGTCAGCGCCTCTCGAGTTGTTGCACGTCATCGATCGCCATCAGGAAGTAGCTTCAGGGATCGATCGCAGTGGTTCGCTAGAAATGGATGCCCAGGAACATTTGCTGGAGCGTTTCTCATCTGAGGAAGGCCAAAAAAATCGCGCTGCTCGAGAGGAGGGACGCTTATTTTTGAATGCGCTCAAGGCAAAGTGTGCCGAGCATTCGAAAAAGTCGGTGGACACCCGTCAACGCTATGGTCAGTTGCTTGCGACCCTCAAAGAGCAGGAGTCGTCCGTGGCGATGTATGTGCTGGGCCGGCGTGGTGAGTCAGCCTCAAGGACCCGCCGCGATCTCGGTCGACACGTCGAGGCAATTTGCCGGCAGATCCGGCGGCCTATCCTCACGGTAACCAATGACTTTCGTGCGCCGCGGAGCCTGTTGGTTGCGTTTGACGGTGGGAGAATGACACGACGAGGGATAAAACTTATCGCAGAACGCAGAAGCCTCATGGATTTGCCGGTTCACGTCATCATGTCTGGGCGGCCTGGCCAAGATTCGGAGCGTCACCTCGAGTGGGCCGAGAACACCCTGAAGACCAAGGGCTTCTCTGTCGATGCGTCGCTTATTCCCGGTGACCCTGAGCAAGTGGTGACCCGTGCAATTGAAGAGCGCGAGGCAGATCTTTTGATCATGGGTGCCTACAGTCACTCGCCGTGGCGAAGCCTGTTAATGGGAAGTCGAACCAACGACCTACTCCGTGCTTCTCAAGTCGCTACAATCACACTCCATGATTGACGGTCTCCTGCGGTCTTAAAGTCGGTAAATGCCGGGCCAAGCTGTGTACGGCCTGTCACGATTCACAGAGACCCTCTAATAATGAAAGTTTTTGTCGGCGTCGTTGAGATTACCAAATGCATTAGAGCAGTTGGCGTTTGACGTCCTGAAATTCACCCTTTGCTCCCACGCCGAATCTCGCGCCGGGGTCACCCGTCTACGTAAGACATTGCAAATATTCGCAGGCCTGAAGGATCTATCCAAGATTGCCACTTACGAGAGGCTTTAGAGAAAGCAATCTCCATGCTACCTTTCGGTCGTCTTTAGGAGGTTTTTATGCGTGTATTCGTCGTCTTGTGGGTGGCTCTTTGGAGTTCGTTGGTTTGGTCGTCAGAGGTCGACGGGGCGACCGATAATCTCGAGTCGGTATTGCTGAATACGCAAGAAATGCCCGGTTTCATTCCACTTCACTGGGATGGGGAAGAAGGTCGACTCTACGCCAATATCAGTGATATTGACGGGCCCTTTATCTATTACAACGGTCTGTCGCACGGCCTTGGATCCAACGATCTAGGTCTTGATCGCGGTCGTCTGGGCGATACGTTTCTCGTTGAGTTTCGGAGAGTAGGTAAGAAAGTTTTTCTCACGGCTCTGAATACAAAATATACGGCACGATCAGAGGACACGCAGGAGCGTCGGGCGGTCTATGAGGCCTTTGCAGAGTCCATCATTTGGGGCTTCACTGTCATAGAGTCGAGTCCCGATTCGCTAGTGATTGATCTAACAGACTTTGCACTGACTGATGCGACGGGGATTGCGGACCTCCTGGCAGCTCGAGGCGAGGGCACTTTCAGCATCGATGCTAGCCGATCCGCGATTTACACACCAAGGACCAAATCTTTTCCCGATAACACGGAGATCGATGCGACGCTAACTTTCGTTGGTAAATCGAAAGGTAGCATTCTCGGGACGGTAGCTCCTAAGGCCGATGCGCTAACGGTTAACGGGCATCACTCCTTTGTTCGCTTGCCGGACGATGGTTACCAACCTCTGCCATACGACGCACGAGCGGGCTACATTCACTCGGGTGAGGCAACGTTGATCTACGACTACGCGAGCCCAATCGACGCCCCGATTAAATCAGCCTTTGCACGCCGGCACAGGCTGGAAAAAGTAGACCCTACCGCCGAAGTCAGTGAGGCGGTAGAGCCGATTGTCTACTGGGTCGATGCAGGCGCTCCGGAGCCGGTCAAATCTGCGTTAATCGAGGGTGCTCTGTGGTGGAATCAAGCGTTTGAGGCAGCCGGCTACAAAAATGCGTTTCAGGTAAAAGTGCTACCCCCTGATGCTGATCCGATGGACATACGCTACAACGTCATTCAGTGGGTTCACCGATCAACACGCGGTTGGTCGTATGGCTCTAGCGTAAGAGATCCGCGCACCGAGGAGATTTTAAAAGGTCATGTCACCCTCGGGTCGCTGAGAGTGCGTCAGGATTATCTGATTGCGGAGGGGCTTCTAAGCCCTTATGCCGAGAATGGCGATGCGGCGAATAAGTTGAGTGAGTTTGCACTGGCACGCATCCGGCAGCTCTCAGCCCATGAAGTGGGCCATACGCTCGGCATTGCGCACAATTTCTCCGCCAGCGCTGACGGAAGAGCGTCGGTTATGGATTATCCCCATCCGTTGGTAACGCTCGATGAGGAGGGGCAGGTGGTTCTTAGTGATGCCTATGACGTTGGTATTGGGGATTGGGATAAGCGAGCCATTATCTGGGGGTATCAAGATTTTCCTAATGATGTTTCCGACGCAGAAGGACGCGCAGAGATTGTGGCTGAGACGCTGGCCTCTGGCTTGAGTTTTGTTGCAGACGAGCACGCTCGGATTGGCTCGCGTGGGAGCGCTGGACCCGCCCACCCCAAAGCGAGTCTTTGGGATAACGGTGCCGACCCCGTGGCAGAGCTTAATCGTATTATGCAGTTGCGAGCTGTTGTACTGGATGACTTCTCCGAGCGAGCGATTCAGCTGGGACGCTCGATGGCCTCGCTTGAAGACGTCTTAGTGCCTGCTTTCCTGATGCACCGGTATCAGGTGCAGGCTGCAGCGACAGTGCTTGGTGGAACAAGCTTCACCTACGCAATGCGAGGTGATGGTCAGGTACCGAATGAACGTGTTCAGGCAACTGACCAGCGCGCGGCGCTGTCGGCGATGTTGGCGACTCTCGAGCCCCGCGCACTCAATATTCCCGAGCGCGTGACTTCGCTCATTCCGCCGCGACCACCTCAGTCGGGTGCAAGTCGAGAGCTGTTCCCAAGGCACACGGGCTACGTATTTGATCCTATGGCTGCGGCAAGCACCGCGGCGCTGATTACGCTCGATCAGCTCACAGATCACAAGCGTGCGGCCCGGCTGAATAATCAGCACCGTGTTGACGCATCACTGCCAAGTTTTGGTGAGGTACTGACGATTCTGATCGATGATCGTTGGCCCGAAACAAAAGACCCTGAACTTTTGAGTATCGAACGCGCCGTTCAATTATTGCTTGTCGATAAGCTCGGGGATTTGCTCGCTAATAGCCACGCAGCACCACAAGTCCGCGCAGATGCGCTCGATGCGCTCTCAAAGATTAAGCGGCGAGCCGAGCGCGCACGTGTCAAGGATACTGCGAGCGGCGCTCACATGAGGTATCTCGCGAAGCGCGTATCGACGATTATCGAGAATCCCGACGCCTATAGGGCTGGAGATTTGACAGTGCCTCCTGGTTCACCGATCTGATTCGTGAGGCCCCGAGGCATTGAAAAAATTGGCCCACCTCGCTGTCTTGCCTCGATGTGCTTCCTTGATGTTGCGGCGGCAGTGCGTCCCGATAGTTTATCGTTCAGCAGAACTCTCGCGCTCAACTGTGAAGGAAGCTTCTGACAGGACTGCATGAAACGTGTGCCCCCAAGATCGTACTTGGGGGTTGTCAGCGTCTTACTCCGCCGCGTCGGCTGGATACTGCTCGCGAAGCACGCGCTTGAGTATTTTGCCGCTTGGGTTTCGAGGGATGATGTCTGTGAACTCGACGGCTTTGGGTTGCTTGAAGCGTGCGAGCTTGTCTCGGCAGTATGCGAGAATGTCCTCTGCAGACAGAGAGGGGTCGGTCTTAACAACAACAGCCAGGGGCGACTCACCCCACTTCGCACTACTTTGTCCGATAACACCGGCTTCACTGATGCCAGGATGGCTTTGTAAAACACCCTCGATTTCAGCGGGGTAAACGTTCTCACCTCCGGAAATAATCATGTCCTTGATGCGGTCTTGAATAGCGAAAAAACCTTCATCATCCATGACGCCTACGTCACCTGTTCTCAACCATCCGTCAACCAGCGTGTCCGCGGTGGCGTCGGGTCGATTCCAATACTCTCGCATGATGTGCTTTCCACGAACGAGCATTTCCCCTGCTTCACCGATGGGGAGTTCATTGCCGTCACTATCAGCGACCCTAACCTCGGTGAAGAAGAAAGGCTTCCCGCAGGACTCAGGCTTGCGCACTGCATTTAGCGGGTCCATTAGGCAAGCAGGTCCGCACGTTTCGGTGAGGCCATAAACCTGTTTTATGTCGATACCCATCTCTTGGAATTGCTGGGTCAAAGCAACGGGCACTGGTGCAGCGCCCGTCATGAACCAACGCAAGCTCGACCAGTCATAATTTTCGTAATTGGGCACCTGAACCATAAAATTCAGCATTGCCGGTACCATGAGACCACTCGTGATTTTCTCGCGCTCAACGCATTCCCAAGCAGCAACAGGATCAAAGCTTCGCATGACGTAAGTCGTAGCGCCGTGATACGCGTTGATGGTCAGCGGTGTCAGGGCGCCGACGTGGAACATGGGAAGACAGGCGATGTAGCGCTCGTTTCCTTGATAGTCGGCTGTCGCATGAATCGTGAAAACACCCCACATCGCCGTGCTGTGCGTGTGCACAACGCCTTTGGGGAGTCCTGTCGTGCCCGATGTGTACATGATGTACAACATGTCGTCGTCCTCTGCACCACAAGCGGGCTCAGTGCATGAGGAGGCAGCACAATAGGCATCATATGAAGTCGCAAAGGGCTGGCAGGCGCTGCTGTCAGCACCACCGAGCACATGTAGCCATTGGCTGATGTCCGTTTTATCACCACGATGTTCGAGCTCAGCAACGGTGTTAGCAAAATCATTGTCAAAAATGAGCGTCTTCACACCGGAGTCTTTGAGGATGAACTCCAGCTCATCGGCAACCAGACGCCAGTTGAGTGGCACAACGACGCCACCCACCTTCGCTACCGCAAAAAATGACTCCATGAATTCAACAGAGTTCATCAGTAGCAAACCGACGCGATCACCCTTTTGTAGCCCATTTTCGATCAAGCCATTTGCAAGCCGATTGGAGCGTTCGTTGAGTTCTTTGAAGCTGTAGCGTCTGCTGCCATCGCTTTCAACGTAGGCTTCGCGCTCAGGGTTAAGGTGGGCTCGTTTGGTCAGTAGCAGGCCGATATTGGTCTTCATCGTTATCACTCGTTGTTCAGTGGGAGCGCTCCTTTCTGTGAAACGCTCCGATTTACGAATTTTGTTATGTGTTTTTACGTCGCGGCGAATCGCTCGTGCAACTCAGACATTGGCGGGATCCGCAAAAAAATTCAAGCTAGCACCACATTTTTTCCTTTGATCAGGATTTTGACGTCTGTATTGGCCCAACTATCGATACGACCTCAGGCGGGATCACGCGTAGCTTATATTTTTGAGTCCACTAATGGCCTGGTATTAGCGAATCTTACCCGCTGAATAATAGTGGGTTCGCGGCATTGATTTGCCCTCATCCTTAACGTTGGTAAGAGATGCAAGCACGCCAGTGCCCAGAGGTTTTCATCAGGGAAGGGCAGGGGTGTCTTGTTTTACTGTGGGCGAGGGACGCGTAACGTCAAAAGTTATCACTTTGTCGAACAACACCTACTTCTTGGCACCTTAATGTGTTAAAAAGCGCGCGCAATGAAAGGGTCTCCCGCCACGAGCATCGCGATTCCCGAGTAAACAAGTATTTAGGGGTCATCTGAGCGACGGTATTTCGGCCGTTTAGGTGACATGGTTCGCCGTCATGAGCGGCAAGCCGGCCGAGTTAACGTAACGACTGGAAGAGTAGAACAATGTCTGCAGATTTATCCCTATACCGTAATATCGGTATTTTCGCACACGTAGACGCGGGTAAAACCACGACCACCGAGCGCATCCTGAAGCTAACCGGTAAGATTCACAAGACGGGTGAAGTTCACGACGGCGCAGCTACCACAGACTTCATGGAGCAGGAGCAGGAGCGCGGCATCACCATTCAGTCTGCTGCGACTACGTGCTTCTGGAAAGATCACCGCATGAACATCATTGACACACCCGGACACGTGGATTTCACGGTCGAGGTGTACCGCTCTCTGAAAGTTCTCGACGGCGGTGTGGGCGTATTCTGTGGCTCCGGCGGTGTGGAACCGCAGTCTGAGACCAACTGGCGCTACGCGAACGAGTCAGAAGTCGCTCGATTAATTTTCGTGAACAAGCTTGATCGCCTTGGCGCAGATTTCTACCGTGTGGTAGACCAGGTGCGAAAAGTACTCGCTGCCAACCCTCTCGTTATGACACTACCTATCGGTCGTGAAGATGATTTCGTTGGTGTCGTTGATGTCCTCACCAAGAAAGCTTACGTCTGGGACGACTCCGGTCTTCCAGAAAACTACGAGATCGTAGACGTGCCTGCAGACATGGTTGACGACGTAGAGGCCTATCACGAGCAGCTTATCGAAGCAGCCGTTGAAATGGATGATGATCTGATGATGGAATATATGGAAGGCGAAACGCCTTCGATTGAAGACATCAAACGTTGCATTCGTGAAGGCACGCGCACAATGCACTTTTTCCCTACGTTCTGCGGAAGTGCGTTCAAAAACAAAGGTATTCAGCTCGTGCTCGACGCGGTGGTTGACTACCTGCCCAGCCCCACCGAAGTCGATCCGCAGCCACTGACGGATGAAGAAGGTGAGCCCACTGGTGAAGTCGCCAAGGTAGACGTTAATGAGCCCCTCCGTGCTCTGGCGTTCAAAATCATGGACGACCGCTTCGGTGCGCTGACGTTTATTCGCGTTTACTCAGGCACGATGAAGAAGGGCGACACAATCCTCAACTCGGCGACGGGTAAGACTGAGCGTATCGGCCGAATGGTTGAGATGCACGCTGACGACCGAACGGAGATCGATGTGGCACAAGCTGGCGATATTTTCGCCTGTATCGGCATGAAGAATGTTCAGACTGGGCACACGCTGTGTTCCACAGCTTCGCCGTGCACGCTTGAGGCGATGGTCTTCCCTGACCCTGTTATCTCAATTGCGGTAGCGCCAAAAGATAAGGGTGGTTCAGAGAAGATGGGTATCGCCATCGGTAAGATGATCGCAGAGGACCCCTCGTTCCGTGTCGAGACAGATGAAGACTCTGGTGAGACCATCCTGAAGGGCATGGGCGAACTTCACCTCGACATCAAGATTGACATCCTACGTCGTACTTATGGCGTTGAGCTCGAAGTAGGTCAGCCACAGGTGGCTTACCGCGAGACGATCACTCAGGCTATCGAAGACAGCTACACACACAAGAAGCAGTCCGGTGGTTCAGGTCAGTTCGGTAAGATAGACTACCGAATCACTCCCGGACAGCCCGGAGACGGTTTCGTCTTCACTTCAAGCGTTGTGGGCGGAAACGTTCCTAAGGAATTTTTCCCTGCGATTGAGAAGGGCTTTGAGGTCATGATGCAGGAAGGCCCAATGGCGGGCTTCCCAGTGCTTGACGTTGCGGTGGAGCTTTATGACGGTGGATTCCACGCAGTCGACTCTTCAGCAATTGCCTTCGAGCTAGCAGCGAAAGGCGCATTCCGTCAGTCAATGCCCAAGGCATCGCCACAGCTGATCGAGCCCATCATGAAAGTTGACGTGTTCACACCGGACGATCACGTCGGTGACGTTATTGGTGATTTGAACCGTCGTCGCGGCATGATCAAGGATCAAGAAGCGGGTACGACAGGCGTTCGCGTTAAGGCTGACGTGCCACTCGCCGAAATGTTTGGTTACATTGGCTCCTTGCGCACAATGACATCAGGTCGTGGTCAGTTCTCTATGGAGTTTTCACACTACCTGCCATGTCCAGCAAGCGTTGCCACGACGGTGATTGAAGAGGCAAAAGCGCGCAAGGAAGCTAAGTCCAAGTAAGCGCCTGTTGATTCTGTTTTCGACTCTATCAAGCCCCGCATGTGCGGGGTTTTTTTTTGCCTCGTGCAGCCTGTTTTTGTCTTAGGCGTCATTCGAAGGTTTACAACATCATTAATGGAAGCCAGAGTAGTTCGCAAAATAACTAGAACTACTCTGGGAGATAGAACATGTTTGCAAAGTTTGGGCCGATGGTTTTGGGGATTCCTCTGCTGTTGTTGGGTGTCATGTGGGTTTTCGCACCCGAGATGGCAGCAGCAAATCTGAGCAGCGAGTTACTCACAGGCGCTGCGTTAACAACACAGATTGGCGACAGTGCTGCCTTTTTCTTGGGCAGTGGCTTTTTGCTAATAGTCGGAGGCTTTCGCGCGAATGCTACGATGATCCTGATCGGCGGTTGCCTTGTGGGTTTGGTGGCACCTGCGAGGATCATTGCGGCCATGGTTCATGGCGGTGATATGACGTTAGAGCCAATAGTGGTGGAGGTGATCACCTTCGTTGTCGCTTATTTCGCAGCAAAACAGCTAAACGCTGCCGGGTAAGGAGCACGCTATGTTGATGCTTACTTTAGGCGTTTTGCTTTGGTCCGTAGCGCATCTGTTTAAGCGCCTGGCACCCACTGCTCGAGAGGGGATGGGTGATGGCGGTAAGCTGGTGGTAACACTCGCATTGATCGGCAGTATTGCTCTTATGGTCTCGGGCTATCAAAGCGCGACGGGTCCCGTTTGGTGGGTACGCCAGCCATTTTGGGAGCTTGTCAACAGTACGTTAATGCTCTCGGCTTTCTACCTGATGGCAGCGTCTGCGCTGAAAGTGCGAGTGACGTCTATTGTCCGACATCCCCAGCTAACTGCGATTAAAGCCTGGAGCGTGGGGCATCTTCTTGTAAACGGTGATGCGCCGTCGCTTGTGCTTTTTGGCGGTCTTCTCGTGTGGGCAATCGTCTCAGTTATTCTCATCAATAGGCAGGACGGGAAGTCTCCGCTGTCAACTATGGAAACGAGTATTCCTCGCGAAGCCTTAGCGATGATTGCTTCTGCCCTGCTTTATTTTGCTGTTGTTCAAGCTCATGCCTACTTGGGTTATCCCGTCTACGGATAAGTAATGGATTACCATCTCGATACGGGAAGTATAAGAGCCGCGCTCGATGATCTCGCCGAGAGGCACGAGCGTATCGCCCGAGCGCTTGCTCAAGTCGGCTACCCCGAGGAACGTCGCAGGGACCACAGCTTTGAGACTTTGGCCCGAATTGTGGTGGGACAGCAGGTAAGCGTTGCGGCCGCCACTTCGATTAACAAAAAACTAGTAAGTGCGCTCGACGGGCAGTTAACGGCCAGGGCGGTACTGGATGCGAGTGACGAACTTTTGCGAAGTGCAGGACTATCTCGGCAGAAAGTTAATTACATTCAGTCTCTAGCGACAGCACAAGCAACGGGGACTCTCGTTCTCGAGGGGTTACCAGAGCTTGCGGATGACGATGCTGTGGCAGTGATCACGAGTATTAAAGGGTTTGGCGAGTGGTCTGCGCATATGTATTTGATGTTTTCACTGGGTAGGCCGGACATCTGGCCCGTCGGTGATCTCGCTGTTCGGGAGGGGTTTAAGCGTATTCAAGGACTCGAGGAGCGCCCCTCGGCAGGCAAGCTAAAACCTATGGGAGAGGAGTTTCGGCCTTATCGGAGTTCGCTTGCGATGTTGTGCTGGCGTTTCTGCACCGCTGAACCGCTTTGAGATGCCGTTAGTATGAGTGATTTCTCAGAGTCTGATCGCCGATTCATGCGGCTTGCACTCGCGCAGGCTACCAGGGCGGCGCAGCTGGGTGAGGTACCTGTGGGTGCGGTTGTGGTGCTTGATGGCGAGGTCATTGCCGAGGCCTGCAATCAGCAAATTACATTGAATGATCCATCCGCTCATGCCGAGGTGCTAGCGCTCCGCTCGGCAGCTGCTGAGCTGGAAAACTATCGACTTCCCGGCTGTGAGCTTTTTGTCACCCTCGAGCCTTGCACCATGTGTTGTGGTGTGATGGTTCATGCGCGCGTATCCCGTCTTGTTTTTGGCGCGAGAGAACCGAAGGCGGGAGCCGCAGCAAGCATGGCTTCGGCGTTAGATAACGCGGCCTTAAATCACCGTGTAGCCTGGTCTGAGGGGCTGGGGGCTGATGAAAGTGCTGACTTGCTGCGGGCCTTCTTCAAAGCGCGGCGCACTTCGAAGGCCTCGCTATAGACTTAGCGGTGTCCACTGGAGTAACTCGTGGGCTGCGGCTGTTAGCTCACTGAGATCTAGAGGTGCCGAAACTGTTTGCGATGGGATGTCCTGTAGCGCCAAGGTCGCTTGGTAATGCCGAATATTATCGACATAGGTGACTGCCTCCTGGCCTCTCGCAAATCCGTGCCTGAGATGTGGGTAGATTTTAGGGTTTTGCAGGTCAGGTAAGCGCTCTCTCACGTCTCGCCAAAGGTGTGGGTCGCCACCATTCCCTTCGGTTAGTCGTCGCGCCTCTTCTAAATGCGCCATGCCCACATTGTAGGCCGCAAGTGCCATCCATGTGCGATCGGGGTCTTCGATGTCGTCGGGAAGGCGGCGAAGGAGATTGCGCAAAAAACGTGCACCACCGCGCAGACTCTGTTCGGCATCTAGCCGATTTTTAACGCCGACTTCTTGTGCGGTCGGGCGGGTGAGCATCATCATCCCGCGCACTCCCGTTGGCGACTTAGCCTTTGGATCCCAGTGTGATTCTTGATAGGCGATAGCTGCCAGTAGCTGCCAGTCTAAGCGAAACTCCTTTGCGATAGATTCAATGAGAGGGCGCCATTTCGGTAAGGTGCTTTCGATGGCGCGCTGAAACGTGAAGAGCTCAATGCGCGACGTGTCAGCACCACTTCCGAAATAGCGTTCTTCGAGATCCGCCAAGCGCCCCTCATCGGCTGCATTAGCGAGGAAGGTATTGATTTTCTCACGCCATCGCGGGGCCCTCGTATCGAGACCAAGATACCAAACAGTATTCAGTGTTTCCTTGAGTTGAAAGGCTTTCGCTACCCGCGGATAGAGCCGTTGCTGCATAGCAAATTCGCTTGAATCCAAGAGCGCTACATCGGCGCGACCGGCCTCAATTTCACTGAGTACAGCGCTGGACTGTGCGGTCTCCATAACCCGGTATTCAATGTTCGGATTAATTTCTTTGAGCATGTTTAGTCGTGTACTGTGATGACTGCCCTGCATAATGACGATATCGAGATTTGCTAAATCGTCGATACTACGGGGCCTAAACTGTCCGGCTTTGTAAACGACGACCGGGTGTTGCTCAAGGTAGGGGCTGGTTGCGGTGAAGAGCTGATCACGAGTGGTGGATTGGGTTAAGCCCGCGGCAGCGATGTGGGCTTCACCACGCGCCAAAGTATCAAAAACATCTTCAATGGTAGACGCTACTTTGATACGTAGGGCCATACTTTGCGATTCCGCAAAGGCCTTGAATAATTCGTACTCTAGGCCAGCGGGTTCGTTTGCCCCGAGATAATACGTGGTGGGGCCATTGCGCGTAATGACAACGAGCTCATTACCCGGCGCGAAGGCATCGAGAACGGTTGGGTTGCCGCAGGCCGTCAAAAGCGAAATTACGATCAGTAGCCACTGTTTCATGCGGCGAGTGTAGCGTAGATCTTGATTTTGGACATTCACCCGACGACGTTGGCGAGGTATGATACGCGCTTCATTTTGTAGGATTTGCCCATGCTCCTCTTGCCCGGGTCGGACGCACTGTCAGCTCCCCGTTTTAAGCGTCTATCAAACGAAATAGCCCTGCACGATTCTCAACTAAAACTCACCCGCGCGTTCTTTGTTTATGCGATCGAGTCCGCGGGCGACGTTGATGTCGAGAAGCTGGGCGCGCTGTTACAGCCCGGCACAAGCCCGATCCCTCGCGGAGACGAGCTCGCGCAGAGCGAGATTGTGATTGTTGCGCCTCGTATTGGCACTATCTCGCCTTGGTCTAGCAAGGCTACCAACATAGCCAACAACTGCGACTTCGAAACAGTTAAACGCATAGAGCGTGCCATTGTTTATGTGATCGAGGGGGTAAGTCAGTGCGGTGACCGGTCGGGATTGCACGCTTTGCTGCACGACCGAATGGTCGAGACGGTTATGACCACCTACGATGATCTATCGACGTTGTTTAGAGATATTTCTCCGCGACCACTGACCTCAGTGCCTGTAATGGCGGCAGGCAGAGAGGCGCTGATTGAGGCTAACGGTAATCTTGGATTGGCCTTGGCAGAGGACGAAATCGACTATCTTGCAGAGGCGTTTACTGCCTTGGGACGCGATCCCTCTGATGCCGAGTTAATGATGTTTGCACAGGCGAACTCCGAACACTGCAGGCACAAGATCTTTAATGCGTCATGGACCATCGATGGCATCGATCAAGATTGGTCATTATTCGGCATGATCAAGAACACCTATAAACAGGGTGGAGAGCAAGTTCTGTCCGCCTATGCCGACAATGCTGCTGTTGTCGCGGGCCACGTTGCCGGTCGTTTCTACCCCGAGCCTGATTCCCAATCGTGGACCTATCACCAGGAGCCAATTGCGCTGCTCATGAAGGTGGAAACGCACAATCACCCCACTGCCATTGCTCCCTTCGCAGGTGCGGGCACAGGCTCCGGCGGTGAAATCCGAGACGAAGGCGCTGTTGGACGAGGTTCTCGGCCGAAGGCAGGCCTGTGTGGTTTTACGGTGTCTCACCTAAATTTGCCCGATTACGAGCGTCCGTGGGAGACGGGATACGGCAAACCAAACCGTATTGTTACGCCCCAGCAGATCATGACTGACGGACCACTCGGTGCAGCGGCGTTTAACAACGAATTTGGCCGACCTAATCTCGGAGGCTACTTCAGAACCTTCGAAGTCGCGACGAGCGAGGGAGTTCGTGGGTACCACAAGCCAATTATGATTGCCGGTGGTTTTGGCAATATCAAAGAGGAACATGTCGACAAGCCCCCGTTCTCTGCTGGCGCGAAGTTAGTTGTTTTGGGTGGTCCGGCAATGCTGATTGGACTCGGTGGCGGTGCGGCATCTTCAATGGCGAGTGGCTCGAGCACTGAAGACTTGGATTTTGCTTCCGTGCAGCGCCAAAATCCTGAAATTCAGCGACGGTGCCAGGAAGTTATCGATCGTTGCTGGGAGCGAGGTGCAGATAATCCGATCGCGTTTATCCATGACGTCGGTGCTGGTGGGCTGAGTAATGCCTTCCCTGAACTGGTAAAAGATGGGGGCTGCGGCGGTAATTTTGAGCTTCGTAATGTCCCAAGTGACGAAAAAAGCATGAGCCCTCTCGAGATTTGGTGCAATGAATCTCAAGAGCGATATGTGATGGCGATCAACCCTGATCAGATTGCCACATTTACCGATATTTGCGCGCGTGAACGCTGCCCCTTCGCGGTGGTAGGTGAGGCGACAGACGCACAACATTTACGCTTGGGCGACACCCTATTCGACAATAATCCTGTTGATTTGCCGCTCTCTTTGCTTTTTGGGAAGCCACCCAAGATGCACCGCGAGACGCAGCGAGTTGCGCCGCCAATCGATGACTTTGACGGCAAAGTGGCCATTGCTGATGCTTTGGAGCGCGTACTCACCTTCCCTGCAGTTGGTAGTAAGAGCTTTTTGATCACTATTGGTGATCGTTCTGTAACGGGAACGGTTGCGCGTGACCAAATGGTTGGGCCTTGGCAGGTGCCTGTGGCTGATGTGGCGGTGACCACGGCGTCACTCGATACGCATCTGGGCGAAGCAATGAGCATGGGAGAGCGAACACCCGTGGCAACGCTTGACGGCCCTGCATCTGCTCGGCTGGCCGTTGCAGAGGCTGTGACGAATATTTTGGCATCGCCCGTTAAATCGCTGAGGGACATCAAACTCTCAGCTAACTGGATGTGCGCTGCAGGTTACTCCGGGGACGATGCAGTGCTCTACGATACGGTCAAAGCCGTTGGCCTCGAGTTCTGTCCCGCACTGGGGATGACCATTCCCGTTGGCAAGGATTCGATGTCAATGAGAACTCAGTGGGAGGAAGGTGGTGACGTTAAGGCGGTAACCGCGCCCGTATCGCTTATTGTCTCTGCGTTCGCGCCTGTTGGGGATGCGCGCGAAACGTTGACGCCCGAACTGTCTCGTGATGAGAGCACGAGTCTATTGTTGATTGATTTGGGCCGCGGACAGAATCGACTGGGTGGATCGGTGCTTGCACAAACGTATGGTCAGCTCGGAAGTACGGTTCCAGATGTAACTCCCGAGAATGTATGCCGGCTATTTACAGCGATTAACGAACTCAAGGCTGAGCAACTTATTCAGGCGTATCATGATCGGTCAGATGGCGGTCTGCTTGTTGCATTGCTGGAAATGGCTTTCGCTGCACGTTGCGGACTCGACGTTCAAATTGACGCTGACGTCGATGGCGCGGCGGCCAGCCTCTTTAGTGAGGAGATTGGCGTTGTGATTCAAGTCGCTGACTCTGCATTGGATCGGGTCAGAGCTACTCTGGCACAAAACCAGTTGGACGAGTTCACATCGATCGTCGCAAAGCCACGCCTAGACGAGCGCATCGTTGTTAATACGGCCTCGTTCGAGTTGATCGACAGCCGACGCGGCGCGTTACAGCAGCTGTGGGCGCAAAACAGCTATGCGATTCAGCGTGACAGAGACAACGAGGAGTGCGCCGACCAGGAGTATGCGGATATTGTTGCTGAAAATCCTGGCTTGAGCGCGACGTTGAGTTTCGACGCAGCTGACGATGTTGCGGCACCGTTGATCGCTACGGGTGTTAGACCCAAGGTTGCCATCTTGCGCGAGCAGGGAGTTAACGGCCAAGCTGAAATGGCCGCTGCTTTTGACCGTGCCGGGTTTGAAGCTATCGACGTGCATATGTCAGATCTTAAGTCAGGCCGACGAAAGCTAAGCGAGTTCAAGGGGCTCGCAGCTTGCGGAGGGTTCTCATATGGCGACGTTCTCGGTGCGGGAGAGGGATGGGCCAAAGGCATTTTATTTGATCCATCAATGAGCGATCAATTTCAAGCTTTCTTCGAGAGAGACGACAGCTTCGCTCTAGGCGTTTGTAATGGTTGCCAGATGTTGTCGGCTTTGGCGCCCTTAATTCCGGGCGCTGACCATTGGCCACGCTTTGCTCGGAACCTGTCAGAGCAATATGAGGCGCGGCTAGTGCGTGTCCGTGTCGAGAAGTCGTCGAGTATCCTGATGGCAGGTATGCAAGGCTCGGAGTTGCCTATCGTCGTTGCACATGGCGAGGGTCGGGCGCAGTTTGCCGACGCAAATGGCATGTCGTCAGTGGAGACTTCAAACCGTGTTTCGCTTCGGTATGTCGATAACTTTGGGCAGCAGACACACGCGTTCCCAGCGAATCCAAATGGCTCTCCGAACGGCATTACCGGTCTGTGTAATGCAGACGGAAGAATTAACATTATGATGCCACACCCCGAGCGTGTATTCAGAACAGTCCAGATGTCTTGGGCGCCGAGCAACTGGCCCGAGGATTCAGGTTGGATGCGTTTGTTCCGCAACGCGAGGGTATGGGTCAACTAAACCTGTTGGGCAATAGCAGAAACGAGCGCCACGCGCTAAACTGCGCGCCGTTTGGCGATGCGGCCGGACAGCTGGGTGATATGGAGCATCAATGCTGAATCGTTATTCCTTGTGGAAAAATTTACTTATAGCGCTTGTCGTTGCTATGGGCTTCTACTATGCGGCCCCTAATATCTACGCGCCCGATCCCGCTCTTCAAATCGGTGGGTCCAGCGGTTCGCAGGGTGTTGATGAAGCCGTATTAGAACGTGCGAGCGAGGCTCTGACCAAGGCGGGTATTCGTCATTTCGGTCAGGAAGTCCAGCAATCGGGCAAAACGGGCCTTATCCGACTTGAGAGCCGTGACCAGCAATTAAAAGCGCAAGCGGCCTTGCAACGAGCATTAGGCGACGGCTTCATCGTTGCATTAAACCTGGCGCCGACAACACCTGACTGGTTGGTGCAGGGTGCGGCACAGCCGATGAAGCTGGGTTTGGACCTAAGTGGCGGCGTTCACTTCAAACTCGAGGTGGATGTCGACGCTGCAACCTCGAGAAAGCTTGAGCAATACGAAAGTGGCATCAAGCGCCGACTACGTGAAGAGCGCATACGTGGTCGCGTTGCTTTGGAAGGTACGCGCGTTGCTATGACCTTTAGGTCGGTCGAGGACCGCGAAGAGGCGCGTGCTCAAGTCCGGGATCTGTACCCTGAGTTAATGCTCGATCGCGTTGATGAGAATGGTCCCCAATTGTTCGCGGAGGTGACTGAAGTCACAATCGCGGAGACGGTGGAGTATGCGGTCGCTCAGAACTTAACGACACTCCGTAACCGAGTGAATGAGTTGGGTGTCTCGGAGCCTTTAGTTCAGCGGCAGGGGAGCAATCGAATTGTTGTAGAGCTTCCAGGCATTCAAGACACCGCCGAAGCCAAGCGCATACTTGGAAAGGTTGCTAACCTAGAGTTTAGGCTCGTCGCCGAGACCAATGCACCACTCTCTGAACGACAAAAGTTTGACTACCGCGGCGAGACCCGGCAGGGCATGTCCGAATGGCTCGAGCGGGAAATTATTATAACGGGTGAGCGCGTGTCGAATGCGGCGGCGAGCTTTGATCAAAACGGTCAGCCAAACGTTCAGATCACACTCGATGGTGAGGGTGGTATGTTGATGTCCCGTGCCACGCGCGCCAACGTAAAGCGTCGCATGGGCGTACTCTTTATCGAGCGTAAATTCCGAACGCAGTACGACGTCGATGAAAATGGTGAGACGGTCGTGATTCGGGAGCCTTACGATGAGAAAAAGGTGCTTACCGCGCCGGTCATACAGTCTGCGCTCGGTGCACAATTCCAGATCACAGGGCTTGATAGCCCTGCGGAGTCATCTGAGCTTGCCCTGATGTTGCGCGCTGGCGCGTTGGCGGCGCCGATCAGTTTTGTCGAAGAGCGAACCGTGGGTCCGTCGCTGGGTGCCGAAAACATTGAACTGGGTGTTAAATCGCTGCAGTTAGGCCTCGCGCTTGTTGTGCTATTCATGATCGTCTACTACCGGGTCTTTGGTGCTATAGCCGTGGTGGCTTTGACCGCGAACTTGGTATTACTCGTTGCTGTTATGTCGCTACTCGGCGCGACACTAACGTTGCCAGGTATAGCGGGCATTGTCCTCACTGTTGGTATGGCGGTAGATGCCAATGTGTTGATCTTTGCCCGTATCCGTGAAGAGTTAGCCGCGGGCACATCCAATCAGCTCGCTATTCACAGCGGCTTTGAGCGTGCAGTGACGACGATTCTTGATGCCAATATCACCACGTTGATTGTCGCAGTCATTCTCTACGCTGTGGGCACGGGACCGATTAAAGGCTTCGCAGTAACGCTGTCGGTCGGAATCATCACGTCAATGTTTACAGCGATCATGGGCACGCGCGCTCTGGTCAATTTGGTGTACGGGGGAAGGCGCGTTCAGTCGCTGAGTATTGGTCACGTGCCTCTAAAGCCGAAGACAAAGGTTGAGGGGGCTTCCGCATGACATCTATTGCCTTTATGCGCGGTCGCTTTGTAGCGGCAGCTATCTCTGGAATGTTACTACTGGCCACGGCGGTGTCCTTGGCAACGCAGCAGCTCAACTGGGGTTTGGACTTCACTGGCGGTACGTTAATTGAGCTGAATTATGAGCAGAGCGCCGATTTGGGCGACATAAGAGCCGAGTTGGCGAACAGCGGTTTCGAGGGTGCGATGGTCGTCAGCTTTGGTACGGATCGCGACGTTTTGGTCCGTTTGCCTATCAATTATTCCGATGCGGAAGGTGCACGTATGGTCGATGTCCTTCGACAGGCAACCGCACAGGACATCACACTTCAGAGAATGGAGTTTGTGGGCCCACAAGTCGGTGACGAGCTGCGAGAGCAGGGTGGTCTCGCGATGTTGCTCGCGCTGGGACTGGTTCTCATCTACGTGGGTTTTCGCTTTCAAATTAAGTTTGCCATGGGCGCTGTGATTGCCTTGGCTCATGACGTAGTTATTATTCTGGGCTTCTTCTCAATTACCCGACTTGAGTTTGATCTCTCCGTGTTAGCTGCGATCCTGGCAGTTATCGGTTATTCACTGAATGACACCATCGTTGTCTCAGATCGTATCCGGGAAAATTTGCGCAAGATACGAAAGATGGACCCTGTGGGTGTGATCGATGTATCGCTCAACGAAACCCTCGGGCGTACACTCGTTACGTCTTTGACGACGTTACTGGTGCTTACTTCGCTGGCTCTTTTGGGCGGCGATATGATTTTTGGTTTTGCGGTCGCACTACTGGTGGGCGTAACCATCGGTACCTATTCATCGATCTACGTGGCATCCACATCAATGTTGGTAATGGGTGTTACAAAGGAAGACGTCGCTATTCCCGTCAAAGAGGGCGAAGATCAGGACGAGATTGCGCCTTAGCAGCTTTTGCAGATCCCACAGACGAGAAGAGTACCTGGATCGCGAGAACAGCCCTCGGGTAGATAATTCCTCGCGGTAGTCGAGGACCGCTAAACAGTGCGGGCGGAGTGCTCGTTACTTTCTAGCGGATAGCCGCTAGAAGCTGTTTGAGTAGCTTTGGATTGGCGCAAACGATGTCGCCCTTGCCATCCAGTACGTCATCGCTTCCTTGGAAGTTTGTGACCAGGCCACCCGACTCACGAATTAGTAGCGTGCCGGCGGCAATATCCCAAGGTTTGAGGCCCGCCTCCCAGAAGCCGTCGAGTCGACCGGCGGCAACATAGGCAAGGTCCAGTGCAGCGGCGCCGGCCCGTCGGATGCCCATCGAGCTTCCTGCGACCTTCGCCAGACCTTGAATATACCACTCCATCCGGTCATCACAGTTACCTAAAAATGGCGCACCTGTGCCAAAAAGACACTCGCGCATATCGCTTCGATCGGAAACGCGGATGCGTCGTCCGTTCAATTGCGCTCCGCGGCCTCGAGACGCTGTGAACTCTTCTTGTTTGACGGGATCAACAATGACCGCATGTTCAAGCTTGCCGCTTTTGATGCAAGCCATACTAATCGCATAGTGCGGAATGCCCCGCATGAAGTTACTCGTACCATCGAGCGGGTCAATTACCCAAACGTGATCTGCGTCGTCAGGGCCCGTTCGGCCACCTTCTTCGCAGATGAAAGCGTGATCCGGATAGGTGCTTTGAAGGTTGTAGATCAAGTCGCGTTCGGCAGCTAGGTCTACCTCGGTTACGAAGTCAGCCTTGCCTTTTGCCTCAAAACGCAAACGGCTGAGGTCATCGGACGCCCGAACAATCAGGTTGCCTGCTTTCCTTGCTGCGCGAAGTGCGATGTTGACCATTGGTTCCATGATTTTGTCCGGACATGCTGGGGGCGCGATCATAGCAAGAAGCGCGCGTTGCCGTCAGGTTTTGGTACACTCGCCGCGCAATATTACAGGCACTTCTATGAATTCCGACAACATCCAAGTTGTGTTGGTCAATCCTTCGCACCCTGGCAACATCGGCGCGGTCGCTCGAGCCATGAAAAACATGGGTCTTCGCCATCTTGTTTTGGTGGATCCCCGTAAGTTTCCTGATCCCGAGGCTGAATGGCGTGCCGCATCTGCTGTGGACATCATTCACGCTGCGCGAGTTGTCTCATCGTTGGACGACGCTATCAAGGATAGCCAGTTCGTTGTGGGTACCAGTGCTCGCGAGCGGCGTATTCCTTGGCCTGTTCAGGATGCGCGACTGACGGCTAACCGCATTGCAAAGCACTCATTGAACGAGAGGGTGTCGATTCTTTTTGGGCGCGAGGATAGCGGCCTTAACAACGAGGAATTGCGGCGCTGCAATCTTCACTGTCATATCCCGACGCATCCTGATTACGAATCGCTGAACTTATCGATGGCGGTGCAAATCGTCTGTTATGAAATTCGAATGGCGGAACTCGAAGGCACGTTACCACCAGAGGAGGATTCGCACTGGGAAAACCCCTTCGCCACGACGCAGGATATGGAATATTTCTACCAGCATCTAGAAGAGACTTTGGTCGACCTGGAGTTTCTTGATCCCGCCGCACCAAGGCAGCTGATGACACGGCTACGTCGTCTCTACAGTCGGGTGCGTCTCGACGAAATGGAAGTACAGATTCTCCGCGGTATCTTGAAAGAAACGCGGCGGGTAATTCGGGAAAATCACACGAAATAATGAGTTCTGCTGGTAGCGCGGATAATTCTTGACTAAACTAGTCGGGTATTACGTAAGCAAGAGCGTCATGCGAAACGAATGAAACTGACCACTCGGGGCCGCTATGCGGTGACAGCCATGCTTGATCTCGCCATTCATGGAGACAGGCAACCCATCACACTTGCTGATATCTCTCAGCGGCAAGAGATTTCTTTGTCATACCTCGAACAGTTGTTTTCAAAGTTACGAAGGGAAGATTTGGTTCGCAGTATTAGAGGGCCTGGCGGTGGTTATCAGTTGGCCAGGGGCTTTGAGACAATCTTCGTCGCGCAAATTATCGATGCGGTTGACGAGTCGATTGATGCAACTAACTGTCAGGGTAGAGGCGACTGTAACCACGGTGAGGTGTGTTTGACCCACCACCTTTGGCAAGACCTTTCAGATCAGATTCACGGTTTTTTGAGTGGCATCAGTCTAGAAGACCTCGTTAAGCGGGGTGGCTTTAGAGCAAGTAGTTACATGGCGGGCATTGTTGATGCGCAGCCATTGACCATAAGAGATTAATAGACCCACGGGTCTGAGGAAAAAAGTGTTATGGGAAAGGCCGAAACGATTAACGTGCCCATTTACCTCGACTACCTGTCAACGACACCTGTCGACCCGCGTGTTGTCGAAGCGATGACAAAGTGTTTATCGATGGACGGTGTGTTTGGCAACCCGGCGTCGCGATCACACCAGTACGGCTGGAAGGCAGAGGAAGCCATTGAGAATGCGCGCTGCCAGGTTGCGGAGCTTATCAACGCCGATCCACGTGAGATCGTGTGGACCTCTGGTGCAACGGAGTCTGACAACCTTGCGATCAAAGGTGCTGCGCACTTCTATCAACGCAAGGGTAAGCACATCATCACCTCCAAGATTGAGCATAAAGCCGTACTGGACACCTGTCGGCAGCTTGAGCGCGAGGGCTTTGAAGTTACGTATTTAGAGCCAAACGAAGAGGGTCTAACAACGCCTGAAATGATTACGGCGGCGATGCGCGAGGACACATCGGTAGTGAGTGTCATGCACGCTAATAACGAGATCGGTGTGGTTAACGATATCGCGGGAATTGGCGAGGTATGCCGTGAGCGTGGTGTGATTTATCACGTCGATGCGGCGCAAAGTACCGGTAAGCTACCGCTTGATATGGAGGCAATGAAGGTCGACCTTCTCTCGATTTCAGCGCACAAGATGTACGGTCCCAAAGGGATTGGCGCGCTCTACGTGCGTCGCAAGCCACGCGTACGCATCGAGGCCCAGATGCACGGAGGCGGTCATGAGCGCGGTATGCGCTCGGGCACGCTCGCAACCCACCAGATCGTCGGTCTTGGTGAGGCGGCGCGTATTGCAAACGAGGAAATGCAGGCAGAGGGCGATCGTCTGAGAGGTCTGCGTCAGCGTTTTTGGGATGCGATCAATGATATCCCTGAAGTGCATATGAACGGTTCGCGCGACCACCGCTTACCAGGTGCTCTCAACGTGAGTTTTGCGTTCGTTGAGGGTGAGTCGCTACTCATGTCACTCAAGGATCTCGCGATTTCGAGCGGTTCGGCCTGCACTTCAGCGAGCCTCGAGCCCTCGTATGTGCTTAGAGCTCTAGGACTTAACGATGAGCTGGCTCACAGTTCGCTGCGCTTTAGTTTTGGACGATTTACCACAGAAGAAGATGTTGATCAGGCAGCACAGAGCGTGCGGCACGCCGTCGACAAATTACGTGAGCTCTCGCCGCTTTGGGATATGTACCAAGACGGCATTGATCTCAATACCATTGAATGGGCAGCGCACTAATTAGCAGTTCGCGCTTAAAGGAGTAGGTTATGGCTTACAGCGAAAAAGTAATAGATCATTATGAAAATCCTCGCAACGTAGGGAAACTCGATGCGGACAGTGACAATGTGGGCACTGGGATGGTGGGGGCACCTGCTTGTGGTGACGTAATGCGTCTGCAGATTCAGGTTAACGACGAGGGTGTTATCGAGGATGCTAAGTTCAAGACCTACGGTTGCGGATCAGCAATAGCCTCGAGCTCACTGCTTACCGAGTGGGTAAAAGGGAAGAAGCTAGAGGAAGCGGAAGCCATTAAAAATACTGAGATTGCGCAGGAACTTGCGTTACCTCCCGTCAAAATTCACTGCTCTGTTTTGGCAGAGGATGCTATCAAGGCAGCTGTGAAGAACTTCCGAGACAAGCGGGGCGAATAATGGCCATCAGTGTCACATCTGCCGCCGCCGAGCACGTAGGCAAACAGCTTGCGGCACGTGGGCGAGGCCAGGGTATTCGCATTGGGGTAAAGACCTCAGGGTGCTCAGGACTCGCTTATGTTCTTGAGTTTGTGGACGATCAGGATCCGAGTGACACCGTATTCGAGACCGATGGTGTTCGAGTTTTTGTTGATCCAAAAAGTTTGGTCTACCTTGACGGCACGATTGTTGACTTTGCACGTGAGGGGCTTAATGAGGGGCTAGAGTTCCGCAACCCCAATGTCGCTGGTGAGTGCGGTTGTGGCGAGAGCTTCACGGTATAGTTGCGATCACTAGCGATTTCTAGTTTGAGGCAAGCGAGGTCTCGTGACCAATCACTTTTCGTCATTTGATCTCAGTCCTTCGTTTGATATCGATCTGGTGGCACTCGAGCAGCGTTACGAGAAGTTGATGACGATATGTCACCCCGATCGGTTTGTCGCGGCACCTGCTTTTGAGCAGCGAGTTGCAGCAAAGCGGGCTGCAGATATCAACGAAGCTTTTAATGTGCTTAAGCATCCCGTGAGCCGTGCCGGGCATTTACTTCAGCTCGCGGGCGTTGACTTGTCTGCGCTAGAACGCCAACCGGCGGCGCCTGAGTTTTTACTCGAACAGATGATGTTGCGCGAGAAAGTACAGGAGTACGGAGCTCTTAACGATGACGAAGCGGCTGCCCTAACCTCTGACATACAAACAGCTTATCTAGGGACGCAAGCAAGATTTGTTGAGCATTTCGAGATGGGTGACATTGTAGCGGCATCAGCCTCTTGGGTTGAATTTCATTTTCAGCAGAAACTCAATGATGAGTTAGCGCGCGCAAGATCATAGGGGATAAGCGCTTTGTTATTGCAAATTTCAGAACCCGATAGTGGTCAGATACCACAACGAGAGCGAAAGCGCGGACTGGGTATAGACCTTGGTACAACCAATAGTCTGATAGCAATTAAAACGCCGGCAGGGGTCGACGTTATTCCCGATAGCCAAGGAAACCTTTTACTGCCCTCTGTCGTTAATTACTCAGAGCAGGTAACAGTAGGGTACGCCGCGAAGTCCACAGCGAGCACTGACCCAAAAAATACGATTGTGTCGGCGAAGCGGTTAATGGGTCGCTCGCGCCACGATCTGACGGGAACTCAGATCCTAGGGCTCACCGATTCTGAACGACTCGCGTTTGATACGGATTATGGTGCGAAGACGCCGGTGGAAGTTTCCGCTGAAATCCTCCGAGCACTTTCGAAAAGAGCTGAGATTGATGGCTTGGAGGCGGACGGAGTTGTCATCACAGTTCCCGCTTATTTTGACGACAGTCAGCGCCAGGCTACTCGTCAGGCAGCTGAGCTTGCGGGCTTGAACGTTTTACGCATGCTGAATGAGCCCACGGCAGCAGCCGTCGCTTACGGGCTTGATGAGTCGATCGAAGAATCAAGCGTGATCGCTGTATACGACTTGGGTGGCGGTACCTTTGATATCTCCATATTACGCATGGAGCAAGGATTGCTGCGGGTCCTGGCGACAGGTGGTGACACCGCATTGGGCGGTGATGATTTTGACAATCGTATCGTTAATTGGCTGTTGACTTCTTGGTCGCTGGATAGCTTGGATTATGCCGAGCACCGCGAACTCTCAGCGCTCGCGCGTGAAGCTAAAGAGTCGCTGACCCATTCTAAAGAAGTGGCGGTTGCGCCTCCCTCTTTTTGTGGCGATCGTACACCACTGACTTTAGGTCGAGAGAAGTTCAATGACCTTACCCGTGAATTAGTGGAGAGAACGCTCGATGCCTGTGGTCAGGCTATGTCGGACGCTGGTATCAGTGAGATCGCACAAGTGGTGCTGGTCGGTGGATCGACGCGAATGCCTGTTATAGCCGCTGAGGTTGAGCGCTTTTTCGGATGCGAACCCCTGTGTTCTTTGGACCCTGATCAAGTGGTAGCGCTCGGCGCAGCAATGCAAGCTGACGTATTGGTAGGTAATGGGGATGGTGATGAAGCCTTGCTACTGGATGTTATTCCTCTGTCGCTCGGGTTGGAAACTTATGGCGGGCTGATCGAGAAGATTATTCCACGAAATTCGGTATTGCCCGTTGCGAAGGCTCAAGAGTTCACTACCGCCAAGGATGGGCAAACGGGTCTCGTGGTCCACGTTCTTCAGGGAGAACGTGAGCGGGTAGAAGATTGTCGATCGCTCGCAAGATTCGAGCTTGGGGGAATTCCCCCGATGGTTGCAGGGGCGGCGCGCATTCTCGTCACGTTCAAAGTCGATGCGGATGGCCTATTGGAGGTGTCTGCGCGAGAGGAGACGACAGGCACAGAAACGAGTCTGGTTGTTAAACCCTCTTTTGGCTTGTCGGATGAGGAAGTTGCGAACATGTTGCGCTCGAGTCAGCAAAATGCAGCGGAAGACATGCAAGCGCGACAATTGAGAGAGGCGAGGGTAGAAGCTGAGTCTTTACTCCACGGCCTCGCGGGTGCATTAGATGCTGATGGCGATTTGTTGAGTGCCGCAGAGCGCACGGAACTTGAGTCGATCGCGGGAGAGCTTCTTGTGATTATGGAAGGCGACGATATCGACGTGATTCGTGAGCATACAGATATGCTTGGGCAGGCTTCACTCGCGTTTGCGGAGCGTCGCATGGATAAAAGTATCAAGAGTGCTTTGAGCGGCGTGGCCGTCTCAGAGCTAGAAGCCTCAGAGTAGAGAGAATTCGAATGCCACAGATCATCGTCTTACCCCACCAAGATTTTTGCCCAGAAGGCGCTGCTGTCGAAGCTGAGAGCGGGCAGAGCGTCTGCGAGGTTTTGCTGTCCAACGATATCGATATTGAACACGCCTGCGAGATGTCATGTGCCTGCACGACTTGTCATGTCATTGTCAGAGAGGGTTTTGACTCGCTGAGTGAGGCTGATGAGTTAGAAGAAGATTATCTCGATAAAGCATGGGGCCTCGAGCCAGAGTCTCGGCTTTCATGTCAGGCGATTGTTGGTAGCGAACCCCTGGTGGTTGAAATTCCCAAGTACACAATTAACCACGCGTCGGAGAAGCATTAATAAGCACACTTTTGGTGCAATGACAGGGTGAGTCAAAGCCCGTATACTCCGCGCGCGCTGGGGCCCTGCAAGCAAAAATGGCCTTCTAACTTTTTCGATCTTCAGGAGATAACCATGTCCGTCGAACAAACACTCTCAATCATCAAGCCGGATGCTGTTGCAAAAAACGTTACAGGTCAGATTAATTCGCGTTTTGAAGCCGCTGGCTTGCAGATCGTTGCACAAAAGATGCTACGCCTTTCAGATGCGGTGGCCGGGGGATTTTACGCCGAGCACAAAGAGCGTCCTTTTTATGCGGATCTTGTGGCTTTCATGACCTCCGGCCCTGTGGTGGTTCAGGTGTTGGAAGGCGAAGGCGCTATCCTAAAGAACCGTGAACTCATGGGTGCGACAAACCCTGCGGAAGCTGAAGCTGGCACAATCCGCGCCGACTTTGCTAACTCAATCGATGCGAACGCAGTCCACGGCTCTGATTCGCCAGCTTCTGCAGCACGCGAAATTGCGTATTTCTTTGCCGCCAGCGATCTTTGTAGTCGGTAACAGCGAGCGACTATGCCGGAAGCGTTAATCGCAACGTCCACTCCGGCCAGCAAAGTGAACTTGCTGGGCATGACTCGCGCCCAGCTAGAAGCCTTTTTTGGTGAAATTGGTGAGAAAAAGTTTCGCGCCCAGCAGGTGATGAAGTGGATGCATCATCAGGGTGTTCGGGACTTTCAATCCATGACGAATCTAGGCAAGGCCCTCAGAGACCGTTTGGCGTCTTGTGCAGAGATAACGCCCCCTGAAATCGAGAGCCAACAGGACTCCGCTGATGGCACCCGCAAATGGGCGATAAAGGTCGATGGCGGTGCGCTTGTCGAGACTGTACTTATTCCGGAGGGCGATCGTGCAACCCTATGCGTCTCCTCTCAGGTGGGATGCAGTCTTGATTGTAAGTTTTGCTCCACGGGTAAACAGGGCTTTCAGCGTGATTTGACGGCTGCTGAGATTATCGGTCAGGTTTGGTTGGCCATCAATTCATATGACGGATGGCAGGCAGGTAAAGGCCGCGTGGTCACCAATGTCGTCATGATGGGTATGGGCGAGCCTCTGCTCAATTTTGATAACGTAGTGAGTTCGATGGAACTCATGTGCGACGATCTTGCCTATGGCCTCTCAAAGCGCAAGGTTACCTTGTCGACGTCAGGCGTCGTACCTGCGTTAGATCGCCTTTCGGAACTCTCTGATGTCAGTCTTGCTGTCTCACTGCATGCGCCTAATGACGCTATTCGCAACGCGATCGTTCCCATCAATAGGCGATATCCAATTGCGAAACTGCTCGAGTCAGCCCGCGCTTATATTGATGCGCAAACTGACCGTAAGCGTGTGGTGACTATCGAATACACCTTGCTTGCCGGTGTTAACGATCAAGTGGAGCATGCACACGAGTTGGCGCTCCTACTCAAGGACTATCCCTGCAAGATCAATCTGATACCGTTCAACGATTTTCCAAACTCGGGATTCAAGCGGCCGAGCGGTAATGCAGTATCGCGTTTCTGGAAGGTCTTGATGGAAGCGGGATTCATCGTCACAGTAAGGACTACCCGAGGTGACGATATCGACGCCGCCTGCGGGCAATTGGTCGGTGATGTGAATGATCGAACAAAGCGTGCTGCACGTTACCGCGCGCAATACGAAGAGGTAGAGTAGTGAGTGCGAGAAAACACTTGCGCACATAAGAATTAGCGGTGAAAAAACAGTAAACGCAAACCCGGCCCGACAATAAGAGCGAACCACCTCATGATCAAGCGACTGTTACCGATCCTGTTTATTGCCATCGTCGGCTGTGTCACGGAGACCAAAGGCCCTGAGCCGGTCACCGTTGATTCGAAGCAGGCAATTTCACGGCGCGTTGCGTTGGCTAGACAATATATCGGCGCTGGGGATTGGGATAACGCCAAGCGCAACTTAGAGCTGGCCGCGAGCATCGACGACCGTAACCCCGAAGTATTAGAGGCGTTCGCCCTCGTATTCCAGAGTACTGGCGAGTTCGAGCGCGCCGAGGCGAATTTTCTGCGCGCGCTCGAATTGGGTGCCGACTCGCGGGCGCGCAACAACTATGCGGCGTTTCTCTTCTCTCAGGGGCGTTACGAGGAGTCTGCAAGTGAGTTTCGTATCGTGACTGCCGACACCCTTTACAGCGGTAGACCCCGCGCCTTCGTTAACTTTGGACTCGCCTTGTTACAGCTCAATAAGACAGATGAGGCTCGTCAAGCCTTCACTCGAAGCTTATATATGGATTCGGGTAATCCGACTGCATTGCTTGAATTGACACAGATTTCCCTAACCAAGGGTGATGTCGAGGCCGCGAGTGGGTATTATGGAAGCTACCGGCAGAGTGCTCGTGTTCAAAGCGCGAGAGCTCTGATCCTCGGTGTGGAAATAGCGCGCCTCTCTGGTGACGCGGATTTAGAAGCCAGTAATCTGCTGGCCCTAAGAAATCTTCATGCTGAGGCGCCTATTTACAAGGTCTGGAAAGCTGCGCAGTTGGAGCAGCGATAATAGGATAAAAATTAGGGGAACTCTTCATGAGCCAGGCTTCGCCCATCAAGCGCCGTAACAGTCGTCAGATTATGGTTGGCAATGTGCCTGTGGGTGGAGACGCACCCATAAGCGTTCAGAGTATGACGAACACCGAGACCTGCGATGTTGAGGCAACGGCGGGTCAGATTAAGGCTATTGCAGAAGCCGGTGCCGATATCGTCCGTGTCTCTGTTCCAAGTATGGATGCTGCGGAGGCGTTCAAAGAGATCCGTAAGCTGTCCCCTGTACCATTGGTGGCGGACATTCACTTCGACCACAAAATTGCCCTGAAAGTCGCTGAGTACGGCGTAGACTGCCTCCGGATTAATCCCGGGAATATTGGGAAAGAACAAAAGGTTCGCGAGGTTATTGCAGCTTGTAAAGATAAAGGTATCCCTATTCGTATTGGTGTCAATGCCGGCTCCTTGGGTAAGGAGTTGATGCGAAAGTACCCCGAGCCTACGTCGGAAGCGTTAATTGAGTCAGCACTCAAGAACGTGGACATATTTGACCGGCACAACTTTCCCGATTTTAAGGTTAGCGTGAAGGCGTCAGAGGTATTCATGGCTGTTGCGGCTTATCGTGGCCTTGCAGCTCAGATTGAGCAGCCTCTGCATTTGGGTATCACGGAGGCCGGGGCCTTGCGCGGAGGAACAGTCAAGTCAGCCGTAGGGCTGGGCATGCTACTCATGGAAGGCATTGGCGACACCCTGCGCGTCTCGTTGGCTGCAGATCCGGTTGAAGAAGTGAAGGTAGGCTTTGAAATCCTTAAAAGCCTTAAGTTGCGGGCAAATGGTATAAACTTCATTGCTTGCCCAAGTTGTTCGCGACAAAACTTCGATGTCATCGGTACAATGAACGAGCTTGAGCGTCGGCTTGAGGACATTCGGACGCCAATGGACGTGGCCGTCATCGGTTGTATTGTTAATGGTCCGGGTGAGGCGCGAGAAGCTGATGTGGGAATGACTGGCGCTACGCCGAATAATTTGATCTATCTTGATGGAGAGCCGGATCACAAAGTAAGCAACAATAACTTTGTCGATCATCTCGAGGCTACTATCAGGAAGCGCGCTGAAAATCTGGAAGCGCAGCGCGCCCGCGAAGATGCGGAGATTATTTCCAGTAGTCACTAGGACAAAGAGTCAATGAGTCAGTACCGAGCGATTCGGGGAATGGTGGACATTCTCCCCGACGACACCCCGTTGTGGCAGATGCTAGAGCAGACGGCGAGTGATGTGCTGGGTGCACATGGTTATCAAGAAATTCGAACGCCTATCGTTGAGAGCACTGACTTATTTGCACGCTCGATCGGCGAGGTTACCGACATTGTTGAAAAGGAAATGTATTCATTTCCTGATCGCAACGATGAGAGCTTGTCGCTCCGCCCCGAGGGTACGGCCAGTACAGTGCGTGCCATGGTTCAGCATAATCTAATCCAGTCGCCCCAGCGGGTTTGGTATATGGGGCCGATGTTTCGTTACGAGCGTCCTCAAAAAGGACGCCAACGCCAATTTCATCAATTAGGTGTCGAAGCGTTTGGTATTCCTACGCCCGATCTAGACGCCGAAGTGTTGCTGATGTGCCGGCAGTGGTGGAAGCGTCTGGGGATTGATGATGTGCTCACTCTCGAGCTCAATACGATTGGGAGCATGGAGGCACGACAGCAATACAAGGCAGCCCTGTCTGAATATTTGCGCGGGCACTTCGACGCACTGGACGAAGATAGCCAGCGTCGGCTCGATACTAATCCTTTGCGAATTCTCGACAGCAAGTCTATATCGACGCAAGCAGTGCTCGCAGACGCACCGTCGATGACGGGCTTTATGGATCATGAGTCGCGTGCTCACCATGACAGACTTTGTGAGCTGTTGAGTCTCGCGGGTCTCAATTTTGTCGCAAACGCGAACTTGGTGCGTGGCTTAGATTATTACAACAAGACGGTGTTTGAATGGACTACTGACCGACTAGGCGCACAAGCAACGGTCTGCGGGGGGGGGCGTTACGATAGTATGGTCCGCCAATTCGGCGGTCGCGACACAGCCGCGTGTGGGTTTGCCGCAGGCCTCGAGCGTCTGATACTCCTTTTGCAGACACTCGAAGTTGAAGCCTCGGCCGACCCCGATCTTTACGTCATTAGTGGTGATGAAAATGCACTTGGCAAAGCTATGCTTGAGGCAGATAGAATACGCAGCGAATTTCCCTCGTTAGGTGTTGTCCAACACCTTGGCGGCGGTAGTTTTAAAAGTCAGTTCAAGCGAGCTGACAAGAGTGGCGCGGCATGGGCCGTCGTATTTGGTGCTGAAGAGATCGCTCATGGCACCGTTACGCTAAAGCCGCTCAGGTCGAAGGATGAGCAGATGACGCTCGATCGAGATGGATTGGATCAGTTTTTAGCCCAGCTGGAAGCTCGGGCACAGGATGTTGAGGAGTAAGGTGTGGCAGATCATCTGCAAGAAGAAGAGCAACTAGACGCAATTAAACAATGGTGGCAGGAGAATAGAGTCTCAGTCATTGGTGCTGTCGTGCTAACGCTCGGCGGGTCCTTCGGCTGGTCGCAATATCAAGATTACACCTCGGCAAACGCAATGGCTGCGGCGGATAAATACGACGCTATTCTAATGGAGCGAGAGGCAGGTCGGTCTGCCGATGAGCTAGCGGTCCTCTCGCAGTCTATTCGCGATGAGAGCGGTTCGGTAGCGTTTGCCGAGTTTGCGGCCCTGCAAGTCGCTGCGGCTGCTGCTGACAGCGGAGATTTTGAGCTCGCAAAAGCCGAGCTTGAACAAGTGCTGGCCGGTGTTGAACTTGATTCCACACTTGGACAGTTAGCCCAGTTGAGGCTTGCAAAAGTAAAAGCCGCGCTGGGCCAAGAAGATACTGCGATCGCAATGCTGGAGATGGGTAGTGACTCCTTCCCTGTAAGTTATGCTCAGGTATTGGGTGATATTCATCTTGCAGCGGGAAGGGAAGCGGCCGCACTTGAGGCTTATCAGACAGCTAAGACAGCTTCGTTATCCCTCGGCGGGCAATCGGGGTTGATTGATTTAAAAGTCGGTAGTCTGTCATTACGTGAGGAGCCAGTGGTTTCTGAGGATATAACTCAATGAGCTTATCGCGGTTTCTTTTGATTGCCGCGCTGCCGGTAACGATGACAGGCTGCAGTACATTTGGCACCGTGCAGGAATGGTTTTCTTCTGACGGGGAGGACCTGACCGCCCCGGTAGAGCTGGAGAGTATCGATGCCACGGTAGCGGTAAAAAAACGCTGGTCGAGATCGATAGGCGATGGTCAGGGCGATGGTTTCTTCAAGATTACGCCAATTCTGGCAGATGGAATTATCTACGCAGCTTCGAGCGATGGTGATGTTACCGCTATCGGCGCTGAAGACGGAGACGCCCTTTGGCGTGTCTCCTTGGAGAGACCCATTTCAGGTGGTGTTGGATACCACGAGGGCAGTTTATATCTTGGTGGTGCTGACGGCTCGATCATGCAACTTTCAGCTGATGATGGCTCAGTGGTTTGGGAAGCGCCTGTATCGGGAGAGGTCTTGGCGCCGCCTGCCGTCTCGGACGATTGGGTTATTGTCCAAACCTACGACGGAAAGCTACTTGGTTTTGAGCAGGGAACTGATACGCCAACCTGGACCTATACCAGTGATGTTCCTGTGTTGACTATAAGAGGTACATCCACCCCATTATTTGTGGGCAATAATGCGATTGCTGGGTTCGCTGACGGAAAGGTAGTGGCTGTTGACGTTGAATCGGGCAACACCTCTTGGGAGTCTCGAATAGGCATACCGCAAGGCGGTTCAGAAATCGATCGAATTGTTGACATCGATGGGGTCATGACCGTTCAAGGTATCGAGCTCTTTGTGTCCAGTTACCAGGGGCGGGTTGCTGTGCTAGATATCCGCACGGGAAGAAAGATTTGGCAGCAAAATGTTTCCTCGGTTACGGGTACATCGGTTGGCTTTGGCAACGTTTACGTTGCCGACGTCGACGGTACGGTCAGTGCCTTCCTCCGAAACGGACAGGGAGTGCGATGGCAGAACATTGAGCTTGGCTATCGTCAGCTCTCACGTCCTACCCCCATAAAAAGTTATGTTGCCACCGTGGATCTTGAGGGTTATCTGCACCTGCTCTCGCAGGTCGATGGTCGGATTGTTGGGCGTGCTAAGGTCGCAGGGGGTCCAGCACGCGCTGATATGATTTCAGCGAACGGTCGATTATACATCTTGGATGACGCAGGTAAGCTTTCCGCATTCGAACTAGAGTCATCGGACTAACCGAATGATACCCGTCATCGCCTTGGTTGGACGTCCCAATGTAGGGAAGTCAACGCTGTTCAATCAGTTGACTAAGTCACGCGACGCCCTCGTTGCGGATTACTCGGGCTTAACTCGTGATCGCAAATACGGCGAAGGCAAACTCGGTGAACAGCGCTTCATGGTGATTGATACGGGTGGTATCACTGGCGAAGAACAAGGCATCGATGCTGCAATGGCAGCGCAATCACTTGCTGCCATTGATGAGGCCGATGTGGTGCTGCTCATGGTTGATGGTCGTGCCGGGCTTCAAGTCGGTGATCAGACACTGGTAAGACTCCTACGTGAGCGAAATAAGCCCTTTGAACTTGTCGTCAATAAAATCGATGGGGTCGGCGAAGATGTCGCCGCGAGTGACTTCCACAGTCTAGGCGTTAGTGCACTGCATACGATAGCGGCGACGCATAATCGTGGTCTGCGGTCGATGATTGCCGAGGTGCTCGAGCCTTTCGGCAGTGAGGTGTCTGAGGCTACAGAGCTCGACAGTGGCATTCGTGTTGCCATTGTCGGTCGACCCAACGTTGGCAAATCCACTCTGGTTAACCGATTGCTCGGAGAAGAGCGTGTGGTGGTGTTCGATCAACCTGGAACCACGCGCGATAGTGTCTTTATAGAGTTTGAGCGCCATGGTCACGCTTACACACTTATTGATACCGCCGGGGTTCGTCGTCGCAAGAACGTTAAGGAGACGGTTGAGAAGTTCTCAATTGTCAAAACTCTGAAAGCAATTGATCAGGCGAATGTAGTTATTTTGCTGATGGATGCGCATGAGGGTGTCGTTGAGCAAGATTTACATCTGTTGGGCCAATGTATTGAAGCGGGACGCGGCTTGGTAGTCGCTCTCAACAAATGGGATGGCATGGATGCTGACGAGCGCGAACGCGTGAAAGTTGAGCTTCAGCGCCGATTACTCTTTGTTGACTACGCCGACATCCATTTTATTTCCGCACTGCACGGTACAGGTGTTGGTCATCTTTACGAATCCATTCACGGCGCTTATGAGTCTGCAACGCGTAAGTTGACCACCCCGCGATTGACCAAATTACTTGAAGACATTACAGGGAGCCACCCACCTCCGATGGTAGGTGGTAGGCGGGTTAAGTTGCGCTATGCCCACATGGGCGGCCACAATCCTCCGCGCATTGTGATACACGGTAATTCAACCGAAAATTTGCCGCAAAGTTATGTTCGTTATCTCGAGAACAGCTTTCGCCGCGAGTTAGAGCTTACAGGCACGCCAATACGTATCGAACTGCGTACCGGAGATAACCCTTATGCTGGACGTCGCAACAAGCTTACCGAAAGGCAGGTTCAGCGCCGGCGACGAATGGTGTCCCACATCAAGAAATCCGAGAAAAAGCGAAAGACTAAAAAGACGCGGTCATAAACCTTCGCGCTGATACGACCATATATTCATAATTTTGATGAGAGAGATATAACTCATTTATTTCACAAATAACGCGTCGTAGACCATAGTTTGCACATCGACAATTAATCCGTGAAATACGGGGGTGCACTATGAGCAACTATCTTGAGCAAGTTGAAAAGCTAGCCGGTATCGCAACGGCTACAAACGGCGTTAATGCTGAGCACGCTGTGCGTATGCGGTTGCAAAACCGCTTCAAGACAGGTTTGGATGTCGCGAAGTATACGGCAGACATCATGCGCCGTGACATCGACAACTACGAGCAGGACACATCGCAGTACACGCAGTCTCTCGGCTGTTGGCACGGCTTTATTGGTCAGCAGAAAATGATTGCGATCAAGAAGCACTTTGGGGACACAAACCGTCGGTACTTGTACCTGTCAGGTTGGATGATCGCGGCGCTGCGTTCTGAATTCGGTCCTCTTCCGGATCAGTCGATGCACGAAAAGTCCTCCGTACCCGCGTTAATTGAAGAGCTATATACGTTCCTGCGTCAGGCCGATGCCCGTGAGATGGGTGGTTTGTTCCGCGAGCTTGATGCGGCGCGCGCTTCGAACAACGACGTACAAGAGCGTGCGATCATCAATCAGATTGATAACTTTCAGACGCATGTTGTCCCCATCATTGCGGATATTGACGCGGGCTTCGGTAACGAAGAGGCGACTTATTTGCTTGCTAAGAAAATGATCGAAGCGGGCGCGTGTGCCATTCAGATTGAAAACCAAGTCTCAGACGAAAAGCAGTGTGGTCACCAGGACGGCAAGGTCACTGTGCCTCATGCGGACTTCCTAGCCAAGATAAGAGCTGTGCGTTACGCGTTTATCGAGCTTGGTGTTGAGAACGGCATTATTGTTGCGCGCACTGACTCATTGGGTGCGGGCCTCACCAAGCAGATCGCGGTGACAAACGAGCCAGGCGATCTCGGTGACCAATACAACAGTTTCCTCGATGGCGACGTTGTTCAAAGCGCTGACGAGTTGGCCAACGGTGATGTTGTTGTAAAGGCAAACGGTCAACTGCTGCGTCCCAAGCGCCTAGCTTCTGGCCTCTTCCGATTCAAGCCCAATACAGGTGAAGATCGGGTGGTACTTGATTGTGTGACATCGCTTCAGAACGGTGCGGATCTTCTGTGGATTGAGACCGAGAAGCCACACGTTGGTCAGATTGCAGGCATGGTGAATCGCATCCGCGAGCAGGTTCCCAATGCGAAGTTGGTCTATAACAATAGCCCTTCGTTTAACTGGACGCTCAACTTCCGCCAGCAGGTATTCGACTCTTGGGCAGAGGAGGGTAGAGATGTCTCGAGCTACGCGCGTGATGGCCTGATGGCCGTTGATTACGATGAGACCGAACTCGCGATTGAAGCTGACCGCCGTATACAGTGTTTCCAGGCAGATGCAGCGCGTGAGGCAGGGATTTTTCACCACCTCATCACGCTTCCGACTTATCACACAGCGGCGTTGTCGACCGACAATCTTGCCAAGGAGTACTTCGGTGAAGCAGGTATGCTCGGTTATGTCGCTGGGGTTCAGCGTAAGGAAATCCGTCAGGGCATCGCCTGCGTTAAGCACCAGAACATGGCAGGTTCCGACATGGGTGACGACCACAAAGAATACTTCTCAGGTGACGCCGCGTTGAAAGCTGGTGGTACTGATAACACCATGAATCAGTTTGGATGAACATGCCCAGTGTTCTAAACGCCCGGTCAATCGACCGGGCTTTTTTTTGTCTGTTACTTGCTATTTTTCAAGCCCGATAGCAGAGTTCCAAAATGAAATGGGAAAATATCAATGAGCAGGTCTGCTCAGTTGCTCGTGCTCTCTCTGTTGTAGGAGAGCGCTGGACGTTGCTGATCATTCGTGACGCCTTTAAGGGGACACGTCGTTTCGAAGGCTTCCACAAAAATTTAGGTGTGACACGTCATCGGCTTGCTGAGCGTCTCTCCATGTTGGTTGATGAGGGTGTGTTAACCAGAGTTCCATATAGCACACATCCTGAGCGCTTCGAATATAGACTCACCAGGAAGGGGCTAGGGCTTTATCCTGTGCTGATGACTTTAAGTCAGTGGGGCGATCAATGGTTGAGTGAAGGGCAGGATCCGCCTGTCCATTACTGGCATAGTAGCTGTGCCCGTGACTGCCACGCGGTCTTGGCGTGTAGCGAGTGCGGCGAGCCTTTGCGACCAGAGGAGGTCTCAGCTAAGAATGGGGCCGAGCTTACTGATTATGTGGCACACTTAAAACAACACGGATTACCGATACCGACCGATGCGGAATTGCCCAAGCTTGCGGGTGAGCATCGGAAAGAAAAAACAAAAGGAGCGGGTAGATGAATCAACAAGTTAATAGCCTCATCATGAATGCAGACGAAAATATGGGAAACGTCGAACGTTCTCCTCTCGACGAGCAACTGTTTCGCAAACAGCGACTCGCGGCTGCGCTTCGCATTTTCGGCCGATTTGGTTTTGATGAGGGTGTTGCAGGACACATCACTGTCCGCGACTCACTCGATCCAGAGACGTTTTGGGTTAATCCCATGGGGCGCTCGTTTAAAATGATGCGGGTGTCCGACCTAATCCGCGTGGATCATGGCGGAAATATTGTTGAGGGTAGTGGGATACTGAACGGTGCTGCTTTTACAATCCACAGCCAAATTCATGCAGCTCGACCTGACGTCACAGCTGCGGCTCATGCCCACTCTATTTACGGGAAGACATGGTCATCACTGGGTCGTTTGCTCGATCCGCTGACTCAGGATGCGTGCGCTTTTTATGGTGACCATGCCTTGCTCGATGATTACACCGGGGTTGTGGTTGATATGACCGAGGGTGAGCGGCTAGCGGCAACGTTGGGTGACAAAAAAGCGATTATTCTCAAAAACCATGGACATCTCACTGTCGGTCAGTCTGTGGAGGAAGCGACTTGGTGGTACGTGACCATGGAACGGTCCTGCCAGGCTCAGCTACTTGCTGAGTCAGCGGGGGAAACCAAGCCTATTCCACACGAGATGGCTGTCCATACGCAGAAACAGGTTGGGAGCACACTCTCGGGCTGGTTTAGTGGGCAACCCTTGTTTGATGTGATTTTGAGCGAGCAACCCGAGCTATTGGAATAACGAACCTTTCTTAGCTTTTGGCTTAGTTTCTGGTGACCCGTGAAGCTAACTGTCGCCATGTGTGCCGTGAGTTTGGCGTTTTTCCCGGTTAAGTCCTAAGGTTGGGTCCCAAGAGCGTATGCACTGACAATGAATGCGCTCTGACTCATAGCCTCTCGTTTAGCCGTGTGCGATCAAAAGAAATGAGTAGCAAGCCTACATTGACAGCTTGAACAAGCAGCAATGGGTAATGAACGAACTGTACAAGACTCGTGGAGTCATCGGTATTCAGCCAAGTACGTGCAAGCTGGTAGAACGCGGCGGCGAAAGCAAGGCCCAATAACGCACCAATCGATTTACCAATGTCGAGGTGTTTTAACTTTTCTCTGGCGACAACAAGCGTCTCCAGTCTTCCTAGATAGCTACCAAAGATCAGCGCGAACTGAAACCCTAGATAAATTCCAACGGCGAGAGTGAATCCTTCTGGATAGATAAGAATCGCGAGGACACTGATTAGTGCTATGAGCTCGACACCCAGTGAGATGCGGAAGAAGGCAGTGAGATTGAATAATCTCGAGTATCCCAGTGCGACCAGCCAAGTTCCCAAACTGAAACCAATGCCTCCCGCAGAAAAGGCCTCGGGTGGTAGAGGTGACATCAGACCTACATAGGCCGTGCCCCAGACACCTTGAAAAAATGCGTTCGCCGCTTTGTAGCCTATGAAGGGCTTGAGTCTCAGCGCGGGGTGGGTCACCTCAGACACTCAGAAATCCACACCTTTCCGTGCTTTGATGCCAGCCCTAAACGCATGCTTGACCTCTTTCACCTCAGAGACCGTATCTGCGAGTTCTTGTAAGGCTGAACCTCCACCGCGACCTGTAATAACTACGCTTTGTTGGTCGGGTCGCTGTCGAATGGCGTCTAGCACACCGTCCTCATCTAGGTAGTTGAACGACAACATGTAGGTTAGCTCGTCGAGAATAACAAGGTCGTAGTTGGGGTCGGTCAGCATACGCTGGGCCTCTTTCCAAGTGCGCTCGGCTGCGTGAATATCGGATTGACGGTCTTGCGTATCCCAGGTGAAGCCAGTTCCCATTTGGTAGAAATCAGACTCGGGAAGATTCGCTCTCGCGAATAACTCCTCGCCCGAAAGTTGCTGGCCTTTAATGAATTGCACGATACCGACACGATGCCCATACCCCATGGCACGCATGACCATACCGAAAGCGGAGCTCGTCTTCCCTTTACCATTACCTGTCAGCAGCAGGACGAGGCTTTTTTCGGTATCTGCCGCTGCAATGGAGGCATCGACGTTTGTCTTTTGCTTCTCCATCGAAGCTTTGTGTTTGGCGTCTTTACTCATATTAAGTGCCTAGATAGATAGGTTAAGAGCGAGGTAGAGGGTTCTACCGGCACTACGGTAGCCGACAATATCAGAGTAACCCTCATTGGTGAGATTCTCAGCGCGAACCGATATCTTGAGTTCTTCGGTAACTTCGTAACTTAGAGAGCTATCTATGATGGTGTATTCGTTGAGTGTTGTCCCAAAGCCGTCGATGCGATCACCAGTGTAGCGTGCAAGCAATAACCAGCTGGTTTTCTCACCACTGAATCGTGCTGAAACCTGCGCTATTTTTTCTGGTCTATACGGGAGTTCGTCACCTGACGCATCCTCCGCGGTCAGATCGCTCACAAAACTCTCGAGCGTGACGCCCTCACCAATATCCCAAGAAGCGATTGCTTCAATACCACTGAACTCGCTGGTGCCGGAGACTTGAATATATCCACCCGCAAATGAGGCTGGGTTGTAGCTGTAAATAATGGCATCACTGACTTCCTGATCAAAGTAGGTCAATTCCCAAGCGATGCTACCTTGACTTCCTCGCAGGCCAATTTCCCAGCCTGCGCTCTGCTCCGCATCGAGAGCATTTTCTCTCGCCTCGGGGAGCGCAAAGGGTGACTGATTAGAGCCAACCTCGTAGGGGGAGGGTGCTCTAAATCCCGTTCCATAAGCTGCTTTGATAGCAACTCCTGCCAATCCTGTATCGGTAAGCGCCGTAAGACGCCAAGACGTATAGCTACCAAAATCTTCGTTGCTATCATTTCGCACTGCGGCTGAAAGAGTCAAACCCTCGCCCGCCTGCCGAACATTCATAAATAGCGCATCGTTGTCACGGCGTCTCGCCGTGCCAAAACCGTCGTCATAGCTTTGCTGGTCGAGGTCTGCGCCAAGGGTAATGTCTATACTTTCCGTGAGCGCTCGATTATGCGACAGCGACATTTGCTCGTTCATTCCCTGTAGCGCGAACTGAAAAATACCATCGGTGAAGTAAGCTCGGTCACTTTCGCTCTCGCTGGCACTGAGCTGGGTTGAATGCCCCTCGCCTCTGTGGCGCAAAACGATACCTTGAGTTCTGTTTTTGTAGTTGTCGCCGCAATCGTTACTCGGGATGAAGCTAAAGTTTTCATCAAATCGACCGCAGCCATCGTAGTCAGTGTTCGCGTCTACCTCTCGTGCGCTCAAGGTGGTGGACCACCCATTCCACTCGGGTGTTGTGTAGCTCAGCTGGATACTGTCGTTATCGTAACCATCGTGGTCTGCCAGTTGAGTATCGCTTTTAAATGCGTTGAAACCATCCATTTCGATATGGTTTAAAACTGCGGTCACTTCACCAAAAGCCAAGGTGCCCGTGTTTACCACGAGAGATTCTGCCTCAAAGCCATAGCCGCCTCGCTCTGCAGTAATGTTGGCGCTGGACCGAGTGCTTCCTCGCCGACTGGTGAGTGAAATGACACCGCCGGCATCTGCGCCCCACAGGAGCCCCTGTGTACCTCTTAGCACCTCAACACGTTCGAGTGATCCCGCTGCGATGTGCTCCATTCGCGGAGAGATTTGGGGTGAGGAGGGGTCACTGATATCGATGCCATCAATTAACACGCGTGTTCTAAAGGCGTCTTGCCCCCGGATTCGTATGCCACTGACAGCGCCGATACCACCTGCCTGTGTGGCTGAGATGCCGACTTGTGAGCGCAGTAATTGCGGAAGAGTGGCTGAGCCTAAGGCTGAGATGAGCTCGCGATCCATAACATTGACAGAGACTGCCAGTGACTCGACTGCCGTGTCGACTCGGTCGGCAACGACAACGGTCTCGTCAATCTGATCCGCAGACGCCAATGGATGCAACAACACCAACGTTATCACAAAGGGTAGAGCGTTTTTCAGTTTGGCCATGTTGGCTCCCTTTATCACAGGAGCGGTAGGCAGGCAGTGAGGCCAACAGCGTAAAAAGCACGAAGCGAACTCCCTGCTGGAGCCCACCGCGCCATCGGGTTTTGTTGTCAGGCAGGTATCGGGCTTTGCATGTAGAACGCACTTACCGTTGCGGGGGCAGCGCTGGTTTATCCAGACTTCCCTTTTAACCTACCCGGGCGTTTCCACCTGTAGGCACCTAACGGGCGGACACTACGCTCCTGATCTATCTGAGTCAATTGAATTATGTGCTAGGGTTCGCGCATGCACTTTTCCGAGCAAATGTCTGAGCAAATGATTGATCAAAGCAGGGCGCGTGTTGCGCAGTGGCATGATTTCGTGACCGAGCGTCTAGGTCGAGAACCTCGTGGTTTTTGCGACGTCTCGGCTTTTAATGATGATGGTTTACCCGCAGTTATAAGGGTCAGTTCAGTTGTTGATGAAAAGCCTTTCCCAACCCTGTTCTGGCTCATTGATGAGGGTATTTCGCTGAAAATAGACCGGCTTGAAGCTGCAGGCTGGATCGCCAAACTTCAGCAGGAAGTTAACGAGAGCGAAGCGATAAAGAATGAAATGAAGGTAGCACACAACGCGCACAACAGGCTGCGGGACGTGTTTTTGACAAAGGCAGAGATCGCATTACTCACCTCGCGAGGCATGATGTCCGCGTTGTCAAACAGAGGCATAGGCGGCATTCAAGAGCCTGACAGAATTCGCTGTCTTCACACTTGGTATGCCGCACACATGGTCGAACCAAACTGCATTGGCGGAGCGATTGACCAATTAATGGAGAACACTGAGTGCTTCGAATGGCGCTTACTGCAGTCTAGTAAATTCCAGTCCAACAGGGTCTAGCCCAATAGAGAGAAGCACCTAGGTGGGCCACTTGCTGGCTTTGCAAGTAGCCCATTACATCCGGAGCCGCTTACATCGTGAAGTGGCAGAAGCACAACTTGTTACCGTCTGCGTCTCGTACGTAAGCACCATAAAATACGCCAGGTACGCGTTCGCCGGGCTCGCCATCGCAGCTAGCACCTAGTTCGATTGCTTTTGCGTACAGTGCGTCGACACCTTCAGGGCTGCCGCCATGGAAGGCGACCATCGTGCCATTGCCGGCGGAAGGAGCCTGCTCGTCATACGGTGTGCAGATGGCGAGCGCAGCCTGCTCGAGGGATGAACCAAAGAAGACGATACGGTCGGTTCCCATCAGCTGCTTCCAACCCATCCCCGCTGTTAGAGCGGAGTAGAATTCTTTGGCAGCTGCTAAATCTGATGTACCGAGGGTGACATAGCCAAGCATGTTTGTTTCCTTTTTTGAGTGAGAGGTTGATGTGTTACTTTAGCGCGAGTCTGATCTGCGCACGAGTGCTCAGTAACAGCTTAATTTGCAATGCTTGAGCGATGAGCATTTTAGTTTGGGGGTGTCCTCGACATGGACTTATGGCTTGCCGGTCTCACTTTGGTTAGCTTGATTGGCGCACTCGTTTTTTCACGAGTGAGCGCGACCGTCCTTTTTCTGATTTCAGCACTGTTTTGTCTCGTTACTGGTTTGGTAAGTCTCGATACGTTTTGGGCGAAGACGACCAATCAGGGCCTAGTGACACTGGTGCTGCTCATACTGTGTGCGGTTGCGCTAGAGCGCTTGCCGTGGCTTGGTATGTTGTCGCGGGTAATTGATTCACCTCATTTGTCGATGTCTGTTTTAAAAATTGTTGCCATTGCAGCACCGATGTCGGCAGTGCTCAACAACACGGCCGTCGTGGCGAGCTTGGCGAACGCTTTGCGCCGTAGCGAGTATCACGCCCCCTCTAGACTACTTCTTCCGTTATCTTATGCAGCCATACTTGGCGGAACGCTCACGCTAATCGGAACGTCAACAAATCTTATTGTTAGCAGTTTCCTCGAGGATCAGCGAGGCGCGGGATTAGGTTTTGGCGACTTCTTTGTCATTTCCGCGCCTGTCGTTATCGTGGTTTGCTTTGTATTGGTGGTGCTAGCAAGAAGATTACCCATTCGTGAAAATTTAGGAGCTGTTGAGACTCAATACACGCTGGATGCTGAAGTGGATGTCGACGGTCAATTGGTTGGGAAGACCGTGGAGATGGCCGGGCTGAGGGCCTTAGAGACGCTGTATCTTGCGGAAATTTTGCGCGATGGTCGACGCATCAAGCCTGTCTCGCCGACGGAGATCTTGTTATCCGGTGACCGTTTGATTTTTTCCGGCGATGTTTCCGATGTGGCACGACTCGATCAGATATCGGGGCTGAGTACGTTTGCTAGACGACACGGACTAATGCAAAGCGAGCTCACCGAGGTGTTGATTGCTCCGGGCTCAATTCTTGATGGTAGAACTGCGAAATCACTTGGTTTTAGGGCTCGATTTAATGCGGCAATCGTCGCGGTCCAGCGTGACGGTAAGCACGTTGAAGGACGGGTGGGTGAGTTGCCACTTCGCACTGGTGACTTACTGGTTCTTGCCACAGGCGAGGACTTCGTCGAGCGTAAAAACCTAAGCCGTAACTTCATTGTCTTGTCGGACAGTTTGGATGTGCGCCTTATGAATCCGACTACAGGGTTTCTGGCCACGGCGGCTTTACTAACCGCTATCGTATTGGCCGCATTGGGCGCAATTCCGCTGTCACTCGGTCTCTTGCTCTTACTGGCGGGGTTCTGGGCTTGCGACGTGGTGAGTGTTGACGATTTGCGCCGCCGTTTTCCCTTTGATATCTGGATACTGGTGTCGTCTGCTTTGGTCTTGGCCGATGCCATGATTGGGAGCAAGCTCATCGGTACTTTGGTGGGGGCGGTTGAGCCTTTTTTGTCTGAGAGTAGCCCTTTTTTGGGGGTGATCCTCATTTTTTTAATGACGCTGACACTCACTGAATTGATTACCAATAACGCCGCCGCTGCCTTGATGTTTCCGGTAGGGTATGCTGTAGCCCAGACCTCGGGCGTCGACGTGATGCCCTTTGTGCTTGCCGTGGCTTTTGCTGCAAGCGGCTCATTTTTAACGCCATACGGCTACGCTACCAATCTGATCGTACAGAATCTGGCGGGTTATACTCGCGGTGACTATCTGCGCTTTGGCTATCCTATTACCCTCACTTATACGATTGGCGTTTTAGCGATGTTGTATGCGGTATATTTTACGCAGTGGTGAACGTTGTTGGCAGCGTGATGGTCTGCCTAAGTTGTAGTGAGGAAATATGAAGCCAAGTAATGTTTTATCCGCGCATGAGCGTGAGCAACTGCTCCAGCGTAGCGACCTCACGGCATCGGTGCTCGTGCTCCGCACTTGGGCACTGATCTTCGGCACCCTTCTGCTTGTGGGTCATTTCCCAAGCGTGATCACTTTTTTCTTTGCATGGATTGTGCTCCCGGGCAGGCAGTTAAGTCTTGCCGTGCTAATGCACGAAGCAGGTCATGGCAGCCTATTTAAGACTAAGGCTTTTAATCTATGGGTTGGACAATGGCTGTGCGCACTTCCTACCCTGGGAGATCTCGCATCTTATGCACGTGGGCACACCGCGCATCACCGCCTCGCAGGCACGGATGAAGATCCAGACCTTTCGAACTATCGTGCGTATCCGATCAAGAAAACAAGTCTTTATCGTAAATGGACTCGTGATTTGACGGGACAAACGGGGTTTAAGTTGCTGGCGGCGTTAGCAACGGGCGCTGGTAGTCAAATGAGTAAAGAGACCGTTGGATCGACGAACTTGCTAGCGAAACAGATTTTCGTGCACGTCGTGTTTGCATCGATACTGACTGGTTTGGGCGTCGCTTGGACTTGGTTCGTATGGATGGGGACTTTCATGACGTCTTACATGTGGGTTGTTAGGCTCAGGCAGGTGGGTGAGCACGCCGTGGTACCTGACCTCTACGATTCCGACGTGCGCATGAATACTCGAACTGTAGATGCTCCGTTCTGGCAGCGCTTTCTGTTGGCACCTAACAACGTGAATTTTCATATGGAGCACCATTTCATGGCGGGTGTTCCTTGCTACAACCTGCCCAAGTTACGAGCAATATTGAAGTCCAAAGGTCTCCTCGATGAAGTCCCTGAGGTTACAGGCTATGGGCAGGTAATCAAACTTGCGGTGGCTGATTAGTCTTATCACTCATCCAATCAGCGGTTGCTAAGTTGTTGATCTATGGAGATTTCTAAGGCGCATTGGCGGCGTTTATAGTGCGAGGATCAGCGTCGCCACCGCGGTCGAGTCCCGTTTCCTTGTCTAGGGTGAGCTCAATCCGATGACGTTAGCCTTAGGATGGTCATCAGTGATACAAAAGGATTTGACTGTTTACCCGATCGATGGATTTTGCGCTCAAAATGCCTTCTCACGATTCGCATCCTACTGAGATTCTATGAACCCCTAAATGGGGTCGGTGAATAGATGACCAAGGAGGGTCGTAATGAAAAAAATTAAAACTTTGGCAGTACTCGCACTATCAATGGGCATGTCAGTCACTGCGGTGGCCGCACCCCCTGACGCGCTAATCAATAACAGCCTCTCGCTTCCCGGTGAAATGACCAAGTCGATAATGATCGATACTGATATTTCTGAAGTTCGCGGTGAGGTCTGGCCGTTTATATTCGGTGTTGTGGCAGTTGATCTCGCGCTTCAAACCTATTACTACGGGGTCTATGTCCCCTCTACTCGGCGAGGGTAAGCAGTGAGTCCAAGCTGAAATTGGATTACCGCCCAAGAAGGGCGGTAATCATCTTCTCCGCTCTAGAGCATCAACTTTCTACATTGAGGCTGTAACTCAACACCCTGGGCTTTTGACACTGAAATGACTCAGTAAGTTTTATGGGGGTACGTCTCTTTGGGGTTAAGGTTTTTCAAGGTTGAATCTTTCTCTGGGTAAATAGCGACGCTTGGTAACCTGCTTATAGAAGTTTACCGATGTGTCTTGTGACAGTCGTTGGAGTAAGGAGTACGTTATGTTGTCTGCTAAGGAAAAACTGCAAACTAGGTTGTCTGATCAAAAGAACGAAAAGAAGAGCAATCGCCTATTTCTAATCGAGATTGCGGGCCCAGTCATTACATGGAGTGCGATAGCCGCAACCTATGCCAGTCTTCAATCTGAGACCCCCAACACAGCGGCCTGGGGCACGATCATGTTTGCGCTTTTTGCACTTCACGTAGGTTTGGCAGGGTGGAAATCGCGAAACCAAATACGCTAATTTTGGTCGCACTGCTCACTGCCGGGCTGGATGCCATCAATTTCCAGTCTCTCGGTGATATTGTCCAGTCGGCTGATCTCGTCCCTGCGGATAGGCAGCTAGTTGACAAGCGAGCAGGTGAGCTAGCTCCAGCCCCAAAGCCGTGGCGTCAGATGGCAGATAGGTCAACGATGGCTGGGTTAAATCCAAAACCTGGAGTACCGCTGGTTCTACAATCGAATACCTCAAACTGCGGGCTGGCATCGCTCGCAATGCTGCTGTCTTACCACTTAGAGACACCAGTATCGCTGGCGTCATTAGAGAACACAGCGACGACATTACTCAACGCAAGTTCACAAAAGTGGAAAGACGAGGGCTACTCGGTAGGAGAGCTCCAGTCTTTGGCGAGGGTCTATGGATTATCCATTCGCGCCAATCGTGTGGGAGTTGCAGAGTTGCCGTCGCTTTCATTTCCGCTCTTGGCCTGGATTGACTTTGGTAGCAATGGCCACTTCACGGTTGTTCAATCATTTGAGCGCGGCGAGGCCTCCTTAGCTGATCCCACTCGCGGTTATCTCATACTCGGCAAGGCAATGTGGGAGCGCCTGTGGCTCAAAGGAGCTACAGGCATTGTCCTGTACGTCGAATAGCTAAGGCGGTTTTAGGTCAGGTCGTTGTGCTGCCAACCAAGACTTCGCAACGCATTGCTTTCAGCGGTCTTTGTATCAGTCAATACGACCGAGCAGGCTAACTCAGGTTTGAGGTAAGTGCTTGCGACCCTGCACAGATCATCGTGGCTGGTGTTGATGATAGCCTCGCGAAGCTGACGTTTTTGATCCAGGGTTCTCTCGTAAAGCGCGTCATAAAACGCTTTCTTCACTTCTCCTGCAGGTGAGGCTGGCTTATCTAAGCTGGAGATTACGCTCAAGATTGCCTCTTCCAGCGCATGTGGGTCAGCTTTTGAACTTAACAGCCATTCAACCGAGGCGTCGAAGTCCGCAAAAGTGTCTAGATTTCGTGGATCGCGATACGAGAAGAACCGAAACGCACCGACATTGGCATCATGACTTGCACCACCACCGTAGGCACCGCCTTGCTCGCGAATGGCGCGGTGCAAAAAGCCATTGCGCAAATAGGCTCCTAGGACAGTGAGGGCGGGTGCGTCAGGATGTCCACTGGAAACCGTCGGGAAGGCTTTAGCGCAGAAATTCACTTGTGTATTTGCCACCCATATTTGGTTGGTCTGCTCGTGTTTTGCGCCCGGTGTCCAAAGCGTGGTTTCGATATCTGACGTAAGGATGCTCCCAGCATTTACAAGCGCAGCGGACGCCTGCGCAAGGCTTTGCGGGTCGCTCACTGTGAGCAAGCTCACAGAGGGGGACATTATTAACACGTCTCTAAGGCTTGAAAGCTCAGCGCTGAGTTCGCTTAGGGCTGTCGCATCAGAGAGGCTATTGTCTAGTGCTCGGAGGCTCGCGATACCTGCTAAGCCGCTTTGGCTATGATATAGGGTAGCCAGCGCGCTCATACCTGCACTCGCTGCGGTCATAGCCAGGCTATGACCTGCCCCCGAGATACTTTGGTCGCGTCTTGCGCGCATTTGGCTGATCAGTTCCTTGATACGATCAGTCTCTTTGAAAGTGGCTTTGGTTAGCGTATCCGTCATCAGTGAGACCTGATCGGGAATACGATTAGCCAACGCCTTTGAGGATGTTACGAGGTAGCCAGAGGCGGAATCGACGCTGTCACGCGATGCACGGGTCGACACGCTCAGACTGAGACTGCCAACGGCGGATGACTGGCGGTCTTGGACTTCTAAATAGTTAGTGTCACCTAGGCCCACCTCTGTTGCGAGTGCACATAGGAGGGGAAGTCTTGCCTGCTGCTCGGCGGACAGCTGCGGTAAGCCCATCGCGATTTGCTGATATACCAGACCATTGGTGCCACTGGCACCAACGAAGTGACTATGACCGTTTTTTAGATCTCGGCGATCAAGTGTCGGTACTGACACATCCTTCGGAATATCTAAAATGCCTACTTTAGGCAGTATGCTCGCGTCATCAACTTGGTTTTGGCGTTCTTCCAAGTCCCTCGCAAGTTTTCGAATGTTCTCTAGAGCGGGCTCGTCGAGCGAAGCACGCATAGTCGCAAGTCGCGCTGCCTCACGGTCTTTCCGCTCCTGATCCAGATTTGCATCCGGTGCAACTATCAGCGTCACGCGATGCGGATTGTTAAGCAGCAATTCGGTTAACCGGCTCTTAACAAAATGAGGTGCGTGCATCTTTTCACGCAGTTTCTCGACCGCGGGGCTAAGATCGAGCGCTGCGACAGCATCACCGTTGTGAGTAGCAGCCCCCAGTGCTCTGAGCATGAGATTGAGCCCATAAGGCATACCATCTCCCGTCACCTCGCGCTGATGGAGCTCAATTTGATGCAGAATTGCCTCAAGTCTCTCCTCAGAAACGCCTTCCTCGGCTGTTTTTCGTATGACATCGAGTACGCTGGCTTCGAATTCTTCAGCACGATCCGCCTCGCTGCCTTCGATACCACAACACATCACCATCTCGCGCATTGATTCCTCGAGTCCACACAGCGGAGAGGGCGCGGTACCCAGATCGTTAGTCTCAAGCCATTTCATCAGGGGAGACGCACTGTTTTCCATGAGCACAGAAGACAGTAGTTGGGCTTCAAGCATGGCGTCAAGGTCAGAGCTTTCACCGAGTTTCCAGCCCATGATGAGATGCGTTTTTTCAGCTGCGTCAGTGTCGTCTAAGGCGTAGAAATGAGTGGCGCGTTTCGGCGCATCAAACGATTGCTCGAGGTGTACTTCGATTACCTCGTCCGACTTTTTAAAGCGATGTAGTGCGCGACTCTCGAAGGCCTCATGGTGTTGCGATACCGGTAAATTTCCGAAGGTGAGTAGAATCGCGTTGCTGGGGTGATAGTGCCCTCTGTAGAACGCCATCAATTGCTCATAGCTGAGATCTGGAATCGCCTCAGGGTCGCCGCCACTGTTGTGGTGATAGGTGTTGGTTGGGAAAAGCTCGAAGCACAGGCGATCCCACAACACCGATGAAATCGATGACATGGCGCCTTTCATTTCATTAAATACAACGCCTTTGTAAACCAGTGGCGCATCGGCTTCATCAGACGCCAGCTCCACTCGGTGACCCTCCTGTGCAAAATCCAATGGGTCTAACCGAGAAAAGAACACCGCATCGAGATAAACCGAGAGTAGATTATCGAAATCTTTAGGATTCTGTGTGGCAAACGGATAGGCCGTCCAGTCTGAGCTGGTAAAGGCGTTCATGAAGGTATTGAGTGACCGACGCAGCATCATAAAGAACGGATCACGCACAGGGTACTTTTCACTTCCACAGAGCACGGTGTGTTCAAGGATATGAGCCACCCCCGTCGAGTCCTCGGGGACTGTTTTTAACGCCACCATGAAAACATTCTCATCGGTATCGGTGGCCATGTGCAGATGGCGTGCACCCGTTGTCCGGTGCACATACTCATGAACATCGAGCCCCAATGATTCGATGGGAACGGTCCGGATTAACTCGAAGGCGGGGTGAGTCGATGGATTTACAAGAGCGTTCATGAGATTCCTTTCACTTTAAAGTTGGGCGTAGACGTTGGTGCAGCTGCATGCACTCATATGTTCGATTTTACTCTGTTTTCCTTCGTTCAGTCCTAAAACTTGGAACTGATCTCGGCAGTGTCTTTTAAGGAAGGCGTCCATCAATGACGTTCGGTCTATGAGGCTTGGATGTTCCGAGGCGACATCTCAGTAACATCCAAGTAAAGACGCCTAACTTGGTGTTACCTCATTTATCCGACGCTTGGCCTGTTCCTTTAATGTCTCGTCGATCAACGCAGTCTTCCCCAGGGAGCTAGATGTGGCTAGTTCTTTTTGGAGTTCTTCGTCGCGCTAGTGTTTATCGGAGTGACGCTTTACTAACTCGATACGGTACATACTCGGCCAGCGCTTACCGGTGACCCATATACCCCCAGTTTCAGGATCCTGAGCGATGCCGTTCAATACGTCGGTATCTCGCGCGCGTAAGCTCCTTGGGAGCAGGTTTGTTAAATCAATAATACGGGTGACTCTCCCCGATGTGGGCTCAATCGTTACGATTTGGTCGGTTAACCAAACATTTGCCCAGATTTCACCATTAATCCATTCGAGTTCATTGAGCCGTGGAATAGGTTTATCCCGCAGTGTTACCAAAAGCGTCTTTCTAAACGTCCCGTTACGCCACTCGCGGAGTCGTGATGTGCCGTCGGATAACCAAAGACTTTCGCCATTGCTTGTGAGGCCCCACCCCTCGCCCGGAAGCGAATGACTGTCTTTAATTTCTAGTCGCCTCGGGTCGATGACAAACATCGTTTGCGACTTCCAGGTAAGCAAGAACAAATCATTCTTGTGCATCGCCAGACCTTCGGCGAACACCTTGTCGGGTAGCTCGAGCCGCGCTCTATTCTCGCCGCTTGGCCAGTCTCGGCGCTCGATAAAAGACTGACCGTAAAGTCCTGAGCTTACCCATAATTTCTTTGACTCGATCACAAAACCCTGAGTAAAGATGTCTCGGTCGTAGGGACGACTCTCAACGACTTTAACGTCATAAATCGTGACAGTGTTGGAGACAGGTTCAGCGCCGTACGCCTGTCCAGACACTATAACCAGGGCACTTAGTATAAGGAGGTGGGGCATTGGGAATAGCGCTAAAAGAGTGCGGAGCCGTCCTCGCATTAGGAACTCCCCTTGACAAGGTTGCGTCTCAGGAAACGGGCAGGAGACACTGCTTGCTGTAAATAACGAGGTAACGGAGGTGGTCGCTGGAACATCATAGAAACCAAGGTTTCGGATAACAGTGGCGCAGAGGTGAGCCCGCGTGAACCAAGGCCAGTTAATACCCAGAGCCCTTGGATGTTGGGTTGCTGCGCTGCAATTTTCCGCTTACGGTCATGCCGTAATGCCTCATACGTTCGATTGAACTCATCCTGGTCCGGCACTGACCCAACGATCGGTAAATAGTCATTAGTGGCACACCTTACCGCAGCAATGCCTTTGGGGGGGTAATTGTTAGCTGTTTTAGGGGGTAACGAATCAGAGAGCGATGGTAGATTTGCAGCGAGTTGGGCCAGATTTCGCTCGTGATCCTCCTCCCGCTCTTCTGTTGATGTTTCGTTAAGTCCGTAGGTTGCGCCGATACAATGCTGCCCGTGGCGCGCGGGTGGTGTGTATCCGTCGTGACAGACAGTGCACTGCATATCCGAGAGTGCATCTTTTGAATCAAGTTGAGTTGTTTGACCTCGAATAGGTTGCAGGGGCAAAAAATTTAACTCTGGGATTTCCGTGGCCTGCCACGCTGTTGTTATGACCACGGAGTCGCCAATGGCGATTGTCTGCCCCTGCGCGTTCTCGGCGGACCAAGTACCCTTGCTTATTTGACGGGTTTTAACGATACCCACGCCTTCAATCAGTCTGATTCTCTCGTGGTCGATTAATCCTCGGCAGACACTTGCGGGGTTCAACCAACCCGAGTCGGGGAAGTACAGCCCTCCTCGCTCAAGCGGTATCCCAGCAATGTTGCTTGCTTCCTCAGAGGTGACAATTTTAACCGGGCTCTCCTCGTCGTCGAAGGGAGTGACTAGGCGGTCGAGTTTCGCTCTGTCGCTTAGTTGGATATATCCCGTCATCTCGCCATCTAAACCTTCGATTAGTCGCTTCTTTGCAAACAATTGCTTATGGTGGTCAGTGGAAAAACAATACGCAGCAAGCGAAAAATCCGAGAGCTTTCCGTGCTTGTGCGAGGGGCGTGTGTAGATCACGCCTTGAGGCTGACTCGAACCGCCAGACGCAAGCTGTCTGCTTTCTAGGAGTGTAACGTGACAACCCTCGTCCGCTAATTTCCGTGCAACATGTGCGCCTGCGAGGCCAGCGCCTATGACGAGACAGTTTTTGGGTTTAGGGCACTTTTCCGGTTGATCCCACGCCGTGAGAGCGGGGTACTCCGCTCGCTGCGCATCGGTGGCCAGTCGGGCTCTCATGCATTCCCGCTTTTTGCCAAATCCAGGGCGTTTAGTGACCGCAAACCCCGCGGTCTCCAGGGCCCGCCGTACACGACTTGCCGCAGTGAAAGTGGCAACTTCCGCACCAAAATTACTGAGAGGCTGCATTTGGAGGATAACAGCGTCGCTCCACATTGACGCATTACGGGCAGGTGCAAAGCCGTCTAAAAACCAAACGTCTACCCAGGATGTTTGGTGGCTAGCTAGGTCGCTCAGGACCTCACCTGCGTCTCCCCACCAAAAGTCTGCGGTGAAGCCCTCAATCATCTCCCCTCGGCGATGACAACCGTGTATGGGGGGAGGCCAGCGAGATACGATCACGTCGTTTATGTCAGCCAAGGCTTCCCATCGTGCATTCAGATCGGTCAGTTGCGAACGACTCAATGGGTGTTTTTCTATTCCAAGGTAGTGAAAGCGTGCGCCAAGGGGTGCGTGGAGTGACCAGACGTTCATGAGTAGCGCGAGATTGAGCGCCGTGCCTGTGCCAAGCTCTAGAATCGTCAGTGTCTCGCCGCATCGCAGAGCCTTAATACGCTCAATAACGTTGCCACCCTCTAGGTATACGTATTGGCTCTCTGTTAGCCCATCAATCGGCGAGTAGTAGTCATCTTGGAAGTCGTGAGATCTTGGCGCTCCACCAGAAAAATTCAGCACTGGGCGAGACATAAGTCTCCAATCTTGGTTGCCACGGTCAATCATACTGATAAGCTCTCGCTTTTACGCTGGGCCGCTTGGGTCGCGACGTTGTCGAGACAACCTTGACTTGGGGTTGCGGTGATTCTGGGGTATTCGTTACTAGCACAATTTTTTGGGGAGCAATCATGGCCTTGGGCAATTCTACGATGACATACGACCAGTTGGGCAGTTTGGCCGCCAACTTGTTGCACAAGGCGTTCATTGAAACGACCCGAACAGTTTCCAAAGGGCTGTACCGCCGCCTTGAAGAAGGTGAAACTGTGGGTGTGACGCGACTGGAGTTTGAAGGTGACGAGACCGTTCAACTTAATATGACCCTTGATACCTCGCAGTATCGTGGTGATCTGAATTACTCCCGGTTCCGCGACAGTATTGTAGCTATCCTTCAGGATCTTGTTGAGATCCTCAAAGAGGAAGGCGCCCTCAGGACCTTTCAGGAGAAGGGCCCAGATCAGCAGGCCACAAATAAGTTGTTAATTGGTGCTCGTGGACCGACGGTACACGGCAACGATATCAACGTGATCATGTGCACTATGACGCCGTCACTCAATGAGCCGCTGATTCTCATGGAGCTTATGTATATGGACGCGGATCAGTTTATTGCGCCATCTAAGCGGGGAGAATCGTGATCCAGTAATTCAACCGCAGGTGGTGGAACTACCTTTAGCGTTTGTTTTTCTGTCGGTGCGATAACCCTCGACTCACCTCGAGAAACTTCTTTGCCGTCCTGATTAGTGACTTTGAGAGCCATCGTTACCCATGGCTTTCGCGAATGCTTTTCTGTCACTGTGAGGGCAAGCGTGAGCGTGTCGCCGAGAAATATCGGTGACCGGAACTCCAAGTTTTGACCCAAATAGACGGTGCCCGGTCCCATGAACTCCATGCCGATCATGGCACTCACAAATGCACCGATTAGCATGCCATGACCAATGCATTCTCCAAACTGAGTCGTAGCGCCGTATTCAGGATCTAGGTGCAGTGGATTGTGATCGCCAGATACCACAGCAAAGAGTTCGACATCGCGCGCTGTGACTAAGCGACTAACTTCGATACCATCCCCAATCGCGAGTTCATCAAAGGTGATATTGGTGATTTCCATGGGGGAGTCCTCGCGTCAGGGTTACGAATGTGTTCCTAAAAATACCATAACCAATAGAAATGGAGTCAATCGAATGCAAGCAGATGTCAGCGCCGCTATTGCCGCTCGTTATGAAGATCTAAACATCGAGTGGGATGTAGATGTAACTGCCTATCCGTCAATTGTCGCCTTGTTTGAGGATGCGATGCAGCGCTTCCCCGATCTTCCTGCCTGCTCAAGTGTTGGTCATACAATTTCGTACCGCGAACTCGACAATTTATCCGCTAACTTTGCGAGCTGGCTACAGAGCGATTCAGGACTGTCGAAAGGGGACCGTGTCGCCATCCAGATGCCCAATTTGATGCAGTACCTCGTTGCCTGTCTGGGTACCTTGCGCGCTGGTATGGTGGTGGTGAACACCAATCCGCTCTACACGGAGCGTGAGTTAGAGCATCAGCTCAACGACGCCGGTGCGCGTCTTCTTGTGGTGCAGGCAAACGTTGCGGAAACCGCTTCTCGCGTCCTCGCTAAAACAGGGATTGAGAGAGTTGTGCTTACGGAAATCGCAGACTTGCACCCGGCGCCCAAGCGATGGCTGGTTAATGCTGTGGTTAAGTACGTCAAAAAGATGGTGCCAAAGGTCATTTTGCCCAACGTTATCAAATTTAATGATGTGCTAAGAAAAGGCGCGCAACAGGCGTTCTCACCCGTCGATGTGAGCCTCTCTGACCTAGCGATGTTGCAGTACACAGGTGGGACCACGGGAGTCGCCAAGGGTGCCATGCTGTCACACGGCAACATCGTCGCGAATGTCATGCAACTGGATGGATTCTTTGAGACCTTTGGTATCAGAGCTGAGGGCGCGGTGTTTATGCAGCCTTTGCCCGTGTACCACATTTACGCGTTTACGGTGTCGATGTATTCACTGCGAAAAGGTGCACACACCTTGTTCGTTCCGAATCCGCGAGATTTACCGTCAGTCGTTGATGCGTTCGAACAGTATCAGCCGACTGTCTTTTGTGGTCTCAATACGCTGTTTGTTGCGCTTTGTAATGACGCGCGCTTTCAAAATATTACTTTCAAAAATCTGCAGCTCACGATGTCCGGCGGTATGGCGTTGACGCAGGCGGCAGCTGAGCGCTGGGCTGAAGTCACGGGGTGCAATGTTTACGAGGGCTATGGCCTAACTGAAACATCGCCTACAGCGACGAGCAATCCTGGAAACGGGCGCCAGTTGGGAACAATAGGTATTCCTGTACCACAGACACATGTAAAGACGGTGAATGAGTCGGGCGAGCCACTGGGTTTTGACGAGGCTGGCGAGCTATGCATTAAGGGTCCGCAGGTTATGCAGGGGTACTGGCAGCGTCCCGAGGCCACGGCGGAGGTGCTTGATGACGACGGTTGGTTTGCCACGGGTGATGTTGCAGTCATACAGCCAGACGGCTACGTAAAGATCGTCGATCGTATCAAAGACATGATTATCGTCTCCGGTTTCAACGTTTATCCCAACGAGTTAGAAGACGTCTGCGCAAAGCATCCCGGTGTTCTTGAGTGCGCAGCTGTTGGGTTTGCCTCGGAGGCGACGGGTGAGGGAATTCGCATGTACGTTGTGAAGTCTGATCCTGAGCTGACGGAAGAGGCGGTTATCACCTACATGCGCGAGCAAGTGACCGCCTACAAAGTGCCAAAATCCATTGTCTTCAAAGATGATCTACCGAAAACCAATGTGGGTAAAATTCTCAGACGCGAGCTTCGCGATGAGGCAGCTCGCGGCTAGGTTATTAAAAGCGTTGCATGTGAGTTGAAGAGCGAGTGAGTAAAAGCCATGAGGGTCGTGTCGAGCGGCTAGTTCCTCAACACATTTCCTATCCCGAGCAACTGCCGGTGGTTGCGCGCAAAGAGGAAATCATGCGTGCGATTGCTGAGAATCAGGTCGTTGTGATCGCTGGCGAGACAGGATCCGGTAAGACCACTCAGCTTCCCAAGATGTGTCTAGAGCTCGGTCGAGGTCGAGAAAAGCGTATTGGACACACCCAGCCACGGCGGATCGCTGCACGCGCTGTTTCGAGCCGCATTGCGGAAGAATTGCGAACCGATGTTGGCGGACTCGTTGGCTACCAGGTGCGTTTCAACGATCAGGTTTCGGAGCAAACCGCTGTCAAGGTGATGACCGACGGTATTTTGCTTACGGAACTGACGAGAGATCGACAGCTCAAGGCTTACGACACCTTAATTATCGATGAGGCCCACGAGCGAAGCCTCAATATTGATTTTATTCTGGGGTACCTGAAGCGCTTATTACCTAAGCGGCCTGATCTAAAAGTCATTATCACCTCGGCCACGATCGATGTTGAGCGCTTCAGCAAGCACTTTAATGATGCGCCCATTATCGAGGTCTCCGGGCGAACCTATCCTGTTGAGGTTCATTACCTCGACGCGGTTGAAGATCGAGACCGGGGTGTCCAAAGGCAGGTATCAGAGCTGGTCGACGACATCGAAGCCCAGAAATACGGTCCGCGGGGGGATGTGCTTGTTTTCTGCCCTGGCGAACGTCAAATCCGTGATCTGGCAAAAGCGCTTCGTGGTCGCGACAGGATTCAGGTACTGCCGCTCTATGCGCGCCTCAGCAACGCCGAGCAAAACCGTGTTTTTAATCGGTCTGGCTCGGGTATGCGAGTTGTGCTCGCCACCAACGTTGCTGAAACATCCTTAACGGTCCCTGGGATACGCTATGTGATTGATCCCGGTGATGCGCGAATCAGCCGCTATAGCCATCGTTCGGGTCTTCAGCGGTTGCCGATAGAGCCTATTTCCCAAGCCAGTGCTAATCAGAGAAAAGGTCGTTGTGGTCGTGTTGCTGAGGGCGTGTGCTTCCGGCTTTACTCGGAGCAAGACTTTCTCTCACGTCCTGAGTTTACGGACGCGGAAATCCTCCGAACGAATCTCGCCTCAGTCATCTTACGGATGCTTGAGCTGGGCTTGGGGGACGTTAGACAATTCCCGTTTGTCGATGCGCCTGAATCCAAAATGGTTCGTGATGGCTTTCGACTGCTTGCTGAATTGCGTGCTGTCGATAGTAATGGAAAGATGACAAACCTTGGCAGGGCAATGTCTAAGCTGCCGGTCGACCCAAAGCTCAGCCGAATTCTGCTTGATGCAGAGAGCCGCGACTGTCTTAATGAGGCGCTTGTCATCGTGAGCGCGCTGTCGGTGCAAGATCCGCGTGAACGACCACAGGAAAAACGCGCACAAGCCGATCAGCAGCATGCGAGGTTTAACAACGCCAAGTCAGACTTCGTGGCCTGGGTGAATCTCTGGCAGTACGCTGAAGCGCAGCGTCAAGCACTCAGTCAGAATCAGTTCCGAAAGCTCTGTGAGCGCGAGTATTTGTCTTATCTCCGTATTCGTGAATGGCGAGAGGTTCATCATCAACTGGTTCTATCATGCCGGCAAATGAAGTTTCGCGTCACGCCCGTGGAAGCTACCGACGATAAGTACGAGGCAGTTCATCGCGCGTTGTTGACAGGGTTATTGGGCAACATCGCGCAGCAGGACGAGGGGCGAAAATTTAACGCGGCGCGAAACCGAAAAGCGCAGGTGTTCCCGGCGTCGGGTCAGTATAAAAAACCGCCCAAGTGGTTGGTTGCCGCAGAATTGGTGGAGACCTCACAGGTTTTTCTGCGGCAATGCGCGACGATCGAGCCAAGCTGGTTACTCGAAACGAACCCAGAACTTCTAAAGCGTCATCATTACGAACCAGCTTGGAATGCACGCTCTGGGCGCGTGATGGCCAAGGAGCGTGTCTCCCTTTTTGGTTTGACTATTAGCGACGGCCAGCGGGTTCACTTTGCCGGAATTGATCAAAAAACTTCGCGCGAAATCATGATTCGCGATGGCCTGGTTTCAGGTAATTTCCGTCAGCCCCCAGAGTTTTTGAAGCACAACCTTAAACTTGTTAATGATGTGATGGAACTTGAGTCGCGTACGCGGCGTCGAGATCTGCTGGTTGATGAGGAGTCGATGTTTCGATTTTACGATGAGCGCCTGCCACACGATTGCGCCAGCGGTGTGGCCCTCGACAAATGGCTACGTCGCGATGAAGGTGCACAACAAAGCCTAAAAATGCGCCGCGAGCAGGTGCTCACGCGTGACCCAGGAAGGGAGGTTGAGGATCAATTTCCGAAGGCCCTTAAGATTGGAGAGGTCAGCTTTGAACTCAGCTACCAATTCGAGCCCGGTGGCAACCGAGACGGGGTGACCGTGACAATCCCCAGAGCCCTGATGAACCGTGTGCCAAGATATCGCTTTGAGTGGCTCGTACCCGGTCTCTTGCGAGAGAAACTGATCGCTATGATCAAAGGCTTACCCAAGAGCCTGCGAAAACAGTTGGTTCCCGCGCCTGACGTAGCCGACGCATTGTTAGAGCGATTAAGCGCAAGCGATGAGCCTTTGGCTCAGGCGCTGTCACGCGAGTTAAAGCGTCTAAGAGGTGTGTCTGTCTCTTCGGGTGATTGGGCGCAGGTGGTGATCGAGCCTTATTACCAGATGAACATTCGCGTGGTCGACGATCGGCGCAAATTACTGGCTGAGGGTAGGCAGCTTGCAGAACTTGTGGCTGAATTTCGTAGTGAGTCGCCGGTTGAGGTTGTCACCACCAAAAATAACTTGGAGCGGGTGAACGTTACGCGCTGGGATTTTCAAGCGCTACCAGAGGAATGGCGGGGCAAGTCTGCGGGGACTGAGGTCATGGCCTATCCCGCTGTCATCAAAGAAGGCTCGGGTCAGTTGTCGGTACGGTTGCTTGATTATGCTTCTGAGGCACATCGTCAGCACCGACTTGGGATCGCGGGGCTCTTGCTTCAAGGCGATCTTAAAACCGCGAAATACCTTAAGAAGCAGTTATTTGTCGATAACGCGGCAAAACTTGCGCTCGCAGGCGCAAAACTAGAAAGAGAGTCTCTGGTCGATGCGTTGATCGAATCTGGACTTTGGCAGTTGCTCGATAGCCGAGAGCTGCCACGATCACCTGAGGCATTCAGTAAAATTCAGCGTGAGGTGACAACCAAATGGGTGCCTCACGTCTTGGAGATCGGTAATCATTTGACGCTCGCCGTAAAAGCGGCTGCCGAGGTTAGATCTGTTCTGGCGAGGTACCAGCCACAGGAGTATGCCGCGTCACGTGGCGACATGGAAAAGCAGATAACGTCACTCTTTGACGTCAAGGCGCTGGTGGAAACGCCAACGGAATGGATCTCCTACTATCCGCGTTACTTAAAAGCCCTCTTGCATCGCGCCGAGCGGCTGTCAGCGCAAGGCGGTAAAGATGAAAAATCTATGGCGATGCTGCAGCCGCAACTCGATCGACTCGCCAAAGGCATGAAGGACTATCCGGGGGTTGAGGTCTTGTCACCCGAGGCTGTGAGATTCAGATGGATGCTCGAGGAATTCAGAGTATCACTCTTTGCGCAGCAGCTTGGTACCAAGCTGCCGGTTTCCGCTAAAAGACTTGATCAGCAGTGGCAATCCGTCGAGCAGTGGATGACGAATAATCCACGTTAGACTGACATTTTTTTTTTGGTAAAGTTAGGCAATCAAAACGGAAGCTTTGGATCGTGCGCAACGGACTTTTTACACACTCAAAGCAAGCGGCGTTGTTGCTGCTGCTACTACTGCTACTTCTACCCGCGTTGGCTAGCGCCAATGACGACCCCTTCGAATCATTAAACCGAGAGATACTCGAGTTCAATGACGCGGCCGATGCAGCGATTTTGCGTCCTATTGCGGTTGCCTATGACGACACAGTCCCCATGCCCATTCGCCGCGCGTTGATGAATGTATACGACAATTTGAGCGACGTTAATGGCGCTCTGAATGCGGTGCTGCAAGGGCGTCCTGGAAGGGCGGCGAAAAATACTGGACGTGTTGTGGTGAATACGACGCTAGGTTTATTAGGCACCTTCGATGTGGCTTCAGGTATGGGTATTGAGCGCTATAAGACTGACTTTGGGCATACGCTCGCGCGTTGGGGTGTGCCAGAGGGTCCTTATGTGATGATGCCGTTTTTAGGTCCCTACACCATCCGCTCAGGTATCGGTGACGTTACCGATAGCTTTATGTCTGCTAATGACTACTTTGTCGATGATGATCTCATCACCTGGGGATCTCGGGGTTGGCGGGCGCTCGAATACCGGGCCGATCTACTCGATGCTGAGGAGCTGATTACCGGCGATCGGTATGTCTTCATTCGTGACGCTTATCTCCAGAGCAGAGAAGCGCAGGTGAACGACGGCGTTATTGTCGACACATTCTCTGACTTTGAAGAGGAGGAGTGGGACGAGGAGTTCTAGGCCTGCCGACGCTCCATAAGCGCTTCCGTTAGTGCTATTGCTTCTTCGAAAAGCGCGATTCCGGCACCTTCTGCGTGCATGCCTTCACTCAGGATGCGTCTGAATTGTTTTCCGCCCGGCTGCCTCTGATAGAGCCCTAGCACGTGTCGCAGCACGTGGTTAAGTCTGCCGCCGTCCACTAGAACTTTTTCTAGATAAGGGATTAATGCTTCAGCTGCAGTGCGTCGAGAGATAACGGATGAGCTGTTGGCTGCGGTAATCGACTTTAGATCCTTGGGAACATCTTCAAACAGGATTCTATCGACCTCGCTGAGAAACCATGGGTTCTGATAGGGCTCGCGACCGAGCATGACACCGTCCACGTGATCCAAATGCATACGGCATTCTTCGAGTGAGGTAATCCCACCATTAATAACGATGGTGAGGTCCGAAAAGTCACGTTTTAGTTGATAAACCCACTCGTATTTCAAGGGTGGTACTTCGCGGTTTTCTTTGGGAGATAGGCCCTTTAGCCACGCGTTTCGCGCGTGTGCAATAAATACCGTGCTCCCACCTTCAGCAACTGTCCCAACAAAATCGCGAACAATGTTGTAGCTGTTATCTTCGTCGATACCAAGCCGGTGTTTAACGGTGACGGGAACATCAACGGCATCGTTCATTGCGCTGACGCAGTCTCGGACCAATTCAGCCTCGCGCATCAGACAAGCACCAAAAGCACCGTTTTGAACACGGTCTGAGGGGCAGCCGCAGTTTAAGTTAATCTCATCATAGCCATACTCCGCACCCATTCTGGCTGAAATAGCGAGTTCCTGCGGTGAGCTGCCGCCTAACTGGAGCGCCACCGGATGCTCTTCCTCGTTGTAACGCAAGTGTCGGTGCGCATCACCGTGGATAAGCGCTCCCGTCGTTACCATCTCGGTGTACACCCGCGTATGACGACTCATCAACCGCCAAAAATAACGGCAGTGACGATCGGTCCAGTCCATACAGGGAGCAGTGCTAAATCGCCATGGGGAGACGACGCTTGACGTGGTTTCATTACTCATCGCGCCATTGTCGCATAATGGCTTGGTTGACCTCCAAATTCCGGTACGGTTTCCGATGTAAAAAACGACCGTTTTCACAACATTGTCACGAACTTTGAGGATAGTAACGGCGCCGCCGGTGCAGCCAAGAGTAAGCGCAACATGACAAGATTAAGCGCAGCGTGAAAGCTTCCGCTTTACATCGGCTCAAGCTCGTGGCGTTAGTCGCTCCCTGGCACCAGGCGGCTAAAATGGCGTTGGGATCCATCGGACCCCAGAATATGTGCAGCCCAGTTGTTTGAACCAGGGTTGACGAGAACTTGGCGTCAAAAGAAGTAGAGGTTAGACGAACCGGCTTCTACTAGCTCTTGGCTTGAAGAGGCCGAGGGGCAAAAACGGGATTTGAAACAGAAAAGGTAAGCGAGCTTATGAACATTAACCGTCGACGTGTTTTACAAGGAATCACTGCAGGGGCCGGTATTGGGGCCATGAGCGCGAGTCGAATAAGCCTTGCTTCACAAAAATCGCATGGATTTACGCACGGCATCGCCTCGGGGGATCCACTGTCCGACCGCGTCATCCTGTGGACACGTTATCTGCCAAAGGACGCAGCGACGTCTGTTGGGCAGATTGTTTGGCAGGTCGCTGCTGATAAATCGTTCAAAGAGATGGTAGCGAGCGGTATAACGACTACCCATACAGATCGTGACTATACGGTGAAAATCGATGCGACAGGGCTAAAAGCGGGGCAGCGCTACTTCTACCGGTTTTTGGTGAACGGAGACTATTCGCCCATTGGGCGCACGAAAACTCTACCGAAAGGCGATGTGTCTCGGTTTCGTATGGGGGTAGCGTCCTGCTCAAATTATCCGCAGGGCTACTTTCATGCTTACGACGACATAGCGAAAAGTGATGTTGATGTGGTACTGCACCTTGGCGACTATATTTACGAATATGCGCGTGGTGTCTACGTGAACCCCATTGCGGAAGAGACGCTAGGTAGGGCCGTCGAGCCCGAGACCGAGATTCTAACAACCGATGATTATAGAGCTAGATATGCGCTCTATCGCTCGGATAAAGACCTGCAGGCAGCCCACGCAGCACACCCGTGGATTTGTGTATGGGACGATCACGAGCTCGCGAACAATACATGGAAGAGTGGCGCTGAAAATCACAATGAAGGCGAGGGCGACTTCGACGAGCGTATCGCGATGGCGAGAAAGGTGTATCACGAGTGGATGCCTATTAGAACCGCGGCGCAAACCGATCAAGCACCTATTTATCGGAAGTTTGAGATTGGAAATTTAGCCGATCTCATTATGCTCGATACGCGCCTTCAGGGTCGTGATGAGCAGCTGATTTACCAGCGTGACATTCCAAAGGCCGGTGGTGCAGAGGCTTTTTTGAAGAATATGTTGATGGATCCCAATCGAACTATTCTTGGGGCGGAGCAGGAAAATTGGTTAGCCACCCAGCTCGAGGCGGGTAATGATCGAGGAGCTACCTGGCAGATTATTGGTCAGCAGGTGCTAATGGGGAAAGTGATCACGCCGATGTTATCCGAAGAGGTCATTGATGCGATGGTACTCCCTGAACGTTATCGAAAGCGGTTAGAGGGCCTGCAACAAATCGCGGCCTCAGGTCTACCGCTTAATTTAGACGCGTGGGACGGTTATCCCGTCAGCAGAGAACGTATTCACGCTGTCTTCAAGCAGTATGCAAGCAACCCAGTTGTGCTTGCCGGCGATACGCATAATGGGTGGGCGTTCAATATGCGTGACGGTAATGGAGATGCAATCGGGGTTGAGATAGGTACGCCGGGTGTTACCAGTCCAGGTATGGAAGCGTATTTGCCAGCGCCGGCTGAGATGTTAGCCGCGGCGCTGAAGGCGAGTAGTAGTGAGTTGTACGATGTGGATACATCGCGCCGAGGTTGGACTCATATTGAGTTCACTCCTGCAGCAACGACATCGAAATGGCGATTTGTATCTACGATTCTAGAGAGCAGTTATTCAATTTCAGAGAGCACAGCCATCGTCTGCAAAGCAGGTGATAAGGCGTTTAGCTAACCCGAGATACTTTACTTCGCATAAAGGATCTTTCTTGGCGTACGAGATCCGGGTGCGATCGGCTGTAGCTTGAGGCGAGAGGTATGATGCGCTGCCGCTACTTTAATCTGCAGAGCTCCCGCGTTGCGTGAGTGACTGATTAACTTATGCGGCGGTCTTACCAGGAATCGCAGCCAGTAAACGCTTGGTGTAATCGCTAGTTGGGCTGTTGAAGACCGATGCGGTGTTGCCCACCTCCTCGAGTTTTCCTTGATACAGCACGGCGACTCGATCTGCGATTTGACGAATGACGGCTAAGTCATGGGACACGAACAACATGGTCAGTCCGTACTCGTCTTTCAAGTCCTTCAAGAGATCTAAAATTTGTGCCTGAATGGTCACATCGAGTGCAGATACCGGCTCGTCGGCGACAATGAACTCTGGCTTGGTCGCCAAGGCTCGTCCGATCGCAATTCGCTGTCGTTGACCACCCGAGAATTCATGCGGGTATTTCTTAGCGAAAGCGCGTGATAAACCAACGCTGTCCATGAGCGACCTTATGGCGCTGTCCAAGCCCGAGCGATCGACAATATTGTGCAGCAATAGAGGCTCCGCCAGTGTGTCATAAATCGTCATTCGAGGATTAAGCGACGCGTAAGGGTCCTGGAAAATCATTTGCATCCGCCGACGCAACGTTTTTAAGTTTCCTTTGTTGAGTTCTCCGACGTTGAGGCCGTCGAATTCAACGTTACCGTCGGTGATGGGTGTGAGGCGAAGCAGAGAACGACCAAACGTGGATTTTCCACTGCCGGACTCGCCAACAAGTCCGAGAACCTCGCCGCGATTGATGGTCAGCGAGACATCATCCACGGCTTTAACGGGCTCATTATTGTTTTCACTGTTGAAATAGGTCTTCAGGTTAGAGGTAGTGATGAGTGGTGCACGTGAAACATCGGTCGCTGGTGCCTCGCCACTGGGAATCGCCGCGAGTAGCTTCTGCGTGTAAGGATGTTGCGCGTTTGAAAAGATATCCGTGGGAGAGCCTTGCTCAACCACATGACCTTTCTCCATCACCACGATCTGATCAGCAATGTCAGAAACAACCGCAAGATCATGGCTAATAAATAACACACCAATATCGCGTTTATTCTGTAGCGACTTAATGAGCTGAAGAATCTGCGCTTGGATCGTGACATCGAGCGCTGTCGTGGGCTCATCTGCAATGAGTAGCTTGGGCTCGGTAATTAGCGCCATGGCGATCATCACCCGCTGGCGCATACCCCCAGAAAATTCAAAGGGGTAGGCGTTCATGGCAGACTCGGGATTGCGAATACCAACCTCATCGAGCAACGCGGTTGCGCGTGCCGTAGCGGTCGCCTTATCCGCAACGCCGTGCACCAATAGGGGCTCGATAATCTGTTCGCCGATGCGCATGTATGGGTTTAGGCAGGTCATTGGATCTTGGAAGATCATGGCAATGTCTGACCCTCGTATGCCACGCAATTCGCGCTCAGAGAGTTGCAAAAGATCGCGTCCCTCGAACTCAGCACTTCCCGAGTCGATGCGTCCAGGCGGTTGTGGAATCAACCCGAGTAACGCGTAGCAGGATACCGATTTACCGGACCCACTCTCACCGATAATCGCGGTAATGGAATTTGGCTCGACCGTGAAACTGACGCTTTGAACAGCGTTGGTAGTTCCGTTTCGGGTGACAAAGCTGACGCTCAAGTTGTTGACGTTTAATAAACTCATGCGATCAATCCTTAGAGCCGCGAACGTCGAGCGCATCACGTAAGCCGTCGCCCAAGAAGTTCAGTGAAAACAGTGTGATCGTCAGGGCGAGTCCCGGGAATATGAGTAGCCATGGATACTCTTCCATAGTCTCCGCCCCATAGCTGATCAATAGCCCCCAGCTGGTTTGAGGAGGCTGAATGCCTAACCCCAAAAAGCTCAAAAACGCTTCGAGCAACATAACGCTCGGTATGGTGAGAGTGGTGTAAACAATGATCGGTCCGATCGCGTTAGGAACGATGTGCTTGAAGACAATGGCACTTGGCGATAGACCTAGCGAGATGGCCGCTTCCACAAACTCTTGCTGTCGAAGGGCCTGTACTTGCGTGCGCATAATCCGCGCCATAGTTAGCCACTCGACTGCACCGATTGCGAGGAATAAAAGAAGGATGTTCCTACCAAATACGACCATCAACAGAATGATGAAAATCATGAAGGGTAGTGCGTAGAGAATGTCGACAAAGCGCATCATTGCGGCATCAATGCGCCCCCCCACATAGCCAGCTACAGCCCCCCACGTCACACCAATCACAAGTGCGACAGCGGTGGCGATGAAGCCCACAGCGAGTGATACGCGTCCACCATACAAAATCTGAGTAAGCAGATCTCTACCGAAAATATCGGTTCCCAACCAGTGCGCTGCTGACGGAGCTGATGCGCCTAGATCAAGGTTCTGCGTCTCATAGCTGTAAGGTGCGATCAGCGGCGTGAGCAGTGCGAGAAGTACCATGACGATAAGGACCACCCCACCGGCTACCGCAGCTCTGTTTTTCTTGAGTCTCAGCCATGCATCTTGCCAGAGCGACGATCCGTCCTCGGCGTTAGAGAGATCTACTCCTGAAAGCACGTTCATCTCTTCGGTGTTCATCAAGCGGCTCCTTTGAACTGTGCGCGGAGACGCGGATTTAGCCATGCTGCTATGACGTCACTGATCAAGTTGAAGAACACAATGAGTGTTGAGAGGAAAACGGTTGTGCCTAAAATCATTGTGTAGTCGCGGTTAAAAGCCGCCTGTACGTAGAAGCGCCCTAAGCCCGGAATTTGAAAGATGGTCTCGACCACAAAAGATCCCGCGAGCAAGCCTGCAAAGGCCGGACCGAGGAAGGCAATGACAGGAATGAGTCCACCACGTAGCGAATGCTGGGTAACAACCCGCCACTCGGGTAGCCCCTTGGCGCGCGCGGTGCGGATATAGTCTTGCGAGAGGATTTCAAGCATGCCTGCTCGGCTTAATCGCGCGATGTAAGCCGCGTAAGCTGAACCTAACGTGATCGAGGGAAGAATCTTGTCGCCCGGCAAATCACCCCATCCAGCAATGGGCAGCCAATCGAGATAGATACCGAATATCAATACTAATAGCGGGCCCAGCAGGAAAGAGGGCATACATATTCCTATCATCGCAAGCCCCATTGGAATGTAGTCCTGCCGCGTATTGGGCTTTAGTGCCGCAAATACACCGGCAAAAACGCCAACGAGCAGAGCGAAACTGAGTGCATACAAGCCGAGTTCCGCGGTAACTGGCAGGCCACTTCCTAAAATTTCGTTGACGCTACGCCCCGGATATTTAAAGGAAGGGCCGAGGTCACCATTACTCAAGTCGCTGAGATAGGCGAAGTACTGTTCATGTAGTGGCAAGTCCAGTTTGTACTGAGCTTCCAAGGCACGTTTTACCTCTGGCAGAACGGCTTTTTCGCTATCAAACGGACCACCGGGTGCCGAGCGAACCAAGAAAAAGGTCGCAGTAATAACCACGAAAATTACGGGGATGGCTTGGATCAAACGCCAGAAAATAAACCGCAGCATCTTAGTCAGCCTCCTCATTTAGGCGACGCTCCGGATGAAGCCTCACATATTTTAGGTTTAATGAGTCCATGAGGTTGGGGTAGATGCCCTCAACACTTGGATGTATCAGGTGTTTGCTGGTGTAAGTGTAGATGGGAATGATCGGCATCTCTTGCATCAACATCGTTTCTGCTTCGTAGAATAAGCCGTATCGCTCTTCTCGGGTTTTGGCCTTGGGTGCTCGATTAAGAATGATGTCGTCATAGACCTCGTTAGCATACCCTGTGTTGTTGTTGCCTCCCTCGGTGATGAAGAGGTCGAGGAAATTGTTCGCATCAACATAATCCCCAATCCAGCCGCGGCGGGCGACTTGGAAGTTCCGCTGCGAAACCGAGTCGAGATAGACCTTCCACTCTTGGTTCGCGATGGTAACGTCAATATTCAACTCGCTCTTCCACATCTGCTGCACAGCAACGGCGATTTTTCGATGCGCTTCTTGCGTGTTGTAGATGATTTCCAGTCCCGGCCAACCCTCTCCGTTTGGGTAGCCCGCCTCAGCTAGCAACTGACGTGCTTTTTCGGGGTCATGATCAAAGAGCTTGGGGGGGTTATAACCAAGCGTGTCGGGTGGTGTGATACTGAATGCCGGGATGGCAGTGTCCTGAAGCACCGTCCGCGTAAGTTGGTCGCGATCCAAAGCTAAGGACAGCGCGCGACGCACTAGGACATTATCAACGGGCGGTCGATCGGTATTGACCAAGTAATAGTAAGTCCCCAAGTAGGGGGCCTGTACGTAACTGGGGTCCGCGCTTTCGCGATAACCGGGAATCTTGTCGAGTGGCACCACCTGGGTGTAGTGCAATTGCTCAGCGCGGAACATACGCTCCTCACTCACTACGTTTTCGGTCGGATAGAACACGACACCGTTCAGCGCCACATTATCGCGATCCCAGTAGTGCTCGCTCTTCTTCATGACGATGCGCCGATTAAGCGACCACTCTTCGAGGGTGAACGCCCCATTGCTTACGATGTTTCCAACACGCGTCCAGGGCGTAAAGCGATCTGTCATTTTCCCATGTTTCATAAGCGTTTCAGGATGAACCGCGAAACTGCTGTAGTGATCCATAAGTTGCAGGAAATACGGCGTGGGGGCATTCAATGTGACTTCTAATGTCAGGTCATCGAGGGCTTTGACACCTACCTCGTTGAAATCGGTAATTTCGCGCTTTGAGTAGGCTTCTGAATTGGCAATGGGGTAGAGCATGTAAGCATAGAGGGAGCCCGTATCGGGATGAAGTGCTCGATTCCAAGACCAGACATAGTCAGAGGCAGTAATCGATTCCCCGTTACTCCACTTAGCATTTGGGTTGATGTAGAACGTGTAGACAGTCCCGTCGTCGCTGATGTCCCATCGCTCCGCCACGCCAGGTTCTGGCTCGAGCGTTTTCGGGTTCTTCACTGCGAGTCCCTCAAAGAGCGCTCGGATGAGATGATTCTCAGGTACGCCCGTTACAACGTGTGGGTCCAGGCCTTGGGGTTCTGCTCCATTGCCGTAATGCAGCAAACCTTCCCGGTTTCCCGACACCACATTACTTTCACCACTACTACAGGCTGTCAGCAGTACCACTAGGGAGCTGACAGTTAAAAATGTTTGAAAAAAACGCATGATTCTTCTTGCTCTTGGCTTTGCCGCATCGTATCTAATTTTGCGACATGGGTGTAACAAACTCACGTAATTAGTCTAACCAGATCCAATTCTCGGAGACTTTATTGAGACTGTGTTCTGTTAGTATGGCGCGCTGGAAATAGCCGTTAATGGACGAGACTCAAATGACTGTCAGAACACGCGTTGCGCCGTCTCCCACTGGAGACCCTCACGTAGGCACAGCCTATATGGCGTTATTTAACCGATGCTTCGCCAAGGCACACGGTGGACAGTTCATTTTGCGCATCGAAGATACCGATCAAGCGCGCAGCACTGCAGCTGCGGAGCAGATGATTTTTGATTCGCTCAAGTGGTTAGGCCTCGATTGGGATGAGGGCCCGGATGTTGGCGGCGATCACGGACCGTATCGGCAAAGTGAGCGGCGTGATATTTACGGTAAATACGCCTGGCAGTTGGTAGAGCAGGGCAATGCTTTCGTTTGCTATCGAACGCCCGAGGAGTTGGAGATATTGCGCGAGGCCCGTCGTGCTGACGGCAGATCAACAGCCTTGAAGCCCGCAGATCTCGAGCTTAGCGAAGCCGAGCAGGCATCGCGAAAGGCGTCAGGCGCTTCGTTTGTCATTCGCATGCGTGTGCCTGAGGAGGAGGGCGCTTGCTTGATCCACGATCGTCTGCGAGGCGATATTGAACTTGACTGGAGCATGGTCGATGCACAGATCCTTCTGAAGTCAGACGGTATGCCCACCTACCACTTGGCAAATGTCGTGGACGATCACTTGATGGGTATCACCCATGTGATTCGTGGCGAGGAATGGTTGAACTCCGCTCCGAAACACAAGTTGCTTTATCAGTACTTCGGATGGGATATGCCCGAGCTTTGCCATCTTCCTCTGCTGAGAAACCCGGATAAGTCAAAGTTAAGTAAGCGCAAGAACCCGACCAGCATTCTCTATTACGAGCGCATGGGCTTCCTTCCAGAGGCGCTCGTTAACTACTTGGGTCGTATGGGCTGGTCCATGCCCGATGAGCGCGAAAAGTTCTCGCTTGAGGACATGCAGGCAGCTTTCAACATCGACCGAGTGTCACTGGGTGGCCCAATTTTTGATGTGGAGAAACTCAAGTGGCTTAACGGCGCTTGGATGAGAGAAGACTTAGATGTGCAAGCGCTAAAGGAGCGACTCAAGACTTGGCTTTGGAACGATGAGACCTTGGATAAGATTTTACCGCACGCGCAGGGCCGAATGGATGTCATGTCTGACTTTATCCCAATGTCAGCTTATCTGCTGTCGGGCGAGGTTGAAGTGACCGCGGACGCCTTTGATGGCACAGCAGGTTCTCAGGAAGAACTCCTCAAGCGCTTGCAGTTCGTGCTGTGGCGATTAGAGGCACAGCAAGACTGGGAGCGCGGGGCGTTGTTCGCAACATTGAAAGATCTAGCAGACGCCTTGGAGCTAAAGCCAAAGGTGTTGTTCGCACCGCTCTTCGTTGCAATTTCGGGCAAGTCGAGCGCCTACTCAATACCTGACTCAATGGCGATTCTCGGCCCTGATCTCACGCGAGCGCGTCTCAGAAACGCCATCAGTGTCTTGGGTGGTGTCTCTAAGAAAGCCGCAAAGCGTCTCGAGAAGGAGTACGCAGGCCTCGCATAATCAACCTGCGCTGCGACGGCATCGAAGGAGCGTGCTTGGTCCAGTCGAGAGAGGTGGTCGATTAACGAGGTCGATTAAGCAGTGCGATGAGCGCTAGAACCGCGACCACGATTTCAAACCCCAAAACACCCCACGTATAGCTGGTGAAGCTAGACGTCATCTCGATACCGACCTGGCTACCCGCAACCTCTACCGTCGAGTCAAGTTCGCGGATGACGGTGAAAGCTCTCGCTGCACCGATATAGAAGATAATGATAAACAGAAGCCACAGGCCTGCCTTCAGGTATTCCTTCATCACGGCGGATGCGAGCAAGATAGAGCCCACGGCAATTTCCATACCCCCATACATGGCGGCTATCTCTGCGTAGGCATCTTGAGAGGCAATAAACAAACCCGACCAACCGGCGGGGATTTCTGGGTCGTAGACACTGATAACGCCCAAACCAAAGAAAATAGCGCCGGTGACACCTAGCAGTAATTGACCAAACATTTGTTACCTCCCAGATTTACCCCGACACCATAGCAAACCTGATTCCACCTTGACACCAGCGCCGCTTGCTCGTAACGTTCGCCATCTTCGATTTGGGGCCATAGCTCAGCTGGGAGAGCGCAACACTGGCAGTGTTGAGGTCGGCGGTTCGATCCCGCCTGGCTCCACCAAATCGAAGCGTCCTAATCCCATCGCCTTACTGTTTCTGATCGCCCCTCCGGAACGGGTACAGCGAGTCAATCGATGCGTTTTGATAGTTCAATGCATTGAGGCGTGTTGTGCCAAACCAATCTCCCGGCGCATCGACCACCATGATGGTTTTTGCATAACCTGTCTCGTCAAAACCGCGCCGAAAATGCACGCGTGACTTCACGACAAATACGTCATAATCATCAGGGTTTAGGCCCTCGATCCGCAGGGGCGAAAGTGTTCTGATCTGGGTATAGGTAGGAACGATGAATAGAAGATTGTTATCCCCAAATTCAATCATTGCGATCTCGTCGTAACCCCAGCCCTCACCAACATATTTAACCGTGCCTTTAATGCGCACAGGCTTGCCAGCTTGCGCACCTGTGAAGCCACCGACTGACATATCGAATAAGTCACCGGGTTGGGCGTTCTGCTCTTTGAGCGCTGCGAGTGCGCGCTCATCCCTTAGTGCGGCATACATCACATTACTTACGTTTTTCTCAAGCAACTCTTTCAGTATCCACGTGGCATCACCTGGTCGGTCGGAATAGTCACCTAGTACGACGGGTACCTGTCCATTGCTAATCGCTGCGACAGTTTTTTCAACGGCCTCTTTTGGCATCGGAAAGTCGCCCTGCGCAAAGTCTTCCCGAACACGCCAGATAAACTCCGCCATGTCGTCGGCAATAGCGTCTGCTAAGCCTTGATCATTATTCGTCATTACATGCACTGTCGCGCCTACGTCGGGAACGTCAGACCAGGGAAACCCATAGAACACGCTCACGAACGCATCAGGTTCGCGCGCCTCCCAGCGACGAGCGCGCTCCATGATATCCATGGAGGGGGATTGACCTGTCCATTGAAGAACACTGGCGGTAATAACGGGTGGCTTTCGTGTCGCGGTAGTCGACTCGTACAAGCCTTGCATAGATCTGTAGAGGAATAGGGCAGAGCGTTCACCTTGCAGAAAAGCATCATAATGGGGGTAACGCTTTGTGACGAAGGCAGCGTTGGCCCAATGAAGAAACGCCTCGTCTTCGTTGCCGTGTAAGTCGAATGAGCCCGCAATGGGAACTTCAGGCCCCACTATGTTCCGAATCCTCCGAGCGATTTCAGCTTCAGGTCGAGGAACTCCTCTGACCGCCATCGCACCGTGGAGGGCAAGATAGACACCATCTACTGGCAATTTAGACTGAAGATCATCGGTAATGATCCTCATAAAATGCTCGAAGCTTTCTCTGCTTTCCCAGCTCCGAGAAGATCCGCCGAAAACGTTGTCGGGTGAGTTGATACCTACAACGGACAGATTTGGAAGCGCTTCAGCCGTATGGACAAACCCCCCGATAAAGCCCCGTTTGCTATCTATAAGCTTTTCGCCGGTGACGAAGGGAACACGCCAAGCTCGATCCTCGATCTCGGTGTCGCCGCCGGGGCAGAACGTGCAGGTTTCCTGCGAGTAACTGATGACCGCCACCTTCAAGGCGATGTTTCCATCGTTTAAGGAATCAGTTGCTTCGCTATTGCTTTGCTCATTGGCAAATACGAAACTGGCAAAAAAAAGTGGAAGCAAAACCAAAACTTTAATGAGCATGTTGTGTCCTCTTGCAATAGAAACGAAGTTACCTCTCTATTTGCGGATGTGCCACATCCGAGACTCTAAAGCTCTAAACAAAAACGAACGAAGATGAGGTTAACGCCAGGCCCTGGCTTTGGCCGGTTACTCTTGTACTCTTTGGAACGCTTTTTTTCTCGATGCGTTCTCGTTCATGGCAATCGAGGAGAAGCTGTCCGAACAGAACTGCACTGGCTAGCGCCCCGCGTGTGGCGGTAGGGGTGATTTACGGTTAGAGTCGCAATCATCTTGGACAGTGCGGTCGTCGTTATTTCAGAGCGCTGCCCGAGGCAGATAATAGGTAGCGGTGAGCTCCCTCTGCAAGTTGAAAGAAAGGCCTTAGGGCTATGCGTAGAGTTATTCCACATGAGTAAACAAAAGCTAATCGTAGGAATCAGTGGTGCTTCGGGTATCATTTACGGCATCCGTATGCTCGAAGCTTTGCGTGAATTGCGTGTTGAAACGCATTTGGTCATGAGTAAGTCTGCTGAGCTTACCTTGAGCTACGAAAGTGATCTGCGCGCCGATGATGTAAGAGCACTTGCGGATCATTGGTATCCAGTGAAAGACGTGGGCGCTGCGGTGTCCAGCGGATCCTTTCCGACGGCGGGCATGGTTATTGCACCTTGCTCTGTGCGAACCATGTCCGAGATTGCTACTGGTGTTACCTCATCTCTCCTCACTCGGGCGGCGGACGTTGTCTTGAAAGAGCGCAGAAAATTAGTGTTGATGGTACGCGAGACACCGTTTCACACCGGGCACTTAAGAACAATGACATCGCTCTCAGAGATGGGGGCCATCATTGCGCCACCGCTTCCCGCCATGTACACGCTACCAAGTAGCGTTGATGACATTGTTAATCACAGCGTGGGACGTGTTCTTGATCTGTTTGATTTGGAGAATGATCTGGTAAACCGCTGGGGTATCACTTCAGGTGTGCGCAACGAAGATACCTAAGCCTACTCTTCAGAAATATGGTTATTTCAAGGCTGCGCCACCTGTTATCGAAGATATACCTGATGAGGGTGAGATCCGACGTGCGCTTGTGCTTGAATTTATCCTCTAAACCCGTAAGGTTAGCCCAGCTTTGTAATAACTAAACATAAAAGCGAAGTCATAGGTAGCTTATCTCTGATCGTGTTTTTTTGTTGGAGATAGATCTTCCATAAATATAAAGAGAGGCTCAAATGTTCCAGAAGAAAACACTAAGCCACGCGATCTCGGCGCTAACCGTTAGTGCAATTACTGCAACGTCAGCACATGCGCAGCTTGAAGAGGTCGTGGTAACGGCGACAAAGCGCTCGGAAAGTGCGCAAGACATCCCGATTACTATCCAAGCCTTGGGTGAAGACACCCTTGAGGATTTGGGTATCGGTAATTTCAAGGACTACATCAAGAACCTTGCTGGGGTAACGTCGGGGGGTCGTGGTCCTGGTCGAAACGAGATTTTCATTCGTGGCGTATCCACGGGTAAGGGCGGTCTGAAAATCGCCGGTGCCGTGGGTCTCGAGCCTACGGTAGCGCTTTATCTAGATGAGGCGCCTATCTCTATGGGCGGACGAAATATTGACCCATACATGACCGATATGAACCGAGTCGAGGTGCTGCCCGGCCCCCAGGGAACCCTTTACGGTGCCAGTTCGCAGGCCGGAACAGTTAGATTGATTACCAATAAACCCGAGTTCAATGAGTTTAGCGCGGGTTTTGATGGCGCGATTTCTGAGACGTCAGGCGCCGATGGCAGTAATGCGATGGAAGCGTTTGCCAACATACCGCTGATTGACGATACGCTGGCTGCACGAATTGCTCTTTACAATGTTAAAGAGGGCGGCTACATCAACAATATCCGCTCAACGTGGCAGATTCCGCTGTCCAATCCAGGGTTCGGCGGTACCGTGCCCGATAGTCGTGCCGTTACACGAAATGACAACCTAGTCGAAGACAATTTTAACGACGCGACCTATCAGGGTTACCGTATCGGTCTTCGTTGGGCTGCAAACGAAAATTGGGATGTTTTACTCCAGCACACCAGCCAGACGATCGAAACGGAAGGTGTTTGGGATTACGACCCTGAGCTTGGCGACCTCAACTCGCGTTCTTTCCAGCCTGATTACGCGGATGATGAGTTTGATCTGACTACATGGACGGCAACAGGTCGTGTCGGTAGCCTCGATGTAATCTACACGGGGTCTTATCTGGATAGACTTGTTGAGGGGATCTCGGACTACTCAGGCTACGCGCAGGCAGGTCCCTTCATTCCCTATTACATCTGTACTTATCCCGGATATGCGGAGTGCGGTGAGGCGGCGTTTTTCCTTGACCAGTACTACAACACAGAGCGCACCACCCACGAGTTTCGGGTAAGTACCGATGCTGATGCGCGCCTTCGTGCTTTGGTGGGTGTCTTTGCAGATGACACCGAGAACGTAGAACGCGGCGATTGGAATTACCCCGCAACTGTTGGCGTAGGATTTGTTCCTAATGCTCCAATTGCGGGGGCAACCTCAAGTAATCCGAACACAAGACCACCCGGCGTAGCCTTCTTTAACGATTTCACGCGAACCAAGAAAGAGTTCTCGTTCTTTGGTGAGATTTACTACGATCTCACAGATGACATAACCGCAACGGTTGGTGCTCGTCGGTACGACATCGAAATCGGCCTCAAAGGCAGCTCTAACTTTGCGAACCGTGACTACGGCTTTGGCGATTTTGATTGGGGACGTAACATCGACGAAATCCTCAAGGATGCAAGTCCAGCTGACTTGAGCGATACGATTCTCAAGTTCAACCTGCAATGGAACGTCAGTGACACGGCGATGGTTTACGGTACGTGGTCAGAGGGTTATCGGCCCGGCGGCTTTAACCGAAATGGTGGTTCTTCGGCAAATCCAGAGGGGCCTTTTGTACCTGACTTCTATGAATCAGATGAAGTGACGAACCTGGAATTTGGATGGAAGACCTCGCTTTTGGATGACACCTTGCGGTTTAACGGCGCGGTTTATCGTATCGAGTGGGAGGCCATGCAGATTGGCGTTCTTGATTTCGATATTTCAAACCTTGTGTTTATCGATAACGTGTCTGATGCAGAGATCACGGGGCTAGAGATCGATAGTGTCTGGCTAGCAAGCGAAAACCTCACTCTGTTTGCTAACGTATCATTCAATGACAGTGAGCTCACAAAGGTCCCCGAAAATATTGTGGGTCTGCGACAGCCTGGCAGCTCGTTGGCGTTGGCGCCTGAGCTCCAGTACGTGCTGCGTGCTCGCTATGACTGGGAAGTAAGTGGTGGTGCGAATATGTTCGCGCAGGTTGTCCACCAGTACACGGATGATCAAATCAGTGCGATCGTAACCGGCGCCGATTTTGAGATGGACAGCTACCGCACTTGGGACGCGAGTCTTGGTTACGAGCGCGATAACTGGTCGGTGACGCTGTTTGGTGAAAACCTGACTGACGAGCTGGCAGATCTGTTTATCAGTAACGAAGATGACATCATTAAAACTACGCCAAACCGTCCAAGAACCATTGGTTTACGCTTGAGCTATCGTCTGTAAGCGCGCCTACTTTTTTTGATAGTCTAGAGGCGCTCTCCGGAGCGCCTTTTTTATTCAATAGTCATTTATCAACCCCGAGTGGGCAATCTATACCGTGTCTGAACCGCAACAAACCAGCACTCTTGAACCCCAGCTCAATCTGGCGAAACGTCAGCTGCAGTCGGGAGACTTATTGGCCGCTAATCGAACGTTGTCAGAGATCCTTACTGAGGAGGCGTCGAATCGCGAGGCGCTTTATTACTTGGCCGTCTGTCAGCGCCAGCAGGGCGCTAGCGAGGCAGCATTGGCAAGCCTTGATACGTTAGTTGCTATGCACCCGGGCTACGGCAGAGCATTTCAGGAACGGGCTTATAATTTGATAACTCTTAAACGGACGGATGAGGCTACGGACTGCTTTGAACGCGCGGTTTTGTTGAATCCAGCCTTACTTGCGAGCTGGAAAGCGCTTATTGGACGGTATGAATTCTTGAACCTTCCCAGTAAGGCGGGTGAGGCGAAAGCTCGGGTGCAATGGCTCGAGAGCCTTCCGCGTGAGCTCCAAAGCGTTGCAAGTCTGATACACGAGGGAAAGCTATTCATTGCTGAGCAGATTTGTCGCCAATTTCTGCAGCGCGAGCCTCATCATGCGGAAGCGATGAGATTACTCGCTGACATTGGCAATAAGCTTCAAATACTCGACGACGCAGAATATTTGCTTGAGTCCTGTGTTGAGTTCTACCCCGAATTCCATCGTGCACGCCTCGATTACGTGCAAGTTCTTCACAAGAGACAGAAGTATGACCAAGCGCAAGAGCAGGCACTAGCGCTAAGGCAGGCGGCGCCCCGCAATGTGCTTTATGACGTGACGCTCGCCGCGCAGGAGCAGGCGCTTGGGAACTTTGACGCGGCCTTGGAGATATATGATGAGGTGCTTAGTCGTCACGGTGAGTTGGCGCAGGTACTTACTTCACGCGGACATGCGCTGAAAACCTGTGGTCGCTCAGAGGAGGCCGTGCTGTCCTACCAGCGAGCGTATGAAGTACAAGGCGATTACGGTGACGCTTACTGGAGTTTAGCCAATCTGAAAACGTATCGATTCTCGGATGCCGAGATTGAGCGAATGACAAGTCAGGAGGCCTCTGCGTCAATCAGCTTGGAGAATCAATATCACCTGTGTTTTGCGCTTGGTAAAGCGCTTGAAGATAGGAAGGAGTTCAGGAGCTCGTTCGATTATTACGAGAAAGGCAATCGTTTAAAACGAGACGATAGCGGCTATCGGTCTGAGACCTTAGAGGCCGAACTGGCAACTCAGAAAACGCTGTTTGATGGTGCCTTTTTTGATTCCCGAAGTGATCACGGATGTGACAGCGAGGCGCCTATTTTTGTCGTCGGTCTTCCAAGGGCTGGATCGACTTTGATCGAACAGATTCTGGCGTCTCACAGTGCCGTTGACGGCACAATGGAACTGGCGAACATTATCGGAACGGCTAATCGTCTAAATGGGCTGAAGCGACGTGGAGCGGTAGCGTCTTATCCGGCTATTTTGAACGATCTATCAGCGAAGCAAACCCGAGAACTGGGGGAGCAGTTCATAAAAGACACGCAACACCATCGTGGTGATGGTGTCTTTTTTATCGATAAAATGCCGAACAACTTTCGCCATATCCCCCTTATTCAGCTGATTCTTCCCAAAGCAAAAATTATTGACGCGCGCCGTCACCCTATGGCGTGTTGCTTTAGTGGCTATAAACAGCTGTTTGCGGAAGGGCAAGAATTCACGTACGGGCTTGACGAAATCGGTCGGTATTACCGAGCGTATGTTGACGTCATGCAGCATTGGGAGAGCGTACTACCGGGACGAATCCTCCGCGTTCAACACGAGGATGTGATCGAAGATCTTGAAGGCCAGGTTCGTCGAATTCTCAGCTATTGTGGTTTGCCCTTTGAGCAGGCATGTGTGAACTTTCACGAGACCGAGCGTGCAGTGAGGACACCCAGTGCGGAGCAAGTGCGCCAGCCTATTTATAAATCAGGCATGGAGCAGTGGCAGCACTATGCCGAGCACCTAAAGCCCTTAGAAACCGCTCTGGGAGCCGTGCTGCACGCGTTCCGGTAAACCGATCGCTACGCTAGACTCGATGTTTTGTTAGGTTGGTGTCAGCGCTTACCGGCTAGCGGTTTGCGACTACGGGCGTTATGTGAGTGTTTAATGAGTCAGCTTTTAAAGTACAGTGCTTGCTATCAATGGCAACCGCATTGTGCGCGTGCAGGCTTTCTCGGTGATCAACTTTTAGCCAGTAATCAACAACGTCTGGCATCGCCTCTAACGCCTGCTTGATACGTCGTGCCGCATCTTCGCAGAACATAAGGTTTTGGGCGTTAAGCTTCGCAAACTCTTGCTCATCGACACGCTTAACTGCAGTTTGAACTGGCGTACCGATCACGCTTTCGATTTTGCGAACAAGTGAGTCAAAAGATGGCCATGTCGAAGCTTGCGAGATTAGCTTCACATAAGCATAGGATCGCTGTGCATGCGGTGTGGCAACGCTTCCGGACTCGGACTGCATCCACTCGAGCAAACTCGCTTTGTCGATGACATCACCCGTGAACTTCTCATCGACTGCGTTTGCGAACAACTGGCGTGCCAGAGACGCTGAGCACGGGCAGGTGCTCGAGTACGGTACTGTCAGTCCGAGCTCGTAAATGCACTCGCCGTCTACAGCGGTTCCTAACACTGAAACGGGATAGGCTTGGTAGCCGATTTCACCACTGAGTAACGCCGGCTTTTCGAGCAGCAACTCGAAATTCAGTTCAACCTTTGCGTTAGTACTGAGACCAGCTTGTGACTCGACGCAATCTGCCAGAAACCGATCGAGTGTCTCTCTGCTACATACCTCGCGACCCAGTTTCTGAACGAGCGCATGGAGCCGAGACATGTGGATGCCCTTACTCGCAGTATCATCAAGACTAACGAACACATTAGCTTTAGCGGGCACTTGCGCTGCACTGCCATCTTCGAGCGTGACAGACACCGGAAGATCCAACTGCTCCATACCCACCCATTGGAGCGGCAAATCGCGTTGGGCAAGTGCTTCACTGGTAATGTCAGGAAGAGCGTCAGAGTTCATTTAATGTTTCGCTAATCTAAGTGTGGCAGCGGATTACACTCGCTAAATGCGCTCTCGTGCCGTTTGTATTTACTAAAGGCTTACCTGCCTTAAGATCCTATTTTCCCTCTGGCTCGATGAGCTGGCGAACCGCGTCTGATGTCACGCTTACAGCACCCTGACAATTGCGGTTCACTCGATGGCAAATTCGAGCGCGCTATTTGGTGGCCAACTGCCACTCTAAATCTTTCAACAACGAGTTTCGTGTTGTCGCCGACTCTTAAGCGCTGAGCCGACAGAGACAGCGCATTCTATACGTTACGTTGCGGGATGCTACCCCAATATGCCGTATTCTGGTGTCGTGTCCTACTTCGTACGTGGGCAATGCGACCCTGATTTGTAGACCCAGACCTCTCACTGTGCGGTGTTGAGTTTCTTAACGGGGTGCACCTGCTGCAAACGAGACTTACGTATAGCTCCCGTTTAAGTAGTCAAACACCGCCCGCAGTGCCATAGCCTCTCCACCTTCCGGACGTCCAGGTCGGTTCCGGACATTAAAGGCGTTGATATCGAAGTGCATCCAGGGCGTTTCCTCTACAAAGCGCTCTAAAAAGAGCGCAGCGGTGATCGCACCGGCGTAGGGCGAGGGTGCACAGTTCACCATGTCCGCAACCTTAGAATTGAGCATGTGGTTATAGTCACCGTGCAGCGGCATGCGCCACACCGCATCGTCCGCATTTCGACCTGCTTGAGAGACAGCATCCGCAAGTGCGTCGTCGTTACAGAACATAGCTGAGAGTTCGGCTCCTACTGCAGAACGTGCAGAGCCCGTTAATGTGGCGAAGTCAAAAATAGCCTCAGGCTTATCTTCCGCGGCGATGGACAGCGCATCACAAAGTAACAGTCGACCCTCAGCGTCGGTGTTGTCGATCTCAACAGTCAGCCCTTTGTGAGTATGCAAAATATCACCTGGACGGAACGAATTACCGGAGATCGCATTCTCTGCAGCGGGTACTAGCAAGCGCAATCGGACAGGTAGATTTTCGGCCATGATCAAATAGGCAAGGCCGATCGCGTTGGCAGCGCCGCCCATGTCCTTTTTCATCATCCGCATCGCGGAACTTGGTTTCATATCTAAGCCTCCGCTATCGAAGGTGACGCCTTTTCCTACGAGCGTAATCTTAGGTGCAGTTGGGTCTCCCCAGCTTAGGTCGATGAGGCGAGGAGCATCTGCGGCGGCTCGGCCGACTGCATGTATGGCCCCACAGCCCGCGTCTAACAGCGCATCACCCAGCGTGACATCGATGTTTGCTTCGAAGCAGCTGGCCATCTCTCGGACCTCTGCTTCCAGGTGGGAAGGCGCCATGTCTTGAGCAGGTGTGTTAATAAGATCGCGGCAGAGAGCCACCGCACGTGTGATATTTACGACGTAATTACGGTTTGCGTCCCCGGGGAGAATAAGCCGCGCAGGCCCACGACTCTCTTTGCGATAGCGGGCAAATTGATAGCTGCCCATCCCCCAACCAATGAGCTGAAGATCGGAAACGGTAGTCTCCAAAGCGTAATCCCCTTCTACAAGCGTTAGGGGCAGGCCTCCTAGTGTGGCGAGGTCATCACGACCATCCCATCCGACCACTACCTTGAATCGATCGTCACATTTTAACCAAGCTGTTTGACCTTTCGCCGCGGTGAAACCCTGTCGCTTAAGTGAGGCTTTTTGGTAGTCATCCAATATTGACTGGCGTTGCTCAAATTCTGATGTTTTGATGAGCTCAATGAGCGTTGGGTCGGTGGCGTTTTCGATAAAGGCGATGCCTTCTAGCGACGACTTCGGTGCAGTTACATACATGATGGCTAAAACTTGTGACTGGTGATTGACCCTCCGAGTGTATATGGCCCACCCAAAGGCGTCGATGCTAATCCGCGTCTTTGGCGAGGAGACAACTGTTTTCGCTTCGACCTCGAAACGCTACTGCTACACACACGAGCGTTCCGATCGGAAACAACCAGGGCCAGGCGACGAGTGGTTCGTTCTGTGAATGATCAATGAGACTGGAGAATAACTCGGGTTCATTGAGGAAAAGAATGCTCAGGACGCTCACACAGACAGCTAGACCGATACCGCCGATACGAAATTGTCGGCTTATTAGGCTGAGGATAAAGAGTCCGAGCATGGGCCCGAGCGTGTAGGTAGTCATCGAAAACGCGAGCGTTATGAGGTCACTGGTGTTTTGCGAAAATTGCCAGGCGACACTGCCAAGTAGTCCTCCCCACAGCAAGACAAAGATACGAGAGACCGATAAATAATGTAGTTCGGAGGCATCAGATTTAATGAGTACGCGATAAAACATGGTCACGGAAATCTGTGAAAGCGCAGCTAAGATCGAGTCTAGGCTTGAAATTGCGGCGCTCAAAACGCCAGCAATAAGTAACCCCTTCATGCCCGATGGCATCTGGCTGAGAATAAAAACGGGGAAAATCCGATCGCCTTTCTCAGCGACAAGTGCACCGAGCGGTGGGTCTAGTGGATATAGGCTGTAGAACGCAAACAAGCCCACACCGACAAGGAGCATAAGCGCAGGTATGCATTCACCCACGATGCTCCATAGGAGTGCCTTCTTGGCCTCATGCGCATTTCTGCAACACATCAACCGCTGTGTGAAAAGGTGGTCTGTGCCATAAACGGCAACGCCTTGAAAGGGCAGAGCAATCAACGCAGCCCAGAAGGTAAACGCTATCCGAGGGTCCGTCGTAAACTCAAGTAGTTTGAATTTGCCCGATGCTTCTCCCGCCATGAACAAGGAATTCCAGCCCTCTGGTAATGCGGTAACTATGAGGATTAGTGCACCAGTTGCGCCAATCACTAGAACGAAAAACTGCACCACGTCGGTCCAGATAACAGCGGCAATTCCTCCCATCCATGTCCATAGAATCGCGAAGGCGGCAATCACAAGAATGCTTTGCCCCATGCTCCAGCCGGTAAGCAGTTCAATTACAAGCGCGGTTGCATAGACGCGCACGCTTTGGCCAAGGACGCCTCCAATCAAAAAAAGTCCCGCAGTGACTCGGGCCACCACTGGACCCAAGCGATCGCTCATGAAGTCATAGGGGCTGTAGTACTCCCGCTCGTAATAGCCGTGTAACAGGTACCGAGCGATCAGGAGTCGCGCGATGATGCCGCCGAGCGCGAGCTGAAGGTAGGTAAAGTTACCGCCAGCAGCATAAGCAATTGCGGGTACACCGATAAAGGTAACAGCGCTAATGGTTGTGACGATTATCGAGGCACTGACCGCGTACCAGGGCATATTGCGACCGGCGAGAAAAAAGTCCCGTGTGGACTCCTGCTGACCTTTCAGTCGGTGTCCAACCCATGTGGTAATGACGATATACGTAGCGACTATGGTCCAATCGAGAGCGCTAAACACGGTCAACACTCAGTAGTCGACAAGCCCCATTGCCAGGATATGGGCGGTTGTTTGCTCCTGGGTAGGCATATCCGTTGATAAATACGCGTCTGTATTGTGTAGAGGTGTTTTCAAAGCTCGCGTGAACGGTGTACGGACCAAAGAAAATCGTATCGCCCGCTCTAGCCTCTATCGTAACGGCTGTCTCAGGATCAAATGGTAGCTGAGCGTTGTTGGTCTCCCCCGAGTCGTATGCAGCTTCATCAAGCTGCAGGTTGCCCAGGTTGCTGCTACGAGGAATAAATTTTAGGGGGCCACTCTCAGGCGTCATTTCATCGATCACGATAAGCGTCTGCACGAAGCTGCCGCGGCCATTGATATCGCGCCACGTATCGTTTCCTTTGTCGCGATGTTGGATATCTTGGTGCCACCCGAATGTCACGCCATCACCCGGACGCTTGAAATGCGCCTGACTGAGCAGTTGCTCCATCTTTAATGATCCTAAGAGCGTAGCTACTGGATTTAGCAGGCGGGCATCAGACCCAACCGTCAGCAGAAATGGCTCGGCACCGCCTGCCCATGCCACCCGCTTGATAATCTGTTCGCCAGCCTTCGTTCCAAGGACAAAATATGCTCCGTCGCTTAAGCCTGTTTCCGTGAGTTTGCCGGCGCGGGTTTCGAGCCGATCGAAACAGGCTCGCATCTCATGCACCTCATCGAGGGTGAAGAGAGCATCTTTGATAAGCCATCCCTTCTCGAAAAACTCCCGCTGTTCAACGTCTGAAAGTGTCACGTTCTGGCTCGCTCAACCTTTGATGGGATTAGAATAGCATCGAGAAGGGGGGTATTTTCTACCGAAAACAAACCTCAGCAGAGAGAAGGGTGACTGCGCTCAGAGCCCCTCTGCCTTCGGTGCAGCCTGCCCTTGAGTTGCTGACATGGCTGACCTTGGTTTTTCCTGCCTGAAGCTCATTCGCGGAGTATCAGATACTATCGTGGTGTGAGTGATACGCACTTTTTTCGTCACGCATGTAGGGCTTTGCATTGGATGCTGCACGAGTTATCTTTTCGTCATGAACTCTCTAAAGTCTGGAACCAAGATTGGTCTTTTGGCCGCTACCATCGCGGGGCTGGCCGCGTGGTATTGGTTTCGTCTAACCGAGAGCGTTGCATTACCGGACGACAGAACGCTTTTTGTTCTGGTCTTTTTGGGCTGTGTTGGCCTCGGTGTTGCCGCTTTTGTAAAGCGCACAAGCTGGCTGGGTGCATTACCTCCCTTGTTTGCAATCGCCGTTGGACTGTTTTTCCCCTTCACAATGATGATTAGCGAGCAGGTGGTTTCTCCTGAGGTAGCTATTGAAGTGGGTGACACGATTCCCCGTTTTACATCGATCGATGATAAGGGAGCCGAGTTCGATTCGCGGTCACTGAACGGTCACCTGGTATTGATCAAATTTTTCCGGGCGCACTGGTGACCATACTGCATCGGCGAGTTGCGTCGAATGGAAGAGTTAAGAGCAGAATTTGATAAGCGTGGAGTCAAAGTCGTCACCGTGAGCGTTGACTTGCCCGAGGTCATCGCCGATCGCAGGCACTTACACGGCTTGCGGGCCACGATGCTGTCGGATCAGCAATTGGTGGTCACTGATGCATTTGGCTTACGTAATCAGGGCATTCACTCAGCCCCGAGTAATGAGCCTGCAAAGGCGCTTCCGGTGCCAGCGACGCTCTTAGTGGATCGCCAGGGAGTGGTGCTTTGGCGAGATTTGTCCACAGACTATCAGCGTCGCTCTGACCCGTCCGTTGTCCTTGCAGCGATGGAAGCGCACTTCGACACGCTTTCAGACTGAGCTATCGCACCCAAGAGAACCGTCATTTCTGATCTTTGAGACTGTCGGTCTGGGACGATCATCATCGCTCAATGACTACGCTGCTCTTTGTCGTCTGCGTCTGAGCTTTCCTCTGGCTTTCGATGTGTGAGTGCGTGAAGATCGTGACGAGGCGAAGGTGCCTTGGGGGGATTGCGGGAAGTGGTTCTAAAGCAGTTATTCTTCGGTTACGGTTTGGTAGCAGGCAGAGCTTGGGGGGTAGCAATGAAAAAGTTTTGGGTAGTGAGCTTTTGTATTCTGTTGTTGCCGCTGCAAGGGTTGTTCCCCCTTAAGGCGAGTGCAGAAGTGAGCGATGCTCTGTGTTCCGCCTTTACGAATGCACTGGTTGAGTTCAGCGCCAAGCTCCCTGTGACCGTTAGTATGCCGTCTAATGTCACTCGCGGAAAAGTCGATAAATCGAACGTACTTGTCTGGTTGCCAACCACCTACACGGACGTGTCTTTTGACTGCGAAACTGGCACGGTTGTTTACGCACTCAAGCCAGGTACCGCAGAGGCGTCCTATCAGCTGTTGAAACGCTCTGCGCCGCGAGAGCTCGCGGCCTTTCAGGCTATTCAGGAAGACATAGCGTGTAAGCCCGATGGCTTTATTCGGAGCCACGGAGTCAGTGAGACGCGAAGGTGGCACAGTTATAACGGTGCGCTTTGGCAAACGTTCACGACGCATCCCAAGGATTGCGAGTGACTGACGTTAAATGCGATTTGCCGCGTTGCATTTACCGCTCACTGTCTTGTTCAAAGGATGTCGCCAGGTAAGCTGGTAGATCATGAGTCAGCGTGCTATTGATATTCTTTGCCCTCGGGCATCTCGGGATTGGGAGAATCCGGAGTGCTTCGAGATTAATCGTCTGCCAACACATTCACCTCTGCGATCGTTTCAGGGGGAAAATAATGCGTGGGCGGGGAAGAGAAGCGAAAGAACACAGTCGCTTGATGGTGATTGGCAGTTCAGTTTTTTCGATTCCCCAGAGGACGTCCCCGCGTCTTGGCTATCGGAAGATATCAGAGGTTCTGATGCTATCCACGTGCCAGCCAATTGGCAGCTTCAGGGGTATGACAAGCCCATCTACACCAATGTGAAATATCCGTTTCCTGTGGACCCGCCACGTGTTCCTAAGGAAAACCCCACCGGATGTTATTCAAAGGTATTTACGGTGCCTGACAGTTGGCTATCGTCGGGACGGACGCGAGTCATTTTCAACGGCGTGAACAGCGCCTTCTACTTTGTCTGCAACGGACAGGTCGTGGGGTACTCGCAAGACAGTCGCTTGCCCGCGGAGTTCGATCTAACGGATTTTTTAGAGAGCGGCGACAACCGTATCGCCGTCATGGTCTTGCGCTGGTCGGACGGAAGCTATCTCGAAGATCAAGACATGTGGTGGTTGAGTGGTATTTTTCGCTCTGTCGAGCTGCTGCATAAACCCGAGATCCATATTACGGACTACAAGGTCATCTCGACACGATGTCTTGAGCAAGAGGCGCTGCTCATTACCGAGGTTGAGGTTGCAGGGACTGATCGCACTATTGCAGCCAGCATGGGCAGCTTGCGGGGGCGTCTTTACTGGGAGGATCAGCTCGTATCGGAGCAGGTGGTTGAGACGGGTGCGGCGATGGGGGAAGGGGTTCCCAAACTGACGATTGAGCTGCCTGTCGAGGACCCAAAACTCTGGAGCCACGAAAGTCCCAATTTGTACCGCCTGACACTCACGCTCCTCGACGAGGTCGGAGATGAAATTGAATCTGAAGCCTGCAACGTGGGGCTTCGCGAGGTGGAAATTCGAGACGGGTTACTGCGCCTTAATGGTCAGCCTCTACTGATTCGGGGTGTAAACAAGCATGAGCACGATCCCGCGACCGGACACGCAGAGCCACTCGAGCGGGTAGAGCAGCAACTCAAACTCATTAAGCAGAATAATTTCAATGCCGTGCGTTGCTCTCACTATCCGCACCAGCCAGGTTTTTATGATCTTTGTGATCGCTTGGGTCTCCTGGTTGTCGATGAAGCCAATATTGAAACCCACGGCATGAAGCCTATGAATGCGCTCGCGGAGGACACCCCTTGGGAGGCGGCTTTTGTCTCCCGTGGCGAACGCATGGTGAGGCGCGACCAGAATCACGCTTGCATTATCATCTGGTCATTGGGCAACGAGGCAGGCTACGGTGCCGCACATGATGCGATGTACGCCGCCATTCGGAAGCTCGACCCTTCGCGGCCCATCCAATACGAGCCTGGCGGGTCAAATACGCCAGTGACAGACATTATCTGCCCCATGTACGCGCGTGTTGACGAGGAAATTTGGTATCCGGGTGCGACCGAGGCTGTGCCCTCGATTATGAGTTGGATTCAGCGACCTGAGGAAACCCGTCCGGTGATTCTGTGCGAATACGCACACGCGATGGGTAACTCGCTGGGAAATTTCAAAGACTACTGGGATGCCTTTCGCGCTGAGCCCAGACTTCAAGGCGGATTTATTTGGGATTGGGTCGATCAAGGACTCGACTGTGAGACGGAGGATGGTCGTCACTTCTGGGCATACGGTGGCGATTTCGGTGACGAGATAAATGATCGGCAGTTCTGCATCAACGGCTTGGTTTTCCCCGATCTAGGTCCGCACCCCGCCCTTTTCGAAGCGAAAAAAGTTCAGCAGCCCTTTCAGTTTGAGCTCGTTAGCCGCGACCCAATTAGCGTGAGGGTGTCCAGCGAACATTTATTTCGAGCCACAGATAACGAAGTGCTTCAATGGCAGTGGATGGAGGATGGTGCCATTACGGAAGCTGAACGGGTTCAACTCGATTTAGCGCCCGGTAGGTCAAAGGTGTACACGTTTCCTCAACCTATAAGGGATGCGGGTGATTTATATTTAAATTTAGCCATTGTTCAGCCGGCTGAGACTGCTTGGTCAGGCGCAGGTCATACTGTCGCCACCGAACAATTTGTTATTCAGAAGCACGTGACAGAATTGCCTACCGTTGAAACGCCCGCCACCTTTATCGAGACGGATGCGGCGATAACGGTTACCGCGGCGCGCGGCAGCTGGCGCTTCGACAAAGCGAGTGGATTTATCGAGCAATGGATACTAAATGGGGTAGATCAGTTGGCAACACCGCTGGTCGATAGTTTCGTAAGAGCACCGCTGGATAACGACATCGGCATCAGCGAGGTTGATCGCCCCGATCCAAATGCATGGCACAGCCGATGGGTGAAAGCGGGACTATGGGATCTTGAACATCAATTGCTCTCGCTTGAAATAGATTGCACACAGGGCGTGATAACAGCGCGACATGGGTACACGTATCAAGGACTCGCAGTTTTGGAGACTCGCTGGGCGATGTCGTTTTCGGCGACTGGTGAGATGGTGATCGAGCACGAAATTTTTGTAGAGGATCACGTACCTCCTCTGGCACGAGTAGGCATGAGGGTGGGCCTGGATTACGAAAAGTTGCGCAGTGAAATGTCAGTGCGATGGCGCGGTCGAGGGCCGCATGAGAACTACCCGGACAGAAAAACCTCTGCGCATTTTGGATGCTGGGAGCTTCCTGTGAATGAGATGCATACCGATTACATTTTCCCTTCTGACAACGGCTTACGGTCTGACTGCAGCGAGTTGGAACTGGCCGGTATAAGAGTTACTGGCGATTTTCAATTCAGCATCTCCGCCTATGATCAAGCGAAACTTCGGGACGCCAAGCATCCAACTGATCTAGCGCCCAACGATTACCTGTCGCTTTATCTTGACGGGTTTCATATGGGTGTTGGTGGTGATGATTCTTGGTCGCCTAGTGTTAAACGACCCTATCAGCTAACTGAAAAGTATTACTGTTGGACTCTTAAGCTCAGCTGACCATCAGGCCAACAGATGTGGCAGTAGAGTTCAATTCTTAGCTGAGGTGCCCGAGTAACTTTCAGAGCGAGCGGTGCGACCTTGCTTCTCAAAGTCATTCAGGAAATCCTAAAAACCTTGCTGCTTCGTCCACACTTTTACGCTCGGAGATCACCGCATTGGCAGGGAATGAGTCGTCGGGCCAACCAAGCGCTACCGCCTTCATAATGATTTGGTCGTCGGGAATTCTGGCATGCTCTCGAACCACGGGCGACTGCATGATCCCCTGGCTGTTTATCACAGCACCGAGACCTCTAGACCAGGCCGCATTTACCAACGCTGTCGTCACTGCACCACAGTCAAAGGCGGTATCATCGCTGTCTGCCAGCACGGCGTCGTAGGTAATAATGATACAGACGGGTGCGTCAAATTGGCGAAAACCCCGAAGCACCCAATCTTGGCGTTTTTCGGTGTCTTCACGCGCGATATCCATCGCTGCGAACAGTTGTTTCGCCACGCCCACTTGCCGATCTCTGTGCTGTCCGGCAAACGGCGAACCAATCCGAAACTCACGGGAGTGAGGAATACCCGCCAGATTTCGCTCCGTATTCCCTTGGCGGATGCGGTCTAGAGCGTCACCCGTCACTACGGTGAAATTCCAAGGTTGGGTATTCATTGAGGAGGGGGAGCGCATGGCCAATGCTAATACTTCTTTGATCAGGGACTGCGGTACGGGATCGGGTTTATAACCACGAATACTCCTGCGCCCTAGAACTACCGCGTCATATTGCATGGCTCATTTCCTCAACTATTGGATATCGATAACCTAGAGCAATCTCAGGATAAACGATAGATAAATTGGATGTTTGCATGGGTTGTATTGGCGAGACGCTGACACTTTTCTATTAGTTTTTGCGACACCGTGCTAGTCGTCTTGCAACGTTCATCCAAACGTGACGATGATGCAACAAGCCTAATCTAACCTCCTTTATGTCACTTTTTAGTGACACAGGGACTTCTTTATTTGCGCCTCTTTTGAGGTGCTCTTTTATCAAGTGCTAGCTAATCCCATCGACCCTTGGCCGCAATGGCGCGCACGCTAGGCAACAGAATAAAAAGTGTCATCTTAGCTTTATGCCGATGTCATGCGCTTTTCTTAGCATAGAAAGTCCATTCCAATCTAATGAGGGACAAGCAGATGAAGCGCGTATTGATGTCAGTGATAGCAGTGGCAAGTCTGGTTTTAGGAGCTAGTGCCGTAGCTCAAGAAACAAGTGAATGTGACGGCGTAATCTCTATTCTGAGAATTTCAAATTATGTGGATACGGGAACTGAGGAAGGTCTCAGGGAAGCGTCTTCAAAGCATGATGCATGGTATAAATTCCACGGCGTAACTGGAAATAAACAGGTTCTGATCCCGTTGCTTCAATACGACAGGGAGACTGATAGTTTCAAAAAGGATTCGTCCAGAGTGGCAACCATACACCTCAATTCTGTCGTCAGTGTGAAATCCCAAGAGCATATAGGCGATGCTGCTTGGAACGAATTCATCACGCTCTACAATGAGAACACTGAAATTGCGGAGAGTATGATCGTTTGTTTGCCAGAGTCGCTGTTTGCTAACGAGCATTAAAAACGGGCTGGGCTGTGGGTTGTAAGGAATTGACCACTAAAAAAGACTTTCTGAGGCTTGTGTTTGCAGGTCGGATATCTCGCACGGTTCTTGGTAGGAAAAACACATGATTTCTCCGGTTTTCTCAATTAGGTTGAAGGTATTGGTGCAACTATCTATGAAATACTTCTTGTCCGGCTGCGCGCTGCTTCTTTGGTCAGCTAGTGCGTCAGCAAGTAATGCCGATTTGATTGTTACTGAGCGCGTTTTGTCCCGTATCGCATTTGGGTCATGTAACTCGCAAGATAAACCTCAACCGCTGTGGTCCTCAATTGAAGAGGAAAACCCCGACCTCTGGATTTGGACCGGCGATAACATTTATGCAGACACTGAAGACCCCGACGTATTTCGCGAGAAATATGACCGCCAGCTTGCAAACGAGGATTACTCCAAATTTGTAAAGTCGGTCCCGTTCTTAACAGGTATTTGGGATGATCACGATTATGGACTCAACGATGGTGGGTCTGAATACCCGAAAAAGCATCTCGCCAAGCAGGAGATGTATCGCTTTTTGCGGGTGCCGGACAATGACCCGTCGCGTTCAAGAGAGGGCGCTTACAGAAGTTACGACTACGGACCGCCTGAGCAGAGAGTTCGAGTCATACTGTTAGATACTCGATGGTTTCGCGATTCGCTCGAAAGAACAGCAGGTAAGGACGCGACGTATATCGCAAACACAGACGGGACAGTGCTCGGTGCTGAGCAATGGCTTTGGTTGGAGCAGCAACTCTCAGACTCTGAAGCTGACGTCACGGTGCTCGTGAGCTCAATTCAGGTGGTTGCAAGTGAACACCGCTTTGAGAAATGGGCAAATTTTCCAAATGAGCAGAAGCGGCTCTATCGACTTTTGGAAAGAACAAAACCAGCTAATCTATTCGTTGTGTCTGGCGATAGGCACGCCGCGGAAATATCGGCACAAAAGATGGGCACTTGGGAGAAAAGCTTGGTTGATGTCACTTCGAGCGGACTGACCAATACCTGGAGCAGAGCGTTCCCGGAAATCAATAGCAGGGCGCTTGGCCCTAAGGTAATCGTAAACAATTACGGCCTTATCGAGATCGATTGGAAAAAGGACGAAGAGCCAGCGGTCAACATCTCTATAAGAGGTGTAAATCGAGAGGAATATCAGTCGATAGGCTTATAAACCCGCGGGAGGGTGGGATCGCTTTTACTGAGCTCTGATTTGGCGGAAGAGGTAGGAGTCGAACCCACCAGGCGCTGTCTCAGCACCTCACTGGTTTTGAAGACCAGGCACCCCACCGGGGATGTCGCTCTTCCATTTTTTGGATGGTGATTGATTAGTCCATAAAACGCGTTTTAAGAACAGCTTTGTTTGCTATCAGGCGACTATTACCCAAACGTCGCGTGTAGTGAAAGCTGTCAAAGAATTCGAGCACCTCAATCGCCAGTTTGCGTCCGATGCGTAGCTCATTTTTAAAGGCAACAACGGTTAGCGATTGTTCGTCAGCCAGTTTTTCAGCCGCCTTGGCAAAGGCCAACAAGGTGGGTACCAGGGCGAACCGGCTTGCGTTCAAGCGGTGTAACTCTCCCGATTCTTTGCCAGCCTTGATCGCTAACTTCAGCTCCATATCTGATAGCCCAGCTGTGGTTTGTAACTCTGAAAGAACAGGAACCTGTGATCCCGATTTGGCCAGTGCGCTGCGAAGCTGGAGCCAACTAATGTCCGGTTGTACCGACTGATTTGAATTCGTGGGAAGCTGAACTCGTCCTTCAGCGCTCTTCAGTGCACCCTTGCTGATTAAGGCGGTAAGGGTCGCTTCCATGAGCGCGGGGTGAGTCTTACTGCGCAAGAGAGAAATGAGTTTATCTCTCACGATGCCTCGCGCGGATCTGCCATCCTCAGACTGCTCTTCTGAGAGTTGCTCTTTTACCTTGCTGAGCAAGAGGGCGCGCGTCTCGGCAAGTTTGGTTTTTCTGACGATCCAAGCTTTTCCGCCTGATTGGAAAGTTACGCAGTCATCGGGCGTAAACGACGAGGGCGGTGACTGTTTGCGGTTAAAACACGCGGCAAGGCGCGTGAAATCGACACATTGATCTTCTTGGATCAGTGTCTCTAACGCAGCCTTAAGATTGTCCTTGCGAAGCGCGTCTAACCATATCAAACGCTCTGGTTTGGACTTCCCGTATTTTGGGCCGCTGGGATCGAGCACAAATCCACCACCTAGGGTATGTGTTTCTGAATCATCTCGAATAACAAAGCGCTCGCCGCGAGTGGTGGAGAGAGGCTCTTCCAGTATTAACTGCGCGATCGCCTCGTCACCGGGAGACAATCTGCTGTCTGAATGGTTGATCAAAGCAATCTTTCCAGCAACACGCTTTGCGCCAATATGGAGTTTAATAGGCGACAGATGCTTCACCGGCCTCGAGACATGCGGCAGCAGGCTTATGGAAACATCGATTCGTTCAGTCAAGCTCGCACAATGTGGATCGACCAACGCATCGCCCCGGTGGATATCGTCTAGATTGATCTTGCCTGATACACATAAGGCTACGCGCTGTTTTGCACGAGCATTATCGGCCTTCACATCGTTAGCGCGAACCTCTCGGATACGCAGTTCAAGGTCTTGCGGTAACAGTGTTAACGTATCGCCAACCGAGACCTGTCCGGCACTGGCGGTTCCAGTGACGACAATGCCTGCACCTTTGATGTGAAATCGCCGATCAATCGAGAGCCGAAAGCCCTGCTGATCGGTTTGGTAAGAGGAGTGCTGCGCGATATTTAACAGGTGTGCTCTTAGGTCTTCGATACCCGTCATATGAGTACTGGAGACGGGAAAGATCTGCGGGTCTATCGCGGTGGCCTCACAGATAAGCTTTTTTACCGCGCTCGAGGCAGCACCGACCTGACCCGATGAGCAACGATCTATCTTTGTAATCACAGCGTCTATCTGTTCAACGCCCAAAAGCGTTAGCACATCTAAATGTTCGCGCGTTTGAGGCATGGGTCCGTCGTCTGCAGCGACAATGAGCAGAGCACGATCGATACCCGAGGCTCCCGCAATCATATTATTGATGAATCGGTGATGGCCTGGCACGTCGATGAAGCCAATCTGCTGGTTATTTTTCGTGGGCAAGTAGGCATAACCGAGGTTGATGGTGAGCCCGCGCGCTTTCTCCTCCGCGAGCGTGTCGGTGTCGACGCCTGTAAGTGCTTTGACCAGCGACGTCTTACCGTGGTCTACGTGTCCCGCTGTGGCAATGATCACGGTCTGAGGTCTTTAAACTGCTCAAGAAAATGGCTTTCGTGATCGGGCTCAAGACACCTGAGATCGAGCAACAAGACACCGTTACGGATGCGCCCAACGACGGGCTTTGGTAACTCATGTAAGCGGCGATCGAGCGCGCGTAGGACGGCGTCCTCATCGCTTTCCGATGTAATTGCTAGTCCTGCACTGGGTAGTACTTCGACAGGAAAGGAGCCACTCCCTATCTGACTGGAAACGTTGACGACGCTCACGTGAAGTGTCTCACCTAGTGCGTTTGCCAAGGGACCCCGTAAGCGCTGCGCCTGTGTATGGATATCAGCTTCACTTCGCATCAGTAAACGCAAGGCTGGCAACTGAGAGGTAAGCGCTCTGGGGTTCCGGTATAACTGAAGCGTTGCCTCCAGCGCTGCTATTGTCATTTTATCGAGTCTCAATGCGCGCTTAAGAGGATTTTTCTTGATCTCTGCAACAAGCGATTTTTTGCCGGCAATAATGCCCGCCTGTGGTCCACCTAATAATTTGTCACCACTGAAGAGGACAAGGTCAGCACCGTTGTTCAGTGTCTCTCTTGCGGTGGCTTCATGAGGAAGACCAAGCGCCTTAAGGTCGATTAAGTTGCCGCACCCCATATCGACTACAAAAGGTATAGCGTGCTTTTCTGCGAGTCGGGCCAGCTCGCTCTCAGGCACGGCTTTAGTGAACCCTTCGATGCGATAGTTACTGGTATGAACGCGCATCAACAACCCTGTTTCATCAGAGATGGCGTCTGCGTAATCAGATAAGTGAGTGCGGTTTGTTGTACCCACTTCGATCAGTCGGCAGCCGGAGCGATTCATGATATCGGGAACACGGAATGAACCACCAATTTCCACCAACTCACCGCGTGACACGGGCACAGATTTGTTTAACGCGAGTGTGTTGAGCGTCAATAAAACGGCAGCCGCGTTGTTATTAACTACGGTAGCGGCCTCTGCACCGGTTAACTCACAAATAATAGCTTCGATGTGGCTGTCTCGATCGCCACGCTTGCCTTTAGCAATGTCGTACTCGAGGGTTGATGCTCCGGATGCGACCTTAGACATAGCGGCAATAGCTTTTTCTGACAGCGCCGCACGCCCGAGGTTACTGTGAAGAACGATTCCCGTGAGGTTGTAGACGGGCATAAGCGAGGATTGATTTTGGTTGGCCAGTCTCTGTCGCACGGCCGATAAGACACTTTGCGTAGCAAACTCGGCTTTTTCGCCTCGCTGAAGTTGTTCGCGGAGGTGTGATAAGTGCTCTCGAACTGCTTTGGTGACGGCTTGATGCCCGTTGCGTGAGATGTCTTCAATCATCTCATCGAGTACTGCACTCACCGAAGGTAGTTCTCTCAGCGTTGCTTGTATGTCGTTATTCACGCCAATTGATCCCCAGTCGCTTCCGAGCAGTGTAGCCCGATTGTATTACGCAGGAACATCATCTCAGCTGGCTAACTCAGCCGGTTTACCCCTTGAGCGTTCAGACGACGCAAGGTAAATAACCGTCGATACGATGAGTCCCGGGAAAACTTCGTGGAGCAAGCTATTCAGTCCGAGTGCGATCCATATGACTAACGTCGCCATGCCGCAAAGCATCGCCACAAAGACCCACGATGCGGGCGCGACTCTGCCGTATAGCCCGAAGACCACGGGTGGGAAGAAGCAGACGGCATAAAGGCTACCGGAGAAGATGGTGATGCCAACAATATCGCCTGGCGGGTTGAGCGCCAAGAAGGCCGCGAGACAGGCGAAAGCGATCACTGCGATGCGAGATAGCCGTACTTCGTTATCGACCTTTTTGAATGGGGCAATAAGATTTTTGTAGAGCGTTGACGAAGCGACGAGCAATACACTGTCCATTGATGACATTGCCGCTGAGACGATGGATACGATAAGTAGGTCCGTTACCCAAAACGGAAAAATCGCCGCGTCGTTGACCAGCGTTGGAACGATAAGGTCGGTGTCAGCCACGTTACCCAGAATAAGGTGCGCATAAATACCAATCGGGAACATGCATACCAAAATCAGAGTGAGTCCTATGACGGCAATCCACATACCGCGTTTTACTTCAGCGTCGTTTTTTAGACCATAAAAACGAGACAGCTGGCGAGGATCGACAATCAATTTTAACGCGCCTGACAGCGAGACTCCCAAAACCACTGCAAAAGGTGCGGCACCATTTAGATCAAATAGGTGTTGCTTACTGGGCATTTCGATAAGCTGTGTGACCGAGCCGATACCGCCTGCGGCGCGGGTGACAAAATAAAAAATAGTCATGGCTCCCACTACCATGAACACCCCTTGGATGGCATCGGTTCGAACGACCGAGACGAATCCGCCAATGGAGGTGTAAACCACAACTACGAGCAGTGTCACGCCGACTGCGACTTCATAGGGAATGCCGAGAAAAACCTGAAAGAGGTGACCGGCGCCTTTGAATATCGCTAATAGGTACAGCAGGCTCGCGAAGACAATCACTGACGCTGACAGAAGTAGCACGGGATGTCGCTCTGCGCTGGAGGCATTTTCCAAGATACGGCCCTTGAGGTAATCGGGGATCGTCAGTGCATCCCACTCAGCGGCAAAACGTCTGAGGGGCGGTCCAATCCAGCGCCATGACACCCACGAGAAAGCGATTAATAGGATGGCAAGCGTGAACCAGGCGATACCGAACTCGTAGCCCTTACCTGCATGACCGATAAAAGTATTTGTCGAGGCGAAAGTCGCGAAGAAGGAAATACCAACCACGGTACCGCCCATTTCCCGGTTGCCCACGTAATAGCCGCCCATGCCCGTCGCGGCTCTGTTGCCCACGTGCGCGTTGTAGAACAGTGCGCCAACATAGATGAGCAGAACTGTTGAGGCTATCCAATGTTCAACAAACCAAGTCATAATTTAAATACGCTTTCCAGGTGAGCGGGTAAGAGCAGAATTAAAGCGATGCTCCTGACTGCTGAATGCTTTCAACGCCCATATTTTTCAGTGTGAAACTGTAAATATCCGCGTACTGGTCAATGATTTTGTCTGTCGGTGTTCCCGCGCCGTGCCCAGCGTCGCTATCGATACGGATTAATACTGGTGCATCGCCCGTGTGGTCGTATTGCATTTGCGCCGCGAACTTAAAAGAGTGGGCGGGTACAACGCGATCATCGCGCTCAGCGGTTGTGATCAGGGTGGCAGGGTAGTCGGTACCCGGTTTGGTGTTATGCACCGGTGAATAACCGAGCAAGTATTCGAACATTTCCTTGCTTTCCTCAGCCGTGCCGTAGTCATAGGCCCAGCCAGCACCGGCTGTGAAGGTGTGATAACGCAGCATATCGAGTACACCAACCCCCGGTAACGATACTTGAAAGAGGTCGGGACGCTGTGTCGTTACCGCTCCGACCAAGAGACCACCGTTGGATCGACCGCTGACCGCAAGGCGTTCTTTACTGGTGTACCCCTCGTCGATCAGAAATTCTGCTGCGGCGATAAAGTCATCGAAGACATTCTGTTTTTGCAGCTTCGTACCTGCGATATGCCAGGCTTTACCGTACTCGCCACCACCACGGATATTGGGTACGGCATACATGCCTCCCATCTCCAGCCATGCAGCGACAGTGCTACTAAATCGCGGACGTATGCTGATATTGAAGCCACCGTAGGCGTATAAGATGGTCGGTGTGGTTCCATCACGCACCGTATCTTTGCCGTAGGTGATGATCATGGGAATACGCGTGCCGTCTTTTGAGGTGTAGAACACTTGCTCTGTTTTGTAACGATTACCATCAAAGGGTGATTTTGAAGCGCGGTACAAAGTGACCTCACCGGACTCAGGGTCAAGCGAGAAAATGGCAGGTGCGATGCGATAGTTAGTGAACGTGAAATAAATCTCGTCCTGATCTTTCTTGCCTGAGAAACCCGATGCGGTACCCAGATCTGGGAGTTTGATCTCTCTGACGAGATTGCCCTTTAGATCGAACTGCTTAACCTGACTAATGGCGTCAATCATGTACTCGGCAAAAATATAACCCGCACCCGCGCGTGCTGTGAGCACAACGTCAGACTCGGGAATGATATCTCGCCAGTTGGCCTCGTCAGGGTTTTGCGGGTCAATTGCAATTACGCGACTCTTGGGGGCTTTGTAGTTGGTGCCCATGAGTAGGGTTTCATCATCGCTCTCAAGCAAGAACGTATCGGCGCCCTCATCGGCAAAGATTGTAATAAGCTCTCCAGTTTCCGACTTTAGGTCTTTGACGAACAGCTTATTTCCGGAGGTTGAGTTAGCAGCGCTGATGAGTAAGTAACGATCGTTACCGCCAACATCTGCGCCTACATAGCGGTGCTTTTGCTCGGCGTTGCCGCCAAAGACCAGCTCATCCTCCCTCTGAGGTGTACCGATTTTATGAAAGTAGAGTTTGTGCTGATCGGTCTTGGCGGAGAGCTCGCTCCCATCGGGCTTATCGTAGCTGGAATAGAAAAAGCCTTCGTTTCCTAGCCACGATATGCCAGAAAATTTGACATCCTCTATGGGTTTTTCAATGACCTCGCCACTTGCAACATCACGCACAACAATTGAGCGCCAGTCGCTGCCGCCAACAGAGAGCTGATAGGCAACCCTGCTACCGTCTTCGGTGAAGCTAACACCAGACATGCTTACGGTGCCGTCCTCACTGAACCCGTTGGGGTCTAGGAAGATTGTCTCACTTCCGTCTTTGGCGACGCGATATAGAATACTTTGGTTCTGTAAGCCAGAGTTGCGGTAGACGTAGCGGTTATCGCCTGCAATAAAGGGCGCACCCTCCCGCTCAAAGTTAATCAATCTTGCGACGGTTTCTTTCACATCATCGCGGATTGCGATGTCAGCTAAGTAGTCACGCGTTATACTGTTTTGATCGCCAATCCATGCCGCGGTCTCATCGCTCAAATCATCCTCAAGCCATCGATAGGGGTCTGCGACTTCGACGCCGAAATAAGTATCGACATGATCGCCTCGTCTGGTTTCTACCGAGCCCACCGCTGCGATGGCAGTGGCGTTCGCGTTGTCTTCTTGCTGAGTGTCGCAGCCGGAAATTCCGACAGAAAGTGCGATGGCGTAGATAGTTTTTTTCATTGGGTTCATCTCAGATAAAGCTAAATTTAGGTAAGAGCCGTGTTAATTGTCTTGATTTAATCGTATTGTCAGTCGGCGTTGTCATACCCTATGCCGAGCCGCGACCCAAGGCAACTGCAGGAGCCAACAGCGTGCTGAGTCAGCTTAGTGACCAAATTTTGAAGGAGTGTTTATGACCCAAATCATCCCTTGTACCCACACCGGTAGCCTTCCACGAACCGATCGATTAGTAGAGTTGATGTTCGCTCAGGCAGATGGCATCCCCTTAGATCGTGATGCCTTGGCGTCAGAAATCCAGATTGCTATCGATTCCGTGGTGAGGCGTCAGGTCGAGGCAGGCGTTACGGTGATCAACGATGGTGAAATGTCCAAGCCGTCCTACGCCACTTACGTTCAGGATCGCCTGTCAGGGTTTGATGGGGAGAGTGTTCAGAACTATTTCTTCGAGGATCTTCAGGATTTTCCTCGCAGTGCAGAAGCAGTTGCTGGTAATCCGGGCCGTCGTAAGCGCAAGGCGCCAAGTTGCACTTCCGAAATACGCGTGCTCGATTTTGGCGCCGCGTCAGCAGATATGAAAGCGCTCCGCGCTGCGGCTGATCGATATGGTCACGATCAGATTTTCACAAGCGCAGCCTCACCGGGCGTGATTTCACTGTTTTTTGCAAATGATTTTTATGAGTCGCATGAAGCTTATGTCTTTGCGATTGCTGAAGCCATGCGTCACGAGTACGAGGCAATTGCAAACGCGGGTGCTACTGTACAACTCGACTGCCCCGACCTTGCTATGGGCCGTCACTCAGCGTACGCGTCGATGGATTTAGACACATTCCGTAAAACGATTGCCGTAAACATCGAGGCGCTTAATTACGCGGTGCGCAATATTCCAGAGGAACAATTGCGGATGCATTTATGCTGGGGGAACTATCCGGGGCCGCACCACCACGACGTGCCCGTTGGCGATATCATCGATATTGTCTGGACTGCAAAGCCGCAGACGGTGCTTGTGGAAGGGGCAAACTCGCGTCATGCGCACGAGTGGGCAGCCTTCAAGGAGTTTGGCGTGCCAGATCATAAGTTCATTTGTCCGGGCATGATTGAGCCGCAGTCCAATTACATTGAACACCCGGAATTGGTTGCGCAACGACTCGAGCGATGGGCTGAAGTTGTTCCGCCCGAACGTCTAATGGCAGGGGTCGATTGCGGATTCTCCGTTCACGTTGGTAGTACAAGTATCGATCCGGATGTGGCTTTTGCGAAGCTCAGCGCCCTCGCAGACGGCTGCGAGATTGCGAGCAAGCGTTTAATGGGCTGATGGCGATGACATCACTCCTTTGCGCTTATAAGAGGTATCAGTGAAACCAGTCACGGAAAAATCGACAGAGTATTTATCGACATTGGAGCGCGGACTCACTGTGCTCAGAAGCTTCTCACGGGAGCGAAAGGCGATGAATCTTACCCAAGTCGCTGAGGTCACAGACCTGAGCCCAGCGGTTGTTCGACGTTGTTTGCTCACGCTTGAGCACTTGGGTTATGTCACCCGCGTCGACTCCCGATTTTCACTGGCACCGGGTGTTTTGTCCCTTGCGAGCTTATTCAGTCAAACTTATGGGTTAGACGAAACAATCCGTCCGGTGCTTCAGCGTTTGCGAGAAACAACAGGGGAAAGTGCGTCGTTTACCGTCCTCCAGGGCTCGGATGTCTTGTATCTTTGCCATGTCTCCGCGGAGCGATCGATAAGGCTGCAAGCGAATGCGGGAACGCGGTACCCCGCACTCGTGACATCTACCGGACGCTGTATTTTGTCTGGATGGCGTGACGCAGACTTGCGCGAGTTCTTGGAGGCGAATCCGGTTGCTGCGTTCACGGATAAAACAGAGACCTCTAAAGAGGTATTATTTGAGAAAATTCGTGCGGTTGAGAAAGATGGCTACGCAACGATTTCAGACGAATTGGATTACGGCATTACCTCACTCGCGGTGCCAGTCATCATGCCGGGGAGGGGGATTGTCGGCGCGGTAAATAGCAGTGCGCAAACACAGCGCGTTGATCTGGCGCGATTCGCAAAAGAAAGAAAATCCCTCGTTGCACAAGCTGCCTCGGATATCGCCTATATCCTCAACTCGGCGCCTGACTTGTTGGATGCGCTGTCCTAACAACTGAAGCAGATTTGGTGAAAAACCGCGAAGGAAGGCCAAGTCCGAGCATCTTGAGAGTCTCTGGGCAACAGTGGTGATTTATCACCCCCGGAAAAAGCCTGAAGCAAAAGCTCAGAGAAAAAGCCTCTAGAAAAGGCTCTGATAGAAAATCTTGGAACAATACCGGCAGCTGTAAAGTCGATATACAGTCGGCTGCTACAGCAAAACACAGTGAAAGCAACGCCCTAACACTTCGGCCCTGAGGTTTTGGCACGGCCGTGATTTTCTCCGAGGTTGGCTCTCAGGTTGGCTCTCAGGTTAGATTTAGCGTATCGAGCCACCGCAACAACCCCTGGTTGAAGCTCTGTGGATGGCTGAAGTTGAAGAGGTGACCGCCCGGAGATCGAAGCGGCGTCGCATTGCATTCTCGGATGAGCGACTCTGCGTGGAACTTCCTCTGATCAGAATCTTGCTCCGCAACGGCGACCAGCATTGGCAACTTTAGTTGCGCCCGACGTGTTTTGTCAGACGGGAATATCGACACGCTCGGAGGCGTCATCAGATCTACCGCGTCGTAACTCTCTAGTTGTTGCCGGATTTCTTTTTTATCCGCAAGAGACATACCTCGGCTCATCAGTGGATGATCACTCCAATGGTCGCGAAGTTCGAGAAGTCGTCCTTGCTCTGCCATTGACGTGTAAAGCGCCAGGGGTGGTTCATCCTTACTGGTGGGGTCGAAAGTACAGCTGTCCGCCAATCCACCTTGAAAAACCAAACCCGACAGATGGCTCTCGTAGGCTTGCGCATACCGCAAAGCGAGACGTGCCCCCTGAGAAACACCGTAAAGGATCACAGGCGCTTGGATGGAAAGCACGATATGGTGCACATCACTAAGGTCCAAGTCTGGGTTGGGGGTCAGTTTGTTTTGGCCAAATCCTCGCCGATCGAAACTGATGATGTTGACTCCGTGGTCAGCCAACGGAATCTGGCGCTCAAAAGACCGATGATCGAGGCTCCAGCCATGCAAACAGACAAGCGCAACCCGAGGTGATGCATTAGACACCTGCTTAATGTAGAGATCATCAGATAGCTGAACGGATTCCCATGACATGGTAAATCACGCTTCGGCTTGTTGTGTCACTGCCGCCGTCGAACCATCCCACAACGCGCCGCCGATCGGGTTTATTTCTTCTTCTAGCAGATGACCAACCAGTCCCGCACAGCGAGCCACTAGGATGATACCTCTAATCATCCGTACAGGAATGTCGGCATCGAGCAGCAACACTGCAAGTGCCGTACTTACATTCATCACGAGTGTCTTGCCGAGCGAGTCGCTCAAAGCGCGCTCCAGCGCTTTCGCTGCAATGAGGGCTGAACTATCTTCAGCAACATAGCTCAGCAGCTTAGCAACCCTAGGATCTTTGCCTGTGTGAATGGGGTGCCCGAATCCCGGAACAGGGTTTCTTGCTGCTCGTCGTCTAGCTACGAGGTCGGTTGCCGATTGATCCATGGAGTCGGCGCCACGGACTTCATCGATAACCGCTGCACATAGTGATGCGGTACCCGCGTAGCGATCGCCTACTCCGAGTAGTCCTGCGGCAACGGCGCCCTGAAGCGATTCAGGTGCGCCGTGAAGCGTTAGGCGCGCGCCCACGGCAGATGGCACAAGCCCGTGCTCCATAATGGTGACTAGAGCGATATCCAGCGCGCGCTTTTGTTTTTCAGTTGGCTCCTTGCCCAATGCTTGAAGCAAAAAGGCACTGCCGAAATCGTAATGACCAATGACATCGTCGACGAGATTCTTGCCTCGAAGAAAAATATTGTCAGCGTCATAGCTACAAATGTTGGTAGTTGCGTCTTTGTTCATTGTGGAACTCCAGGCATTTAAAGGGCTAGTAATCCGGTCCGCTTATGGTAGCGTATCAATTAAGGTTTCGTTTAGCGAAATAATTTTCGATTATCGAAAAAATAAAAAGCACTCAAAGAGGATTACGTATGAAATTCCAGCGCAGCGCACTCGCCCTGGCAGTTATTACTACCGCAGCGTCCCACACAGCGGTTTCGCAAACTTTGGAAGAGGTCGTGGTAACGGCTCGTAAAACGGCGGAGACCTTGAGCGATAGCCCGATCTCGGTTCGCGCTTTCACGGATGCAGAAATAAGAGCGACAGGTGTCGCGACGCCCCAAGACTTTGTGGATTTGACGCCCAACGTCACGTTGGTTCAAACCCAGAGCACGGGTAACTCGTTTTTGAATATTCGCGGTATTTCATCCGCACGGAACTCCGAATTAGCGGCGGCTGTTCTAATTGATGGGGTATTGCTTACAAACCCTACTCAGCTAAACCAGCAGTTGTTTGATATTGAACAGATTGAAGTGCTTCGCGGACCGCAGGGCGCTCTCTATGGGCGTAATGCGATCGGTGGTGCCATCACAATCACTACCAAAGCTCCTTCTGAAGAAACGGAAGGACAGATTCAGTTAGGTTACGAATCGGCGCCCGGCTTCAGTGTCAAAGGCTACGTCGGTGGTGCGCTAACGTCAGATGGCTCTGCCACATACCGTCTGGCGGCGTCTTACATTGATCACGATGGATACCTCGACAATGTATACCTCAAGGAAAAAGCCGATCCTTATCAAGATCAGTCGATTCGTGGTCGAATCAACTGGCAGGTTAACGATCGTTTGAGCACAGACTTCCGCGCTAGCTATTCGGCGCTGGATACTCAAGCGTTTTATTTCGTTCTTGATGATTCTGCAGATGCCGTAGATAAGCCAATTCAGAACAACAACCCAGGTAATAACGAACGTGACTTCACCAGTGCGAGCTTTAAGTTTGACTACGAGATGGATGGGGCAACGTTCACAGGCATCACTTCATATGACGATGTGTCCGAGATCTCTAGTGGTGACAACGTGTTCTTCTTGCCACCAGAGCATCCAGAAAACTACTGGAACTATGATTTCTTCTTCGGCTGTCTTCGTGAGGGGCAGACGAACCCTGCGTGTGCTTTCTTGGGGCCATTCCCTGGGACACAGGACGAGTTCATTGACTTGAGCCAGAACCAATACCTTGAAGTTGAGTCTTGGAGCCAAGAGCTACGACTCACGTCGAATAACGAAGACGGACTTCGCTGGACCGTTGGTGCTTACGCAGTGATGACCGACCGTTACATCTCGACAGGTGGCCAGATCGATAGAGGCCTGGGTGTATTCGACGTCGAGCGAAATTTTCGACCCTCCATTTTTACTGATGGCTACGCGGATGGTGTTGTAAACGACCCAAGCCCGCAGCTCGGTGTGCTGGCTGACTCACAGGATAACTTCGCGTGGGCTGTATTCGGCCAGGTGTCATGGGACGCGAGTGACAATGTTGAAGTGGCGCTCTCTGCGCGCTACGACCGCGATACGCGCGAAAACACGACGCTTACTGAGGCCGAATACAACGTACCTTTCAACGCGGCCATTGTGTACGGGGATACACGCGAAGAAACTTGGGGCGCATTTCAGCCCAAGGCAACCATACGATGGATGCCTGATGACAACTGGATTCTTTACGCGGACGCTAGCCGCGGATTCCGAAGCGGTGGCTTTAACCAAACTGGCGTAGGTACAGCAGTTCCGTATCCAGGAATTGAAGATATCTTCGATGAGCAAATCGCCGATACCTTCGAGGTGGGTGCAAAGGGTGATCTTGTAGACGGTAAAGTTCGACTATCAGCAGCGCTTTATCACACCACTTTGGAGGGTGCGTACTTCTTCTACTACGACGCCGGCACAAATACTCAGAACTTGGGTAGTTTGAGCGAAGTTGAGTACCAAGGCGCCGAGTTCGAAGTGTCGGCTCTCTTGAGCGAAAACTGGTCATTGAGTGCCGGTATTGGCTTGACCGATAGCGAGATCACCAAGGTGCCACGCGATGGTTCTGGTCTGTCTGAGGCATGGCTTGGTAACCAGGCGCCGCTCGTGAGTGAAGTCACTGCAAACGTTGGCCTTCAGTACCGCGCAGCACTCGATAACGGTATGGAAACCTTTGCGCGCATCGACTACCAGCGTCTCGGCGAGACCTGGTGGGAGCCCGATAACTACTCATCGCGTAGCCCAGTCAACCTGATCGATATTCGTGCGGGTGTTGAAATGCCCGGTGACTGGACGGTGACTTTGTGGGCGCGTAATGCAACGGATAAAGCTTATAACACTGAGTTTTCGCCGAATGCTAACCGCGATTTGAATTTCTTGTGGAAGGCGCAACCGGCGCGTTACGGTATTGAATTCACCAAGTCCTTCTAACAGCTAGGACTTGGCCTACTAGATTGAATCGAGAATAAATGGGGAGCGAGATATGAACGCACTAGCGCAAATCAAAAGCCGCATGCACCACAACGCCTATGTCTGCAAAGACTTGGAGGAAATGCGGGCTTTCTATGAAGAGATTATTGGCTACCGTTTGGTCGCCACTTGGGCCGAGGAGGCTGATCTGTTTGGCAAAGTGCGCACTTATGCGCACTGTTTCTTCGATATTGGTGATGGATCAGCCCTGGCATTCTTCCAGTTCGCTAACGAAGATGATGCGGCTGAGTTTGGCCCCGAGTTGCAGCCCTCGGGATTCCGTCATTTGGCGATGAAAGTCGATCAGGAGACCCAAGACGGTATCAAAGAGCGCTTGGAGGCCGCGGGCTATTTTGAGAGTGGTCAGGCCTATCCGCTAAACCACGGTTACTGCTGGTCTCTCTATTGCTTTGACCCGTCGGGCCTGCTCGTTGAGTGGACGGTTGATCATGCGGAGGTTGAGCAAATCAATGCGGACAAGGCGGCAACCGCGCACGATGACCTGAAGAAGTGGTTGGGCGGTGATCACACACCAAACAACACGCAGTTCCATCGCTAACTTAAGGGAATAATGATGAATTTGTCTGTGGTTACGATTTACCACTCGGGATATGGACACACTGCGGTGATAGCAGAGGCAGTTAACGCTGGTGTGGGCTCGGTCGATGGCGTTGACGCCACACTTATCGATGCCTCGACACTAAACGCACCGGACGCCGAGGGCTTTGCAGCCCTCGACAACGCGGACGCAATGATTTTCGGTTCTCCGACGTATATGGGCTCGGCCTCCGCCGTCTTTAAAGCCTTTATGGAAGCGAGTTCTAGTCGCTGGCTGGAGCAACGCTGGGCCAATAAAATGGCCGGTGGCTTTGCCAATTCAGCTGCAATGAATGGCGACAAACAGAATACGCTGATCGAGTTTATGACGTTTGCTATGCAACACGGCATGATCTGGACGGGGTTGGGCCAGATGCCTGGCAATAACCACTCGGGTGGCAGCGAGAACGATGCGAATCGCCTTGGTGCGTCAATCGGCTTGATGACGCAGGCTAATGCAGACGAGGGTGGGGATGTTGCACCACCTCAGAGCGACCGCGAGACGGCGACAGCCTTCGGTGTCCGAATGGCTGAAGCGGCCAAACGTTGGGGGAGTTGATGCGAGATCACGCTGTTTATGATCCCCAAATAGAGACCAGACCCACCGCCGAACAATTCGAACTCGATCGAGTCAGCTACAAAAAGCAGGTTCAGTACCTTTTCGATCACTCTCCCTTCTACCGAGAAAAATTGGAAGAAGCAGGGTTCGACACGCCGGAAAAAGTGGGAGATCTCTCGGAAATTGGGGCATTGCCTTTTACTGAGAAGGATGAAATTCGCGCCACACAGGCCAATCAGGGACCGTTCGGAGCTCACTTGGCGGCCGATCCTAGCGATATCCGTCGGGTGTTCAGTACATCAGGAACAACAGGTACGCCTTGCTACCTCGGCCTGACTGCGAATGATCTCGATATGTATGCCACGAACGTCGCACGCGGTTATACCGCGGGTGGCTTTAAACGCGGTCAACGACTGGTCGTTGGTTTTAACGCGGGACCCTTTGTTGCCGGTGCCGTGTATTACGGCTTCGATAAAATCGGTGCCTCAGTGATTCCTGTTGGCACGGGCAACACGGAACGCATGGTTACGGCGATACAAAAGCTTGGTGCCACTGGCGTGAGTTGCACGCCATCGTACGGATTATATTTGATCGACTGGTGCCGTGAGCGAGGTATCGATACGCGAACGCTTGGTTTGCAGAACATGATCACTGCAGGCGAACCTGGCGGCGGCGACCCACTCATTAGAGCCACGATTAATGATGCTTTTGGTTGTACCGTTCGCGAATCTATGGGGATCGGCGATATCTCCTTGTCAGTGTGGGCCGAGGATGCGGCTGAGCAAGGCATGCACTTTATGGCGCGTGGCGCAGTGCACGTAGAGCTGATCGACCCTGCAACTGGCGCGGCTAAAGCTTGGGAAGACGGTGCGTCGGGAGAGTTGGTTTACACCGCTCTCGGTCGAGAGGCAATGCCATTACTCCGGTTCCGAAGTAGAGATCACGTTGAAGTGCAAATGGGTGATACCGCTACAGGGAGGACGGGGCCAAGGATCCGTTGTGTGGGGCGGACGGACGATATGCTGATCGTTCGAGGTGTGAACCTATTCCCAACCGCTATTCGCAGTGTATTGGATCAGTTCAATGGTGATGTGTCTGGATTGTTCTTGGTGCAACCCAACCAGCAAGGTGTAAAGCAAGAACCGCCGCTACCTATATCGGTCGAGGTCGCTGCGGGTGCGAGTCCGAGCAACCCAGAGTTGCAATCGCGCATTAACTCAGCGATCAAAGAGCGACTACTAGTGAGCGCAGACGTGACTTTAGTGGGCAACAACACGCTGCCGCGAGAGACATACAAGTCAAAGCTCGTGGACTACAGCAAAGCTTCGTAACATCAAATCCTGAACGCTTTTTTCTTTCTACTGGGGGCATTTAAAGCCCCTTTTTTCTTGGTGATCGTGTTTCTTACCGATAGATTCTTGCCGCGCTCCCAAATAAATCTATATCTCAGGCGTGCCATTCACGAAAACGAATTTGATCGCAGAAAGTGTGGACGGCTAGCTATAGTCAAATAGCTGGGTTTCACCCGCCATCGATTCCCCAGTAACAACTTGGCTGAATAGGCATTTGCCACTGCGCTCGCTTATGACGGCGATACCCATGCCGTCTAAGAGGCTTGTGCGCGCAAGGGTTTGCGGCGGCAGTCGATAGATCTCTCTAACCTCGCCGTTGTGCCACAGCCAAAGCATCACCAGTTCTTCCTTGGTGGTGTTTTCCCACTGTGCAATGAACTCATCTCGGGTCCACTGGTCGGATTTGACGAGTCGTTGCAGACAGGCGTTATCAATGACTGTCGAGGTGTCGTAGTCGGGAAACTCGCTGGTATTTCGCAGATCAACTGACTTCATAATCAAGAGGCTATTAAAGCCCACCATTTAGAGGAATAGAGGAAAGCGGAATGTATAGGACAGCCAAGGCTGCGACGTCAGGCGCATAGGCTAGCCCGTTTTTGTTGCTAAGATCAGGCTTATGTCTAGCGACTCACCCGGAATTTTATCGATTTGTTCGATAGACAAGTCCTCGTGAACCAGCCAACCCAAGATCGATTTCATATCAACACTGACTGAGACTTGCTGTGCGGTTTCTCTCTCGTGCTGAGTGAAGGCAACGATCAGCATTTTTCCTCCTCGCTTGAGGACGCGCGTTGCCTCCTGAAAAAGCGCGGCTGGGTCATCGGCAAAGTAGAGAACCTGATCGATAGTCACCGTGTCAAAGCTGTTTGCCGCAAAACGCATTTGATACATATCTTCCTGCCGAACAGACAGGTGCGTCATGCCGGCTTTTTCGATGGCATCTCGTGCGACGACGACCATTTTCTTCGAGAGATCGACACCATAGCCACTAGCGGCCATTGGCCCTACCAAGCCCAACATACGGCCGGTCCCGGTAGCGACATCGAGTAGGCGGCCAACCTTATGACCCTCGAGTAAAGCGGTGACATGTTCTCTGAAGGTCTCCTCGTCGCCGTGATAGTGATGTAGTTCGAGCCACTCTGGGACTTCATCTTCAACATAACTTTCTGCAAGTTGTGCGCGCGCCTCTCGAATAACAGATAATCGGCGGCTGTCCTCTTCTATGGTGCTGTCAGCAGCGTCGATACTCCCAATCAGCGTCCTCAGAATATCGTTGAAGGGAGGCTGACGATTTATGCGATAGAAGATGAAGTGTTGCTCGCGAAAGCTTTCCAGTAACCCTGCATCCTGCAAAATTTTGAGGTGACGAGATGTTCGCGGTTGGCTGTGTCCGGTAATTCGGACAAGGTCGGTTACAGTAAGCTCGCCCTGATTACATAGGTAAAGAAGGCGCAGGCGACTTGGATCTGCGGCGGCCTTTAAACACTGTGATAGCGCGTCAATATTCATTGGTATAAAGATAGCTTTATGCGAGCAAAATGAACACGGCCAAACAAGATTTTTCGGCCCACAAGCGCTAGGCTTGTGAGACGGGGTTAGCCACAGCGCCCGCAGGCTAGCTTAGTTAACGGATCTATCGATGTCCGCGCTTGTGCTGACGTTTAACTATTCGAAAAAAGAAATATACGAGAAAACAGAAAAATAAAGGGAAAAACTATGCTCAGACTCCATTTCGCACCTAATTCCCGTGCGGGTCGAATTCTTTGGCTGCTTGAAGAACTTGAGTTGCCTTACGAGCTCAATGCAATGGCCTTTCATCCCAAAGACCTAAAGTCCGACGAACATCGAAGTCGACACCCGCTAGGGCGCATACCTGTGTTAGATGATGGCGATATTTCTATATACGAGTCGGGCGCGATTGTTGAGTATGTGCTTGCTAGACACAAAGAGGGTGGTTTGAAGCCCTCTGTCGAAAGTCCCATGTTCCCCGAGTATCTCCAGTGGTTTCACTATTGTGAAGGGATGGTTATGCCTCCTATGAATACCATCGTTGTTCACACTATCTTGTTACCAGAGGATCGTCGTGATCCCGTGGTGCTGGGCCAGGCCCAACGTCTTCTCAACAAGGCGCTGCAGCCAGTTAATGAGGCGCTAGAGGGCCGAGAGTATCTGATTGGTGAGTTTTCTGCCGCGGATATAATGTTGGGGCATGCCTGCTTCATGAGTAATCGCATGGGCTGCGTCTCAGACGATATGCCAAACGTGAAAGCCTATGTTGAGCGCATTTCGCAGCGACCGTGTTTCCAAACCGCAATCAATATGCGGTGACGGCTGTTGAGTCGGAAAAATTGGTGTGAGTAGTTGGCAGGAAAAGGGTCTTTCTATACGGTGCTGACAAATAGATGCGATTAGTTAAATTTCAGGAAAGAGCGATGTCATCCAAGTTTATTGCCGCCCTGGCTCTCAGTATATGTGTCGTAGCGTGTGGAGGCGGCGGTGGTGGGTCTCCATCTCCGGTACCGGTGGCCGGCGGCGATACAGGTTCTGGATCAGGATCAGGCTCGGGCTCGGGCGGAGGCAGCGCCGACGCTTGTGGAGCGGAGGCGCAGGTACAATTCGTTAAAGAAGTTTCAGAGAGCTATTACTACTGGTACGACGAGTTGGCGCAAGTTAATGCCGCTGACTACTCTGATCCGTCCGACTATCTGTCCGCCATCATGCAGCCCATCTGGACTGACGGCACGGGTCGCGACCCCGGGTTTTCCTATTTAACAACGATTGAAGAAGATACCCAGCGTTTTACCTCGGGCGCCTTCTATGGCTATGGCGTACGCTACCTCATTATTAATGACAATTTCTACTTTGCAGACTCCTACGAAGGCGGACCTGCGCACACCGCCGGTATTCGCCGTGGCCAGCGTCTCTTAGCCGTAAAGCGCGATGGAGAGAGCGCCTTTGAAACCTGGGACGAACTTGTCGCGCGCAATGCTGAGCTACCGACAGCAGTCTTTGGTGCGAGAGGAGAGCTCCAAACGACGGTTTTTCGCGTTGAGTACGAGGGTGAGGAGAGCGAGATAGCAGTGACGACTGCCGAGACTGTTACGCCACCGTTGGCCGGCGAGGCCTTGGTCATCGAGCGTGATAGCGGTACGCCTGTTGGTTATCTCAATTTCCGAACTTTCATTGATGCGGCAGATGGTCCGTTACGGGCGGCTGCAACCAAATTTCGTGAGGCTGGTGTCACGGATCTCATCATCGACCTACGCTACAACGGTGGTGGGTTGGTGAGAGTTGCGGAGACTTTTCTAAACCTACTCGCCGGTGACAATGCCAATGGTGAACTCAGCTATATCATTAACCTCAACGATAAGCATCAAAATGAGAATAGCACTGCTAACTTCAGGTCTCTGCCAGAGACCTTCAGTCCTTTGCGTATTGCGTTTATCACGACCGGTGGATCTGCCTCCGCGAGTGAATTACTAATTAACGGGCTTGATCCACATATCGAACTGGCAATTATAGGCTCCGAGACGTCGGGCAAGGCGGTTGGTCAGTATGCGTTTGACTTGGATCCAGATGCATGTGAGACGCGCCTGCGGCTCATCGCATTCGAGATTCAAAACGGTGAAGGGCAAGGAGGTTACTTCACGGGGCTTGTCAGCACCGGACGTTTCACGTTTTTTGAAGCGGCCGATGATGCGACGCGTCCGTTTGGTGACGCGCAGGAAGATTCTTTTGAGACGGCCTTTAATTGGTTGAGTGGCACTTTATCGGCGAGTCAGTCTAAGTCGCTGGCCGTAATGACGGATAAAATGCGTGACAAGCCCTTTATCGGCGTAGCGCCATTCGGTGCGTCATGGCCGATCGATCAGAATGCACCACTCAATCCTGATGGGAGTGTACGGTCCTTTTAGACCCTAAAAGTACTGGATAATGAACCTGTTGGTTATTCACCTAGGGCGCTTGGCCCTGTAGCCTCTAGGTTAAAGCCGTTTGCATGTTGTAGGAGTAAAAATGAGCACGACTGCTGAGATTTTTAGGACAATTGTTAACGAGCGCCGTTCCATACGGGCCTTTAAACCGGACCCTGTAGGCCGTGATGTAATCGATGCTGTTTTTACGCCAGCCCTCCGAGCCCCAAGTAACTGCAACACACAGCCCTGGTTTGTCCACATTGTTACGGGAGACAAATTGGAGGAACTGCGCGAACTGCTTCCTATGGCCTTCGCTAAGGGCGATGTCGCACCTGATTTCCCTTACGACGGTGTCTATGACGGTGTCTACAAAGATCGACAGTATGGCGCAGCCAAGGCGCTCTATGATGCCTTGGGCATCCCGCGGGAAGAAAAAGCCAAGCGACAGGAGTGGTTCCTCGGCAATTTTCGTTTCTTCGATGCACCTGCGGTGGCGTTCTTTATGCTACCGGACGGATTTGGCTTGCGAGAGGCCTGCGACCTCGGGATGTTTACCCAAACGGTGATGTTGGGTTTGACCGCACAGGGTCTGGGTTCATGTCCGCAAACGGCACTTGGTTTTATGGCTAAGCAAATTCGAGAAGTTATCGACATACCCGAGGATCATAAACTGATGTTTGGTCTATCGTTTGGCTATCCATTAGATACGCCAATCAACTGTGTCGTTACGGATCGAACAGATCTTGCGTCTGCGGTAACGTTCCATAGCTAGTTGTCGCGAGATCACAACACAGGGCGTGCTTTTGCGCTCCTAACACCCTCGACTGCTTTAGTCGAAAATGCAAGAAGGGTGGAGGTCTTTGGGGCCTCCGGTACGAAAAGCTGAAGGGGGACCAAGAAGGTCCTCAACGGGACCGCCGGCATGGGACTGGCGCGCTTGTGCTAGGGCGCCGAGATGAAGCCAGATACCTCGAGCTGAAATCCTGAGATCGCGTTGAACTTAATCGGCGCCGACATCACCTGCATGTTGGTAACACCGAGGTGACGCAGAATTTGGGCGCCCGTGCCGATGACTCGATAGTTTTGTGGCGGTGGCTCAACGTCAGCAGCTCCTGTCAATTGGGCGATGTTTCGCATGATGGTGTCCGATGATTCCCAGCCTCCAAGCATGACAACTAGCCCACGACCTCTCTCAGCAATGTAAGCCATTGCTGAGTCATAAGACCATCCTTGTGAACCGCCAGGTAGCGTTGTTCCCAGCACATCACGCAGCGTGTTTATCGGCTGGATACGAACCGGTAAGTTAGGTGCAGTGAGGTCGCCTTGGTGCAACGCGTACTGAATTTGACCATCAACCAAGTCTTCGAACGTGGTCAGTGTGAACTTACCCCATCGTGTGTCGATGTAGACCTCGCCACTACAGCGAACTGACTGCTCGTGCAAGGCTCTGTACTCAATCAGATCGGCAATGGTACCTATGCGAAGATTATGCTTCTCAGCAAAAACCTCGAGTTCGGGACGACGAGCCATCGTACCGTCCTCGTTCATTATTTCGACAATCACGGCTGCTGGTTCGCAGCCGGCCATGCGAGCAAGGTCTACACCCGCTTCTGTATGGCCAGCACGCTGGAGCACACCACCTGGTTTCGCCACCAGCGGAAAGATATGCCCGGGCTGAGAGATGTCAGACGGTTTTGCGTCAGCCCTGACCGCCTCCAGAATGGTGTGAGCGCGTTGCTTAGCACTGACGCCAGGTCCCACTGCCTGTGTCGCATCGATAGATACGGTAAAATTCGTCTCGTGTTGCGATCGGTTATCACGCACCATCAGCGGAATGCGCAACTGGCGTGCTCTTTCAGCCGTGATCGGCATGCAAATCAATCCGCAGGCTTCGGTCGCAAAGAAATTGATGATTTCTGGTGTGACTTTTTCCGCCGCAATGACGAGATCACCCTCGTTTTCACGGTCTTCGTCATCCATCAGAATGACCATCTTCCCTTCGCGGATATCGTCCAGAATATCTGGAACCGAATCTAGCGGCATGAATTTTCTCCTAACTTAACACTTCTCAATGGCAACAGCTGTCGCTTCGCCACCCCCAATGCATAAGGCGGCAACGCCTTTTTCCTTGCCGTAATGGTGCATGGCATGCATCAGAGTAATGATGATTCGAGAGCCAGTGGAGCCGATGGGGTGGCCTTGCGCGCAAGCGCCACCGTGGACGTTGACCTTTTGAGGATCCAATCCATGCGCTTGTGTGGCAAGCATAGTCACCATTGCGAAGGCTTCGTTAATCTCCCACAGATCTACGTCGCTCGCTGCCCAGCCGGTTTTCTCCAGCAGAGAAGAAATCGCATCAACAGGCGCAAGAGTGAATTCGGCTGGATCACGACTGGCGCGAGCGTGAGCCACAATTTTGGCCACTGGGGTGAGCCCGTAATCCTTGACAGCAGATTCGCTGGCCAAAACAAGCGCGCTGGCACCATCAGAGATCGAGCTAGCATTGGCGGCGGTGATGGTGCCGTCTTTAGCAAAGGCAGGTCGCAAAGTAGGAATTTTGTCGACACGGCCCTTATGGGGTTGCTCATCGTCGACAACCGTGATGGTGTCGCGACGCGTCTTTACCTCGACAGCTGCGATTTCAGCCTGAAGCAGGCCTTGTTCAATGGCGCTTTTTGCTCGACTAAGACTTTGAATTGCAAATTCGTCCATCGCCTCGCGTGTAATGCCATGCTCATCAGCTGTGGCTTGCGCAAAGCTGCCCATAGCACCACCTGTGTATGCGTCTTCCAAGCCATCCATGAACATGTGATCGTAAATCTGTGTGTGGCCCAATCGTTGGCCCGCTCGCCCACTCGGCATTAAATGCGGCGCGTTGGACATGCTTTCGAGCCCACCGGCAATCGCTATTTTGTTGGTGCCAGCGCGAATGCTGTCGATACCAAAAATAGTCGCTTGCATACCGCTACCGCAGGCTTTGTTGACGGTGACTGCACCTACGTGATCAGGCAGACCTGCGTAGCGACTTGCCTGTCGAGCTGGGCATTGCTTGAGGCCGGCTGGAAGCACACATCCCATGAATACCTCATCAATCTCGCTACCATCTAGGCCAGATCGATCCACAGCGGCCTTGATTGCTGTGCTACCCAGTTGAGGTGCTGTTACCGCAGCGAGATCGCCCATAAGACCACCCATTGGTGTTCTGGCACCACTCACGATGTAGATTTCTTCGGACATGAGAAAAGACTCCAGTGCGATATAACAAGGCAGCGATTAAGCCACAGCGGCACCCGGGTCTCAATGAAAAGACATGACTCAATTGGCCGAGAAAAATTTTCCTCGCACTGCTTTACGATATTGAGACGGGGTCAATTGATTAGCCCTTTTAAACTGGCGCGCAAAATGTGAAGAGTCAGTTATACCAACCTCGGCAGCTATCTGCGTTACGGAAAGATTGGTGCTTCTTAGGAGCGATGCCGCCTCGCTCATCCTAAGACTCATAAGGTATTGCCATGGCGTAGTGCCGGTTGCGCGCTGGAAGCGCCTTGATAGGGTGCGCTCGGATAGTTCATAGCGACGTGCAAAATCTTCTATTGAGACGGGTGCTCGGAGTTTTTCGCGCATGTAGAGCTGTAGGTCCGCGACAACCTCATCATAGTGTTCTTGAAGCGTATGAGAACCCAATTGGGTTGCGCGAAACCGCTGGCGTATCTCAGGTGAAAACTGGTTTTCGATACGCCGCGCTACCTCTGGGTTGTAAAAGCCACCCATGAGATGAACCAAAAGATCGCTGATTGAGTTCACGCTTCCCGCGCAGTATAAATTTCCAGATTGAACGATGAGCTGATCACGGCGGAGATCTACATCAGGGTAGCGCTTTGCGAATTCATCGAACCAAAACCAGTGTGTTGTCGCAGCCTTTCGTTTTAGCAGACCTGTTTCAGCGAGTAGAAAGCTCCCTGTGCCCACCGCTGCTATCGCTGCGCCTGACTTAGCGACCCGTCGGATAAAGGGGACTAATGAAGGATGTCGCTTAAGGACTCTCCGCGGGTCCCGCCAGATTGCAGACACAACCAACAGATCGAGTCTACCGATTGTATCAATAGTTTGTGTTTCTACTTTCAGGCCGCCCCTTGTCGTAACCAGCCCGCCCTCTGGAGAGACCAGTGAAACGTTGTTTTCAGTACCCAGCAGTGCCCCGGAAGTCTGTCCTGCTGCCATAGAGAGTTCCAATGGCAAGGCCACTGAACTCGCAAGTGCATCGCTGTGGATGAGCGCTGCAATGCGTGGGATGCGAAATTTTTCCGTCGGTTTTTTCATGATGAGTGACTGAAAAATACAAAAGTATAAGGGGTGCTGTTTCTACAATCAAAGACTTCAGCGGTAACCGAATTACAAAAGATTTATGTCCAATTTACCTGTCATCGTTGCATCCGGGGGGATCAACACTGCGGGACGTTCATCGCAGCGTCATGCTCACAACCGCCTAGTTATCAATTCGATTGATGTTGAGGCGAGAAATCGAACCATCAATGCACTTGGCGTTATGATGGATTCGGATATCGAAGACGAGATCTTGACACGAACGCTCGTTCGCAGAATCGAGCACCAGCATTTTGATCCATCTGCGGTAGCTATCAACCATCGTTACAGGATTGACGACGTGCATGGAGTCGTCACTTTATCTCCCGATAGTTTTACGACGTCGCGAGCGCAGAATGCACTCCGCGGATTGTCGTCGGGCGATACGGTGTTAGTGCCTACGCAGCGAGAGTTTGATGTTAGCGTTGCCGGTCAGTTGCCTATGGGGTTTGATCCGAGTGCGCTTTACACGTCACGAAACCATCCCCGTGGCCTCCAAATGTCCATCTACGCGATGTCGGACGCACTCGCGGATCTGGGGCTGGATTGGGATCAGCTTGCAAGCACTCTTCCCCCTGATGCAGTGAGTGTTTACGTCTCCAGCTCGATGGGGCAGCTCGATGAGGCAGCGACAGGCGGAATGATGACCGCGGGGCACCGTGGTGAGCGCGTAAGTGCCAAGAACTGCCCTTTGGGGTTTGCTGAAATGCCGGGTGACTTCATCAATGCTTACGTTCTCAAGTCGCTGGGCCACACGGGTCCCGCCTTAGGTGCCTGCGCAACGTTTCTCTACAATCTTCAGCGTGGCGTTGACGACATCAAGTCGGGTCGCGCAAGGATCGCCGTTATTGGCGCCTCGGAGGCGCCAATTATTCCCGAGCTCATGGATGGCTATGTGGCGATGGGTGCGTTGGCTACCGATAAAGAGCTCAGACAATTACAGGGCATCGGAGAGGAAGGGCTCATACATTATCGATCAGCGTGTCGACCGTTTGGCGAGAACTGTGGATTCGTGATGGGGGAGTCGGCGCAAGTCATGATTCTCATGGATGACGCTTTAGCTCTAGAGCGCGGAGCCCCTATTCTTGGTGCGGTACCGTTTGTATCAGTGCATGCGGATGGCGCGAAAAAATCCATTCCCGGACCTGGCGCAGGAAATTACTTGACGATGGTGCGTGCCGCTCAGGCGGCACGGGACATCCTCGATGAAGCCTCCTTCAAACGGGGGGGCGTGGTCATGGCACATGGCACGGGTACGCCTCAAAACCGAACCTCGGAGTCTGCGATCTTTAGTACCGTTGCAAACGCACTATCGGTTGAAGACTGGCGTGTCTCAGCAATAAAGAGCCACACGGGACACTCCTTGGGTGCTGCCGCAGGCGATCAGATGTCTGCTCTTTTGGGTATCTGGGACTCAGGTTGGATACCTGGCATTGGTTCGATCGATAAGTTAGCCGATGATGTTGTAACCGACCGTTTGAGTTTTGCACTCAGGGACGTGGAAACAAAAGACTGCTCCTACGCCCTCGTTAACAGCAAAGGGTTTGGTGGGAATAACGCGACGGCAACGGTGCTAAGTCCAGAAGTCTCGATGTCATTACTTGAGAAGCGTCACTCTGTGGATGCGATATCACAGTGGCACACGGCGAATGAAACGGTAGAGCAAAGCCGCAGAGATATCGAAAGCTTACGCCTGAGTGGTGATTGGCAACCCCTTTATCGATTTAACGACGGTGTGATCTCGGATGGTGATGTCTGCATAGAATCGGGACATTTGATGATTGGCGATCTTGTAATCGACACAAGAGAGCGGGTCGTACCGAACGATTGGAACCTTGAAGATTGATTCGGTAAAACGCGGCATCGGTGGCGGTAGGCGTTTCCTGTCGAGATCTAGTTGAATTGTCTGTATCAGTAATGCCCGTGCGAGCGCTCCCTATGTAACTGGAGCAAAAGCGCACAGAGTCTTACGATCCCGAACTTGGTTGTGTCCTAACATTATAGCTTTTCGTACTGTGGCCCTTTTTTTGAAAGATATTGCATCGACAACTTTCTACTAACCAGCGCCTGCTGCGATTGCTACACTATCGAGATGATTAATCACGATGTTTTGAAAACACTGACACAGCGTGTCTCGCACGGAAGTCTTGAGGCTCCTGGTCCCAGTTCTGAAGAGGTTGAGTTGATCACCCGCGCCGCACTTAGGGCCCCGGACCATGCGCTGCTAAGGCCTTGGCGTTTCGTGGTCATTGAAGGTGAGCGGCGCAGAGATCTCGGAGTCGTCCTTCGCGAGAGTCTGCGCTTGCGTGGTGTGACCGACGAGGCGCAGTTGGCAAAGTCCCTCAAGGCACCATTGCGAGCTCCTCTGATAGTAGCGGTGATGTTGGACTATAAAATTCATCCCAAAGTCGATCGCACTGAGCAAGTAGGCTCTGCTGCTGCAGCCACCTACGCAATGTCCCTCGCGGCTAATGCACTTGGCTATGGTGCCATGTGGCGAACAGGACAGTTCGCAACGGATCCTCATGTCGTCGAGGCGCTTGGGGGGAGCGGGCAAGACGAGGTTGTCGGGTTTCTCTATCTAGGTACTCGAAAAGGACCATTGAAAAACCTTCCCGAGCTTGACCCGAGCGATTTCCTGACGCACTTTTAGCGCTCCTCGGGGGAGTGTTCGATGCGGTTTTATCAATCCATGACAAACCAGTTCGTGTTTGCGGGTGTTATTTTATTCATTCTTGATCTTTGGTTGTTTCCTGCCCCCAAGCCTCAGTTGGGGCCGGTAAATCCAGCACGCGTAGCGCTGCAGGCTGAAGCTTTACAACAGCTCCAGCAGGCGGAGCTCTCTGACCAACAAATAGAACGCATTAAGAAACGCGAACTTCGTGATGAGCTTTTGTTTGTGGAAGCGGTTGAGCGAGGTGTGATTGATCAGGACCTCGTAGTTCAGCGACGCCTAATTAGAAACATGCGGTTTATGAGTCCCGAGCGCGATGCAACTGACGAGACGCTGCTTGCGGAAGCTTGGGAGCTGCGGCTGCATCTTGCAGATGAGGTGGTGCGCCGACGAACCGTTCAGGTTATGGAGTCGTTGATCGTCGCGACACAATCTTCGTTTAATCCATCAGAGGCGGAGCTTCTTGCTGAGTACAATAATCGGCTCTCGGAATTTGAGGAGCCTGAGCGTTTCAGTTTCGCACATGTGTATTTACGTCCCAAGACAGGGAATAAACGCCAAGAAAGGCTGATTAACGCTGTAAAAGTAGGACTCAAGCCTGATGAGGCCCGCCAGAACAGTGATGTTTTCCTGGCGGGCTATCGTTTCAGGAATGTAAGCCTACTCGATATATCAAGGCAGTTTGGCGATCAGTTTGCGATTGAGCTTGCGTCTAGTATCCGTGGTGAGAGTGAACTTCTGGAAAAGTGGTTGGGACCGATTAGCTCTGTTTTTGGGCAGCATTGGGTTTGGGTAGAGGACCGGTCGCCCGCCAGAGTGAAAGGATTTGAAGAGGTCTCTGCTGATCTTGTGCGTGATTTGAGAAAAGTCGCGGAGGATGCGGCTGTTGACGATTGGGTTGATGCTCGGCTTGATAAGTATGAGGTGAGTTTATGATCCGTCTACTCACATTGTTTCTCATGGTTTTGATGCCGCTAGCCGCGCAAGCGCATAGGTTTGCACCCTCAGCTCTTGACGTCAGGGCACTATCCAACGGCGAAATCTCTGTCGTGTGGAAAACGCCAGCTCAAGCCACGTCAAATGTCCCAATGTTGCCCGTATTGCCCGCTGGATGCTCTGTTGTCACAGAGACCCCCTGGTTTCCCGAGGGCACGGGTAAAGTGTTGCGTCAGCAATGGCAATGTGAAAGCGATTCGCTGGAGGGCTTGGCGCTCAGTGTGTCTGGACTTGCCGAAAATCAGTCGTCAGCGGTGGTATCAGTTAGGCCTCAACCTGAGGTGTTTTTTCAGGAGGTTTTGACTGTCTCAGAGCCTGTATTTGTCGTCCCAGCACAACGCTCGCTGTTGGAGACGGCCTCGCATTACCTTTGGTTGGGAGCTGAACATATAGCGATTGGCATTGATCACTTGTTCTTTGTGGCGGGGTTGTTGTTGCTAGTGAACTGGGGAAGGCGTTTAGTTTATACAATCACTGCATTTACCGTGGGCCACAGTATTACGCTCGCGCTCGTTTCACTGGGGATCATTACTAACCCTGAGGCGTTGATCGAGTGGTTGATTGCAGTCTCAATTTGGGCTCTGGCCTACGAGCTTTCTAAACCCGATCAACAAAGTCGTTTATGGAGACGACCCTGGTATATGGCCGGCGCATTTGGGTTACTGCACGGTATGGGGTTCGCGGGTGCACTTGCGGAGACGGGTTTACCTCAGGTCCACTTGCCGACAGCTTTGTTGTTTTTTAATGTGGGTATCGAAGTCGGACAGCTTGTTTTCGTGGCGCTTCTTATGTTGCTTGGCGCATTAGTGTCACGAATAACTTCTGCGACGTGGTTAAAAGTGGCCCCTGTCTATGTGCTAGGGGCCGTTTCTACCTTCTGGGTGCTCGAGAGGACTGGCGCGTTGCTAGTCTGACGCCTGCAAGGAAGTCGATCAGTCAGGTTCGCCGGGCCAGTTTGTCATGGGAATGAGCGGATGTAGGGCTAAGGCAACACCTTCTCGGATGTGAGTCTCATTACCTAAAATTTCACGTCGTCGAACAAAGCCTGAACCGCTTCGTGTGTCGACCGCCTCGTTCAATGCAATACCACCCTCGCCAACAAACATGCGCTCTAGATCGCTATTGAAGATAGAGATTCGAATCGTAGTTGCCGCCACTGGGACGCTCCAGTTGAAATTGACCGAAACACCAGTTCCGCCACCTTGCGTTGGTGGTTTTCGCGTTACGCCGTCCCAGCGCGCCACTCGATTTACACCCTGGGCGAAGTAAACATCCTTCTCGAGCAGGTCTGTGAAAATGAGAGCGTCAATACGAGATGACTCCATCATTTGATCTTTAATCGTATTAACGATGCGCGAAAAAGTTCGATTGTTTACACGACCCGTCGATGGGTCCACTGGGTCCCCGTGCATCGACACGGCGTTTCTCCATCGCTGGATAAACTCACGAGAGGAGACAACTTCCCAGCCGTTACGTTCGAGGACTTCGGCAATGATGGCGTCAACATCACCTTCTCGCTTTCGTAGGTATTTACGGGAGGGTGAACTCAAGTTCACGTGGGCGATTACAACTCGTTTAACATTCGCGGCCTGAATGGCATCAGTATCGATAGCATTCTGGGGCGTCGTGGGGTTGTAGCCGCTGCCACTAATACTGCCACCGGAGGCACAGGCGTTGAGTAGTGCAACACAAATCGCTAGTGTTGCCCCTCGCAGGGCCTTCGTCACTGATCTTCTTTTTGTCATGATTCTCCCTGTCACTGTCGATTGATTAACCCTGCGCGATGCTAACAAAGGAGGCTTCGAAGTGGCAGAGAATTTAAATGTAAAGGTTTCGGGAGAAGGTCGCTCGCATCTCGTGCTACTTCATGGACTATTCGGTTCAGCGAATAATTTGGGTCAGTTAGCACGCACATTCAAAGGCGAATATCGAGTCCTCAGTGTGGATTTACCGGATCATGGGAGGTCACCATGGCTTGCTGCGCCATCTGTTGAGGCTTATGCGGAAGCAGTGGCAACGTGGCTCATTAAAAACGGTATTGAGCAGAGTAAGGTGATCGGACACTCCCTGGGTGGAAAGGTTGCTATGCAGTTGGCACTGGATTATCCCTCGTTAGTGGAACGTCTAGTCATTCTGGATATATCACCTCTCTCTTACCCTAGTCGTCATGACAATGTTTTCAATGCGCTCAGAGCTGTACTTGCAGCGGGGGTCACATCGCGTGGGGAGGCGAAGTCGGTTATGGAGCCACTACTTGATGAGCCCCGAGTCGCGGATTTTCTGCTAGCGAGCGCTCAGTTAAGTCATTACGGAACCATCGAGTGGAGATTCAATCTAGAAGGCTTGCAAGCCGGTTATGAAAATATCTTAGCGGCAATTGCACCCAAGCGTGACACCGGCGGAACGTTCCCGGGATCAATGTTGGTGTTGCGTGGGGAGCTGTCGGATTACGTGCCTAATGCCAGTCAAGACGCGTTTTTATCGTTTTTTTCACAAGTTGACGTGGTCACTGTAATGGGCGCTGGACATTGGTTGCACCAGGAAGAGGCAGAGTTTGTTCACAAAGCAGTCCGGCAGTTTTTTGCCACAACAGGGTGAGTGCATTTCACATCATTTCTGTCCACATATCCTGTGGATAATTTGGTGGGTAATTTGTTCGTTCGGTCCCGAAACGTTGTAGCTTAGTCGTCATAAACAAATTGGTTAAATTTTAACCAATGATTAAAAAATTAATAAAAACAATAAGTTACAGCCATTTATTTAAGTGAAATTTTTGTATTGCAGAGTAAGTTGGATAAAGTCAGCGGGTGTGACGCCGATGTGAATAAAATTTTTTGTGAGTCAATAGGCTTTTTCAAAAAAAGAGCAGAGAAAAATAAAAAAAAAAGAGAGGGAGGGCTAGATTAGCGGAAAAATTACTGTTAGCCGAGGTCTCTCACTTGCCTCGGTAGATGCAGCCAAAGTCACAGGTTTCGCGAATTTCTACGAAGTCCAATTCGGGCATTTGAGGTTTAAGTCGACACCAGATCCAGCGCGCCAAGTTCTCACTAGTTGGGTTCTCTAAGCCTTCAATCTCGTTTAAGTAGTAGTGATCTAGCTGGTCGTAGAGCGGAGCGAAGGCTTTTTGTATGTCTTCAAAATCCAAAACCCATCCCGTATCTGCGTTCACTTCGCCAACGATGCCGAGACGGACAAAATAAGAGTGCCCGTGCAGGCGCGCGCATTTGTGTCCCTCGGGGACCATCGGAAGCCGATGTGCTGCTTCAAATCGAAAGTCTGCATACAATTCCACGTTGTTACCTGCGTCGCCCGGTTTCAAAGGACGGGCGAGTGTACACAAGTTGGATGCTGCAAGTGGTGGAAAGAGTAAAAATCACGATAAATTGGGGAAAGGTAATTGACAGACCATCAGGCGTCTCTATAATCGCGTCTTCCTTGCCGGGGTGGTTAGCTCAGCTGGGAGAGCATCTGCCTTACAAGCAGAGGGTCGGCGGTTCGATCCCGTCACCACCCACCAAATTTCTCTGGAATTTGGATTATCGACACTAACGGTGTCGGCTACCTGGAGCGGTAGTTCAGTTGGTTAGAATACCGGCCTGTCACGCCGGGGGTCGCGGGTTCGAGTCCCGTCCGCTCCGCCATTTTTAAAGGGCCGTGTGAAACGCAATCACACGGCTTTTTTGTTTCTATCCAAGGATTCTAGCCTCTGCGGCTTGCGAAACGGCCTTATTGGGCCGCGCCGGCGGCGGTCGCCTCGGGTACCTCAATCAGCTTGCCTGTTTTGCAGTCGTAGATGTAGCCATATACCGGTATACCTGCCGGCACGAGTGGATGCGCTTTTATGCGCAGCACGTCCTCTACGGCCGATTGGGCGTTATCGGAAATGGTCAGCCAATTGATGTAGCGACCCTCGGGTGAGCCCGGACCTGCGCCAGTGTCATGCCAGCCGCTGGCATCGACCGTAGCGGTATCAAGGCTGCTGCTGAGCAGGTCTGCCATGATGTCGTTAGTAAAGGTTTCCATGCCGCAGTCGGTGTGGTGAATAACAAACCACTCGTTGGTGCCCAGTAGCTTATGGGAGATCACCAGGGAGCGGATGGCGTCGTCGCTGGCGCGGCCGCCGGCGTTGCGAATGACGTGGGCGTCACCTTCGGCCAGACCCGCGTACTTGGCTGGATCGAGGCGCGCGTCCATGCAGGTCAAGATGGCAAAGTGCCGGCCCGGGGGCATAGGTAGATCACCCTTGTCAAAACTCTCCGCATAAGCATTGTT
>Ga0233450_10000021_pt1 | contig 155810 bp, 156 predicted proteins | sample 011ome_30_FD_189956 | JGI IMG/M metagenome (GOLD analysis project Ga0233450, IMG submission 189956) | Coastal salt marsh microbial communities from the Groves Creek Marsh, Skidaway Island, Georgia - 011501CT (spades assembly) | ecosystem: Environmental > Aquatic > Marine > Intertidal zone >... | reverse complement strand
TGTATTTGCGTCGTAGTCGGGGTGTCTTGGGCCGCCGCAGGGGCCGAGGAGAAACACCTGCCCCCGTGTCCTAAAGACCAGAACCTCTATTACGACCGTTGTGTCGGTACATACCGTTTCCCCGATGGCGATACCTACGTCGGTCCTTTTAAGGACAACGACTTTGATGGATACGGCACCTACACCTTCGCGAACGGTGACAGATATGAAGGGGACTTTAAGAAGGGCGTCTATGAAGGTTTGGGCGTATTCACTTTTTCCGACGGGTACCAGAAGAAGGGCAGGTTCAGGAACAACCTTTTCGTGGGAAACTCATCTGATCTACGGGGATGAACTGAGTGTCACTCCTCATAGACCCTATGCTTGACGTAAGAGATTTAGTGGATAATCACACGAAGCTGGTGTCAGCCTCTCAACTAAGCTTTCGAGCCAAATCCTCTGCCCTGAGATGCGTGTAGCGTTGAAGCATCCGTAGGTCTTTATGACCCGTGATGGTCGCAACCTCCATCACGTTCAAGCCTTTCTCAAAGAATCTGCTGGTCGCTTCGTGTCGTAGATCATGAAAATGTAGGTTGGTTATCCCCGCTTTGTCGCAAGTCCTTCGCCATGCAGTTTTCAATGCCTCAAAATGGATAGGGAATACGTCCCCGCTGCCGTCTTTTTGGAGGGTCGTCAACGTCGTCACAGCCTTATCTGATAGTGGCACATCTCGGGCGTCGCCATTCTTAGTATCTGTTAGGTGAACGACGCGTTTGTCTAGCTCGACGTGTCTCCATTTCATCGAGAGAAGTTCACTTCGGCGCATTGCAGTCTCAATCGCCAATATTACGACTGGCATAACCCAAATGTTCCTGTTACGGCTCAACGCATAGAAGAGACGTTGCTCTTCACCACTTTCCAGACGGCGTGTTCTCGGCTTCGATGGTGGTGGTTTTCGGATCATCGAAACCGGGTTGTTGGGTAATTCATACCCCCATTCCCTTATCGCCATTGTGAAGACGTGGGATAGAGTGACCAGTTCTCTCTGAACGGAGGCTGGTTGTACGAGTTTCAGCCGTTCGTCTCTGAAAACCGCAACGTCAGATGCCGAGACTGTCCGAATAGTTTTCTTGGCTAATTCACTCTTTCGGATTGTCTGAATGCGGTACTTTTCAACATCGTATGATTTTTTCTGCTTTGAAACACTTTGCTCATAACGATCAATAATCTCCAGCATCCCAGTATCTTGAACGTTGCCGATGCCACTCTCGATTAAACGTTCTCTATCATTAGCCCAGCGTATCGCGTCTTTGCGATATGTGAACGTCTTGCAGACCGTTCTTGATCCTTGCCGACGCACACGAACATGGTACTTGCCATTACGCTTAATTATTGACGCCATTGGTCAAATCCACTCCCTCGTTGGAGCAGGCTTGGAGCATCAGTCTTATCGCCGCTGACAATTCTATTATCGCGGTGAAGCTAAGGCTTTGAATCTAGGCTGAAAGTACTGGTCGGAGTGAGAGGATTCGAACCTCCGGCCCCTGCCTCCCGAAGACAGTGCTCTACCAGGCTGAGCTACACTCCGACCGGAACGGGGCGGGTTATACCCCCCTGTGGAGCGGCGGGCAAGCGAATGCGGGGCCGGGCGAACGATTATTCATGGGGTGCCGCGGCGAGCGGCTTCGGCTACCATATGGGCAACAAACCCGAACCCCTGCGGGGGTATCCTTCATCCAGGGAAAGAGACATGTCAGAGACCGTCGCCGCCGAAACGACCCCCGAAAAACCGCCGGGCACGATGCTTTCCCGGAAAGAGGGGGGCATCGGCTGGATGATCTACGACCAGCAGGCAAAGTACAATGCCGTCACCTACGACATGCGCCGCGCCATCCCCGGTATCATGGCCGATTTCGAGGCTGACGACGACGTCCGCGTCGTTGTCGTCGCGGGGGCGGGGGAGAAGGCGTTTATCTCCGGCTCGGACATATCCCAGTTCGGCGCGAAGCGGTCCTCCGAAGATGCCCGGAAGCTCTATGACGAAGCTTCGTCCGCGGCCAACGCGGCGATGGCGGCTTTTTCGAAGCCGATGATCGCCATGATCCACGGCTACTGCCTCGGCGCCGGGGTGCTGACCGCGATGCTGTGCGATTTCCGGATCGCCGCCGACAATGCAAAGTTCGGCGCCCCGCCCGCGAAGCTCGGCCTCGGATTCGGCTATGGCGGGGTGGACGACCTCGTGAAGCTGGTCGGCCCGGCCTATGCCGCCGAAATGCTGTTCACCGGCGACCGTTACGGCGCCGAAGACGCTCTGCGTATGGGGCTTGTGAACCGTGTCGTGCCCTATGCCGACCTGGAAGCCACTGTGCGCGGCATCGCCGGCACGATTGCGGCGAACGCGCCGCTGACCCTGAAATCGGTCAAAACGTCGATCCGTAACACCCAGATGGATGAAAGCCGCCGCGACATGGCGGAGGTGCAGGCCCAGATCGATGCCTGTTTCGCAAGCGAGGATTACAGGGAAGGCCAGGCTGCCTTCATGGAAAAACGGAAGCCTGAATTCAAGGGGCGGTAGAGCGCCGGTCCGCCTTAGAAACTCCGGTGGATTGCGAACTCGACCGCTTCGACCAGCGCGGTCTTGATCTCGCTCTCGGGGAAGGGCTCCAGCGCCTGATGGGCCTTTGCGCCGTAATCGCGGGCGCGCTCAATGGTGGCGGTCAGCGCGCCTGATTTTTCGAGCATGCTGACGGCGCGCCGGAAATCGCCCTTTTTCTGTTCCTGGTCTTCGAGGGTGCGGCGCCAGAAGGCCTTTTCCTCGTCATCGGCGGCGTTGAACGCGAGCACGATGGGCAGGGTGATCTTGCCGTCGCGGAAATCGTCGCCGACGGCCTTGCCCAGCGTGGCCTGCCGGGCGGAGTAATCCAGCACGTCATCGACCAGCTGGAACGCCATGCCGAGATTATGGCCGAAGGAATCAAGCGCTTTCCATTCTTCCTGCGGCCGATCCGCGACGACCGCGCCGATTTCGGCGGCGGCGGCGAACAGCTTCGCGGTTTTGGACCGGATGACCTGCAGATAGTCCTCTTCGGTCGTCTCGGTGTCGTTCGCGGTGACAAGCTGCAGCACCTCGCCTTCGGCGATAATCGACGATGCCTGCGACAGGATGCGCAGAACGTCGAGATTGCCGTCCTCGACCATCAGCTCGAAAGCGCGGCTGAACAGGAAATCGCCGACGAGCACGCTCGACTTGTTGCCCCAGACCGCATTCGCGCTTGCGGCGCCGCGCCGCAGGTCGCTTTCATCCACCACGTCGTCATGCAGCAGGGTCGCGGTATGAATGAATTCGACGCAACCGGCGAGACCGACATGGCGCTCGCCCTCGTAACCGCACATGCGCGCCGAGGCGAGGGTCAGCATCGGGCGCAGCCGCTTGCCGCCGGCAGCGATGATATGGCCCGCGACCTGCGGGATCAGGATGACCGGGCTGTCCATCCGGGTGATGATCGCCTGGTTGACCTTCTGGATGTCGTCCCGGGTCAGCGCCGTCAGGGCGTCCAGCGACGGTGTCGGGCGTTCCTGACGTTCGCGGTCGAGATCGATTACGACGCTCAACTGTTCCTCGATTCTTGACGATTGCGTTGCACAATCGGAACATAGCTCCGACAAAATCACGGTCAAGGTGGAACGGACGTGCGGGAACTTCTCAGAAGCAACGAAATCGTCTTTCTGTCCTGGGCCGATGCCCTGCTGAAATCAGAGAATATCGAGATATTTGTCCTGGATGGGCATATGAGCGTGCTGGAAGGCAGCGCGGGAGCGATTCTGCGCCGGGTGATGGTGGCGGACGAGGATTACGACCGGGCAAAGCGCGTGCTTGAAGAGGCGGGCGAGGGAGACCGCCTTGTCTGATGCCGCATCGCCCCGCGATCCGCCCGCCGCACCGGACGCTTCGGCGCCTTTTTCCGAGGACCTGCTGCTTGGCGGTCAGGTTCGTCTGCGGCAGCCGCGGGACGGATATCGCGCGGCGATCGATCCCGTCCTGCTGGCCGCATCGGTCGATGCGGCCCCGGGGCAACGGGTGCTGGAAGCCGGGACCGGGCACGGCGCTGCGGCGATTTGTCTCGCGCGCCGGGTGCCAGGTTGCAGCGTCACCGGGATTGAAATCCAGCCAGATCTGGTCCGGCTCGCGAACGACAATGCGCGGCTGAACAACCTTTCTGGATCGGTGCAGGTGATGATCGGCGATCTGGTCCGCCCGCTGCCGCGCATCGCCGCCGGCGGATTCGATCATGTGATGGCAAATCCGCCTTATCTGGAGGCCGGGCGCGCAGATGCCTCCCCGGAGGCTGCCCGTGCCGCCGCCAATGTCGAAGGCGAAGCGGGGCTGGATGTCTGGCTTTCCTTCATGCTCCGCATGGTGCGCGCCAAGGGGACGATAACACTGATCCACCGCGCCGACCGGCTCGACGATATCCTGACGTTGCTGGCCGGGCAGGCGGGCGAGGTGACCGTGTTTCCCATATGGCCGAAACAGGGTCGTGCCGCGAAGCGGGTCATCGTGAGCGCCCGCAAGGGCATCCGCACGCCCCTGAGCCTGATGGCGGGACTGGTTATGCACGATGCGGACGGCGCCTATACCGTGGGGGCGGACGAAATTCTCCGGGGCGCTCCCAACCTGATTCGAACGTGATATAACGCAGTCATGACAATGGATGACTTAAAGCAGAAGCTGCGCGGTCTGCTGGCCAAATTGCCGATAGACCGGTTCCGCAATCCACCCCCCGTTGTGGGCGTGATACGCCTCGACGGCGTTATCGGGCGCGGCGCGGGGCTTGGCCGCCAGGGCCTGTCGCTTGAAAGCCATGAGCGCGCTATCGCCAAGCTTTTCGGCGATTCAAGAATCAAGGCCGTGGCGCTGGCGATCAATTCGCCCGGCGGCAGTCCCGTGCAAAGCGCGCTGATCGCAAAGCGCATCCGCGACCTGGCGAATGAAAAAGACCTGCCGGTCGTGGCGTTCTGCGAGGACGTCGCAGCATCCGGCGGATACTGGCTGGCCTGCGCGGCGGACGAGATATTCGCCGATGAAAATTCGATTGTCGGCTCCATCGGCGTGATCTCCGCCGGGTTCGGCTTCGTCGATCTGATAGAGCGCATCGGGGTCGAACGCCGGGTGTATGCCACCGGCCCGCGCAAGGGGATGCTCGATCCGTTCCAGGACGAAAAATCCGCCGACATCGACCGGCTGCGCGAACTGCATGCGGACATCTTCGAGAATTTCAAAAACCACGTCCGCCGGTGCCGGGGCGACCGCCTGCGGGCGGCTGACGAAACCCTGTTCACCGGCGATATCTGGACCGGCCGCCAGGCGGTCGAGGTCGGGCTGATCGACGGGCTTGCCGAGATGCGCTCCGAGATGCGTAAACGCTATGGCGACAAGGTCAAATTCCAGCGCGCGGAGGTCCGCCGCGGGTTGCTCAGCCGGTTGCGCGGCGGCATGAGCGGCCGCGCCGGCATGGATCCGGGCGCGCTGATCGGTGCATTGGACGACTGGGCCCAGTGGAAACGCTACGGGCTTTGAGGAACAGCGAATGATTATGAAATATCTGGTCCTGGCGGCCATCGTCGCCGCCGTCTGGTACGGCTTCAAGGCGATCTCGCGCCGGAACAAGGCGAAGACGGCCGAAGATCAGCGCAAAGCCGCCGAAGCGGTGGAGGATATGACGGCGTGTACCACGTGCGGAACGTTCGTGACCAGCGACCAACGCAATTGCGGTAAGAGCGGCTGCCCGTATTAGGGGAGGCATTAGCAATTGCTAATGCTGAATGAAACTCTGCGGACGAGTGAGGGCGCTCTCCATTCGGCCCGACGCGGCATTTTGGTAGCGGTTGTTGTCTGTGTCTTGATAGAAGTCTTTCGTGCCGGTCCCCTTTGGCAGTTCGCGCTCATTGTCGGAACGCCTTTAGCTGTTGTCGTCGCGATGATTGTAGATAGCCTCGCCCGACGATTGATCGCGCGAAACAAGGTTTCGATAGCTCGCGCAGTCGTCTGGGGCGCTCTTGTCTATGGCGGGATTTCAGTCTTGTCGGCCTTGTATGGGGAACTGAGCACAGCGACGATTACCATGGGTTCGGAGCAAGGGTTGCTGATTGAGAACGGTCGCACAACCAAATTGGGCTATGTTGAGTTTTTCGTGTTTCGTCCCTTCTTGCAGGCAACGATCGGCGCAGTTGCGGCGCTTGCAGGGTGGCTCGCCGCCTTTGGGGCCATCGCGCGCGTCAATATAATCCCTGACTAATCGACTGCCTGTGATACGCGCTATTACCTTCAGTCCCCAATCCATTCATCGACCGTCTTGAGCGCATCCACTGCCGGGACTTCAGGGTGATGGAACCGGAACACCGCCGCGGCACTTTCGAGGGCCGCCGTTTCGCTCATATTGCGTTTGCGCAGTTCGCCGAAGGTGCGCAGCACGGCGGTCCTGCAATCGCATCCATTATCCGAGGTGGTCATTCTAGGGGGCGCTCCCGATATTATCTGTTGGGCGAATTCTAGTAATGAGATGCGTTCTCAACAAGGGGTCGTTTGATTTTTCCGGCGTTTCCTGGCCGGACAGGACAATTTGCCGCTGAACCCTGCATTCTATGGGCAGATAGCTTGGGCGAATTAGACGAAAACCTTGTTGCCTCCCGCGCGCATGGATTTCAGCATCGCTTCCAGCGCGCCGACCCCGTTGATCCCGTCCGCCGGCGGAACCGGCCAGGCGGTTTCGCCCCGGGCGGCGGCGGCAAAGGTTTCAAGCTGTACGCGGCACATATCGACCGCATCGAAATCCTCGACGACCAGATCGCCGCCGACCGGCTGGTATTCAAGCCGGTTGGTGCCGCGCACCTCGGCCCAGCCCTTGTCACCGTACAGGTGCAAACGGTTGAAGTTGGGGGATACGCCGATGGCGGTCAGCGTGCCTGTCTCGCCGCCGGCGAAGCGGAGCGTGACAGAGGCGCAATCCGAAAAATCATGTTCGACGACCTGTGTCGTCGCGTCGACAGACAGCGAAGACAATGGGCCCATCAGCTCGATCATCACGTACATCATGTGATCGGCCATGCTGCCGGGCGGGTTGGTTTTGGGATCGGCCTTCCACGCGTCGGCGTCGAAGGTCAGCATCCGGTCGACGCTGAAATCGCCCGATGCATGGAACACCCGGCCAAGATCGCCCGCCTTGACGCGCCGGCGCAGCGCCTCCATTGCCGGCGCGAAGCAACGGTCATAGCCCATCGCAACCAGCACGCCCTTTTCGGCGGCCTTGGCATACAGCGCCTCCGCATCGGCGCGGGTCGTTGCCAGCGGCTTGATGACCATCACCGGCTTGCCCGCTTCGACGGCTTTCATCGCGTCGGACGCATGGTACGCGGCATGGCCGGCCACGACGATTCCGTCAACATCACCATAAATGGCTTCCGCGCTATCGCTGACCGAGATGTCCCGTTCCGCCGCAAAATCGGCGACTTTTGCAGGGGAACGCGTCGCGGCTGCGGTGAATTTTACGCTGTCGCTTTTACCGTTTACGGAACTGACGAGGCGTTTGCCCCATGCGCCGAGGCCGACAATGCCGAGTTTGAACACGGGTATATTTTCCTTTTTAAAGCGGTTGGTACGCCGGGTGGCGCTGTCTGTGTGAGGCCGGGTTCAATTGGGTCGTTTCCGGCCCTTTGCATAGTCCAGCGCCTCGTGGACGAAGCTCTGGTATTTGTCCTCGAACTCACGGGGAATAAGGACCCACTCCCTGAAGGTCTTTTTCGTAAAGTTGAACTCAAGACCTTCGCCCGACGCGATCAGCGCGTCAACGCGATCTGAGGGGAGTTTGACGATCAGGCTGTCTTCCCTTTCGAACATCATCGCGACGAAATCGCCATAATATCGCAGACAGGGTGATTTCATCATCGTCGATATTTCAACACCGGGCTCCCGGGCGCACAACTCAGCGATTTTCTCATATCGCATCGGTTTCCAGACGCTGTCGTTAAGACGTTTACTTCCCGCAAGCTCACCATAGCCATCAATGATGTGCAAGCGAGTCGTTGCTTGCCGTTGACTCCGCCGTCGCGCCCCCCGTATTTTGCGGTGCAACACCACATCGGAGCAGAGAACCACCGCATGTCGCAGACCGACGCTGCCGACACGTCTTTCCAGTCGCTTATTCTCAAGCTGCATGCCTATTGGGCGCGGCAGGGGTGCGTCATTCTGCAACCCTACGATATGGAGGTCGGGGCGGGCACGTTTCACCCGGCGACGACGCTGCGGGCGCTGGGTCCTGACCCCTGGAAAGCGGCCTATGTCCAGCCTTCCAGGCGGCCGACGGACGGGCGCTATGGCGAGAACCCGAACCGGCTTCAGCACTACTACCAGTATCAGGCGATATTGAAGCCCTCCCCCGCGAACGCGCAGGACCTTTATCTGGACAGCCTGCGGGAACTCGGGATCGATCCCGATTACCACGATATCCGGTTTGTCGAGGACGACTGGGAAAGCCCGACACTGGGGGCGGCCGGACTTGGCTGGGAGGTCTGGTGCGACGGCATGGAAGTGACGCAGTTCACATATTTCCAGCAGGTCGGCGGAATCGAGTGCGATCCGGTCGCGGTGGAGCTGACTTACGGGCTTGAGCGCCTGGCGATGTACATTCAGGGGGTGGAGAACGTCTACGATCTGGATTTCAATGGCGCCGGCGTTTCCTATGGGGACGTGTTCCTCCGCGCCGAAAAGGAATTCTCGGCCTACAACTTCGAATACGCCAATACCGACCTGTTGTTTCAGCAATTCGCCTTCGCCGAGCAGGAATGCCACGCATTACTCGCAAAGGGGCTGGCCCTTCCGGCCTACGATCAGTGCATCAAGGCGAGCCACGCCTTTAACCTGCTCGATGCGCGCAGCGTTATCAGCGTGACCGAACGCGCCTCCTATATCGGCCGTGTCCGCGCGCTGGCCAAGGGAAGCTGCGAAGCCTGGCTTGGCATCTATGCGCAGGCCGAGGCGGCGGAATAGTCATGGCCGAACTTCTGCTGGAACTTTTCTCTGAGGAAATTCCCGCGCGGATGCAGGCGCGGGCGGCTGACGATCTGAAACGTCTGGTGACGGCCGGTCTGAAGGAGGCGGGGCTCGATCATGGAGATGCCCGTGCCTATGTCACGCCGCGGCGTCTGACGCTGGTGGTCGAGGACCTGCCGGACAAACAACCCGACCTCCGGGAGGAAAAACGGGGTCCGAAGGTCGATGCGCCCGAGAAGGCCATTGAGGGGTTTCTCAAGGCAAATGGCCTGACGCTTTCGCAATGCGAGGAACGCGATCTTGAAAAAGGCCGGTTCCTGTTCGCGGTCGTCGAAAAGTCCGGCGCCGAGACCCGGGACGTTCTGCCGGCGCTTCTGGAAAAGGCGATCGGGGACATGCCGTGGCCCAAATCGATGCGCTGGGGCGACGGCGATATGCGATGGGTGAGGTCGCTTGAGCGGGTACTGTGCCTGTTCGGCGAGGATGTCCTGCCGCTCGCGCTCCGCAACGAGATCGCCTGCGGGAACACGACGTCGGGACATCGCTTCCTGGCGCCGAAGCCGTTTGAGGTCGAAAACTTCGCCGATTACGCGAACAAGCTGCGTCACGCCTTTGTCGTGCTCGACCGCGACGACCGGAAGGCCCATATCGCCGAACATGCCGAAGCCGCCGCAAGGGCCGAGGGCCTTGCCCTGCGCGACGATCCGGGCCTGCTGGACGAAGTCACGGGTCTGGTCGAATGGCCGGTGGTGATGACCGGGAAGATAGACGACGCGTTCATGGACGTGCCGGATGAGGTTCTCATCACGTCGATGCGCGCGCATCAGAAATATTTCTCCTTGCTGAACAGCGACGGCTCGCTCGCGCCGCGCTTTGTCGTCGTCGCCAATACAGAGACCAAGGATGATGGCGCCTCGATCGTCGCGGGGAACGAACGCGTCCTGCGGGCGCGCCTGTCGGACGCAAAATTTTTCTGGGATCAGGACCGGAAAAGACCGCTCGAAAGCCGGGTGCAGAACCTTGCCGACAGCGTCTTTCACGCCAAGCTCGGCACGATGGCGCAGAAGGTTGAGCGCATCGTCGCGCTTGCCGGCGAACTTGCCCCGTTTGTTCCGGGTTGCGACGCCGGCCAGGCCATGCGCGCCGCGCGGCTTGCCAAGGCCGATCTGGTCACAGAAATGGTGTACGAGTTCCCCGAACTGCAGGGCACGATGGGGCGCTATTATGCGCTGAACGACGGCGAGGACGCCGCGGTCGCGGATGCGATTGCGGAACATTATTCGCCGGCCGGGCCGAATGACGATTGTCCGACGGCGCCTGTTTCGGTGGCGATCGCGCTGGCGGACAAGCTGGACACGCTTGTCGGGTTCTTCGCGGTCGATGAAAAACCGACCGGCTCCCGCGACCCTTACGCGCTGCGGCGCGCGGCTTTGGGCATCATCCGTCTCGTGCTGGAAAACGGTCTCCGCCTGCCGTTGCGCGAGACACTGTTGAAGGCCTATTGGGGCTATAACGAAACCGTTCCCGGGTTCGAGAAGACGCTTGCCGGCGGCCACAGGCCCAAGGTTCTCGAACGTGAACTGCTCGACTTCTTTGCCGACCGGCTGAAGGTCCATCTGCGTGACCGCGGGGTGCGTCACGATCACGTGGAGGCCGTCTTCGCCCTCGGCAATGAAGACGACCTCGTGCGCCTGATTGCGCGGGTCGACGCACTGTCCGGTTTCCTTGCAAGTGACGATGGTGAAAACCTGTTGGCGGCCTTCAAACGCGCGTCAAACATCGTGGCGATCGAGGAAAAAAAGGACGGCAAGTCCTTCGATGGGGATATCGTCCTCGACAAGCTTGCGCAGGACGAGGAACGCGCACTTGTCGACGGCTTGAGCGTGTCGTCGAAACGCGCGAACACCGCGATCGAAGCGGAAGAATATGTCGAGGCCATGGAAGCGATGTCGAACCTTCGCGCACCCGTTGACCTGTTCTTCGACAAGGTTACGGTAAATGCCGACGATGCCGATATCCGCGCCAACCGTTTGCGATTGCTGTCGCAGTTCCGATCCACCCTCGGCCAGATTGCCGATTTTTCCCGAATAGAGAGTTAGATTATGACCGACACGCAATGGGTATACCGCTTTGGCGGAGGTAGTGCCGAGGGCGACGCCGCGATGAAGAACCTTCTGGGCGGAAAGGGAGCGAATCTCGCCGAGATGTCGTCGCTCGGTCTGCCGGTGCCGCCCGGATTCACGATCACGACGGACCTTTGCACGGCGTATTACGACAACGGCGAAAACTACCCGGACGATCTTTCCGGACAGGTGGATGCGGCGCTTGCCTTTATCGAGGAAACCGTGGGCGCGAAGTTCGGCGATACCGAAAATCCGCTTCTGGTGTCCGTCCGGTCCGGGGCACGGGTCTCCATGCCCGGCATGATGGATACCGTGCTCAATCTCGGCCTGAACGATGTGACCGTTGAGGGGCTTGCGAAGAAGAGCGGCGATCCGCGCTTCGCCTGGGATTCCTACCGCCGTTTTATCCAGATGTATGGCGATGTGGTGCTCGGCGTGGATCACGACAATTTCGAGGAAATTATCGACACCCAGAAAATGCAGGGCGGATTTGCCCTCGACACGGATCTCGGGGCCGATGACTGGAAGGCCGTGGCCGAGGGCTTTCTGGAACGCGTCGAGCAGGAGACCGGCACGCCGTTCCCGCAAAATCCCCGCGACCAGCTCTGGGGCGCGATCACAGCGGTGTTCGGCAGCTGGCAGAACGACCGCGCCAAGACATACCGGCGGCTGCACGGGATTTCCGACAGCTGGGGCACGGCGGTCAACGTGCAGGCGATGGTTTTCGGCAATATGGGATCGGACTGCGCGACCGGCGTTGCCTTCACGCGCGACCCGTCCACCGGCGAGGATCTGTTCTACGGCGAATATCTGGTCAACGCACAGGGCGAGGACGTCGTCGCCGGTATTCGCACGCCGCAGTATCTGACGGTTGCGGGCAAGGACGGCCAGGGATCCGACCTGCCGGCCATGGAAGAGGTAATGCCGGAGGTCTTCCGTCAACTCGACGAGGTGCGCCTCACACTCGAGAAGCATTACCGTGACATGCAGGACATCGAATTCACCGTCCAGCAGAACAAGCTGTGGATGCTTCAGACCCGTTCGGGCAAACGCACCGCGCGGGCCGCGCTCAAAATCGCCTGCGACATGGTCACCGAAGGGCTCATCACGAAGGAAGAGGCGGTGTCGCGGATCGATCCGGAATCGCTGGATCAGCTTTTGCACCCGACGCTCGATCCCGATGCATCGCGCGACCTGCTGACTCGCGGGTTGCCGGCCTCGCCGGGAGCGGCATCGGGCAAGGTCGTGTTCTCCGCAGACGGCGCCGAGTCGCTGGCCGCGGCGGGCGAGTCCGTGATCCTGGTCCGGATCGAGACGAGCCCCGAAGACATTCACGGCATGCATGCGGCGCGCGGTATTCTCACCAGCCGCGGCGGCATGACCAGTCACGCGGCGGTGGTCGCGCGCGGCATGGGCCGGCCCTGCGTCTCCGGCGCGGGCGATCTGCGGATCGATTACAAGACCCAGAAACTGACCGTTCTCGGCCGCGAGATTTCCGCCGGGGATATCATCACCATCGATGGCGCATCCGGCGAGGTGATGGCCGGTGAAGTGCCGACGCGCCAGCCGGAACTGTCCGGCGATTTCGCGACACTGATGGAATGGGTCGATGAGATCCGGGAGATGAAGGTCCGCACGAACGCCGAGACCCCTCTGGACGCCAAGACCGCCATCGATTTCGGGGCCGAGGGCATCGGGCTCTGCCGGACCGAGCATATGTTCTTCGATGCCGAACGCATTATCGCCGTGCGCGAGATGATCCTGGCCGGTAACGAGGCCGGCCGCCGGGCCGCACTTGCGAAGATTCTGCCGATGCAGCGCCAGGATTTTATCGAACTGTTCGAAATCATGGCCGGAAAGCCGGTGACCATCCGTTTGCTGGACCCGCCGCTGCACGAATTCCTGCCGCACACGCCGGAAGAAATGCAGCAGGTCGCCGAAGCCTCCGGCGTGTCGGTCGAGGATCTTCGTATTCGCGCCGATGAACTCTCCGAGGTCAATCCGATGCTCGGTCATCGCGGTTGCCGCCTGGGTATTTCCTATCCGGAGATTTCCGAAATGCAGGCCCGCGCGATTTTCGAAGCCGCCATCGAAGTCTCCAAAACCGCCGCGGCGCCGGTCGAACCGGAGGTCATGATCCCGCTGGTATCCGACAAGATGGAATTCGACATGCTGCGGCAACGCATTGATGCGGTCGCCGCGCAGGTGTTCGAGGAAACCGGCAGCAAGGTGCCGTATCTTGTCGGCACGATGATCGAGCTGCCGCGGGCGGCGTTGCGCGCGGGCGAGATCGCCGAGGGCGCCGAGTTCTTTTCCTTTGGCACGAATGATCTGACCCAGACCACATTCGGCCTGTCGCGCGACGACACGGCGGGTCTGTTGAAGGAATATGCCCGGCTCGGCATTTTCGAAACAGATCCCTTCGTATCGATCGATGTTGAGGGTGTCGGCGAACTGGTGAAAATCGGCGCCGAACGCGGCCGGGCGGCACGTCCGGACATCAAGCTCGGTATCTGCGGCGAACATGGCGGGGATCCCGCGTCGGTGCATTTCTGCGCCGAAATCGGCCTCGATTACGTTTCCTGTTCGCCCTACCGGGTGCCGATCGCCCGGCTGGCGGCGGCACAGGCGGCGATGAAGGCGCGAAGCAGCTAAATTGGCTAGCTAAACCGGTCTCGTCAGCGCCGTGCTATTCGCTCTGCGGGTGCGGGTGCGGGATGCCGACGTGGCGTCCGCTAAAATTCCGCCCAATCGGGTTTTTCCGGCGTAACGGCGGTCCCCTCCACGGTCAGGCCGCCTTTTTCCACGAGATCCAGCCGCAGCAGGGCGATTCCCCGGCCATCCGTCGTCGAACGGACGTCTCCCGCATCCACGTCGCCGCATTTGACGACCGCCCCGGCCGCGATGTCGCCGTCAAAGGCGATCGGGAAAAGGCGTTTCTTCACCAGGTTCCGGTGCTTCATCCGGGCGGTGACTTCCTGGCCAACATAGCAGCCTTTCTCGAAGTCGACGCCGTGCAACTCGTCGAAGCCGGATTCGAGGGGCATGGACTTGTCGGCGATCAGGTCCCGGTCTGTGTCCGGAATGCCGAGCGAAATACGGAGCGCATCGTATGCCGCCCGGTTTTTCTCCAGCTGGTCGGTGTCGGTCGGAAAAGTATCGTCCGGATCGATCAGACGGATCGTGCGTTCGCCCATGCCCGCATGGCGGGGATCAACGTAAGAGACTCCGTCAAAGCGGGTTTTCGCGGTCCCTGCGGGCAGCGTTTCGCTCCCGTCGTCTCCCGCCAGCATGACGCCGACCTCCCACTTGTCTGATTCGTCCGCGATCTCGACCCTGGCGCGCAGCCGGTACAGGGTCAGGCGCTTGATCAGGTCGGGAAAGCGGTCCCGCTTGCAGTCGAGCAGCAGGCGTTCCTTGTGTTCGACGATAAAGAAATCGTGCAGGAATTTTCCCTGCGGCGTCAGCAGGGCGGCATAAATGGCGCAGGTCGGGGACACGCGCCGGATATCGTTCGTAATCAGGCCCTGCAGAAAGTCCCGGGCCGAATCGCCCGAAATTGCGATAACCCCGCGTTCCGCCAGTGGTACGTGCACTTTTATCTTCATTATCGGATATTCCCTCTCACTGCTAATTAGAGCTTTGACGTGGATTTATCCAGTCTTGCAGCTATAACTCGGCGCATGACCGCCGAAAACTGTGTCCTGTCCGCCGTTATTTCCGTTCGCAACGAGGAAGCCCAGCTTGCCGCGTGCCTGGAACGGCTGTCCTTTGCCGACGAGATTGTCGTGCTGCTTGACGATTGCAGCGATCGGTCGCGCGATATCGCGGCACAGTTTACCGACCGGCTTATCGATGGAAACTGGGCGGTCGAGGGCGACCGGCGGAATGCCGGTATTGAGGCCTGCCGCGGCGACTGGATATTCGAGATCGACGCCGACGAGCGCGTGCCGGACGCGCTGGCCGCCGAGATCCGGACCACTATCGCCACCAGCACCAGCGACTGGCACGGCATAAAGGTGGATAACTATATAGGCGACCGTCTGGTGCGGTACGGCTGGGGCGCTTCCTATGGCAAGAACCAGTATCCGGGCCTGTTCCGCAAGGGGGCGAAGGTCTGGGGCCCCCAGCGTGTCCATCCTGCCCTGACGTTCACCGGGACCGAAGGCCCGCCGCTGACCCACCGGATAGACCATTACGTGGACCGGAATATCTCCGACATGATCCGTCGGCTGGATTCCTACACCACGGCCCGTGCCCGGGATATCCGGGAGTATGGCGACGGGGGCACATATGCGCGGAATCTGCGGCGCATGTTTTCCAGATCGTGGAAATGCTACGTATCGCGCAAGGGATACCGCGAAGGCAGGTACGGCGTGCTGATAGCGATTTTCGCGGGGTTGTATCCCATCCTGTCCTATCTGAAAGCGACGCTGGAGGAGAACTGATGGCCGCCATCGTGATGGCAGATGACGGCATCGCCTTTGACGGCGATTCGCTCGCGCGCGGCCCGCTCGGCGGCGCGGAGACGGCGTTCATTTCACTTGCAGAAGCTTTCGCCGCCCGCGGCCACGATGTCACCATCCATAATCGCTGCGGTGCGCCGATGACCCGCTTCGGGGTCGACTGGGAGCCGCTTGAAAAAGGCCTGCCCGACGCGGCAGATCTGTACATCGCCAATCGGGGTGACAGGTTGCTGCCGGAGGTGCCGTCTGCCCGGGCGCGGGTATTCTGGATCCACAATCCCGCCGGCTACCTCAAAAAGTGGCGGTATATTTCCAAGCTGATGCGCTGGCGGCCGACGGTCGTGTTTTCGTCCGCCTTTCATGCAGCGTCGTTCGCCTCCTGGATACCCGCCGGCGGCAAGGCGACCATACCCTACGGCATTTCCGGCGTTTTTCTCGACGCCGTCCAGCCCATCAGCCCGCCGGCACCGCGCGTTGCTTTTACCTCCAGTCCGCTGCGGTCGCTCGACTGGCTGCTGGAACTCTGGGCGACGGAGATACATCGGAAACTGCCGACGGCCGAACTGCATGTGTTCTCCAGCCCGAAGACCTATGGCGAGCACGGAAATGCCCGCGCCGATCAGATGAATGCGGTACTCGAGCGGGCGTCGGCGCTGGCCGATGCTGGCGTGGTGTTGCGGGACCCTCTGCCCAAGGCGGAACTTGCGGCACAGCTGGCCGGCTTCCGCGCGTTGCTCTATCGCGGCGACCCGGGAGAGACCTATTGCCTCGCCGTGGGCGAGGCGCAGGCCGCCGGCGTCCCCAGCGTGGTCCAGAATATCGGCTGTGTTGCGGAACGCGTCATCGACGGGGTGACCGGTTATGTCGCGGCGGATGACGCAGCCTTTGCGGAACGTGCGATCGCCCTGCTCAGGGACGATGCGCTCTGGCAGTCGCAACATGATGCGGCCCTCTCGCGGCAGCGGAGCTGGAGCTGGGACGACGCTGCTGCGGCCTTCGAGCGTTTGCTGTCCGTATGAGGCTTATGCAGACCATGGCGGGCGGCGCAGTCGGCGGGGCCGAGGAGTTCTTTGTCCGTCTCGCCGTTGCCTTTAACGAACAGGGCATTGCCCAGAAGGTGGTGACCCGGCCGAACGAGACGCGCGGTCCCCGCCTCGCCGGAGCCGGCGTCGATGTTGTCGAATTGCCGTTCGGCGGTTTCTTCGACCGCAGGACGGTGCCCGCACTCGCAGCGGAAATAGACCGCTTCCGGCCGGATATCGTGCTGTCCTGGATGAACCGGGCAACCGATCTGACGGCCAAGGCCGTGCGCAGAGCATCGTCGGCGCCGCTGCTGATCGGCCGGCAGGGCGGTTATTATGATCTCAAATACTATTCCGGCTGCGACCACCTGATCGGCAATACACCGGATATCGTGCGCTACCTGGTCGGCGAAGGCTGGCCGGAAGATCGTGCGCATTACGTGCCGAATTTCGTCTCCGCGGTGCCGGGCACGCCGCAGCCGCGCAGCGATTTCGATGTGCCGGCCGGCGTACCCCTGATGCTGGCTGCCGGCCGCCTGCACCGCAACAAGGCCTTCGATGTGCTGTTGGCGGCCATGAAACAGGTGGACGGCGTCTACCTGTTGCTTGCCGGGGACGGAGAAGACGCGAGGGCGCTTGAAGGACTGGCACAAAAACTGGGCGTCGCTGACCGGGTGCGCTTCCTTGGCTGGCGGACCGATATCCCCGATCTGATGGCGAGCGCCGACATGCTGGTCTGTCCGTCCCGGATAGAGCCCCTCGGCAATGTCGTGATAGAGGCCTGGGCCCGGAATCTGCCGGTGGTCGCCGCCGCATCCGAGGGACCGGGCTGGCTGATAGAGGATAACGTCGATGGATTGCTCGCCCCCGTCGATGACGCGGAAATGCTGGGCGAGGCGATCGCCCGCCTGGCGTCGGATCCGCAGCTTCCGCCACGGCTTGTCGCGGCGGGACGGCGGCGCTTTGAATCCGATTTTACCGAAGATGCCGTGGTCGCGAAGTTCCTCGCCCTGTTCCGGAAAGTTCTCGCCTGATGTGCGGCATCGCGGGCATCATGACGTCTGACGGCTCCGCCCCGGATGGAGCGGCGCTGGACGCGATGAAAAACGCGCTGCTTCATCGCGGTCCGGACGACGATGCGGTCTGGGTGTCGGGCGATACGGGGCTGGTGCACACCCGGCTTGCGATCATCGATCTGGAAACCGGCGACCAGCCGCTTTTCGGGCCCGGTGGAACGGCGCTTGTCGCGAATGGCGAGATCTACAACTACATCGAGCTGCGCGACGAACTGCCCGACGTCGATTTCGCGACGAATTCGGATTGCGAACCCGTGCTGCACTATTACCGGCACCACGGGCCGGATTTTGCCGAATGGCTGCGCGGCATGTATGCGCTGGCGCTGTACGATCCGCAGGAACGCCGCCTTGTGTTGTCCCGCGACCCGTTCGGCATCAAGCCGCTCTACTACGCACAGTCGGAGAACGGCATCGCGTTCGCTTCCGAGGCGCAGGCGCTGCTGGCCGCGGGATTCGGCAGTCGGGACCTCCGCGATCGTCCTGTCGGCGAATTGCTCCAGCTGCAGTTTACGACCGGTGCCCACACGCCTTTCGAAGGGATCGAGCGGGTCCTGCCGGGCGAGACCATCGTGATTGCGGGCGGCAGGATCATTGACCGGCGGCACCGTCCCGCGTTGCCATCCGGCGGCCCGCAACGGACGTCGGAAGCCGCCGCGCTCGAAGCGCTGGAGATCGCGCTGACCGACAGTGTCGATGTCCACCAGCGCGCCGATGTGCCCTACGCGATGTTCCTGTCCGGCGGGATAGATTCGTCGGCCATTCTCGCGCTGATGGCGCGGCTGAACGACACACCCGTCTGCGCCTATACCGCCGGGTTTCCGGGTACGGCGGCCGCGGACGAACGGGCCCATGCGCGCAATGTCGCACAGGCATGCGGCGCAGAACATGTGGAGATCGCCTTCGAGCCATCGGATTTCTGGTCGCTGCTGCCGGCGATCGCGGCGGCAATGGACGAGCCGGTTGCCGATTACGCGATCCTGCCAACGTGGAAGCTCGCCCAGGTCGCCGCGAAGGATCACAAGGTGATCCTGTCAGGCGAGGGTGGGGACGAGATATTCGGCGGATACGGGCGGTATCGCAGCCTGATGCGGCCGTGGTGGCGGGGCGGTCGCGGCATGCGCCGCCGCGGCATTCTGGACGGGCTCGGCGTGCTGCGCCACGAAGACCCGGCCTGGCGTGACGGTATTGCCGCGGCCGAAGTGGTCCTGCGCACGGACGGCCGGTCTAGGTTGCAGGTGGCGCAGGCGGTGGACTGCGCCGACTGGCTGCCGAACGACCTGCTGACCAAGCTCGACCGGTGCCTGATGGCGCATGGCGTCGAGGGGCGGACGCCTTTCCTCGATCCTGCCGTTGCAAATGCGGCCTTCCGCCTTCCGGATTCGCTGAAGGTAAAAGGCGGACTGGGGAAATGGATTCTGCGCAAATGGCTGGATCGTGCCGCACCTGCAGCGGACGCCTTCGCCAGGAAAAAGGGCTTTACCGTGCCGGTCGGAGAATGGATTGCCGCCGAAGGCGCGCGGATCGGCCCGCTGGTGGCGACGCAGCCCGGTATCGCCGAACGTTGCCGCCCCGAAGCGGTGACCGCGCTGTTCCGGGCACCCGGCAAGCGCGAACGCTTCGCCGCCTGGACGCTGCTGTTTTTCGCGCTGTGGCACCAGCATCATGTTCTTGCAATATCTGCCGACGGCGATGCGTTCGATGCGCTGGCATAGGATGCCATTGCGCAGACACATACCGGACAGGAGCGAGTAACACGCTATGGCCAGAAGTGAGACACAAGACCAATGGCTCGAGACGGTCCTGGAACAATTGAGCCCGCTCGATGGCGTCGCATGCGAACACGCAGAGGACGGGAGTATCCAGCTTGAAATTTCCCGGGACGGTAACAGCAGGGAAATAACGATCGACGTACAGGACAGCGACTACCGGGCGCTCAAGATCCGGTACGGTACGATCCGGGACGCGCTCACCGACCTTGGTATCGAAGAGGGGATGACATTCGTCGCTCCGCCGCTACCCCGCCGCCCGATGACGCCCCAGATGCGCGCCGCCCGGGAGCAGCAGAAGAATACGTTCGACGCCTGGCAGGATGTCTGGAAAACCCTCCGCAAGGCTGAAAAGGCGCTGGATGTGGAATACGAAATCGCGCAGATGAAAGACTATTACTAGCCGCGTGATTGGTGGAGGGGGCTGCTAACTCCACAGCCTCCCGCTCGCGATTTTCGCCCCGTCGGATATCGCCTGGAACTTGGCCCACACGATTGTCGGGTGCACCTCCGGTGTCGCGCTCGCCTGGGTGCCGAAACCGCAATCGGCACCGGCGATGACGTTCTCACGCCCGACGACGCTGGCAAAGCGTTCTAGCCGCTGGGCGACCAGTTCGGGGTGCTCGACCAGCACGGAGGAATTGGTGACGACACCGGGGATGATCGATTTGCCTTCGGGCAGTTTCACGGTTTCCCACAGTTTCCATTCATGTTCATGGCGGGGATTGGCGGCCTCGAACGAATAGGCGCCGGCTTTGATCTTCAGGATGATGTCGAGATAGTCCTTCATCTCCATATCGTGGACGCGCGGCCCCATATTGATGCCGTAACAGGTATGATAGCGCACCCGGTCTTCCGGAATGCCCTTCAGCGCATGGTTGATCGCCTCGACCTGGTGTTCGGCCCAGGTCCGGCAGTCCTGCACGCTGAGCTGCGGGCTTTTGACGTAGTAATTGATCAGCCGGGGATCGTCGATCTGCAGGTCGAACCCGGCATCGACAATGGCACGGTATTCGACGTTCAGCGCATCGGCGACGGCATAGAGGAACTCGTCCTCTGTCGCATAGTATTCGTTTACCTGGTTGCCCACGACGTCGCAGGGGGAAATCGCCGGCATGAAGGCGTCCGCGCCATGGGCGTCGCAGGCGGCGCGCAGGTTATCTATATCGCGCTGCAGCTCTGTCTGGCCTTTGTAGGCAATCGGCCCGGTGCAGGACATCTGCATGGTGCTCTGTGTCGGGGGACGGTCCTTCGCCGCCTGTTCGGGAGCGTAGAATTCGGGAAATGCATCGGATTCCCGCGAATTCGCCCAGGGAGACGGGCGCGAGCGGCCGGTTTCCTCCAGGCCTGCCAGGCGTTCATGCGCGTAAACCGCAAATCCCCGCTTCGAGAACTCGCCGTCGCTGACCGTGTCGATCCCGAGGGCTTTCTGATGCGCGACCACGTCGCTCACCGCTTGTGTCAGCGCGGTTTCGAAGGCCGCCGTATCGAATGCCTCTCCCTTGTCCTCGGCAATCATGAAATCGACCAGGCTGTCGGGTCGCGGGATACTGCCGACATGGGTGGTCTGGATGCGGTCGGTGCTGCGTTTCATGGCGTTTTCGCTCCCCGGGGCTTATGGCTGATATTGCTTTGCCGGAGAGTCTAGGCAGACAGTGCCCGCCCGGCAAGCGGTGCGGTTTATGGTTAACGGATATTAACCTTAACGGAAATTAACCATGATCGACCGATCGACGATGCGCCCGTTTACGTCCGGTTAAGGCTGTTTCGCGATAATACGCCTTCGGATATCCGTGGAACAGGAAACCAAGATGCTCAGACAGACGGCGCGTATCGTGACGGTGGTTGCAGCGCTTGTTGCGGTCGCAGGGTGCGAACATGCGCTGCTTGAAGATACGATCTTCGACAAGGATTACGTCGCGCGTCACCTGCCGAACGAGGAAAACGTCCTGAGTGCGACCACTTTCAGGCCGCGCCCCACCGGTGTCGTCCAGACCTATTGCTACAGCAGCATCGGCGAGGTCGAGTGCTACGCCCAGCCGCAGCATGGCGAACGCTACCGGCTGAATGGCTATTACGGCCCGGCGCCCGAATAAACCTGCACCTTTGTTTCGTGTTTCGCCAAAAAGTCCGCCGGATGACGATTCGGTGACCGGGCGGTAGCTTTTTGCGTCTCCAATCATATCTGGCGCGCGCATGAAAAGCCTCGTCGCCACCATCATTCTGTCCATCCTGTCTTTTTCGCTACTTTCACCGGTGTCGGCGCAGCCTTCGACCTATGGCGACGCCATGGGCTGGTACGAACGCGAAGCGGCAAAGGGGTCCGCCAAGGCACAGTTCCTGCTTGGCCTGCTTTACGAACGCGGCGCGGGTCCGCGTCGACAAGATCCCGCCCTGGCCTATCAGTGGTTTCTGAAGGCGGCGGAGCAGGGGCATCCCCGGGCGCAGTTCAAGGTTGCCTCGGCTCTTCAGTTCGGCAAGGGCGTGGCGAAGAACCTGGAACTGGCACACTCCTGGTACCGCCGGGCGGCGGCCTTTGGCGTTCCGGAAGCCCAGTACAATCTCGGCTATTTGCTGTTGAACGGGGACGGCGTCGCTCCATCGTCCGAACAGGCGGCGCGCTGGTTCGGCGAAGCGGCGCGGAACGGCTTCGGTCCGGCGCAGCTTGCCCTCGGGTATCTCTATCTTGAAGGCAGCGGGGTGGCGAAAGATACGGCGGATGCCTGGGCCTGGTTCCGTGCGGCGGAATCGCGCAAGACCGATGGCGCGGCAGAGGCCCGGGAGAAAACCGGTGCGGCCCTTTCGCCTGCCGAACTGAGGCGCGCAGAGAGCCTCGCGAAGCCCCGGCTGAAGAAATAACGGCCATTTGCGGCAAACGGGGGCATCCGGCGGCGGCGGGGTGCGCGTATATGACATTGGACAAGAAATCCGTCCTCCCCCATGATCGGGTCACACAGCCGAAATCCGCGACAGAGACAGACCAATAGAGACAGCCATGGATAGCATCGAACGCGCCGATATCGCCACCACGCCGGACGAGCTTGTCGCCCGCGCCGCCGCCCTGAAGCCGGTATTGCGCGAACGCCAGCGCGACACCGAACGGAACCGCCGGGTATCGGATGAGACTGTCGCAGACCTGAAAGCCGCGGGTCTATACAAGGTGCAGCAACCCGCCCGGTATGGCGGCTACCAGTTCGATATCGGCACGTTCGTGCGCTGCGCGACGGAAATCGGTGCCGGGTGCGGTTCGACCGGCTGGGTCTATTCGACGGCGGCGCAGCATCAGTGGCAGATCGGCATGTATGACGTCGCTGCACAGGACGATGTCTGGGGCAATGATCCGCTGGCAATCGCCGCGTCGTCCTATTCCCCGGGGGGAACTGCGGTCGAGGTCGATGGCGGCTGCCGCATCACCGGCAAGTGGCTCTATTGCTCCGGGGTGCTCAATGCCGACTGGATGATCCTCGGCGCGCGGATCGCGAAGGACGCGGACTCAGATCCCTATACCCAGGGCTATATCCTGGTGCCGAAATCGGACTACGCGGTGGAAGACAACTGGGACGTCATGGGTCTGATCGGGACCGGCAGCAACGATGTCATCATCGACGATATGTTTATCCCGGCCCACCGGATGCTGACCCTCGAACAGGCGCTGTCCGGCAAGCCGCCCGGGTCGGCCGTGAACGATAACGATCTGTGGAGGGTGCCGTTTTTCGCCGCCATATCGCTTTGCCTGTGCGGCGCGGCGATGGGGATGGCGAAGGGCGCGCTTGAGACCTATATCGACCAGATCGCGGTACGCAAAACACGCGGCGCCGCCCTCAGCCAGCCCCAGAGCATGGCCGAGTTCCCCACCATTCAGACACGCGTTGCCGAGGCAGCGGCGGCCATTGATGCCGCCCAGAACCTCGTCGCCCGCGATTGCGACAACATCATGCGCGTGATGGCCGAAGGCCGCGCGCTGACGACCGAAGAGCGCGCCCGCAACAAGGGCAACCTCAGCTTCGCCGTCAAGATGGCGCGCAAATCGACCGACCTGCTGTTCGAAAGCGTCGGCGGCGCCGGCCTGACGAATGCCAGCATGACCCAGCGATTCTGGCGCGACCTGCATGCGGCATCGAAGCATATCAGCCTGAACTGGGACATGTGCTCCACGCTCTATGGCCGGGTGTCGCTCGGCCTGCCGTCGGGAACCGCGCAGTTTTAGCGAATTCAGCCGCGCGATTGGCTTGATCTTCATCAATCCGGGACGGCTGTGGTTGGTCCAGACTGGCCGCCATGTCCGCCGAATCCCGTGACGAGAATACTGTACTGAGTGCCGCGCTCGATGCCTATGCCCCGGCGAAGGTCGCCGAGCGTGTAGCCATCGCCGGTGTCGCGAAAGCCACCCTGCCGCTGGTGCCACTGTTTACGCTTGCTGTTCTGGCAGGCGCCTTCATTGCCCTCGGCGCGGTGTTCTATCTCGCTGTGCTGTTTCAGGTCGGACCCGGTATCGGGCGACTGCTCGGTAGTGTGGCGTTTTCTCTCGGTCTGTTTCTGATTGTCGTCGGCGGGGCGGAACTGTTCACAGGCAACAACCTGATTGTACTTGCCCGTTGCGACGGGCTGATCGGTACCGGGGCACTCCTTCGTAACTGGGCGGTGGTCTATGTCGGCAACTTCGTCGGCGCCGCCGCGACGGCGTGGCTGGTCGCGCAGTCCGGTATCATCGGCGCGGAAGGCGGCGGGTTCGCCGAACTCGTACACCGCGTCGCGAACGCCAAGATAGCGCTGCCGCCCGAACAGGCGTTCGTCCGGGGTATCCTCTGCAATATTCTGGTCTGCCTGTCCGTCTGGCTGTGCTTTGCCTGTCACACGGTGACCGACAAGGCGCTCGCCGTCGTTTTCCCGATCACCGCGTTCGTGATGCTGGGCTTCGAGCACAGTGTCGCCAATATGTTTTTCCTGCCGCTCGGGACTTTTACGAGACTTTCGCCGGATGCCGCGGGGATGGCCGGAAACCTGGCGGCGGTGACGGCCGGCAATATTGTCGGCGGCAGCCTGTTCGTCGGAATCGTTTACTGGATCGTCTACCGGCGCTGCGCTGCGCGTTAGCGCCTACGCTGCTTCGCCTGCGGCGAACCCGCTCGACCAGGCCCACTGGAAATTATAGCCGCCGAGCCAGCCGGTCACGTCGACCGCCTCGCCGATGGCGAACAGGCCAGGGACATTGCGCGCTTCCATGGTCTTTGACGACAGTTCACCCGTGTCGATCCCGCCGAGGGTGACCTCCGCCTTCGCGAAGCCTTCGCTGCCCGCGGGGGTGAGCCGCCAGCGGTTTATCAGCGCACCCAGCGCGGCAAGCGTCCTGTCCGGCATTTCGCCCATGGGCCGGGCGGGCAGGTGCTTTTCGGCAAGAGCCGCCGCGAGGCGGGACGGCACAAGGTCGGCGAGGACGGTTTTTCCCTCCACCCGGGGCCGGTCGCGCTTGGCGTCGATCAGCAATGCGGCGGCATCGCCCCCGGGCAACATGTCCAGCGTGATCTCCCCGCCATCCCGCCAGCAGGACGATATCTGCAGGATTGCCGGGCCGGACAGGCCGCGATGGGTGAACAGCATGGCCTCCGCGAAGGACGTACGCCCGGCAGTGGCGACACAGTCCAGAGATACGCCGCTTAAAGACCGCATCATATCCAGATCTTCGTCGGCGAAGGTCAGCGGCACCAGTCCGGGACGGATATCGGACAGTTTCAGGCCGAACCGGCGGGCGACGTCATGCGCGAAACCGGTCGCCCCCATCTTCGGGATCGACAGCCCGCCGCTTGCCAGCACCACGGAGTCTGCCGTGAAATCGCCTTTGTCGGTGGCGATGCGGAACCGACCCTGGCCGCCGGCCTCGGGGCGGTCGATATCGGTGATCCGGTGGGCGAGGCGCAGATCGACGCCTGCGCCGTTGCATTCGGCCAGAAGCATCGCGACCACCGCCTTCGCCGGACCGTCGCAGAACAACTGGCCGAGGGTTTTTTCGTGCCAGGCGATACCGTGCTTGTCGATCAGGGCGATGAAATCGTGCTGGGTGTAGCGGGCCAGCGCCGATTTGCAGAAATGCGGGTTGCCGGACAGGAAGTTTTCCGGCCCGGCATAAAGATTCGTGAAGTTGCAACGGCCGCCGCCCGAAATCAGGATTTTCTTGCCCGGCGCGTCCGCGTGGTCGAGCAGCAGCACGCGGCGCCCGCGGGCGCCGGCCGTCATCGCGCACATCATGCCGGCGGCGCCCGCGCCGATGACGATGACGTCGAAGTTTTCCGGATCAGCCATATTGTGGCTGCGGTTTCGGGAGAGGGAGGTCAGGCATTCTGCGGCCAGTCTAGCCTATCTGCAACAGTCTGGAGAACGCCTGAATCGGGAACCGCTGTCAGATTGTCGTCAGCGAGCGATTTCGCCGGTGCCGGCCATTGACCGGTTCTTCGCATGGCTCACCGGGTTTGGGGGACCCGCGACATTCGGCACACTTGATGCATCCGTCAGCGGGCGATAAACCCCCGGCGTCATTCCCCATTGAAGAAACGCCTGATGCAAACGACCTATATCCTCACGACCGCCTGTCCCGATAAACAGGGCATTGTCGCCGCCACGTCGGGGTTCCTCGCGGATTCGGGTTGCTCGGTCGATGAAGCGGCGTTTTTCTCCGATCCGGAATCGGGGCGCTTCTATGGCCGGTCGGTGTTTCGTATCGATCGCGACGAAGCGACGGCGGAGATGGTCGGTTCGTGGTTCGGCCAGGTTGCCCACAAGTTCGACATGGACTGGGAAATCTTCGACACCGATAAACCTCTCAGGGTCGTGATCATGGTGTCCAAATTCGATCACTGCCTGAACGACCTTTTATACCGCTATCGCATCGGTGCGCTGCCGATGGAGGTGACGGCTATCGTGTCAAACCATCCGGATGCACAGCCGCTGGCCGATGCCGCCGGCATTCCCTATCACCATATTCCGGTGACGAAGGAAACAAAGCCGGTGGCCGAGGCTGCGCTGTTCAAACTGGTGGAGGAAACCGGCACGGATCTCGTCGTGCTGGCCCGTTACATGCAGGTGCTGTCGGACGATCTGTGCGCGAAGCTCGACAAACGCGCAATCAATATCCACCATTCATTCCTGCCGGGCTTCAAGGGCGCCAAGCCCTATCACCAGGCATTTGCCCGCGGTGTCAAGCTGATCGGGGCAACAGCCCATTTCGTGACCGCCGATCTCGACGAGGGCCCGATCATCGAACAGGCGGTGGAGCGGGTCGATCATACGACGATGCCCGACGAGATGGTCGCCATTGGCCGCGACCTCGAAAGCGTGGCACTCGCCCGCGCCGTGCGCTACGTGCTGGAGCGCCGGGTGCTGCTGAACGGCTCGAAAACGGTCGTGTTCAGGTAAGGGCACCGCGTCCCGTCGGATCCGGGGATCGGGTTGCAGCGATTCTGAACTTGATCGGGATCAGTGAATATCCAGCCCGGCCGTGTTTGATTTCGCCGTCACCAGACGCGGGCTGCGAAACACATGACCGGTTCAGATGCAGGTACGACAATTGCTGCGGAGGCGCTGTGCAAGGTATATCGATCCGGCGAGATCGAAGTACAGGCCCTGTTCGATGTCAGTCTGGCGCTTGCAAGGTCCGAGCTTGTCGTATTGCTTGGCGCGTCGGGGAGCGGTAAGTCGACCCTGCTCAACATTCTCGGCGGTCTGGACGCGCCGACCTCGGGCAAGGTCTTTTTCAACGGTACGGAAATCACGGCTTTTGGCGACCGGGACCTGACCCGTTACCGGCGGGATCACATCGGTTTCGTCTTCCAGTTCTATAATCTTATTCCCAGCCTCACCGCGGAGGAGAACGTGGCGCTGGTCACCGAGATCGCCCCGAATCCGATGACGCCGCGCGAGGCGCTTGAGCTTGTCGGTCTGGGGGAACGCGCGACCCATTTCCCGGCGGAGCTTTCCGGTGGCGAGCAACAACGTGTCGCGATTGCCAGGGCAATCGCGAAGCGCCCGGCCATCCTGCTCTGCGACGAGCCGACCGGCGCACTGGATAGCGCGACCGGTGTCCTCGTGCTCGACGCCATCGACCGGATAAATCGCGAACTCGGTACGACCACGGCGTTGATAACCCACAACGTTGCGATTGCCGACATCGCCAACCGGGTCATTACCCTTTCCGATGGCCGTATCGCTGCGGACCGGCAGAACGCGGACCGCCGTCCCCCGTCGGAGATCAGCTGGTGAGCGGCTTGCGCGCGCTGGACCGTAAGGTCCTGCGGGACCTGTGGCGGCTCCGTGGACAGGTGCTTGCCATCGCCCTGGTGGTCGCCTCGGGCGTTGCCCTTCTGGTCATGGCGCTCAGCTCGTACCGCTCGCTGAGCGAGACCGCCGACGCCTATTACGAGCGCTACCGCTTTGCAGACGTCTTCGCGACCGCAAAGCGGGTTCCCGATCATTTCGTGCGCCGTCTGGAACAGATTCCCGGCGTGCAATCCGTCGACCCGCGGATCGTCAAGATGGCAAAGCTCGATATTCCCGGTGTGGTGGAGCCGGTCAACGGCAAGCTTGTGTCCATTCCCGAACATGGCGAGCCTTTGCTCAACGCATTGGCGATCCGGGCAGGGCGCAGCGTCGAATTCGGCCGTCCGGATGAAGTCGTCATCAGCGAACCCTTCGCGGATGCGCATAACCTCTCCCTTCGGGACCGTATCGCGGTGGTTATGAACGGGGTCAGGCGCACCCTGACCGTCGTCGGCATCGCCCTGTCGCCCGAGTTCGTCTATGCGATCGAGCCCGGCGCGCTGGTGCCCAATGACAAGCGTTTCGGGGTCATGTGGATGGGCAAAAAGGCGCTTGCCGCAGCCTATGACCTGGAAGGCGGTTTCAACGATGTCTCGCTCTCCTTGCTGACCGGGACCGATCCGCACGCGGTGATCGCGGATGTCGACAGGATACTGAAAAGGTATGGCGGTACCGGTGCGGTCGCGCGGAAGGACCAGATATCGAACTGGTTCCTGATGAACGAGCTTGACCAGCAGCGCACGAATTCGCGCATTCTGCCGACGATCTTTCTGGCTGTGGCCGCTTTTCTGACAAATACGGTCATGGCGCGGCTGATCGCCACGGAGCGCAGCGAAATCGGCCTGATGAAGGCGTTCGGCTATTCGGCGGGCGAGATCGCCTTCCACTATGTCAAAATGGTCGGGGTCATGACGGTGATCGGTATTCTTCTGGGATGGGGGCTCGGCGCCTGGCTCGGTTATTACAATACGTCGATCTATGCCGGGTTCTATCGTTTCCCGTTCCTGCATTTCCGACCGGGCATGTCGGTTTTCGCGATCGGCGCTGTTGTCAGCCTCGCCGCTGCGCTGGGTGGCGCTCTGGCCGCGGTGCGCAAGGCCGCATCGCTGCCGCCGGCCGAAGCGATGCGCCCGCCCGCGCCGCCGAGCTTCCGTCGGAACGCGTTGGCCCTGCTCGATGCGCGCTTTCTCGACCAGCCGACCCGGATCATCCTGCGCCAGATCGTCCGGGCGCCGGTACGCTCGCTGCTGACATCCGCCGGGATCGGTCTCGCCGTCGGTGTCATGGTGCTGGCATTGCAATGGCGCGATGCCATTGACGAATTGGTGATTTCCGAATTCGAGCACACCCAGCGCCAGGACGTCACGCTTTCCCTGGTAGAGCCGAAATCCCGCCGGTCGCTGCACGCGGCGCGCCGCCTGCCCGGCGTTCTCGACGCTGAACCCATGCGTAGCGTCAGTGCCCGGTTCCGATCCGGTCCGCGCACACATCGCGGGATGGTGACCGGGCTGCCGGAATGGCCGCGCCTGCAAACGGCTTACGATGTCAAACGCGGCGCGCTCACAATTCCGCCCGGGGGTGTGATGCTGTCGAAACGGCTCGCCGAAAAACTGGATGTCGGCCCGGGGGACGAGGTCGAGATCGAACTGCTCGAAGGACGCCACCCCAAGGTCATGCTGCCCGTCGGCGGGCTCTTTGAGAACTATATCGGCATGCCGGCCTATATCGAGATCGAGACCCTGCGCCGTCTTCTGGCGGAGCCGGGGGGTATTGCGCTCGTGAACCTGATTGTGGGCTCACAAGCGGAACCGGCGCTCTACACCGACCTGAAGGAAATACCCGATATCGGCGCGGTGACGATCAAGCGCGCGGCGATCGATAAATTCTACGAGACCATCGGCGAGACAATAATGATTTTCATCGGTTTCTTCTCCGGGTTCGCTTTCGCTCTCGGTCTCGGCGTTACCTATAACAGCGCCCGGATCGGATTGTCCGAGCGCGGACGCGAACTGGCGACGCTGCGGGTGCTCGGGTTCACGCGTGGCGAAATCTCCTACATTCTACTTGGTGAAATCGCGCTGCTGACGCTTGCCGGGCTGGTCTTGGGCTGTCTTGCGGGGTGGGGTCTGTCCTGGGTCATGGCATCTCTCTTCGGAAACGACTTGTTCCGCATCCCGCTGGTCATTGTGCCGTCTACATATGCCCTGGGGGGTGTCGGCGTGCTTTTTGCCGGCTTTATCTCTGCCGCTCTGGTCCGGCGGCGCCTGGACACACTCGACCTGATTTCCGTGCTCAAGACGAGGGAGTAACAGACAATGCGTGCTGGATGGCGACGATCAATTCTCTGGTTGGTAATCGGTCTGCTGGTACTCGGGGGACTCGTCATCGCTTTCCGGCCGAAAGCGGTCGCGGTCGACCTTGTGGAGGTAAGCCGTGGCAGGCTGATAGATTCCGTGCTCGACGAGGGGCAAACCCGCGTTCGCGATGTTTTTGTGCTATCGGCGCCCGTCGGTGGGCGGATGTTACGGATTGAAGCGGATGTCGGCGATGCGGTGACGGCGGAGAAGACTGTCGTTGCCCGCATCGAGCCGTCTGACCCCGCTTTTCTGGATGTCCGGTCTGAGGCCGAGGCGCGGGCGGAAGTCCAGGCAGGCGAAGCGGCGTTGGCGCTCGCGCGTGGTGAACTCGACAAGGCCCGCGCCGAGCTTGCCTTTGCAAGGAGCGAGGTTGCCCGCGCCCGGCAGCTCATCCGCACCGGCGCGATCCCGCAACGGCGTCTGGATGACGCTGAAAGCACGTTCAGGAGCCGCACGGCAGGCCTTGCTGCGGCCGAGGCGGCGGTAAGCATGCGCCGGTTTCAGCTGCAACGCGCCCGTGCCCGGCTGATGGTCCCCGGCGATACGCACGCAAACCACAAGGACTGCGAGTGCGTGCCGGTACGCTCGCCGGTCGACGGCCGGATCCTGCGTATATTGAATGAAAGTGAGGGCATCGTCGCCGCCGGAGAACGACTGGTCGAAATCGGCGACCCGGAGAACCTCGAAATCGTCGCCGATTTCCTGTCGACGGATGCGGTCCGGGTGGAACACGGGATGCCGGTTCTGATCGAGAACTGGGGCGGCGCACAGCCGCTGAACGGCAAGGTGCGCCGTGTCGAACCATACGGTTTCATGAAGGTTTCGGCACTCGGGATCGAGGAACAGCGGGTCAATATCGTCATTGACCTGACAGACCCGTATGCGGCCTGGCGGCGGCTTGGGCACGGATACCGCGTCGAGGCGCGGATCGTGTTGTGGCAGGGCGAAGACGTCCTTCGCGTTCCGATCAGCGCTTTATTCCGCAAGGATGACGAATGGGCTGTGTTTGTCGCGGATCAGGGGCGCGCGCACCTCCGCCGGGTCGCCCTGGGGCGGCGCAACGACCGCCATGCCGAAATCGCGGACGGTGTCGGCGAGGGCGACCTGATCGTCCGGCATCCCAGCCGCCGCCTGTATGACGGCGTGCGGATCGACCGGCGCCCGGATTAGCGCGGTTGTCGCCTCACCACGCCGTCCACCCCCCGTCGATGACGATGCTGGAGCCCGTGATCAGCGCCGAGGCGGGGGACGCGAGGAAGACGACCGCGCCCATGATGTCTTCCAGCCGGCCGAGCTCGCCCATGGGAATGCGGCTCAGCGTGTCGGCCTTGAACGCCGCGTTCTCGAAATAGGGTGCGGTCATCGGGGTGAGGATGAAGGTCGGGCCGATGGAATTGACCCGGATCCTGTGGGGGGCGAGTTCCACGCCCATGGCCTTGGTCAGCCCTTCGATCGCGTGCTTGGACGCGCAATAGATCGTCCGCGTCGCCGCGCCGACATGGCCCATCTGCGACGACATGTGAATGATCGACCCGCCTGTCCCCTGCGCGAGCATCTTCTGCGCTGCGGCCTGGGCGACGAACACAGCCGATTTCACATTGAGGTCCATGATCCTGTCGTAATTTTCTTCCGACACCTCGGTAAACGGTTCCGGCGCGTTGGTGCCCGCATTGTTTACGAGGATATCGATACGGTCCAACCCGCCGATCCTGGCGGTGATATCGCCGAGATCGCCGACATCGCAGACCAGCGGGCGGGCTTTCCCGCCTTCGGCGGCGATTTCCGCCGCCACTGTTTCAAGGTCCGACAGCGTCCGGCTGATCAGCACGACCTCGGCGCCGGCGCCTGCAAGCGCAAAGGCACAGGCGCGCCCGAGGCCGCGCCCCGCGCCGGTGACGACGGCGATCTTTCCATCGAGGCGCATTTCCGGTGTTTTGAGAGGCGCGTCGTTCGGCGAAGCGTCGGTCATATTCCAGGGTCTCCTGCATCGTCTGCTTGGCCGGTTTCAATACGCCCGCATCACCATCCGATTGACGCATCAGATTGACACAGGGGACAGCCATCGGCCAGATTAAGCTTGTTACTTATCGGATGATAAATAAACCGCCGGCGGATGGAGCGCACCTATTCCGGACCGGGCGGTCGAAATATAACATGCAAAACAGGGATGGAATTCGATGGTTCACAGGAATACCGACGGCAAGCTCGACATGGGAATCCTCCGTGAAACGGCGGAGAAGTGCAAGAACTGGGGGAAATGGGGCCCGGATGACGAGGCCGGTACGCTGAATTATATCGGCGCGGCGGAAATCATCGCGGCGGCCGGTCTGATCAAAAAGGGCAAGACGTTTTCGCTCGGCCTCAATTTCGATAACCAGGGGCCGCAATCGGGCCTGTGGGGCAACCGCTTCAATCCGATCCACACCATGCTGGCAACCGGCACCGACGCGATCGCCGGCAATCAGGACGAGGGCGGTATCCGCTACGCGGACGACATGGTCTCATTGCCCCTGCAATGCGGCACCCAGTGGGATGCTCTCGGCCATATCTTTTACGACGACAAGATGTGGAACGGTTACGACGCCGCCCTGGTCGATTCCACCGGCGCGAAGAAAAACGGTATCGAGAAGGTCAAGGACAGGATGGTCGGCCGCGGCGTGCTGCTCGATATCGCCAAGCATATCGGCGTCGAGGCGCTGTCCGAGGGCGATGCGATTTCCCGTACCGATCTCGACGCCTGCGCGGAAGCGCAGGGCGTAGAGGTCAAAAGGGGCGACTTCCTGCTGGTCCGCACCGGCATGATGGAAGAACGGCTCAAAAACGGCTGGGGCGGATATGCCGGCGGCGATGCGCCCGGCCTGTCGTTCGATACCGCAGAATGGCTCCATGAAAAGGAAGTCGCCGCGATCTGCTGCGATACCTGGGGCTGCGAAGTGCGCCCGAACGAGACGACGGATGCGCAGCAGCCGTGGCACTGGGTCGTTATCCCGATGATCGGCATCACCATGGGCGAGATTTTCGTCATGGGCGAGCTGTCCGACGATTGCGAACAGGACGGCGTGTGGGAATTCTTTTTCTGCGCTCCGCCGCTACCGGTCACCGGCGGGGTCGGCTCGCCGATCAACCCGATCGCCATCAAGTAGACGCATTGCCGCTATGCTGATATCCCCTCCCTCCGGACGGAGAGAGGGGATAAGGTCTCCGACGGAGCAGGAAAGATCATGGCCACACATCTGAAAGAACGCACCGGCGAAGCCGAGACGCGCGAATACGATGCGACCGTCCGCCACACGGTAGAAGGCATCCTTGCCGATATAGAGGCTCGCGGCGATGCCGCGGTGCGTGCGCTGTCCGAGAAATTCGACAAATGGTCGCCCGGGAGCTTCCGGCTGTCCGATGACGAGATCGCGGCGCTTGTGGCAAGCGTGCCGTCCGAAACGATCGACGATATAGAGTTTGCCCAGGCGCAGGTGCGCAATTTCGCGCAGATTCAGCGTGGCGCGATCAAGGATGTCGAGGCGGAGACCATTCCCGGCGTGATCCTCGGCCACAAGAACATCCCCGTGAACTCGGTCGGCTGCTACGTGCCGGGCGGGCGCTACCCGATGGTGGCGTCGGCGCATATGAGCGTGGTGACCGCGAAGGTCGCGGGCGTGAAACGCATTATCGCCTGCACGCCGCCGACCGACGGCAAGCCCCACGCGGAAACCATTGCCGCCATGCATCTCGGCGGCGCGGACGAAATTTACGTGCTGGGCGGCATCCAGGCGGTCGGTGCGATGGCGCTGGGCACGGAGACGATCGAACCGGTCGATATGCTGGTCGGTCCCGGAAATGCGTTCGTCGCCGAAGCAAAGCGCCAGCTATACGGCCGGGTGGGCATTGATCTGTTTGCCGGCCCGACGGAAATCCTGGTCATCGCGGATGAAACGTCAGATGTGGAAATCATCGCGACCGACCTGCTGGGCCAGGCCGAACACGGCCCGACCTCGCCCGCAATTCTGATCACCACGTCCCGGAAACTCGCCGACGATCTGCAGGCCGAGATCGATACGCAGCTTTCGCGCCTGCCGACGGCGGATGTCGCCGGCGCCGCATGGCGCGATTACGGCGAGATCATCCTGGTCGACAGCCTGGAGGAAGCCGTGATCGAGGCGGACAGACAGGCCGCCGAGCATGTCGAGATCCTGACCGAAAACCCGCGTTATTTCCTCGAGAACATGACCAATTACGGCGCGCTGTTCCTTGGGCCGGAAACCAACGTTTCCTACGGCGACAAGGTTATCGGCACCAACCACACCCTGCCGACAAAGGGGGCTGCCCGTTACACGGGCGGGCTTTGGGTCGGCAAGTTCCTGAAGACCTGCACCTATCAGGAGTGCACCGCGGAGGCGAGCGTTGTGATCGGCGATTACTGTTCCCGGCTGTGCGCGATAGAGAAATTCTGGGGTCACAAGGAACAGGCGGACCTTCGCCTGCGCCGCTACGGCGGGCGCAATATCGGCCTTGGCAGCGATGCGGCGGAATAACAGCTGAGAACCGAAATGTTCGGAGGATTCGGGCGGGCGCTCTCCAGCCCCCATTACCGTCTTTATGCCTGCGGGCATGTGGCGAACGTTTTCGGCTGGTGGGGCAATCGGCTCGGCATCGGCTGGCTGACCTGGGAACTGACCGGTTCTGCGGGCTGGCTCGGCATCGTCGCGTTCGCGGGGATGATTCCGGTGACCCTGGTATCGCCCTTCGCCGGCGTGCTTGCCGACCGGCACGGACACCGCCAGATGGCAATGCTCGCCGGGGTGTTCGGCGGCAGCGTCACACTCGCGCTGGCGCTGCTGACGATCTACGGACAGACGACGATCCCGGTTTTGCTCGGGCTCAGTATCCTGCAGGGCATCGGTTTTGGTATGGAATTCCCTGCGCGTCAGGCGCTCATCCCGCAGCTCTGCAAGCGCGAAAACCTGTCGGCGGCGCTTGCCTTCAATGCAACGACGTTTCAGGTGGGCACGTTTCTGGGACCCGTCCTCGCGGGGTTTCTGATTTCCCACTGGGGCACCGGCGCATCGATCATGCTGTTTGCTGTGACGAATTACTGGATGGCGCTGATGATCCTGTTCATCCGGTTCCGGCCGGCGCCCCGCGAAGCGCGGGTCAATCCGGGCTTCCTGTCGGAAATCGCGGGCGGGTTCCGGTATATCGCCGGGATGCCGTCGCTCCGCCTGCTGTTCATGATCTCGTTCACCAGCGGGCTGTTGCTCCGCCCGTATACCGAACTGCTGCCGGGTTTTTCCGACCAGGTCTTCGGGCGCGGCCCGGAAGGGCTGGCCGCGCTGACGGCGGCGGCGGGTTTCGGTGCGCTGGCCTGCGGGCTGCTGCTGGTCTTTCGTGGCCGGGCACGCGGGTTGGTGACGATCATGATGTGTGGCGCGGTCTGCGGATCCGTCATGCTTGCCCTGTTCGCGATGACGGAGTCGCTGCCGATGGGTGTTGCGGTGCTCGCGATCGCGGCCTTCCTGATGCTCGGATGCCATGTCGGGGCGTATAGTCTGATCCAGAATTCGATAGATTCGGAAATGCGCGGTCGGGTGATCAGCGTCAACGTGTCGGTCAGTATCGGCGCGCCGGCACTTGGCGCGCTGCTGATCGGCTGGCTGGCGGAGGCAATCGGCCTGCAATGGGCCGTCGTCTCCAGCGCGATGCTGGCCCTCGCGATCATGTTGATCTTGCTGCCGTCTGTCCGCCGTGCCGCACCCGAGATGGAGGCGGAATAACGGCGAGGGATCATGATGAGCGTTTGTGCCGCCTGTCCTGCTCCCTTAATCTCGGTGGCATAAGGCGACATGTAAGGAAGACAAATGATCGAACTTTATCATCATTCGACGTCGGTCTGCGCCGCCAAGGTCCGGATCGCCCTTGCGGAAAAGCAGCTCGACTGGACGGGCCATTTCGTCGACCTGCTCAAGGGCGAGAATTTCAGCGCGGAATACCGGCAAATCAATCCCAAGGCGCAGGTGCCTACACTGGTTTACCGGGGCCGGAAAATCGCCGATTCCAATATCATCAACGAATTTCTTGAAGACGCGTTCCCGGAAATTTCCCTGCGTCCGGACGACCCGGTCGATATCGCTGCGATGCGCCACTGGGCGAAGCTTCTGGATGAGGAAATTCACGATGCCTGCAGCGTCATCACCTATACGGCGACCCACCGCTATTCGCTGCTGGAATTGCCGAAAGACGCGCTTGAGGATTTTTTCAAGCAAACGCCCGACCCCGTGTATCGCGCACGCAAGAAAGCCTGGATCCTCGAAGGCGTGGAGGCGCCCGACGTGGAGGAGGCGTTGCAGCGCTTTGATCGCCTGCTCGACCGGATGGAGGATGCCCTGTCGTCGCAGGACTGGCTTGCCGGCGACCGGTATACCCTCGCCGATGTGGGGCTTACGCCGTACATCAATCGCCTGCGCATGCTGAATTTTTCGGGGTTCTGGGATTCCCGCCCAAAGGTTGCAGGCTGGCTCGACCGGATCGCCGCCCGGCCCAGTTTCACCTCCGCCGTGATGGATCATATTCCCGCTGCGCTGATCGCGCAGATCGGCGAACGCGGCCGGGAAAGCTGGCCTGCTTTCAGCGCCAAAATGGACGCCGCCTGAAGGCCGGCTATCTGCCGCGGAAGACCGCTTTCCTGCCGTCGCGATGGGCCGCCATGCCCTCATCGACATCCTCGGACCATTCAAGCGCCGTGCGGAGCTCGTCCGACAGGGCCCGGGCCTCGGCAAATCCCGGGGCACGCCGTTCGCGCAGGATGCGTTTTGCGCCGCGTGTCGCGAGCGGGCCGTTTGCGCCGATGGTTGCGGCCATGGCAAGGGCTGCATCCCGGACCGCGGGGCGGGGATGCAGCGCCTGTACCAGCCCGTAGCGGTCCATTTCGGCGGCGGTGACTTCCCTGCCGGTGCAGATCATTTCCAGCGCACGGGCGTGTCCGACGGCCATGCCCAGCCTGTGCGGCCCGCCGGCGCCCGGAAACCCGCCCCATTTCGCTTCCGGCATGGTCAGGGTAGCGTCATCCGCCGCAATCCGGATATCGCAGGCAAGGGCGAGTTCGACCGCCCCGGCGGTGATCGTGCCGTTAATGGCGGCGATCGTTACCTGGGGCAGGGCGGCCAGGTCATCGAAGACCCGGTTGGCGAGCAGGACGAACTCGATGACCTCGTCCTTCGACATGGCCGCCCGGATATCGGGATTGAGAAGCCCGGCCGAGAAGAATTCGGCGCCTGCGCCGGTGACCACCACGGCATGGACGTCGTCATCGGCGGCGATGTCCGCGACGATCCGCCCGAGCAGCGCCATCGAGTCCGGCGTCAGGCGGTTGAGGTCGGGCTCCCGGTTGAGGGTCACCGTCGTCACTGGTGGTTCTCTGGAAACGATAATGTCGGTCATGTTTTCCTCCCGATGCTTTTCAGGAGAGACTAGCACGACGTATCCCGCAAATGCGCCGTTTAACGCGGTTCTTTCTGCGTGACCGGTCTAGCGCGAGCGGGAGGCGCCGCGGCCGGAGGCGGCAAAAGTTCGCGTCGTGGCTTTGGCGCCCGGCGTCTTGATGGACCCGGATCCCGGATCGAACTGGCCGCGTTTGATGTCGCCGCCGGCATGACTGGCACCGCTTTCGTGCTTTTTCGCTTTCTGTCCGGCTTTCGCCTTTGCCCGCTCGCGGGCGCGTGCTTTTGTCATGATCTTTTCGCCTTTTCATATGGGGTGTCTTCGGGGCCATTCCGGTCGCGGCGCGATGCCCGGCAAATAAACAAGCCGGAAGGGACTCCCGTATCCGGACACCATAGGCCAGTTCCCTGACTTCCCCTAACGGTCTTGACCCGTGCCGGCGGAAAGGGAAACCTGTCGCGATGAAAAGCCCGGAAAACAGAGATATCCTGATTATCGGCGGCGGGATCGGCGGCCTGACCATGGCCCTGTCCCTGCACCGTCAGGGGATTCCCTGCCGTGTCTTCGAAGCCGCTTCCGCGTTTCGGCCCCTGGGTGTCGGCATCAACATGCTGCCCCACGCGATCCGCGTTCTGTCATCCCTTGGCCTCGAGGAAAATCTCCGGCGTTTTGGTGTCGAAGCGCGGGAATTTGCGTATTTCAACCGCCATGGCCAGAAGATATTCACCGAGCCCTGCGGGCGGTTCGCGGGCTACGAATACCCCCATTTTTCGATCCATCGTGCCGATCTGCACCGGGTCCTGTATGAGGCGGTGCTTGACCGGCTGGGTGAGGATGCGGTCTCGCTCGGGCATCGCGGCACGAGTGTCGAACAGGATGCGGCCGGGGTCATCGTGCGGTTCGAGGGCGCGCCGGAACAGCGGGGCAGCATCGCGCTTGCCTGTGACGGGTTTCATTCCGCCATCCGGCGCCGGTTCTATCCCGATGAAGGCCCGCCGCAGTTCGGCGGGATAAACATGTGGCGCGGGGTGACGCGCCGGAAGCCGTTCCTGTCCGGCGCCAGTGTGACGCGGGTCGGCACGGTGCAGGTCGGCAAGATGGTGATCTATCCCGTCCGCCAGTTCGATGACGGCACCCAGCTGATCAACTGGAATACCGAACAGCCGCGCGACGATCACAAGCTGAACGACTGGGCGACCCCGGGCCGGATAGAGGATTTTATCGAACCGTTCGCAGGCTGGACATTCGACTGGCTCGATATCCCGCAACTGATCGCGGATGCCGAGTTTATTCTCGAATATCCAATGGTCGACCGCGATCCTGTCGGTCGCTGGGTGTTCGACCGCGTCGCGCTGATGGGAGACGCCGCCCATCCGATGTATCCCCGGGGCGGCAATGGCGGCGCGCAGGCCATCCTCGATGCGGAATGCCTCACACGTCTTTTGTGCGAGCAGGAAGACCCGGTCGCCGCCTTGCGGATTTTCGAGGCCGAGCGGCTGGACCTGGTCAACCGGATTGTGCTGACCAACCGCGACCAGCCGCCGGATTTCATCATCGAGACCGTCGACAGGCTGACCGGCGGCGCGCCGTTCGACCGAATCGAGGACGTGATCGATCCGGCGGAACTCGCCGCGATATCAGACCGGTACAAGGAAATTGCGCGCTACAGCAAAGAGGCCGCCGGCGGCCAACAATGTGCCGTCTTGAAACCGTAACCGAATTTCTCCTTGCCCGCCGCGCCGATGTCACCTATTTCGCTGGTATCCCCTGCATTGTGCAATGCAACAAAACGGAAATCTGAATTATGCAGATCGCAGCAATTCCCGTTGGCAATAACCCGCCGGAAGACGTCAACGTTATCATCGAAGTGCCGGTCGGCGGCCAGCCGATCAAGTACGAGCTCGACAAGGATGCGGGGATTCTCGTTGTCGACCGTTTCCTGTATACGCCGATGTCCTATCCCGGAAATTACGGGTTCGTGCCGCATACCCTGTCCGAGGACGGCGATCCGATTGACGTGCTGGTCTGCAATACACGTCAGCTCATTCCCGGTTGCGTGATCAATGTCCGCCCGATCGGCGCGCTGATGATGGAAGACGATTCAGGCAAGGACGAAAAGATTATTGCCGTTCCGTCCGGCCACCTGACCAAGCGCTATGACGAAATTCACAATTACACCAATCTGCCGGAAATTTCGCGGCAACAGATTCAGCACTTTTTCGAACACTACAAGGATCTGGAGCCCGGAAAATGGGTCAAGATCGGCGACTGGATGGATGCCGATGTCGCCCGCGGGCTGATCACCGAGGCGATCGCCCGTGCTGCACCTGAGTCGCCGGCGGAACAATCCCCTGACTCATAAACGCCGGACTAAATCTTCCCGAGTGCCGTCAGCACCTTCTTCGGCGTGAAGGGCATGCCCGTCAGCCTGGCATTGAACGGCGACAGGGCGTCGTTCAGCGCGTTCATCACGGCCGCCGGGGCGCCGCACGTTCCGGCCTCGCCTGCGCCCTTGGCGCCAAGGTCTGAATCCGCCGTCGGCGACACCGCATGGCCGCAGACGATGTCGGGGAGTTCGGCTGCCATCGGCACCAAGTAGTCGGCCATGTTTGCGTTCAGCATCTGGCCCTGGTCGTCATACAGGCATTCTTCCCAGAGGGCCCCGCCAAGGCCCTGCACGACGCCGCCGCGGATCTGTTCGTCGACCAGCAACGGGTTGATCACCGTGCCGCAATCCTCGACGCACCAGTGGTTCAGCAACCTGATAAAGCCGGTGTCGGTATCGACCTCCAGATAGGACGCCTGCGCGCCGTTGGTGAAGGCGAACGGGAACTTGCGCGGCACGTAATGCTTCGTGGCCACCAGTTCCGCCTGAAAACCGTCGGGCAGGGTGTCGGGCCGGTAGTAGCAAATGCGCCCGATCTCATCGAGGCCGATACGTTCGTTGCCGGTGTCGGTATCGACGACGACGCCGTCGCGGATATCGAGGGTGGATGCGTCTTCCTGTAGCATGGCGGCCGCCGCGGTCAGAATCTGTAGCCTCAACTGACGTCCCGCCTGGGCCACAGCCTCGCCGCCGATGCCGGCCGCGCGTGATCCCCACGTGCCGCCGCCATAGGGTGTGTGCTCGGTATCGCCGGTGATTATTTTCAGCCGTTCCGGCTTCACGCCGACAGCGGTTGCCGCGACCTGGGAGATCACGGCTTCCATGCCCTGGCCCTGTTCCGTCGCCCCGGTGGACACGAACACATTGCCCTTCGCATCGAGCCTGAGCGTCGCGCCGTCCTGCGCCGAGATACGCGCGCCGCCGACGCCATAGAACATGGCGGACGGGTTGGTGACTTCGATAAAGCTGGCGAAGCCGATGCCGCGATAGATACCCTGCTGGCGCAGCGCGTCGCGCTCCGCCTTCAGCGCCTCGTAATCCATATGGTCGAGCATCGTGGACAGGCATTCTTCGTGGCTGAGGTTTTCGAAGGGCATGCCCTGTACCGATTTTTTCGGATAGGAATCGTCCTTGTGGAAGTTGTGCCGGCGGAATGCCGCCGGGTCCATGCCGACCGCGCGGGCCGCCTGATCGACCAGGCCTTCGGTAACCGCGCATTTGATCGGGTGACCCACCGCGCGGTACTGGCACATCATCGCCTTGTTCTGATAGACGACGTTTGCCTCCGCCCGGTAGTTATCGAACATGTAAGGGCCGCCGATCATGTTGACGACCTGGTTGGCTTCGATCGCACTGGTTCGCGGGTACATCGAATAGGGCCCGACCCCGGTCAGGTCGTCGATCTCGAAGGCGGTGATCGTGCCGTCGGCCTTGACGGCGATCCTGCCCTTCACCCGGTGGTCGCGGGCGTGAATGTCGCTTGTGAAGCTTTCCAGACGGTCGGCGATGAACTTGACCGGTCGTTTGAGCATGATCGACAGGCCGACGGTCGTGATCTCGTCGGCATAGGTATGCACCTTGATGCCGAACGAGCCGCCGACATCCTTGGTAATCACCCGGACCCGGTGTTCCTCCAGACCGTAATGGGTCGCCAGGATATTCTGGACCATGTGCGGACACTGGTTGTTGTGCCAGACGGTCAGTTGTTGTTCGGAGGAGTCGAAATCCGCGACCAGGCCGCGGGTTTCCAGGCAGACCCCGGTGTGCCGTCCGAAAATGAACGTCTCTTCGATGACGTGATCCGCAGCCGCATAGGCGGAATCCACATCTCCGAAATCCGCGTTGCGCTTCCAGGCAAGATTATCGCCGAGGCTTTCATGGATGATCGGCGTGTCCGTGTCGAGCGCGGTTTCGGCATCGACCGCGACGGGCAGCACGTCCCAGTCGATTTCGACCATGGCGGCCGCGTCTTCGGCCTGGGCGCGGCTGTTTGCGACGACCGCGACGATGGCCTCTCCCTGCCAGCGGGCGGTGTCCAGCGGCAGCGGGTATTGCGGCGCGGATTTGAGGCCTTCCAGATGCGTCAGCACGCCGACCCACGGCGTGCAGATTTCCGCCATCTCCTGTGGCGTGACCACGGCGACGACCCCCGGCATGGCCTTTGCGGCCGCGGTGTCGATGCCCCTGATTTTCGCATGCGCGTGGGGCGAGCGGACGAAGGCTGCATGCACCATGCGTTTAAGTTCGATGTCGTCAACAAAGGTGCCCTTGCCCTCGGCCAGTCGCGGCGCGTTGGGGCGGGGAACGGAGCGGCCGATATAGGAATTCGGACGATCGAGAATCCAGCGGTCGGTGATCATGTCGGTCATGCCGAAGCTCCCTTTTTGCGCGCGATTTCGACGGCATCGACGATGGCCTGATAGCCGGTACAGCGGCAGAAATTGCCCGAAATGTATTCGCGGATCTGGTCCCGGCTGGCGTCGGGTTTGCGTTCCATCAGTTCGGCGAGGGTCAGCAGCATACCCGGCGTGCAGAAGCCGCATTGCAGCGCGTTTCGTTCCACAAAAGCTTCCTGAAGGGCACGTATTTCGCCGGTTTCGGTCACCCCTTCTATCGTCCAGACATCGGCGCCGTCAGCCTGGGCGGCGGCCATCAGGCATCCCCGGACGATACGCCCGTCGACGCGCAATGTGCAGGCGCCGCAGACTCCGTGTTCGCAGCCGACATGGCTGCCCGTCAGGCCGACCTCGTAGCGCAGGAAATCGACCAGATTGGTGCGGGCTTCGACCCGGCTGGTGATTTTCTCGCCATTCACCGTGAGAGAGATATCCACGTTCCGGTCCATGATCAGGCCTCCGCCATCGGGGAGAGGGTGCGTTTGACCAGCACGCCCGCCAGGTGTTTGCGCATCGGCCCGTCCGCATTCAGGTCGTCCGGCGGGTCCAGTTCATCCTTCAGCGACGCCGAGATTTTTTCGGACAGTTCCTCCGACCAGCCCTGCCCGTTGAGCAGGGCGGCAGTCCGGGGGGCGGAAACCGGGCGGTCGCCCGCGTTCAGGAACACCAGTCGGGCGTCGCCGAATTGCCTGCCGTCGAACTGTACATGGGCGCACAAACCGATGATGGCGTAATCGCCGTGTCTGCGGGCAAGCTCCATAAATCCCGATTTCCAGCCCGCGGATATTTTCGGCACCGAGACGGCGGTCAGAATCTCGCCCGCGCCGATCGCGGTTTCATAGAGACCCTGAAAGAACTGGGCGGCGGGGACGTCACGGGTGCCACCCTTGCCGGTCACATGCATCACCGCGTCGAGCGCGACCGCGCAGGCGGGGAGTTCCGCCGCCGGGTCGGCAAATGCGATAGAACCTCCGAACGTGCCGCGGTTGCGGATCGCCGGATGGGCGATGTGTGCCATGGCGGCGGCGATCAGCGGCGCATGGGTCGCGATGACGCCCGATTCCTCGATATCGACATGACGGGTCATCGCCCCGATGCGAATGGCATCGCCCGTGTCTTCTATTCCGGAAAGTCCGTCGATGCGGTTTATGTCGATCAGGATCTCCGGCTCGGAAAGCCGCATGTTCAGGGTTGCCATCAGGCTCTGACCTCCCGCCAGTATTTTCGCATCCTCACCATGTTCGGCGAGAAGCGCGAATACGTCATCAAGGGTTGCGGCCCGCGCATACCCGTAAGGAGCCGGTTTCATGGACTTCTCCCGCCGTATCGTTTTATGGTGCTGAGCACTTGCTTAATTAGCGGTCATTCTGAACCGCACAGTGCAGACGTCAAGGAGTATGGATGGCAAACCTGGATGCGGATATTGCCGAGCAGGTCCGGGACAGCGAATCCCGGGGTGCGCGCCGTCGCTTGCCGCCGGCCGAACGGGAACGCCAGATCGTCGACGGGGCGATCCGCTATTTCGCCGAAGTCGGCTTTGACGGCCAGACGCGGGAACTCGCCCGCCGTCTCGGCATCACCCAGCCTTTGCTGTTCCGGTACTTCCCGACGAAGGACGACCTGATCGACCGGGTCTATGAAGAAGTCTTTCTCAGCCGCTGGAAGGACGAATGGCCGGAAGGACTGAAAGACCGTTCCCTGCCGCTCGAGGAACGCCTGATCCGGTACTACGAGGATTACGGGGCGTCGATTTTCGATTACGAATGGGTCCGCATCTTCATGTTCTCCGGACTGAAGGGCGAGCCCATCAACCGGCGGTATCTCGAAATCGTGCGCGACCGAATTCTTTGCGTCATCGGTGCCGAACTGCGTCATGAGCTGGGTTTGCCGGACCCGACCGAGGTGCCCCTTAGCAGGGAGGAAATCGATCTCTACTGGTCGCTGCAGGGATCTATTTTCTATGTCGGTGTCCGTGAATGGGCGTACCGGGAACCCGCGCCGGAAGACCTGAGAATCTATGTTCGACGGACGGTCCGCACCTTCATGGGAGGAGTGGAGCCCGTTCTGCGCGAGCTACTGCAGGGATGTTCGGAAACCTAATACCGTTGACCGGTTCGGGCACACGCAATAACTTGTCGAACGATAAATAGGGAGAATACAGAATGAGCCTCAATTCTCTGGATCACTGTTCCATCCGCACCGTGAAGCTCGACGCAACGCGCGACTTCTACACCGATATTCTCGGCATGACCGACGGCGACCGTCCGGACTTTCCGTTCCCCGGCGCGTGGTTGTATGTCGACGGGGTTGCCGTTCTCCACCTCGTCGGGGTCGATCCGGACGATCCGTCGGGTCTTGAGAAATATCTGGGCGGCGCGACCGATGCGGCGTCCCTGACCGGTTCAGGGGCCTTCGATCATATCGCGTTCCGCGCGCGGGAGCCGGAAGTCCTGATCGCGCGGCTCAAAGACAAGGGATATCCATTCCGCGAACGCCAGGTTCCGGACATGGATCTGTTCCAGGTTTTCGTCGAGGATCCGAATGGCATCACGGTCGAATTGAATTACTGGGCGGCAGACCAGAAGGCGGCATAGCGGAATGGTCCAGGCTCCCGCCATCGTCCCGTCCGAAGACCTGCCCGGTTACGAAGAAATGGTCGCGCGCGCGGCCGCACTGACACCGAAACTCGCCGCCCGCGCCGATGAGGTGGAAAAGACCCGGGTCATTCATCCGGACACCGTCAGTGATCTGTGGGAGACCCGGTTGTGGCAGGCGGTAAAACCCAAACGCTACGGCGGGCTGGAACTGGGCTACGGTGTGTTTATCGACCTGTCGGAACGCATCGGACAGGGCTGTGCGTCCACGGCGTGGATTTACGGCAACCTGCTCAGCCACGACTGGATGCTGCCGATGTGGAATCCCCGGGCGCAGGATGAGGTCTGGAAAGACAACCCGACGGCGCTGATCGCGTCGTCGCTGGTCGCTACGGCCGGCACGGCAAAGCGGGTCACCGGCGGTTACGAAATATCCGGGCAGTGGCCCTATTGCAGCGGCATAGACCCCAGCGACTGGATGATGATGGGCGCCATGATCGAGGATGACGGACCGCGTCGACCGATATGGATGGTGGTGCCGCGCGATGCGTTCGAGGAAATCGATACCTGGCAGGTAAGCGGCCTCGTGGGGAGCGGAAGCCGGGACGTGAAATGCGAGGGGGTGTTCGTCGCGGAACACATGACCCTGCTTCCCCATGAGGCGCGCGGCGGGCCGACGCCGGGCTCCGGCCACGTGCCGGGCCTGTTGTACCAGCTGCCGGTGTTGGGTCTTTTCCCCCATATCCTGCTGGGGCCGATGATCGGTATCGCCCAGGGCGCCTATGACGATTATGTCGGTGAAATCCGCGATCGCGTGTCGACCTATAATTCGTCAAGGCTGGCGGAACACGTGCAGATCCAGATGAAGGTCGCCGAAGCGGCCTCCCTGATCCAGGCGGCGCGGCTGCTCGGCCATGACAATATCCGCGAAGCCGAGCGCATCGCCGGGTCCGGCCGTATTCCGACGGTGGCGGAAAAAATCCGCTGGCGCCGCGACGGGGCCTTTGCCGCGCAGAACTGCGTGAAGGCGGTTCAGTTGCTGCAATCGGCCATCGGAGCCGCCGGAAACTATCTCAGTCACCCGTTCCAGCGCCGGTTCCGGGACATGCACGCGGCAGCCTCGCAGGTGCAGGTGAATTTCGACATCAACGGGGCGGAATTCGGCCGTGTCGAACTGGGGCTCGATCCAATCAACAAGGCGATCTGACAGGGGAACGCACATGCCGAGACTGCCCGCTCTTTCAAGCGAAGAAGCGCAAGCCGTACAAAAAGATCTCGGCCTGTACACGGACAACATGGGCGGCACCCTGCCGAACAGTGTGCTGACGCTGGCCCGCCGCCCCAATATCCTCAAAGCGGTAACCGACCTTTGGTATCAGACCATCATTGAACCCGGGCTGGTTCCGAAGGAACTGAAATGGCTGGCGGCCCACGTCGTCAGCGTGTCCGCCGGCTGCCAGTACTGCGCGGCGCATACGGGCGAAAATACCGTGATCGCGGATATGCCGGCGGAGAAGGTGCAGGCGGTCTGGGAATACGAGACGAGCCCGCTTTTTTCGGATGCCGAACGTATCGTGCTGCGGATCGCCCAATCCGTCGCGCAGGTCCCGAATGCTGTGACCGACCCGGATTTCGAAGAGCTGCGCAAGTACTGGGACGACGACCAGGTCGTGGAAATCATTGCGGCGATTTCGACCTTCGGATTCTTCAACCGTTGGAACGATACCCTGGCGACCGAGCTGGAATCCTCGCCGCTGAAATTCGCGCAGGAGAACCTTTCCGGCGCCGGCTGGTCGGTCGGCAAGCACGCAGCGGATTAGTATTCCATCCCGATAGAGGGCGTCACGCGGGGGCGAGACCCGCGTTTGATTGGAATTGCCTGAGCCCGTGAATGGACATAATCGGCATTTCTTCCTAGAGTCCGGGGCAACGCAGGTTGCAGAAATCCGGGCGCTTGATTGATGCAAAGTTGCTGTCTCGGCCCGGCAGGAGGGACAGTGTTTTGGAATGCCAGGAAAAATGAAGCCGAATGAGCCAACTGGATAAACTGAATATCTCACGCCGCATCATTCCGTCGGTACGACCAAGACGCCAGAAAGACACGCCCGAGTACCGGCGCAACAAGCTGATCTTGAATATCGAAGAGCAGATTGAACTTGCCGAGCTGGCGATACAGGGAAAACCGCTTGAGTTGATGCGAAAGCGCGGCCGCTCCGAGATACCGGTGCGTCGGCGCCTCTGGTGGCAAAGCGACCCCGACGGCACTGTCCTGACACAGATTCGCTACAACAAGATCGCGATAAATCTCGCCGGGCGCGGGACGACTATCGAGGTGGATGGCCTGAAACGCCTGCCGTCGACATTCCGGACAGTCGTAAAGGCCGTAAAGGCGGGCGAGCTCGATACAGCCATCCTTTCGGCCGCCCGAAGATCGATTTCGAGCTGACATCGTCAATCCGGCGTGTGGGGGGGCAGATGTCCGCGGGTGTTGCCACCCAGAACGCCAACCGACGCGCTAAACCAGTCTCAGATGGGAGACGGAAGAGGGGCTTGCACCTTCAGACGTGGTCGCGTCGGTGCCGCCCGCCGGTGCCGCTTTCATCATTGATTTGGCATCGTTTTCGATCAGCTGCAACAGGCGGCCATAGGCCGCCGTCTGTTGCGAAAGGGCCGCCCAGTCAAAAACACCGGCGATCTCTTCCGCCGGAACACCGCACTTCCTGAACAGCAGCCATTCGATGAAGCGCGCCGTCGCGACAATGTCATCTCGCACCCGTTCAGGTTCCCGCGGGTTGAGCTCGGGCGCATCGGCTTCGAGTGGCAGGGCCGTGGGGTTCGGCATGTAGTCGAGCAGGTCGCGTTGCATCTCTATCTGCAATTGGGCCGCGGCGGCGTGTTCGCCCGCCAGGCACTCCGTCGCCGTTTTCTGCAGGCGTTCGAGCGCGCCGACGACCTCGGTTTTCCAACCCCGCTCCCGGTCCGCAAGTTCGGTCCGACGCCGCTCCAGCGCCATGGCAAGCGCCTGAGCGTAATCAGGCGCGCCGCCCGGGATTTTTTCCCTGTCATCCATCAGGCGTGACCCACCGGACCGCTTTGCCGTCCGGCACCGGCGACAGCGCCCAGCGCTGTGCGCAGCAGATCCTCTGCGATATGTGCGGATTGGGCCGGCGGGGTATGGATCATGCCGGTTCTGATCGCGAGCGTCATTGCCAGAGCCTGCAGCAGGTCGCCGTTATTAACCTCGCCCGCCAGCGCGACATCGTCTTCGATCGTCTGCAGGAAGGCCGTGACGAGCTGGGAGATGCGCACGGCATCGGTTGTTTCCGGATGCAGGGGGAACTCTATCCTCAGGATGTCGCCGGTCGCTGTCGATACGGTGTAGGGGAGCTTTTTCATGGATTCCCGGATGTAGCGCAGACGCAGAAAGTTGTTTCTGCCTTAGCTACGTAGCGAATCCGGTCTTTGGATCAGGAGATTTGCGCCGTCGCCGCCCCGGTTACAATGCGACCGGTGCCAGGGTGCGCACGCCGCCACCGCCCGGCGGGACAGGCTTTCCCGGCTGACCGGGCAGGGCGTCCTGCAGCGAGAGCCTGCCCTTGCGTTCGTATGGCACAGAACTGTTGATTCCGAGGCGTCCTACATAGGCGGTGCCGTGCAGCCGGTAGGTGATTGTATCGCTTTTGCCGAGAAACATGAGTTGGCGGAAGACGCTCAGAATATTCGTGTTGCCGGTGACCGGGACTGTCGCATAGCCCAGCCGCGGCACGGTCACCGCAGTATTGCTCAGCCCGTCGGCGAAGGGTTGGCCGTTGACCTCCAGCTCGAAAGTCAGGCCGGTCAGCGGCAGTTCGAAATCGTTCGGGTTGCCGATTCGTATCTCGATAAGGAGTTCCTGGTTCAGCAGCCCGCCATTGCCCAGCCGGATATTGGATAGCTGTATCGATGGCGGTTTGGCGCTATCGACGGTCGCGCAGCCAATCAGCAGAGAGAAAAGGCCGAGGACAAGGAAACGCTTCATCGAGACCTCCGTAATTGCGGAAAAATGCAGAACCTTCGCAGGATAGCGGAATTTCGACATTGCCAGCACTTTTCATTACGGTAAGACTCGTACCGGGGCGTCCGTCAGTTATCACGCGTAAAAGGTAGGTGGATTATGAAAAAATTTCTCATCGTCATCGGAGCCCTTGTCGCTCTGGTAATCGTGGCATTGCTCGTTGCGCCGATGGTTATCCCGGTGGATACCTATAAGAAGGAACTTCTCGCGCAGATTGAGAAAGCAACCGGGCGGGAAGCGCGGATCGAGGGCGATTTCGGTATCTCGCTGTTCCCGACCGTCAAATTTACCGCCGGTAAATTCTCCCTCGCCAACGTCAAGGGCGGCAAGGCCGCCAAAATGGTAAGCCTCGACCAGCTGAACGTGCAAGTTGCCGTGCTGCCGTTATTGGGCGGGAACGTGGTGATCGATTCGTTCGTTCTGGACAATCCGGTGATCAATCTGGAGGTCGATGCGCAGGGCCGCCCCAACTGGGTATTTACACCGGCGGCGGGCGCGAAGGCCCCCGCGGATGACAAAAGTGCCGCGCCCGAAGCCGCTGCCAGGGGCGATTCCGGCGGGCTTGGGCTCTCGGGCCTCCAGCTTGGCGATGTCCGCCTAGTGGACGGCAGGATCGCCTATAGCGACGCGCAGGGCGGGGTCTCCCAGACGGTCGATGCCATCAATATGAGCGTATCGCTGCCATCCATGACCAGCCCGATGGCCGCGAGAGGCTCGCTGGTATGGAACAGGGAAAAAATAGATCTGGTACTCGGGGTCGACAATCTGAATGCCTTTCTTGCCGGAACGCAGACGGGTCTGAACGCCGCGGTCGCGGCGTCGACGGTCAAATTCGATTTCAAGGGCACCGCTTCCAGCAAGCCACAGATGAAGGCCTCGGGGACGATCGAGCTCGATGTGCCTTCGGTCCGGGAACTCGCAGCCTGGGCCGGCCAGCCGCTGACGGCGCCCGGGACCGGATTCGGCCCGCTCAAGATCAGCGGCAGCATCGGCGTCGATGGCCAGAAATACAGTTTCACGGGAGCGAGGCTGTCGCTTGATGCGATACAGGCGACCGGCGATTTCCGATTCGATGGCAGCGGCAGGGTTCCCTATATCAATGCGGGCCTTGGCACCGGGATGCTCGACCTCAACCCCTATCTCCCGCCCGAAAAAACGGCCGGCAGCGGCGCTGCCACGCCTTCGGCCCCCGCAGGAACGGGCGGTAACGCGGCGGCGCCGGCATCCCAGGGCTGGAGCACCGATCAGATCGATCTGTCCGGCCTGCGCGCGGTGAATGCGGATATCGCGCTGAACGTCGCGGGACTCGCCATCCGAAAGATCAAGGTCGGAAAATCCGCCGTGAAAGTCGCCCTCAAGGGCGGACGGTTGACCACGAACCTGACCGAGATGGCGCTGTATGGCGGAAACGGGACGGCGACCATCACCGCCGACGGCGCGGCATCTGTCCCCGCTGTGGCTGCAAAGCTCGATCTGTCCGGCCTGCAGGCCAATCCGGCGCTGAAGGATGCAATCGGCATGGACCGTATCGAAGGCGCGCTGAACGCGAACATCGACGTCGCCATGCGCGGCGGCAGCCAGCGGGACATGATTTCGGCGCTGGGCGGCAACGGCAAGGTCCGCTTTGCCGATGGTGCAATTCGCGGCATCAACATCGCGGCCATGGTGCGCAACGCCGCCAGCGCGTTTCTCGATTCGTCTGCGCGTGAGACGCAGAAGACCGACTTCGCCGAACTTTCCGGCACGTTCAATATCGCGCGCGGCGTTCTTGCCAATGACGACCTGACGTTGTTGTCCCCGCTGCTGCGTGTCGGCGGCAAGGGGACGGTCAACTTGCCGAACCGCACCGTCAATTACCGCATCGAGCCCAAGGTCGTGGCATCGACGCAGGGGCAGGGCGGCAGCACCGATACGTCCGGCGTGAAGGTGCCGGTGATCGTGACGGGCCCCTGGGACAATCTCAGCTACAAGCCCGATCTCGCCGGGGTAATCGACGGTATCGCCAAGGACCCGAAAAAGGCGCTCGAAGGGTTGAAAAACCTGGTCCCGGGTCAGGGCGGTTCCGGCGGCGGCACAGCCCTGCCGAAACCGGAGGATGCGCTAAAAAAGCTGTTCGGCCGGTAAAGCGCGCGCCGCAGGGTCGGTATTGGCGAAAAAGCGCCGGTCAGGACGCGTTCTCGCGCTCCCTGGCCATGCGTTTCCATTTCTCGCCGACGAGGCAGACAACCTTTGCCACCGTCAGCTGGCGGCGCAGGGCGTTGCCATACTGATTGAACTGGCGCGGGTTAAGCGTCCCGCTGTCGGGCAGGGTGCCTGGCTCCGCGTCCGGACGGACGCCGCTGCCGCGGATCGCATTCAGAAGGTTGCGCGGCGTCGTGGAATAGGACCGGCCGCGCCGGGGCGCCCCGGCGACATGAACGCCGACCACCTCGCCCCGGGCATTGATCCAGGGACCGCCGCTGATTCCGCTGAGGTCTGTGCCGATATCCGGCACCCGCGTGATCTGCGTCCAGGCGACGACCGGCTCGTCGGTATTATAGCGCCCGCGGGCGAGCATACGGCCGCGGCCGAGCACGCGGCCATGGACATCGCCCGGGTCGCCCTTCGGGAAACCGAAGGAATAGCCGTCTTCGCCGATGCGCATCTGAGGTTCGATAATCGGCAACGCGGGCGTGCCGCCGCGGGTCCACAGCACGCTGATATCGGAGTTGCGCTCCTGCCGGATGCGGCGAACGCGGACCAGCCGCCCGTTTGCTTTCTGCAACCCGATGATGTCGCAGCCGTCGGTGACGTGGCGCGCGGTGACCCATATGCCCGCACGGTTGACCGAAAACGCGCTCCCCGATGACGAGCCCTGCTTGTCGCCGACATCGACAATAAAACGGGGATCGCTGAAGGACTCGGGCGGGAGCACGCGGCCTGCGCCGCGCGGCGTTTCGGGGGGCGGTGAAATAGCCGGCGGCGGCGCGAACTGACGCGGGTCGGGGCGGCGTTCTCCGCCGCCATCGCCGTCGCCCATAAAGCGCCCGACGATCGCAAGGACCACTATAAATCCGAGCGCAATAATGTCGCGAAGCTTCATCCCTCTCTGTCCGGTCCCCGCGCTCTGTCCCGCCTAGCCTGACACGGCGGCGGCATTGATGAGGGCGATCGCGATCTTGATGCCAACCACAAGGATAGCGGCACCCATTTCGCCGTTTTCGATCCGGGTCGGCAGATCCTTGAGCAGGGCGTCGCCGATCCGGTAGGCCAGAATCTGGATCAGAAGGGTCACGATCCCCCAGATAACGATATCCCAGACATTGACGCTGGTCGCCATACAGATCGCGAGCGGGATCGCCAGGCCGACAATGGCGCCCGATATCGACAGGGCGGCTGCGGTGTTGCCGTTCCGGATCAGGCGCAGTTCGTGATAGGGCGTTACCAGATGATAGATGGTCACGCCGAGCCCGAGCATGCCAAGCGTGACTGCCAGATGCAGCAACAGCACCGGGAAACCGGCGAGAAAACTTTGGATAACGGCGTCCATGGCAAAAATCCGGATTGTCTTGATGGGAAGCGCGATCCTATCTCCAATCGGTTCTTTCCCCAAGGGCTGAGCGGAATTCCTCTGGCAATCGCGTGCTTCAATTCTCGGCCCGATTGGCATAGCCTGCGGCCCGTCAGGTCCGGCGATTTAAGGGAGGATTTTCATTGGCGCGATATCTGGTGACGGGTGGTTGCGGTTTTATCGGCTCGCACCTTGTGGATGCTCTCGTTGCGGCGGGACACGAGGTGCGCATTCTCGATGACCTGTCCACCGGAAAGCGCGAAAACGTGCCGGGGATCGATGATATCGTCATCGGTGACGTGTCGGATGCGGGTGTCGTCGCCCGGGCGATGTCGGGCGTTGACGGATGTTTCCATCTCGCCGCGATTGCTTCCGTCCAGCGGTCGAACGAGGAATGGGCGCTGACCCACCGCGTCAACCTTTCCGGGGCGGTAAACGTGTTTGACGCCGCGCGGAATGCCAATCCATCGGGCCCCGTTCCCGTGGTCTATGCCTCATCGGCTGCGGTATACGGCGATAACCCGGCGGTACCCCTCGCCGAGGATGCCGCGAAATACCCGCTGACCGCCTACGGTGCCGACAAGCTCGGTTGCGAACAGCATGCGCGCGTCGCCGGAAACGTACACGCCGTGCCGACAACGGGTTTCCGGTTTTTCAATATCTACGGTCCGCGCCAGGACCCGGGGTCCCCCTATTCGGGGGTGATCTCTATTTTTGCCGACCGGCTGGCGTCAGGGAAAACCGCTACGGTCTTTGGCGATGGTGGGCAGTTGCGCGATTTCGTGTATGTCGGGGACTGCGTGCGGTTCATCATCGCAGGCATGGGCCGCGCGACACAAGATGCCGACGTCTTCAACGTCTGCACCGGCGCGCCGTCGTCGCTGCACGATCTGATTGCGGCGCTGTCGGCTGCCGGTGGGCGCGATCTCAATGTTGAATACGCCCCGGCGCGCATCGGCGATATCCGGGAATCCTATGGCGATGCAACCCGCGCGACGGCAGAGTTTGGACTCCGCGCCGACACTCCGTTGCGGGACGGACTCGCCAAGACCCTTGCGTCCCTTCGCGGATGAGCACGGCTGACGCCGTTCAGGAAATCAGCGACTGGCTGATAGGGCAGGGATTGTCCGAAGGCAGCTATGACCAGCTGCTGGCCGCGTTTTCCGAGCGGTTGAACGAAGCGGGTATCGTCGTACAGCGCTCCATGATGGCACTGCGCACCCTGCACCCGACGATAGATGCGCGGGGCTTTGTCTGGCGGCAGGGTGCCGCGGCCGAAATCGAAAACTTTACGACCGACCGGGGTCCGACGCAGGCGTTCCTCGACAGCCCGCTTGCCTATCTGCTGCAGAACCGGGATATCCGCGAGGTGCGGCGACCGCTGAGCGGCCCGAACGCGACCTTCGACTTTCCCGTGCTCAAGGAACTGCGAGACGAGGGCATCACCGACTACTTTATCGTGAAAGTGCCGTTCAAGGTGGCCTCGCTTGCAGGCTTCGAATCGGGGATGCTGATCTCCTGGGCGAGCGATGCGCCGGACGGGTTCACGCCCGCGTCCATCACGGCGCTCCGCCGTCTTGCCCCGCGGCTCGCGCTTGTGATGAGCAACCGCCTGCTGCGCGAGGTGACGATCAACGTCCTGGATACCTATGTCGGCCATCAGGCCGGGGAGCGCATCCTGCGCGGCGAGATCAGCCGGGGATCGCTCCAGCAGATCGACGCTGCCATTCTGTTGATGGATTTCCGCGGTTTCACCGCCCTGTCCGACCGGATCGACGGCGCCCATATGGCGGCCCTGCTGAATGAATATTTCGAACGCGTTGTGCCGCCGGTCCTAGACCGGGGCGGCGAGATTCTGAAGTTCATGGGCGACGGTGTGCTTGCCACCTTCAGCCTGAAGGATCTGCAGGACGAAATAGTCTGCAGGACCGCGCTCGATGCGGCGATTGATGCTCTCAATAACGTGCGGGGCTGGAATGCCGAACGCGTCGCCGGCTCGGCTCCGGTGATGGATCTCGATATCGCGGTTCATCTGGGCCGGGTGCAGTTCGGTAATGTCGGCGCGGGCGACCGGCTTGATTTCACGGTCATCGGCGCCGCGGTGAACGAGGCGAGCCGCATAGAAGCGTTGAGCGATGAGTTGGACTGCCATCTTCTGGTATCCGAAGTATTCGCCGCAGCGGCGACAAGCTGTACCGGCCGTCTGGTCTCGGTCGGTCGGCACGGCCTGCGCGGTGTCAGCCGGAATCAGGAATTGTTCACCGTCGATTATTGAGGTTTAGCCAATGCCGGAGGTCGCCGGCTCCATGACCGCGTCGGACGACTGCCGACATTTATCAAGCGTCAGCGTAAAAGTCCGTTAGAGACGGAGATTCCCGCCTTCGCGGGAATGACGCAGGGTACGCAATCACCGTCACACGGGTTTGCCCGTCATCCCCGCGGAGGCGGGGGGCTTTCATAAGCTAGGGAAGTTTCTTCATCGCCCGCAATTCCCGGAGCACCGGCATGTCTTCTAGGTCCTTATCCGACAGCCGGTCCCATTCGATGGCGTCGGGCGGCGGCGGCGGATTCCCGATCCGGAGGGTCTGTGTCGGCGTTGCGATTACCGTCAGCGGCAAGTCGTTGCTCTCGATCGGGAATGCGCCGACCACCTGCACGTCGTTGACCGTCGTCGCCACCGGTACGGCGTCATGCCCCAGTTCGCGCAGGATGGCGAATTCGATATCGCTGTATCCGGCGCCCTTGCCGGCGCGGCGCCCGGTATCGGTGACCGCCACGCAGCCGGTAACGATGGCATCCATCTGCGGCAGGTCTTTCAACGCAGTCGGTTCGGCCCACTTCGCGCAGCGCGACATCTGGGAGGCATCGTTGATCTCATCGAACGGAATCTTCGCCGGGTCGAGTTTCAGAAAACCGGCTTTAAGCTTCGGTGTCGGCACATAGACCGTGATCCCGCGCCGCAGCGCTTCGGCACGCACGTACTTCTGCGGAGAATCCGGATTCACCTTTATTCGTTTTGCATCCCGCCATTCCGGCTCTTCGAACAGACGCAGTGCCGCATCCTTCGCGCCTTTGAAGTTGGGGATGCGTCCATGCGGCGGAAACGGAAACGCGGCGAGCTTTTCGGCTTTCAGCGTGTCCCAGACCGCCTGGCGGGCGGATTGTTTTGTCGGGTAGTCGGTTTTCATAGCGGCGATGATAGCCGGGACGGGAGACGACGCAAATCGATCGCTTCAACCTCAGGGATGACGAGGTGAGCCGAAAGGGACGCTTGCTAGGTTTGCGCCATATCCAGCAACTGCGCTTCCCAGTCCCCACGGCTGAAATTCAGAATTCTCAACGGGTCGTCCGGGCCCCAGGTCAGTTCCAGGGCGACGTTCGGCGGGGCGACAGACAGGTGATAGGTTTCCTGCCAGTGCGGATTGTTCGGAATATCGGACGGCAGGATCATTTTGTCAGCCGCCGCTTCCGGAAGCTCGGGTCCTGTGAAGCTGATATGAAACGGCATGCCGTCGGGCGTTTCCGCCGTGGCGCGCCAGGTAGATTTGCCGCTGTCGTCTTCCGACTTCCGGCCGTCGCGGGCCAGTACCGCCAGCGCGGCGGCCGAGAGGTGGAGCAAGTCAGGGGCCGTGGCGGTCGGATATACGTCTGTATCTATGGCCCGGTGACCGCGCTGCTCCGCGCGTTCCGATGACGGATGCGTGTCCGGCCCTTTCGGCGTTTTGTAGCCTTCTTCCTTCCGGATTTTCATGTAATCCCGGAACATGCTGCGCCGTTCGGTATCGCCGTTTTCTTTCCAGATATACGGGCAGACGTCGATGCAGATATGGCAGTAGGATTCCCGGAAACGTGAAATCGGGTAGCATTTCTCGATATCGGTCAGCCAGCGTTTGACGCCGTTGGTTGTAATATGATCGTCGGGAATGGCGTCGCCGGGACAGTTGTTGCGGCACAGGTTGCAGGTCGAACAGTAGTCCTGGATACCGAAACTCCGGGGTGAATCATATGCGACCGGCAGGTCGGTGGTAACGAAGCCCGGGCGGAAATTTGCGCCGAGTTCCGGATGGATCAGGCTCCCGTGGCGGCCGAGTTCGCCGAACCCGACTTCCTGGAACACCGGTATCGCCTGAATCTGGAACGAACCGTTATGGTGGGCGAGCGCGGTATAGCCGAGTTCCTCGCGGATATACCGGGCGAGATCGGTGGCGATGTCGGCACATTTCGCATAGGCGGTCATCGCTTCGAGATCGACTTCGTCGGGGCCTTCAAGCGCCTTTGCGTAATCTTCATAAACGATTACCGCGATGACATTCTTGTGGGGCAGGTCGACGCCGAGTTAGATGAATTCGGGTTTCAGGGCGGTCATTCCAGTATCGGACGCACCGAGTTCCGCTGCCTTTTTCTTGATCAGGTCACTCAGTTCCTGCGGGTCGGTAATCTCTGTTTTCTGCGGGGCGACGGGACCATCGCGGTAGGGCGTCAGGCTGTCCCAGTGCGCCATCATGGCGTCGCGGGCCGGGAACTTGCGCTGCCACAACGGCACATCGTCCATGTTGCGGTCCCGCAGCGAGGCACAGAGCAGCGCATCCTGCATACCCTGTTCGCGAATCCAGCTTTTTCCGATCATTCCGAATCTCCCGCCGTGACTGCGTCAGGCGAAGCTTAGGACGTTTGTGCAAAGGGTTACAATAGTCAGAAGGATCGCGAAATCGGCAATACTTAAAAATCGCGCGAGACCCTCTGGATCAAAATCGTGGAGGGTGGGATAGTCGGCTCAGGGTTTGATTTTTCAGGTAGTGCACCATGGGTAGGCTTACGAAACATCGCGTGTTTTTGGGGAGCGTCGCAGTCCTCTCTCTTTTTGCGATTCCCGCCAAAGCGGCCCCGGTTACATTCAATTTCTCAGGCACGCTCTCGTTCAACAGCACGTTCAACACAGGCAACCTTCAGGCCGGGGTGGAAACCGCTGTTCTTGACGCCCTGCCCGACGGTACGTCGATCAGCGGATCGTTTACCGTCGATCTGAGCGTCCCGGATTTCAACGCGGCTGACGCCGCCGTGGGCGATTACCGCTCTGCCGTGACCGGCGGAGCGCTGACGGCGGGCGGATTCGCTACCGGTGGCGGCGCTCTGAACTGTTTCCTGCCGAACTTCGACTGCCGCGTCGGTATCGAAAATGACTTCCTGTTTGTCCATCCGACCGTGGGGTCTCTGGACCGGATTTAGGTGGCCGGCGGATTTATCGCGTCGCCGACTTTGACCGATGAGGTTGTCACGCAATCTGGCGCGGTCAGTTCCAGCCCGTTCTTTGATTTCGATGGGCAACCAATTCTGCTGAAGGCCGATTTGTTCGCGGTCGATTACGATATCGTGAACGACGACGGTCTCATCGATCCCGGTACGGTGGATTTCACGTCCGGTAATTTTGTGGTCTTTTTACCGACGATATTCAACATACCCGGGAGTGGCGGTTCACCCGCCCGTATCTCGTTTAATATTGACGATATCACCCTTTCAAGCACGAGCATTCCGGTGCCGCCGACGTTTCCGATCGCGCTCGGCGGTTTCCTGATGCTGTGGGTGATGCGCCGGCGGTCCTAGATTGCCCCCGGTGGGGCGAATTTCTCCCAGAAGCCCGGGCGTTGCGGCAGTTCGCTGAACGGTACCACCTTGTCCGCCGCACGGCCGATGATGCCGCTCGCGGTATCGCCGCGGTCGGCGAGGTACGTCTCGACCGTCGTCACGGCATCGGCCAGCACGCCGAACCCGTTGGTCCAGACGGCGCTTGAAATCTGCACCGCATGTGCCCCCGCCAGCATCATCCGCAGGACGTCTTCCCCCGACCGGGCGCCGTTCATGCCGATCAGCGGCGCGTCAGCCCCGAGATGGCTGCGGGATTTCGACAGCCAGTAGCAGGTGATCGGCAGGGCCCAGCCGCCGCCGGTGCCGAGATTGGTGCCGAGCAGGGGCGCCTGTGTCTCGAGCTCCGGGATCATGCCGAGGAAACGCCCCATCAGGGATACCGCTTCGGCGCCGCCGTCGAGGGCGGCCTTCGCCAGCGCCGCGACATTCTCGCTCTGACCGGTGATCTTGACCCAGACGGGGATGTCTACGGCGTCGCACACCGCTTGCACGATCTCGGTTATACGATCCGTCGCCCGTTCGGTGGTGACGACGCCGGCGGCCTCGTCGCCATAGGGGGTGCCGACATTGTATTCGAGAATGCGGATGCCGGCGGCTTCAACCTGCTTCGCCATGGCCACAGCGGCATCCAGATCGGCGAGGATGATGCTGCCGACGACGTACTGGCCGGTTTCGGCAGCCTCCGCGTCGAGGCGGGCCGTAATCTCGAGCCAGGCGTCGAAATCCATTGTCTGCAAGCCGGACCGGCAGGCGAGCGTGGCGTTGCGCGGCGCGGTAAAATCCCATGGCAGGCGGTTCCAGTCGCCGTCGAGCAGGGCGTAATCGGTGCGGTCCAGCTGGTCCTTTGCCGCCTGGGTCTCATTGACGGATTTTGCGACCACCGCGCCGACGCCCGCGGCCAGCGCGGATCGCAGACCGGCTTCGGTCAGGACATGTTCGCCCGAGCCGCAGATCACCGGGTTTTTCAGCGTGATGCGGCCGATGCGGGTTTCTGTTGCCGTCATGTCAGGAACCTTTCAACAGGGTTTCATAAGCGTCGGAGCCCAGTACGGCCGATATCCCGGCGGCTTCGTGCTGGAGCAGGGCGATGGCGTCGGGTGTCTCCGCGATGTCCTGCGCGGCGCCGACCACCGCGATGGTGCCGGCCAGCTCGTCCCCGTCGCCCAGAAGCGGGGCGGCGAGAATGTTGATCCCGCCCAGCATCTCTCCGGATGAGAATTCGTAGAGCCGGGACCGGATCGCATCCAGCCGGGATTCGGTGGCCGTGCGCTCCGCCGGCGACAGCGGATCGAGAATACGTTCGCGGATCGCGGCGGGAGCCCAGGCCAGGGCAATGCGTCCCTGCGCCGATTGCGGCGCCGTCAGGCGGACCCCGGGGCGGACGCTGATCCGCACCACGTTCTCGCTTTCGGTTACGGCGACGATCAGTGCTTCGCCGTTGATCGGGGTCGACAACACAATGGTCTGGCCGAAGGTATCGCGCAGGCTGTGCATCGGGCGTTCGGCGATACGGGTGATTTCGAACTGTTCGCGCGCGGCCTGCCCGAGATGGAACAGGCGCGATCCCAGCCAGTAGCGTTCGCCGTTGCGTTCCTGGGACACGAAGCCCAGTTCCCGGAGCGTCTTCAGGTGACGATGGATGCGCGCCCGCGGCATGTCGAGCTGGCGCGACAGGTCCGCCAGCCGTACCGGTCCGCCGGAACCGGCAAGCGCTTCGAGAATCTGCGCCGCGACGGCGACCGATTTGATCGTGCCGTCGCCCGCGCCGTCGGTATTGTTGCGGTCATCAGGGGAAGCCATTGTGTGAATATACGCCGATCGCCGATTGTCCCGCCAGAGCGACCGGTTCCGTCCTCGAATAATTCAGGGTAGCGTAATGCCATGAAGACGGCCCTTTTCGTTTTGGTTGCACTGTTTCTGGCGGCGGCCCCGGCGCGGGCGGATATCGCGGCCGCGCGGGCGGCGGTGTTCGCCGGCGATCCGGCGCCGGCACGGGCGCTGGCAGAGGATGGCGACATGGCGGCGCAGGAATTGCTGGCCGGAGCCTATCTTACCGGGCGCGGCGTTGCCCGCGACCCGGCCGCCGCCGCGGCCTGGCTTCTCCGGGCGGGTGCGCAGGGCAGTCTCAGCGCGTCGATCATGCTGGCGCAGCTTTATGCCGAGGGCACGGGGGTTGCGCAGGACATGGCCGAGAGCACGCGCTGGCTCGAGAAGGCCGCGATGCAGGGCGATGCAGAGTCCCAGCTTTCCCTCGGCGTGCGTTACATCGAGGGCACCGGCGTGGCGGTGGACCCGGAAACGGGCATGTCATGGATCGAAAAAGCGGCACGGCAGGGCGACCCCGTGGCGCAGACGCAATACGGCACGGCGCTTGCCAACGGGATCGCAGGCGTTCCCCGGCTGGGCGAGGGAATCGGCTGGATCGCCCGCGCGGCAGAACAGGGGCATGTGGACGCCCTGATGACGATGGGCACGGTTTACGCGCAGGGCATCCTTGGGGAGGCGGATATTGTTATGGCCTATAAATGGTTCCGCCTCGCGGCTAATATGGGGGAAGAACGGGCGATGCAGATTACGGGCGCGATGAAACAGAGAATGATGCCCGAACAGCTTGCACGTGCCGAAAAGATGGTGAGGGAATGGACGCAGAAGTAGCCAATATGCCGACGGTCGCCGACCTGGTGGCCCGTGCCCGCGCAATCGTGCCGACCCTCTCGGCGCGCGCTGCGGCGACGGAGGCCAACCGGTCCATGCTGCCGGAAACCCTCGAAGACCTGACCCGGGCGGGTATGTTCAGGATCATGCAGGCGCGGCGCTATGGCGGCTATGAAATGGGCCTGCCGGCGATGGCGGAGGTCACCGCGGAGATCGCGCGCGGTTCTGCATCCGATGCGTGGATTGTCGGGCTGTGCGGCAACCAGAACCGCTTTGTCGGCTGTTATCCGAAGGAAGCACAGGAAGAGGTTTTCGCGCGCAGCGGCGACCATCTGATCACGTGTCTCGTCACCGGGCCGACAAGCACGGCGGAGCGGGTCGCGGGCGGTTTCCGGCTGTCCGGCAAATGGCCCTATGTGAGCGGCGTCGACCAGTGCAACTGGCTATTGCTGTCCGCCTTTGACGGCGGCGCGGATGCGGGCGGGGCAAGTGCCTCGCTCACCTTTCTCGTCCCGCGCGAGGACGTGGCCGAGGTCATCGACGACTGGCATGTGATGGGTCTGCGCGGCACCGGGTCGAAGACGGTCATGCTGGAAGACGTCTTTGTGCCGGAATACCGTGCGATGAATGTGTGGAACTACGATGCCGATCCGCCGCCGGGTGCGGCGGTCAACCCGGGCGCGATGTTCCAGGGCGTACCGCGGATCATGATTTTCACCACCATGCTGACCGCGCCCGCGCTCGGAATTGCCCAGTCGGCGGTCGAAGCCTATCGCGAACGGCTGGAAACCCGGGGATCCGCGCTGATGTCGGGCAAGCAGTCCGAAAACGCGCCCTCGCAGATCGCCCTCGGCCGGGCGAGCGAGCAGGCGGCGATGGCGCGCGATATCCTGATGGGAGCGGCGCACGATTTCCAGCGCCGCGCCGAAGCCGGCGACACATTCACCGCCGAGGACCGGATCGGCCACCGCCTGCGCATGGCGGAGGTGATGCGGATGTGTACACAGGTCGTGACCGACGTCTTCATGGACGCAGGCACGGGGGCGATGTTCGACGGCAACCCGCTGCAGCGGATGTTCCGCGATATGTATGCGATCCGCTCTCACGTGGTGATCGATCCGAACAATGCGGCGGAAAACCGCGGGCGTCTGTTGCTCGGCATCGATCCCAAACCGCCCTTTGTCTGATGCGTTTCACCCGTGAAACACCTGTCTCAGATTTGAGACAGTTTCGGCGCCCGCTTGATCCACGAAAAGAGGCTTGTTGATATGCTTCCCGAACATGAAACCGGCACCGTCAAAACCGGCGATGTGGAATTGTTTTACCGCCGCTTCGGCGCGCCGGGGGCAACCCCGATCCTGATCCTTCACGGACTCAGCTATTTTTCCTATGACTGGATCGGCGTCGCGTCCGAACTTGCCGCCGCCGGGCGCGAGGTCGTGGCGATGGACATGCGCGGATTCGGCGATTCCACATGGAGCGCGAGCCAGTCCTACGGAATCGGCGATTTTGCCGCAGACTGCATCGCGGTCCTCGATCACCTTGGCTGGGACAAGGTCAACCTGATGGGCCATTCGATGGGCGGCCGCAACGCGACATGGTGCGCCGCGGAGTATCCGGAGCGTATCAACACATTGATCCTATGCGATTATTCGCCGGTAAACGCCAAGGAAGGCTCCATGCGCGTTACCCGCACCGTCGCCGGCGTGCCCGACAGTTTCGCCACTGTCGATGACGCCCTCGCCTATTTCGGCAAGGACACCAACCTTGCGGCGGACGATCCGTACCGGCTGCGGATGATTGCCTATCTGCAGCAGACCGATGCGGGGCTGATCATCAAGCGCGACACGTATCACCGTGCCCGCTTCCAGGCCATGCTTGACGGCGATGGCCCCGCCGGCGGCGGCCCCGACATGTGGGCGAAGCTGGCGGAGGTCGTGGCGCCGACGCTGGTGATACGCGGCACACGCTCCGACATGTTCGCCGCCGAAAACGTCCAGAAGGTCAAAGATACCAACACACGGATCACGCTGGTCGAGGTCGATGCGAGCCACGACGTCGCCGGCGACGCGCCCGAAGCGCTGGTCGCCGAAGTGAATAAATTTCTGGGAGAGAACACATGAACGAGATGACCAAGCCTGCTGCCGCGTCCCGCCCCAACCTCAAACCCGTCGGCGTGCGGGGGATCGACCATCTGGCACTGGTGACCGACGACATGCCGGCGACCATGGATTTCTATACCCGCGTACTCAAACTGCAGCTCGTCCACGTGCGGCGCGTGCCGTTCGAAGCCGATCGCGGACAGCCGCCCTATGAGAACCTGCGGCACTATTTTTTCAACATGGGCAACGACACGTTCCTTGCCTTTTTCGAATACCCAAAGGATCTCGAGCGATCCAACCGGGACCTGCCGGGCGGCATGCAGCACCTGGCGTTTCACGTGCCCAAGGCCGACTTCGACGATCTGTGCGCGCATGTCAAAAGCTGCGGCGTCGACCTGATCGGCCCGATGCACCTCGGCGGGCGCTTCTGGTCCGCCTATTTCTACGATCCGAACGGTATCCGCCTCGAGCTGGCGACCAGCATTGCCGATGCCGATCTGTCGGTGATCGAATCCGGCTGTCAGACCGAGGCCGAAGCCCGCGCCGAACTGGAAACCCTGTTCGACGATCCGGCCGAGGTCGAGAAATGGCTGCAGGTTATGCCGCTGGTCGATGAGGAAATCGCCGGAGACGTGCCGACGGGTTGAGCGTCCCAATGCCCGTCATCCGCGCTTTCGCGGGGGGTAAAGGAAACGCTTAATCCCCGCGATATGTCTCGAACAGCTTGTTCATATTCAGGTCGGCGCCCTGTATGCCGCTGAAATCGCCGTTTTCGGCGATCCCTGTCGCAGCGCGGATCAGGCCGGCATAGGCGCTGCGGGCGAGTTGTCCGCCGACGCTGATACGCCGCGCGCCCAGTGCCGCGAGCGTGTCGACTGACAGCCCGAAGGTCAGCACGTTGACCGGCTTCGGGGCGACAGCCTTGATCACCGCGGCGATCTGGTCTTCCTCGCGCAGGCCGGGCGCGTAAAGACAATCGGCGCCGGCATCCGCATAGGCCCTGATACGCGCCAGCATGTCGTCGAAATCCGGCTTGCCCGCGAAGAAGCCTTCCGAGCGCGCCGTCAGGAAGACGCCGGTGCCGCTATCGTCGATTGCCCGGCGCGCGGCTTTCACGCGCGCGACCGAAAGATCGAAATCGTAGAGCGGATCCTCCGGCGCCCAGCTGGAATCCTCGATCGAGAGCCCGGCGACCCCGGTGTCGATCGCCAGCTTCACATTCGTTGCGACGCCGTCGGGATCGTCCGCGAACCCGTTTTCGAAATCCGCGTTTACCGGAATGTCCGTCGCGGCGCAGAGCGCGGCCAGATGCGCCAGCACGTCGTCGCGGGCCAGGTTGTAGTCGGGCCGGGCGTTCGACCACGCGAACCCGGCACTCGAGGAGGCGAGCGCCTTGAACCCCAGGCTTTGCAGGATAGCGGCCGAGCCGGCATCCCAGGGATTGGGGATAACGAAACAGCCTTCTTTGTGCAGGTCGCGGAATGTCTCGCGTTTTTCGGCAACGGTGGGACGCATGGGGTCTGCTTCTTTGGTCTCGGGCGACAAGTCTGCCGCGGTGGCCGGGCGACGTCATCCCGGAAATTGCGGAATGTGCCCGGTTTACCCGATAGACCGCGACAATCCCTCGTCGATCTCGCCGGCCAGGGCGCGGCCTTCGAGCGACTTGATGTTCGCGGGCGCGGAGGGGCCGCCGTCGATGCAGGCGTCGCAGGAATTGAAGCTGGTGAACGGCACCGGGATGGCGCGCATGGCGGCCTCGAGGCGTTTCATGTCTTCCTCGGTTTCGGGCGCCAGCGGCTCGTTCGCGGCGAGCAGTTCGGCGGCCTTCACATCGTTGCCATCCGCCTTTCGCCGCAGCATGTCGAGCCAGATGCGCTGGTAATCCGCAGCACGGTCGTAATGTCCGCGCACACAGCATTCCGGGTAATTCAGCAGGCGCGCTTCGTCGGCCACCGTGATGGCGGCGGTTTCGCAGATTTCGACAACCTCGTCGGCGACCGATTTCGCCCGGCAGATGTAATAGGCGCGGTGTTCCGCAAAGGCCTGCCGCGTGTGATCGAGATACCAGTCCGGCAGGTCCGCGCCCGCGCCGGCATCTGCGCTTGCATCCCAGAACGGGCCTTCGACGATATGCAGTTTTGCGTCGGTCGCCACCTGCAGCACGCCCTTGATCCAGATAGGATCGTTATAGCCTCGCCCCAGCAGCATGACCGGTTTGACGCCCGCCATCATCGAGAGGAAATCGAGCGCTTCCTGGGCGCCGGCCTGGGCCTCGCGCATGTCGCTGCGGTCGGATGGAATGGCGTTCAGTTTCTTCAGCGTGTTGCGCAGTCGGGATTTGTTTTGCAGGGGCATGAGGTTTGTGAGCAGTGCGGACTGTTGAAGGGCGGTCGTGAACTACCGCAACCCTATACCAACGACGTCCCGCCGGCGAAAGCCGGGATATTCAAAAGAGGAATACTTGCCCGGAGAGTCCGGCCTGAAGAAGGGTGCCGCTGTTTACTCCGGCACGCCCGCCGGCTCCGGCTTGTTGTCGCGGCTGCGTGCCAGAAGGAAGACCAGCGGCGCCGATAACAGAGAACCGATCATGATCAGGGTGAAATCGTTCAGGAATCCCAGCGCCATCGCCTGCCGATTCACCTCCAAGTTCAGCAGGGCGAGCCCGTTGGAGGTCAGGATGTCCCACTGTTCGGGCATCCATGGCGATTGCATGGCCTCGCTATAGGGATTTATCCGCTCCGCCATATAGGCATGGCTGGTGGACTGGGTGCGCGACAGGACGCTGACCACGATGGAAACGCCGATACCGCTGCCGTAGTTCCGCAACAGGCTCGTAAAGGTGGATGCCTCGGTGCGCAGATTCGCGGGCAGCGTCCAGAAACACACGGCAGTCAGCGGCACGAAGATCATGCCGATGCCGATCCCGTTGAAAAACGCGGCAAAGATAAAAGCCCATATGCCGACATCGGGCGTGAAGGTCGAAAACAGGTAGGCGGAATAGGCCGTCGAGGCGAAACCGATGGCAATCTGGGTCCGCGGATCCATTTTCCCGCTCAGCCTGCCGGCGAGGATCAGCCCGAACAGGGAACCGAGACCGCGCGGCATCATCACCAGTGCCGCCGTCAGGATCGGATAGCCCCGCAGGTTCTGCAGGAACAGGGGCATGATGACATTCATCGACAGCACCAGTACCCCGAGCAGGAACATGAATCCCAGCCCCAGCATGAAGTTTCTGTCTTTCAGGATACCGGGGCTGATGAACGGGTTCCCGGTCGTCGCGCTGTGAACGACGAACATGTACATCGACAGGACCGCGATGGCCGTCGTCGTGATGATCATGTCCGATCCGAACCAGCCTTCGCTTTCGCCGCGATCGAGCAGGAACTGCGTTGCCGCGAGGGCCAGGGCGAGCATCGTGAAGCCGAACACGTCGAACCGGCGCTCCAGGTTTTTCGGTGTTTCCCGGATGAACAGCAGCGCGCCGAGGATGCCGAGGATCGAGAACGGCATCGAGACGTAGAACACCCAGCGCCAGCTGTATTCGTCGGTCAGCCAGCCGCCGACCACGGGACCCATGACGGGGGCGAGCATGACCCCCATGCCCCATATCGACATGGCCTGCGCATGGCGTTCGCGGGGATAGGAATCCAACATCAGGGCCTGGCTGATGGGCACGATCGGCGCGGAGAACATTCCCTGCAGCGCCCGGAATATCAGGATTTCCTCGATTGAGGTCGCATTCCCCGACAGGATCGAAAAGACCGCGAAGCCCGCCAGCGCGCCGATAAAAAGGCGCTTGCGTCCCACCCGGCCGGCCAGCCAGCCGGTGGCGGACATGGTGATGGCCTGCATCATGAAATAGGTGGTCATCACCCAGGAAATCTGGTCCTGGGTCGCGCTGAGCCCGCCCTGCATATGCGGCAGGGCGATGGTCGCGATGGTCATATCGAGGATGACGACGGTTGTCGCCATCATGACCGACACGGTGATCATGCGCCGGTTCAGCAGCGCATCGCCATCTGCCGCGGCCGCAGGCGCGGAGGTCATTTTCCGGTAATGCCGGCGAGGGCGGTGCCGATCATGCGGAACAGCGACCGGTCCCGCCCGGTATCGATCGAAACCTCGACCGTCATGCCGGCGCGCAGCGGCAGCCCTTCATGCACCCGGTCCAGCGCCAGCCGGACCGGCACGCGCTGGACGACCTTGACCCAGTTGCCGCTGGCATTCTGCGGCGGCAGGACTGACAGCTCCGCGCCGGTGGTCGGGCTGATCGACAGGACTTTTGCCGTCAGGCGGTGATCCGGATAGGCGTCGATCACGATGGATGCGGTCTGGCCCGGCCGCACATGGGCAAGCTGGGTTTCCTTCAGATTGGCTTCGACCCAGGTGTCGCGGGTCTGAATGATGGGGATGACCGCCTTGCCTTCTTCGACATATTCGCCGGGTTGCAGCGACACCTTGCCGACAATGCCGTCATCCGGCGCGAAGACCCGCGTGCGGCGGAGATTGAGCGCGGCCTGTTCGCGCCGCGCGGCCGCTTCCATGTACATCGGGTGCTTTTCGGCGGGGATATCCACCCGTCCGCCGAGCTTGGCGAGTGCCTGTTGTATCTTCTGGTTGGTGGTGCGGGCGGCCTGGCGCGCCTGGGTCAGGTTCCGTTCCGCCGCATCGTAGGCCGCGCGCGAGGAAACGCCGCGGGCGGAGAGTTTTTTCTGGCGGTCGAAAACCCGCTGGAAGTAACCGATTTCCTGACGGGCATCGGCGAGTTCGGCCTGGGCCGTGCGGTATTCTGCCCGAAGGGCATCCAGTGTGTTGCGGATGCCGGCGAGTTCGGCTTCTGCCTGGGCAAGCTCGATCCGGTGGCGCTCGGCGTCCAGCTCGAACAGAAGGTCGCCTTTTTTCACGCGGTCGTTTTCGCGGACAAGGACGCGCACGGTGCGACCGTCGATATCGGCGCTGATGGCAAGGTGGTGCGCCTTGACGTAGGCGTTCTCGGTGGTGACGTAGCGGGTTGCCTTCACCCAGTAATGGCCGCCGGCGATCACCGCGACGACCGGCAGGACGAACAGCAACACGAAGCGCACGGTGCCGCGGCGGAGTTTGCGGCTCATGATACGGTCTCCCCGCGGGGATTTGCGTCCGGGAGGGTGTCGCGTTCGAGCATGTCTGCGAGATTGTCTTTTATGCGGCCCAGCGTTTCGCGAAGTTGCGCCGATTCATTTGCACCGATGCCGGCAAAGACGCCTTCGATCACCTCGTCCGCCCGCTCCGTCATTTCGGCGAGCAGGGGATGCGCCGCCGCCGTCAGGAAAAGACGTTTTGACCGTGCATCGTTCTCGTCCGCCCGGCGCTCGACCCAGCCCTTGGCCTCAAGCCGTTCGATCAGCTTGCCGAGGGTCGGCTTCTCGATCTCGAGCTCGGTCGCCAGTTCTGTCTGGGTGCAGCTTTCCAGCCGGTTCAGCCGTGTCATCACCCGCCATTGCGCCCGCGTCAGCCCGAGCGGCTCGACCCGGCGATCGTAGACGGTGCGAATCATCCGCGAGACGTCGCCGATCAGGTAGCCGACGTAATCGGCGCGGGTTTGCCCATTCGCATTATGGCTGCGTGTTTCCTGCACAGGGGGCGGTGTCGCGTCCAATTATTACCTCGTCTGCGGTCATCAGCCGACGCCGGACTGTATTTTATTGTAAGCCGGCTTATAATAAGCTGGCTTACTTTACAAAGCATGTACAGCAAAAACCGCTTTCGGCTATAGTTAGATAACGAATTAAAAGCGTGAAAACGCGACAGGAAACAGGTGACGGGATGGAAATTTTACCGCTTTCAGATGCTATCGGTGCCGAAATACGGGGCGTGGATCTGTCACAGCCGCAGGACGCGGCGACGATCGCGGCGATAAACGATGCCTGGCACGAACATATCGTTCTTCTGTTCCGCGGGCAGTCGCTGGGGCTGGAAGAGCACACGCGGTTTGCCAGCTATTTCGGCGAGATCGCCAAACACCGGCGGCCGCAGGCGATCCGGAACGAGGCGGCTGATCTTGGCCCGAACGTGATGCTGATTTCCAATATCCGCGAGAACGGCAAGCCGATCGGCTCGCTGCCGGACGGCGAAATGATGTTCCATTCGGATACGCCGTATAACGAGCACCCCGACAAGGCCACGATGCTTTATGCGATGGAGGTCCCGTCCGTCGGCGGACATACGATCTTCGCCAATAGCTATCTGGCGGCCGAGACCCTGCCGGAAGACGTCAAACGCCGCCTTGCCGGGCGTAAGGCGATGCATGTGTTCGAATACGGGGCGGTGACGAAGTCCGGCCGGTTCGACCGCGATAACGCGCCCCATTTTGCCCAGCCTGTGTTCCGCAAGCATCCCGTGACCGGGCGCACCGCGCTGTATGTGAGCGAGCTGATGACCGAAGAGATTATCGGTCTGCCCGAAGACGAGAGCCGCGAATTGCTGGATTTCCTGTTCGCCCATCAGCGCCAGGCAAAGTTCTGCTACGAGCATGTCTGGCAGCCGGACGATCTGGTGATCTGGGACAACCGGTGTAGTATTCACGCGCGGACGGATTTTCCGTCCACCCAGCGCCGGAAGCTCCGGCGGCTGACGGTCATGGATGAAAGCCCGGTGATGATGGGCGACCCGCCCGGCCAAACGGAGGTAGCTGCCGAATGAGCGATACGTTAACGGGGCTGGATATCCGGCCGTTGTCAGATGCCCTGGGTGCGGAAATCCGCGGCGTCGACCTGTCCAGGCCGCTCGACGGCGAGACCGTGGCGGCGATCGAAGCGGCGTGGCAGGAACATATTGTTCTGCTGTTTCGCGATCAGGAACTCGGTATCGACGAACAGGTCGCATTTGCCGAGAATTTCGGGGTCGTCGGCACGCGCTCCCGACCGGCTGAGCGGCGACCGGAAGGCGCCGACTACAACGCGGCGATCATGCTGGTCTCCAACATCAAGAAGGACGGCCAGTATATCGGCTCGCTGCCCGACGGCGAAATGTGGTTCCACCACGACATGTGCTACGATCCGGCACCGCATAAAGGCACGTTCCTGTATGCGATGGCGCTACCGTCTTCCGGCGGCAACACGCTTTTCGCCAATATGTATGCGGCCTATGACAGGCTCAGCGACGCCACGAAAGAGCGCCTGAAAGGCCTGACGGCACTGCAGATATACGATTTCGCGACCCGCGAGGTCGTCGATATTTCGGGCGATATCGCCCAGTACAAGCACTGCGTTCAGCCGGTTACGGTAACCCACCCGGTGACGGGGCGGAGGGCGCTCTACGTGAACCCGCTGATCACCGCGCGGATCGAGGACATGCCGGAAGCGGAGAGCCGCGCCCTGTTGGACGAGCTGTTCGGCTTCGCGGAAGACCGGGACATTATCTACGAACACGAATGGCGCCTCGGCGACGTGCTGATGTGGGACAACTGGTGTTCGTGCCATGCCCGCACCGATTTCCCGGCGACCGACCGGCGCATGCTGCGGCGCTGCACGATCAAGGGACAGCCGCTCCACGAATAGGTCGATCCGAGATCAGGGCATTCCCGGAGGAAGAGAACAAGATGGCATTGAAGCTGCGGAAACTTTCAACCCATATCGGCGCGGAGATTCAGGATATCGACCTGAACGCGGACCAGAGCGCCGAGACGATCGCGGAGATCAACCAGGCGTGGTTCGACAACATCATCCTGTTGATCCGCGGCCAGACCCTCTCGCCCGAACGCCAGGTGGAAGTCACCGGTTGGTTCGGGACGCCGGGACAGCTCGCCCGCCCGAAGGAATACAGGACCAGCGGCCATAACGATCTGCCCGACGGCATCATGCTGATTTCCAATATTCGCGAAGACGGCAAGCCGATCGGAAACCTGCCCGACGGCGAGATGATGTTTCATCACGACATGATGCATGCCGAGGTGCCGCACAAGGCGACGATGCTGTATGCGGTGGAAATTCCGTCCCGTGGCGGCAACACGCTGTTCGCCAGCGGTTATGCCGCCTATGACACGCTGCCGGACGAAATCCGCACGCCGCTGGAAGGCCGGAAGGCCTTTCATCACTATAATTACGGCACAACGGTAAAGGGCAGGAATGACGGTATCGAGGCATTCGCCGAATCCACGCACCCGGTTTTCCGCACCCATGACGACACCGGCCGGAAGGCGATTTACGTCAACCGGCTGATGACCGAAGGTATTGTGGACATGGACCAGGCCGAGGCCGATCGCCTGCTGTCAGCGGTGTACGATCATTCTGAAAGTCCTGAATTCGTCTACGAGCACGAATGGCAGGTGGGCGACGTGCTGCTGTGGGACAATCGCTGTTCGATGCATGCGCGCACCGATTTTCCCGAAACCGAGCGCCGCCTGCTGTTGCGGACGACCGTCGAGGGTGAGGGGCGGCCCTACTAAGAAACAACAAAAAGTACGGGAGAGAGAAATGTCCAAGATTCTGAGCGAAGAACAGATCGCGGCCTGGGAGCGCGACGGGTGTATTTTCCCCATCCGCGCCGTGTCGCCGGCCGAGGCGGAGGCGAACCTCGCGCGTTTTAATGCGCTGGAGGAAAAAATCGGCGATGAGCCGCAGAAGCGTTTCAAGATCAAGGCGCACCTGCCGTTCCCGTGGATGTGGGACATCATCCGAAACGACACGATCCTCGACGCAGTCGAGGATATCGTCGGGCCGAACATCCTGTGCTGGGGCTCGTCTTTCTTCTGCAAGAACGCCCATGACACGCGCTATGTCTCCTGGCATCAGGATTCGACCTATTACGGGTTGTCGGAACGCGCCACGGTGACCGTTTGGTATGCGTTCAGCCCGTCCAACGTGGAATCCGGTTGCATGAAGTTTATTCCCGGTACCCACACCATCGGCCAGATCGAGCATGAGGAGCTGCACGGCGAGGGCAACCTGCTGATGAAGGGCCAGACCATCCTTGACGTTGACGAGGAGAGGGCGGTGGATGTCGTCCTCGACGCCGGCGAATTCTCGATCCATCACGAGGCCGTGGTGCATGGCTCGGGCGCCAATAACGCACCGCACGCGCGTATCGGCCTGTCGATCCACTACATTGCGCCGCATGTTCACCAGGTGAAGCTGGAGGAAGCGGCGGCGGCCACCCTGGTACGCGGTGTGGATACCCACGGCCACTGGCGCGTGGACCCGGAACCGGCGGCCGATTTCGATCCCGCCTGCATGGCCGTGCTCGATGCGACCTATGGCGCCTATCTGACGGGCACCGGAAAGTTCTGACGGGACCGGCAGGACAGGCACCGGCAGTATCGTTCCGTTGTTGCGAAGGAAGACTTTATGCCGAAGGTTCTGAGCGAAGAGCAGCTTGCGCGCTGGGAGCGCGATGGCGCCGTCTGGCCTGTCGACCTGCTGAGTGCCGAAGAGGCCGCCGGATTCGCGAAACGGTTTGCGGACCTTGAAACCGCCATGGGCGCGGAGGCGCAGTCCCGGTTCCGGATCAAGGCGCACCTCCCGTTTCCGTGGCTGTGGGACCTGATCACACGCCCGGCCCTCGCCGACGTGATAGAGGACCTGATCGGCCCGAATATCGTCTGCTGGGGCTCATCGTTTTTCACCAAGAAGGCGCACGATCCGCGTTTTATCTCGTGGCATCAGGATTCGACCTATTACGGGCTGGAACCGCCGGAATCGATAACCGCCTGGGTCGCGTTCACCCGCGCCAACGTGGAATCGGGCTGCATGAAGATCATTCCCGGCTCGCACAAAGGCGAAGCGATCCTGCCGCATGACGAAACCTATGACGAGAACAACCTGCTGTCGCGCGGCCAGACGATCCGCGATCTCGATACGTCCGGCGCGGTCGACATGCCGCTGGAGCCCGGACAGATGTCGATCCATCACAACAAGACGATCCATTCGTCGGAGCCCAATAACGCCGACTGGCCGCGCGTCGGCTTCGCCATTCATCTCGCCGCGTCGAGCGTGAAACAGACCCAGTTCGACAACCCGCTGGCCATTCATCTCCGCGGCGACGACCCGGACGGCAACTGGCTTGAAGACCCGCGTCCCGAATACGAAATGTCGCCCGAAAGCGTGCAGGCGGTGGACGCGTACTGGCATCGCTACCGCACGGCGATGTCGGCGCAAAGCTGACGGCGGCGCAACACATTCGTGCATGACGCGCATGGCTGCGGCATGGCGCGTATTGCCGTCGCGGGATAGAATGTCCCCGACGATTTCTGAAGGTTCCCCCGAGAAGGATAACCGAACATGCGAGGATCCTGGCGTACACCTGCCGTTGTTCTGACCTGCGGCACCATTATTCTGTTCATCAGTTTCGGTGCGCGGAACATCTTCGGTCTGCTGCTCGACCCGATGACCGAATCGACTGCATTGGATGTTGGGGATTTTTCGCTCGCGATCGGCATCCAGGCGGTCATCTGGGGCCTGACGACGCCGATTACCGCCTCTATCGCCGAACGCTACGGCACGGCCCGCATGATCGCGCTTGGCGGCGCACTCTACGCGGCGGGGCTTGCCCTGATGTCGATGGTGCAGACGCCCGTGCACATGCATCTGACGGCCGGGTTGATGCTGGGCCTGGGCCTTAGCGCGACCGGATTTCCGATTATCCTGGCGGCCATCACCAAGCGGGTGGATGCCAAGCGCCGCAGCCTGTTCCTGGGCATCGGCAGTGCGGCCGGCTCGTCCGGCCAGCTCGCCCTCGTGCCGATGGGACAGTACCTGATCGACGGCTATGGCTGGGCGATGGCGGCCATCGTGTTCGCCTGTCTGGTTGCCGTGATCGTGCCGCTGTCGTCTGCGATGGTGGACCCGACGCAGGAAGCCGCCGATCCCAACGCGGCGCGCCAGCAGAACCTGCGCGAAGCGGTGGGCGAGGCGGTCAGCCACCGCGGGTTTATCCTGCTCACGGCAGGCTATTTCGTCTGCGGCTATCAGGTGATGTTTCTCGGCACCCATCTGCCGAATTTCATCGCCGAGGCGGGTCAGAACCCCTGGGTCGGCGCGACGGCACTGTCGCTGATCGGCCTGTTCAATATCGTCGGCACGCTGACCTGGGGCGCGCTCGGCGGCAGGTTCCGCATGAAATACCTGCTCACCACTATCTACCTGCTACGCTCCGCCGTGCTTGCCATCTACATCCTGCTGCCGATCACGGCGATCAGCACCTATATCTTCGCCGCCGCGATAGGGCTTTTGTGGCTGGCGACCGTGCCGCTGACATCCGGTCTGGTCGCGCGCATGTTCGGGCTGCGCTACATGGCGACGCTGACGGGCCTCGTATTTTTCAGCCACCAGCTCGGCAGCTTTGCCGGCGCCTGGCTCGGCGGCGTGTTTTTCGAGACGACGGGGTCCTACGACATGATCTGGTGGGTCGGCATCGCGCTCGGCCTGGTCGCCGCGGCGCTGCATTATCCGATAGACGACAAGCCGGTTGCGCGGATTCAGGCGGAAGGGGCATAACCTTCCCATGACATCCCCTACCTTCACCGACTGGCGCACGCCCTTCGTTATCCTGCTTGCCGGGACCACAATCGTGTTCCTGTCGCTCGGCGCGCGCATGACATTCGGATTGTGGATGCCCGATGCGTCGCTCGACCTGTTCGGGCCGAACCAGCTCAAGGTCCTGTCGCTGTCCATCGCGCTGCAATCGCTGTTTTGGGGCATCGGCACCCCGGTGGCCGGGAATATTGCCGACAAGTACGGCACCGGACGGGTCATTGCCGCCGCGGGTATTCTTTATACTGTCGGCCTCGTGATGATGACGGTATCGACCACGCCGTTGATGGCGCATCTGTCGATTGGCGTATTTACCGGCTTTGCCATGTCGGGGGCCATGTTCCCGATTATCCTGTCGGCAATCAGCCGGGCGGTATCGCCCGAAAAGCGCAACCTGTATCTCGGCATCGCGAGCGCGGGCGGTTCTTCGGGGCAGGTGCTGATGATCCCGATGGGGCAGTATTTCATCGACAGCCAGGGCTGGGTCGTCACCCTCTATATCCTTGCGGCCGTCACCGCGCTGATCGTGCCGCTGGCCTTTGTGATGATGACCAGAAAGGCCGAGGCGCAGACGGGCCCGGCGCTGCAGGTGCTGACCACCGGGGCGGCCATCCGGGAGGCATTCGGCCATCGCGGCTATGTGCTGCTCACCGGCGGCTATTTTGTCTGCGGGCTGCAGACCATGTTTATCGGGACCCATTTCCCCAACATGCTGACCAGCCTGAAGGTAGACGCCACGATTGCCGCGCTGTCGCTGTCGCTGATCGGGGCGTTCAATATTCTGGGCACGTTCACCTGGGGCGCGATGGGCGGCAAGTTCCGCCAGAAATACCTGCTGTGCTGGCTTTATTCGCTGCGCTCGCTGGTGATGATCGGCTTCATCCTGTTGCCGATCTCGTCCACCAGCGTTCTGGTGTTCTCGGCGCTGATGGGTCTGCTCTGGCTCGGCACCGTACCGCTGACGGGGTCTATCGTCGCCCAGGTCTTCGGGCTGCGCCATATGGGGATGCTGTTCGGATTTGCCTTTGTCGCCCATCAACTCGGCAGCTTTATCGGCATCTACGCCGCCGGTTATTTCTTCGATCTGTTCGGCAACTATAACGGTGTCTGGTGGGCCGCGATCATCATGGGCGTCGCTGCCTCGGTGATGAACTACCCGATTAACGACAAGCCTATCGAACGCCAGATGGTACCGCAGGGAGCCTAGCGGCCCGTCGCCCCGGAACCGTCAATCCATCAGATAGCCGAACTTTTCCCGGGCTTCGCGCAGCACGTCGAGCCCCGGTGCGTTGACGGTCGGGAACTGGTCTTTCCAGTGGAACGGCTTGCAGGCATCGATGATGGCACGGCTGTTGGTGATATCGCCGCTCGCTTTCTGTTCCGGCGTCAGGCGCGGGTCGGCGGGCGACGTCCAGGCGCCTTTGACGATATCGATGGTGGTGGCCGGATCGCAGCGTGTGCACATGGCCCAGATCACCTGCTCCAGGTTGGTCACGTCGATATCCTCGTCGACGACGATGACGAACCGGTTGGCGTAGTTCGAGGCCTGGCATTGCGCGGCGATATGGCCGGCCTGTTTCGAATGACCCGGATAGCGCTGGGTGATCGATACCGCATGGAACAGGCGCGAGGCGCCGATTTCATGGCACCACACGCCGGTGACATCCGGCACGCCTGCATCAGCGAGGTTCTGTTTGAGCATGGCGGAGCGCAGGACGGCGCGGTAGCGGGCCATTTCGTCAGAGCCCTGGCCCATCGGCGGTACGCCGAGAATGATCGGATCGTTGCGGTGATAGATCGCCTCGATCTCGAGCACCGGTTCCGGATGTTCGCCGCTCGCGTAATAGCCGGTCCATTCGCCGAACGGGCCCTCGTTCTTGATCTTGTCAGGATAAAGATAGCCTTCGAACACGATCTCGGCATTGGCCGGGATGGGAAGGCCGGTGATCTTGCCCTCGACGCAGTCGACCGCCTTGCCGCGGATTCCGCCGACGATATCGAGCTCGAAGGTGCCGTAGGGCGCTTCGGCCCCGCCGTTGAAGAACGCGATGGGCTCGCCGCCGATGACCATGATCACCGGGCAGGGCTCGCCCTTTTCCCAGTACTTGTTGCGCTGGATGAAGCCGTGCTTGCCGGTGACCATGAAGCAGCCGACGGATTTCCTGTCGTGCACCATGGCGCGGTATGCGCCGCAGTTCATCCAGCCTTCGTCCGGGTCGCGGGTGATCGTGTAGGTGCCGGTGCCGATATAGCGCCCGCCGTCTTCCGGGTGCCACATCGGCGTCGGGAATTTCATCAGGTCGATATCGTCGCCGGTGAGGATGTTCTCGAAGACCGGGCCGTCCTCGACGATCCTGTGCTTGATGGTCTTGCGTTCCTTCACGAACGACTCGAAGCAGCCATCCGACAGTTCCTGCTTGGTCAGGTGGTCGGGGAAGCCGAGCGTCATGTTGCGGCGGGTGCCGCCAAAGACGTTGATCAGGACGCGAAACCCGTCCGGGCAGCCCGGCACCTTGTCGAACAGTACGGCCGGGCCGTCATCCTCGCGGATCACGATCTCGGCGGCGAGGCCGATATCTTTCTCCCAGGACGCGCCGTCGACGCGGCGGAGTTCGCCAAGCTGGTCGGCGCGTTCGATCCAGTCGCGCAGGTCCTCATAGGTGAATTGCTGGGCGGTATTGGGGCGGGCGGGCGTCGTCGAATTCATGGCGTTTCCGGGCTTTTGTTCGTTGGTTGCCGCATCATCGCAGAAACCCGTGGTTTCTCAATATTGCGATGCACCGAATTATTCCTCTTCTCCGGGGTGGGGCGGTCGTCCTGCGACAAGGCACGTTCCGCCGCCCTGGGTCCCCGGGTCTGCGCCCGGGGACATAATTGTTTGGGCGGCGGAGGCTCTACCCTGATCCCGTCATTCCCTCGGGCTTGACCCGAGGGTCCGGGGCGAGCGGCAGAATGTTTCCCGGTGTCCGGGCCCGCGGACCTGCAGCGGGGGCAGAATATGGTAACGTATCTACGTTATGGCAGTGGATAACGAAGATGCGGACCTACTTCGTGTACATCATGGCGAGCAAGCGCAATGGCACATTATACATCGGCTATACAAGCGATCTCGCCCGGCGGGTGTATGAACATAAATCCGGAGCCGTCGCAGGATTCTCAGAGAGATACGGCACCAGAATGCTGGTCCACTACGAAATCTTTGAAGATGCCCGGCTGGCGCAACAGCGCGAGCGGTCTTTGAAGCGCTGGAACCGGAAATGGAAACTCTAATTGATCGAGAAACGAAATCCCCGCTGGCGTGATCTGTATGACGACCTGAACAGCTGAATTTCCCACACTGTCCTTCAGTGACAAATCACCTTCCCCTGTTCTGGGTCCCCGGGTCCGGGCCCGGGGACATGATTTTTGAGCGAAATCTCTACTTTGGTCCAATCATTCCCTCGGGCTTGACCCGAGGGTCCGGGGCGAGCGGCAGGATGCCGGCGCTGGGTCCCCGGGTCTGCGCCCGGGGACATAATTGCTTGAGCAGGAAGCCCTACCGTCACGCTGTGATTCCCTCGGGCCTGACCCGAGGGTCCAGGGCAAGCGGCAGGGTGCCGGCGCTGGATCCCCGCGGCCGGGCGAGGAGGACGACTCAGTCGCCGATCAGCGATTTGGCGTCCGCGGGGGCGAACGGCTTCGTGCAGTCGGGACAGATCAGGTCGACGTTTTTCAGCGCCAGCAGTGCGGGTGCTACGTGGAACCAGTAATCGCAGGCGGGACATTGCGCCCAGGTCGCGTTGCCGGGTTTGTCGAAGGGTGAATCTGACATCAGCTTGGCCATCCTGTCATGTCTATGCCGTCCAGTACCGCTTCCGCCGCGGCAAGGGCGTCGTCCGACACGCGGTTGCGCGGGGCGACGGGTTTGGGCTGGCCCGGCCCCGGGGCGGCGGGCAGCGTGGCGTCGATTGCCGCCTTGGTGATGGTTCTGCCGGTGGCGGGCGCCGACGGGTCGAGCGGCGCCAGTGTCAGCCCGTCCAGCTTCATCAGGTCGCGGTGCCACTGGACGCGGGTCGCGATCGCCCACATCGCTTCGCGGTCGTCGAAGATGTCGATATCGTCGTCGAAGGCATACACGGCTTTGAGCCGCCGGAACGCGATGGCCGCCATCATGGCGTCGCGGGCTTCGCCCGGTTTCGGGTCCCTGAACTGCAGGTAGGCATGAAAACGCCGGCCCGATACGGGCACGTGCACGTTGACCAGCGACGGCGATACCTGGCGGGCAAGATTATAGATCGCGCCTTCCATGCCCATGTTGTCCGGCACCAGATGATCGGCGAGGCCGGAGCCGCAATCGTGATAGATCGCGTCACGCCGCCGCGTGATGCAGGTGACCTCGACCACCGGGTTGGGGATCTGAGGGCCCTGGTAGCCGGAAAATTCGGCGAACGGGCCTTCGGCTTCGATCCGGCCCGGCGGCAGGAAGCCCTCTATGACGATTTCGGCATCGGCCGGGACCATGATCTTCTCGCCATGGGTGATCGACGGGACCAGCCGCAGGGCCTCGCCCAGTGCGCCGCCGGCGACATCCCAGTGGCTTTCGGGATAGCCGAGCTTCGCCTGCGCGCCCATTTCGACCGCCGGATGATGGCCGACCCAGATCGCGACCGGGCAGGGTTCCCCCTTCGACCAGAATTTCCGCAGATTGATCATGTTGTGCGAGGTTTCCAGCATGTAGCAGCCGAGCAGCTTTTGGCCGCGCACCCACAGACGCTGGATGCCCATGTTGTCGATGCCCGTATCGGGGTCATAGGTCACGACATGGCCGCAGGTAACGTATCGCCCGGCATCGCCCTCGTGCTGGCGCAGGGCGGGCAGGGAGAGCAGGTTGGCGGCATCGCCCTCCTCGACGATATCGCGCACCGGTGCGTCTGCCGCATCCACCACGACGGGATCGATGGCCCTGGCGGACAGGTTGGCCATCGCTTTCGCCGAGTCCCGGTGATCGTCAATGCCGAGCGCTTTCGCCGACAGTTCGCGGCTGGCGAACAGGTTGGTCAGGACCGGCATGTCGCTGATACTGCCATCGGGCAGTTTCGGCTGGCGCACGAAAATGGCCGGGTTGGCGCTTCTCGCCGCCATGACGTGCTGCAGTGCCGTGATTTCCTGGATCACCGATACGGGCCCGTCCGGGCGGAAGATGGCGTTGTCGATCTCGTTGAGGTAGCTGCGAAGGTCGGTCATGGGACCCGCTCTGTGGCTTTGTGGTCGGGTGGGGCGTATCGAAAAAGGGCCGCAGGTTTCCCCGCGGCCCTCGTTTCGGTCCGGAGCGCCGGATCAGTAACGGACGGTTACTTCGACCCGCCGGTTACCGGCTTCCTGCATACCGTCTTTGGTTTCGATCGCATTGGCGTTCTCGCCGAGCGACCCGATGGTCAGCAGGCGGCCGGAGACGCCGAGCTTGGTCAGCGCCGCTGCGACGGCATCTGCCCGTTTTTCGGCCAGCGCCGAGTTGTAGTCGCTATCGCCGGCCCGATCCGTATGGCCGGTCACAGAGACGACTTTCGGCTCGCTGTTCTTGATCGCGTTCGCGGCCGCGGCAATGATGGCATTGGCCTTGGCGTCGAGCGTGGTGCTGTTAAAGCCGAAATAGACCAGGAAGCTCTTCGGCGACATCATGGCTTTCGGCGCGGGCATCGGCGCCGGTTTCGCGGCGGCTGTCCTCTCGATCTTGGCGAGTGCGATGAAGAACTGGATCCGGCAGCGATCGATATCTTCCGGTTGATAGTTCTCTTCCTGCTCTTGCGCCCAGCATTCATACATGGCCTGCGCGCGGGCGGCGTCGGCGGGGTTCGCCGCAGCGCCGGGGCCGGCGAGGGCCTTGACCAGGCGGCCGTGGGCGGAGGTGATCAGCTTGCCGGGTCCTGCCGGCTGCGGACGGGCATCCGGCGCTTCGGGGGCTGTCGGTTTGCCGCCGGCAGCCGCGATGGCGCGCATCGCGAACGCATCGGAATCCTTGTAATCGCCTTCGCCGTATTCGTCTTTCGACAGCGCGATGTATTCCTTGTACAACGACTGCGAGAACGCATCGCCCGTCGGTGTGGTTTTCTGTGCCGTGCCGAGTTCCATGCCGCCGCACGCGCCCAGAAGGGCGGTCGCCGCAACCACAATCGAAATCTGTCTTAATGTCATTACTCAGTACTCCTGTTTCTGATTACCGTTTCGGGCGACGGTTTAGCCTGCCCCGTTAACGCTTGGTTTGGTGCCATCCTTGTTGCCGTCTCTGTACGCAACATACTGGCGCGTCAGCCGGTTTCCCGGATGGCGTCTCCCAGTATGTTCACCATTTCGCCGATCTGTTCTTCCGAAACGATCAGCGGCGGCGACAATGCTATAATATCGCCTGTTTGTCGCACAAGCAGCCCCTTTTCGTAACATTTTAAAAACACGTCGAACGCGCGGGCGGTGGGCGCGCCGTCTCGCGGACTGAGTTCCACCGCGCCCATCAGGCCGATATTACGGATATCGATCACATGGGGCAGGCCCTTCAGGCTGTGGACCGCCGATTCCCATTTGGGAGACAGCGCCTTGCCGCGGGCGAAAAGATCGTCCTCGGCGAACACCTCCAGCGTCGCTATTCCCGCGGCACAGGCCAGCGGATGCGCCGAATAGGTATAGCCGTGAAACAGCTCGATCATGTTGGGCGGACCCTGCATGAACGCTTCGTATATGGGCGCGCGGGCAGCGACGGCCGACATGGGCACGGCCGCATTGGTCAGGCCCTTCGCCATGGTCATGAGGTCGGGCACGATGCCGAAATAATCGGCGGCGAACGGATCGCCCAGCCGGCCGAACCCGGTGATGACCTCATCGAAGATGAGCAGGATGCCGTGACGGTCGCAGATCGTGCGGATTCTCTCAAGATAGCCCTTTGGCGGCACCAGTACGCCGGTCGACCCCGCCACCGGCTCGATGATCACCGCAGCGATGGTCGAGGCGTCATGCAGGGCGACAATGCGTTCCAGATCGTCGGCAAGATGCGCCCCCCAGGCGGGCTGGCCGCGCGAATAGGCCATTTCGGCGAGGTTATAGGTATGGGGCAGGTGATCGACGCCCCCCAGCAGCGTGCCGAACTGCTTGCGGTTGTTCGATATGCCCCCGACCGAGGTGCCGCCGATGCCGACCCCGTGATAGCCGCGTTCGCGCCCGATCAGCCGGGTGCGTTTCGCGTCGCCCCGCGCCTGATGATAGGCGAGCGCCATTTTCAGCGCGGTATCGACCGCTTCGGAGCCTGAATTGCCGAAAAACACGTAATCCAGATCGCCCGGAAACAGGTTTACCAGTCGCGATGCGAGATCGAACGCCCCCGGATGCCCCCACTGGAAGGTCGGCGCGTAATCCATATTCTCGGCCGACGCCTTGATCGCGTCGGTGATGCGCTGACGCCCGTGCCCCGCGTTCGAGCACCACATGCCCGACGTGCCGTCGAGGATCCGGCGTCCCTGATCGTCGGTGTAATGCATGTCCTTCGCGGACACGAGCAAGCGCGGTGCCGACTTGAACTGCCGGTTCGCAGTGAACGGCATCCAGAACGGTTCCAGCGTGTTCGTCTGTCTTGATGGTGTGCCGTCCGGCATGTCGGTCGCCCCTGGTCGCGTGTTGTGTCTGGGAAACAGGCTAGTGCCCGACCGGGCGGCCAGCAAGGCCGATTCGAACTTATTGCGAGGTGGCGCGCCAATTGATTGCGGAAATGCGCTACAAAGAACGATGGCTGTCATTTCAGGATTACCCGCGCTCGCCGCTGCCCTTGGCGATCGCAATTACCGGGCGTTTTCGATCGGCAACCTGCTGTCCCATAACGGCACCTGGGCGCAGCGGGCCGCCGTCATGTGGTTTACCTGGGAAATGACCGGGTCGGGCTTCTGGCTCGGCCTGATGACGGTGGCGGACCTGTTGCCTGTGGTCTTTATCGGGCCGGTCGCCGGCGCCATTGCCGACCGGGTAAATATTCTGACCATGATCAAGATCACGCAGGTTCTGGCGGCAATCCAGTCCGCCGCGCTCGCCGTGTTGACCTTCATGGGTGTGATGACGCCCGAGATGCTCTTCGCGCTTGTGCTGATCCACGGGATTATTCTGTCCTTCAACCAGCCGGCGCGGCTGGCGCTGGTGCCCCATCTGGTGCGGCGCGAAAACCTGTCGGCGGCGATCGGCATCAATTCGATGATTTTCAATTCGGCGAAGGCCATCGGACCGGTGATCGCCGGGCTGCTGATCAACGGCGGCGGGATCGGCTTCGCTTTCGTGTTCAACGCGCTGTCCTATGTCTGGTTCATCGGCTCGCTGTTCTTCATCCGCCTGGCCGATCCCCGCAGCGGCAAGGCGCGCACGCCCGCCCGCGAGGTGCCGCGCGAAATCGCCGAGGGGTTCCGCTACGCCGTGCAGCATGTCGGGATCGCCCGGATGCTGGTTGTCCTTGCCGTCGTGTCCATCTTCGGGCGGCCCTATATGGAACTGCTGTCGGGCTTTGCCGACGAAGTTTTCAGCCGCGGCGCGGAAGGTTATTCCCTGATGCTGTCGATGACGGGCATCGGCTCGCTTGTCGGCGGGTTCTGGATCGCCCAGCGCGGACAGGTCACCGGGCTGACCTATCGCGTGGTACTGGCCATCCTGCTGCTCGGCCTGTCGCTGATCGGATTCGCAGCGACCAACCTCTACGGCGTCGCGCTCGTCTGCCTGATGATCTCGGGCTTTGCCGTCATCATCATCGGCGTCGGCGAACAGACCCTGTTGCAGAACGCGGTCGATCCGCAGATGCGCGGCCGGGTGATGAGCCTGTACGGCATGATCGGGCGCGGGGCGCCCGCCATCGGCGCCATCGTCATGGGCGCGCTGGCCGAATTCTTCGGCTTTCAGGCCCCGGTTATCGCCGGTGCGCTCCTGCTGCTCGGCCTGTGGCTGTGGGCGCTGCCGCGCCGGGATGCGATGGCGAGGTCGCTCGAAGGCGACTAGCGCGGGCGATCCGCCTGCCGGTACAGGCCCGAAATCTCACCAGTTTGGTCACTGCGGGTTTTCGTCGAACCCTTCCGTCCCATCCGGGATCGCGACCCAGTGATGCTTGTGCTTGCTCCATCCGGCGGTCTTCGGTGCCGGAAAATCGGGGTCGGCAAAGCAGCCGCCGTGAATGCCGACGATTGAGGGGCGCGCCGCGGGTTTGAAATAGACCGACACGCCGCAGGTCGGGCAGAAATGCAGGTCGATCGCGTTCCCCGACCCGCCGGTACGGGTATAGACCGTGGACTCGCCCTCGATCGAGGTGATCTGGCTGTCCTGAAAAAAGGCGCCAATCTGGAAGGCGCTGCCTGACCTCCGCTGGCACTCCATACAGCTGCACATGTTGACCCGGGCGGGGTCGCCTTCCGCCGTGATCCGGAGGTCGCCGCACAGGCAGGATGCTGTTCTTTTCATTGTCTCTTCCTTCTGTTTTTCGCCGATTCAACCCTCGCCCGTTTTACTGGATCGAGTCGGCTTCTTCCACCATCTGCACCAGCGAAGCCCGCAGGAGATATGCCCGGTTCGCTTCGGGGTCGTTGCGGGTCTGTTGCAGTTCGTTCAGGCGCCTTTCGCGGGCTTCGGGATCGTTTTCCTGCAGCATCCGCTTGTTGGCGATCGACTGGGCCTGCACGTATTTTTCCGCCATCGGGCGGCGCTGGCGGTCATAGCGGGCAAGAAGGGCGTCGTGGTCGCCGCCATGCCAGGCTTCTTCCAGCTTTTTGGCAAGGTTCAGCCCGTCATGGATGCCGCTGTTCATGCCCATCCCGCCCAGCGGGTTGTTGACGTGGGCGGCGTCGCCGGCAAGCGCCACGCGGCCTTTGGCGAAGGTCGCCGCGACCCGCTGGTGCACGCTGTACAGGTTCCGGTGCAGCAGGTCATAGGGCGGATCGTACGGATAGCACTCGGCAAAACGCGCCTGGATCCACTCGTCGCTCAGCACTTCTTCGTCCGCTGCGTCGCCGAAGGCCGGGAACAGGGCGCGCCAGACGCCTTCGCTCTCATCGCCCGGCACCTTGATCATGGCGCACCAGCGTTCGGGATGGGCGACGTAGTTGCGGTAGCGGTAGCCGGCGGCTTTCTCGAAATCGTAATAGGTGGAGACAATGATGAAGCGTTCTTCCCAGGTGAAGCCCGGGAAATCGATATCCAGCGCCTTGCGGACGACCGACCGGCCGCCGTCGGCGCCGACGAGATAGCGCCCCGTATGGGTTTCGGTCGACCCGTCCGGCGCCTGCACGGTGATCTCGACGCCGTCGTCATCCTGGATGACGCCCGTGACCTCGCGTTCGCGGATCAGTTCGAAACAGTCGAACTTCTTCGCGAGGTCCCACGCGACCTCGATCGTCTTGTGCTGTTCGACCTGCAGCGCATAGGGGTAGGTCAGAACGTCGGCGATATCGCCGTAATCGAACTCGGCGACGATGCGGTCCGAGGCGCGATCGCGCCACTGGAACAGCGGCGATTCGATGCCGCGCGGCAGCAGCTTTTCGGTCATGCCGAGTTCGTCCACCATCATCAGGGTCGACGGATGCAGCGTGGATGCGCGGTGATCGGCGGGGATGTGGTCCAGCGAATCGAAAAGCTTCACCGGGATACCGGCTTTGGCCAGCGCAAGGGCGGTGGTCATGCCGACAGGGCCCGCGCCCGCGATAAGAATACAATCGTCTCGTGTCATTCTGGTTCCTGTTCGTAAAGTTGGGTCTTCAGGTTTTTTCTCCCCTGTGCGTTTCCGGTCTCTTGCCGGAAGTCACCAGCCACACGCCGAGAAATATAACGGCCATGCCCGCCAGGTGGTAATTCTCGATGCTTTCGCCAAGCAGGATTACAGAGAGCGTCACACCGAAGATCGGAATCATGTATTGCGCCATGCCCGCAACGCTCGAGCCGACCACCGGTACCGCCCTGTTCCACAGAATATACGACAGAAAAGAGGGGAAGATGACCGCATAGGCGATTATCCCGAGATTCCCGGCATCCATCTCGAAGCTTTTTCCCTGAACCAGATCCACCACATAGAGCGGCGCCATCATCAGGACGGCCAGCCAGGTCATCACGGTGAGGAAGGGCAGTTCGCCGATCTCGGGCGGCTTCCACCGCAGCATGACCGTGTAGACCGCCCAGGAAAAGAACGCGACGAGCACAAGTACATCGCCGATATTTATGGAGAACTCCGACAGCACCGAGAGATCGGCCCGCAGCACGATCATCAGCGTGCCGGCAAAACCAAGCAGGACACCCAGCGCCTGGAGGCGGCCGATCAAGGCGCCCGTCATCAGAAAGGCGGTGCCGACAATCCAGAGCGTTCCCGAGGCATTCATCAGGGCCGCATTCACGGCGACGGTGAACTGCAGCCCGACGTAATACGGCACCGTAAAGCCGACGACGCCGAAGAAACCGAAGGCCGCCATCAGCGGCAGGTGTCGGGCGATGAGGCGGCGCTGCGCCCAGGTCTGGCGCCCGCTGATCATGAGAAACAGCACAGCGACGAAGAACCAGCGGATAAATGACAGGCTGAAAGGCGGTATTTGGCCCGATGCCGCGCGGCCGGCGACCGAGCTGCCGGCCCAGGACAATGCGCCGAAGATCAGGAATGCGAGGGCGAGCCAGTAGGGTATAGCCGCTCCCGATTTCGCGGCGCTCTGGATATCTGGTTGTTGATCGGACACGTCACCCCCTGGAAGGTGCGCACCTTAATCCGCCGCCGCGGGCGGCACAATTGGGTGCGGAAATCATCTTTGATCTGCCGGATAACAGCCCGGCAGGGGCCGGCGCATGTTGACACCGGTCCGCCCGCATTCCACCTTCGCCGGAAGATGGCTCGATCACCCGACACCGACATACGCGAAGCCTGGGATGCAGGCGGCGCCGATATTGCGGCCCTGCAGCGCGCACTTCGCGTCGTTGATGGATTCGCCGGGGTCGGGGTCGGCGATCTCGACCCCATGCGCGCCAAGGGGCTGATCCATGCCCATGTGCGCATCCGGGGTACGGGGGCGGTGCTGCGGATCCCGAGGCTGAGTTCATTCGGGCTGGATCCCGCCGACAATCTCGCCTATCAGGCCGCCTGTTTCAGCCGCGCGGCTGCGAGTGGGCATGTGCCGAAGCTGATCGGGTCCATTCCGCCGCAGTCAGGCATTCCGTGGGGCGCGCTGATCATCTCCGAGGTCGTCGGCGGCACCCCGCCGGTGCCGGAGTCCCTGCCGGCGATTGCCCGGGCGCTGGCGGCGATCCATGCGCTTCCGGTGCCGGAAGCCGATGTCCGTCCGCCCATTCCCTCCCATGACAATCCGGTGGCGGCGACGCTGGAGGTGATCGAGGCGCAGGCGCGGTTCCTCCCTCAGGCCGGGCTGGCAGACGCCGCATTGGCACAGGTCGAAGAGGAACTTGCGCGCGCGCGTGTCTTTGCCGCGAGGATGGCAGGCGCCGATCTGCCGGTAACCCTGGTCGGGACCGATACACACCCGGGCAATTTCATGACCCGGGGAGACGGGGTGGCGATTTTCGTCGACCTGGAAAAGATGCTCTACGGCGCGCCGGCGATCGATTTGGCCCATGCCACCGTCTACACGTCGACGATGTGGGATTCCGATGTCGCGACGGCCCTGGACAGCGCGGATGTGGCCGCCTTCTATTCGGCCTATTTCAACGCCGTGCCGGAAGGTCTGGCCGATCGCATAAGGCCCTGGTGCGGCCCGCTCCGCCGGTTCACATGGCTGCGGACGACGACATGGTGTGCGAAATGGCGGGTGGAATCGCGCGACGGTGCTGCATGGTCGGCGGCGCAGCACGATCCTGCCTATATCACATCGGTTCGCGCCCGCGTCGCCGATTATTTCGATCCCGCGACGATAGAAGGAATCCGCACAGGATTCGATGCGGACGAGACCCTGTAGGGCGTCTGGCTTACGGCACCCCCGAAGACCCCGATTCCGGTCAGCGGCCTTTGAATACCGATTTGCGCTTGGCCATGAAGGATGTCCACGCGTTGTTGTAATCCTCGCTATCCGCGTAGGAGGCGGCGCGAAGACGGTCCTCGTCGCTGATCGGATCGGCACGTTCCACATTGCGGATCGCCATGCGGTTATAGCGCTGCGCAAGGGGGGCGCCGGCAAGGATGCGTTCAACCGTCGCCGCAATCTCCGCGTCCAGCTCGTCGGTCTCCACGACACGGGTGACGATCCCCCGGCTGAGGGCTTCCCCGGCATCAAGAATGCGGCCCTCGAGCACCATTTCCAGTGCGGTCGCGCGGCCGACCGCGCGCACCAGCGTATCGGCGAGCGCGGGATCGAGGTAAATCCCCATGTTCTTGACCGGCAGGCCGAATTTGGAATCGGCGGCGGCGACGCGGATATCGCAGCACAGCGCAATTTCCAGGCCGCCGCCCATGCAATAGCCCTGAATGCGGGCGACGGTCGGGTGCAGGCTGTTTTCGATGGCGAACACGGTGCGGGTCGCATTGTCGTTATAGGGCAGAACCTGCTCCGAATTGGCGCGCAGCGAGGCGAATTCCGAAATATCGTTGCCCGATCCGAATGCCTTGTCGCCGGCGCCGGTCACGACGATACAGCGCATATCGGTATCGGCGGAGAGTTCTTCGAAGACGTCGCCGATGCGCGTCCAGGATGCTGCATCCAGCGCATTGCGTTTCTCGGGCCGGTTAAGGGTGACGGTCGCGACCGCGCCGTCGCGGCTGAGCAGGATTGAATCGGTCATAGGTCTTTCGCCGTGTTTCACAGTGTTTCGAAGATCGCCCTTCTAGCATATCGGAACTGATGCGGGGTGTCGGAATATTTTACGGAATTCTCGATGAGATGGTCGAAAATGGCCGTAAATAATTGAAAAATATGGATTATAATCTTCTGGCACAGTTATTGCATAGTTATTAATGGAGATAAAAATCGTCGTGGAGCAACTGATGTCCCGCCCTTCCAATAAATCCCGCAGCAGACGCCGTGGCCGCCGTGATGCCGCCGCCGGTTTGACGGCTTTATTTGCGAGCCGGGGTGCGGTGATGATCGCGATTTGTACCGGCGCCGTCATGTGGGGGTATGCGCTCTTCAATATTGCGACACGCGCCTGACCCGCCCCCCGGGCTGAGCGCGTTTCTCAAAAAACGGCGTCTGCCAGCGTATCCGGCAGACGCCGTTTTACTTTAAACCTCACGTCTAGTTGAATTGTGCGGAGCGGCATTGAGCGTCAAATCAGGCTTATGAACTTCCGGTGCGTGCACCGGTGGTTTCGGGATCATCAAGGAGGGACAAATGTCCGGAAATATCTTTTCGGGGACCGCCGCCATCTCGGCTGCGGCTGCTATAGCGGTCCTCGGCATGGCACAACTGAACATGTCGCAGGCCGAAACATCCAAAGTGATCAACCTGACCCAGGTCGGTTGCCAGTTTGTCGAAGCGGAGAACGGCACGAATCATGGCTACAGCCCGGCAAAAAAAGCAGACTGCGTAGAAATTAACAGCAAGACCGCTGAAAAGAGGCTTGGCGAAGCCAAGGTCCTTGAGCTCGCACCCGGCGACTATACTTTCCGCGTCGTCAACAAGAGCGTCCCTTACGGGCTTGGCTTCTGGCTGCGGTCGGAGGGGTATGACTGGCGCAATCCCGTTCACAAGCTGACCAAGACAAGTGTATCGGGTGGCGGTCTCGTGAAGGGAATGTCCAAGGATTACAAGGTCACGCTCAAACCCGGTGACTATGTCTATTCCTGCCCGCTGAATACGACGCCCGATTACAAGCTGATCGTCAGATAGTCTTTGCCCGGTCTTTCGGAAAAACCTGCTTTCGGCTTTATCCGATTTCGGCGGCGAGGTTGCCGATCAGTTCTTCCATGTCGGCCGCCCCGTTCAGGCGGCCGGCCACCGCAGAGTGCGGCGTGAGAAGTGCCTTCGGGTAGTTCTTGAGAGGTTCGTCAGGGGCCGACGGTTCCTCGTAGTGAACATCCAGTGCGACACCGCCCAGGCGGTCGCTTTCCAGTACGTCCATCAGGGCACCCCGGTCGATAATCGCGGCGCGGGAGATGTTGACGAGATACGCGCCATCCTTCATGCGCGCGAATGCGCCTGCATCGATCATTCCGCGGGTGGAATCGTTGATCGGCAGGTGGATGCTCACGTAGTCCGACCGCTCCAGCAGCTCCTCGAAACCGCAATAGGTCGCGCCGAGCGGTCCGTCGATATCGTCGGGCAGCTTCGTGCGCTGGTAATACAGGACGTTCGCGCCAAACGCCGTCGCCCGCGAGGCGACCTCCCGCCCGATCTCGCCGAGGCCGAGGCATCCGACCGTCGCGCCATAGAGGGTGCCGAGGCCTGAGACCCGTCCCCAGTTTGCAGCCGCCGCGTGCCGTGTGTCGTGCATGCGCGCCGGAAAGCCGACATCGTGGAGACTTTGTGCGTCGATCCGGTGATTGATCAGGCAGAGCTTCTTGGCCATCGAAATCATCATGGCAAAGGCGTGTTCCGCAACGGCGATATTCACGCGGCGCCTTAGCGGATAGACGGCGACGCCATGTCGCGCACAGGCTTCCATATCGATGTTCCGCATGTCGGTGCCGAACTTCTGGACGACTTTGAGCCGGGGGGCAGCTGCCAGTTCCTCCTCGCCGATGGTGAACCCTTCGCAGACGACGCCGTCCGCATCCGAGAGCGCCGCGCGGAATGAATCCTGATCCGGGTACATTTCATAAGTGGCGGGATAAAGGTTCGGGATCGAGGCGCGCACCCTGTTCACCCAGCCATCGAAATCGGGCACGTCCACATGGTAGTAATCCGCGATGGCGGCGTAACGTTCGGGGTCGGTATCGGGATCAAGGATGACCTGCGACGTCCGGATTATGACGTCGTCTTCCGCAACGATTTTAGGCATTCGGGTGGCTCCGCTCGGCTTCGGGTGGTTTCGCTCAGGGTGTGAATTGTTCGTTGAGTATCCGGTCTTCGAGATTGTGTTCCGGGTCGAACAGCAGCGAGAAGGACTTGTCCTGAGACACCCCGACGGTCACGCGTTTGACGTTGCGCACCTCGGTGTAATCCCCGACCGCGCTGACCGGTCGTTTGCGTGGCTCCAACACATCGATCGTGATCGATACGGTTTCCGGCAGAAGCGCGCCGCGCCACCGTCTCGGGCGAAACGCGCTGATCGGGGTCAGCGCCAGAAGGTTCGCGTCCAGCGGCACGATGGGGCCATGCGCGGACAGATTATAGGCCGTGCTGCCGGCTGGTGTCGCCACCAGCACGCCGTCGCAGATCAACTCCGCCATGCGCACCTTGCGATCGATCTTGATGCGCAGCTTTGCCGCCTGCCGGGTCTGCCGCAGCAACGATATTTCGTTGATGGCAACCGATCGTGTCGAGTTGCCGTCGATATCCAGCACGGTCATCTCCAGCGGCCGCAGCTTGACCTCTTCGGCAGCGGCCAGGCGCTTCACAAGGCTGGTCTCGCGGTATTCGTTCATCAGGAAGCCAACCGTGCCGCGGTTCATGCCGTAAATCGGGATATCGCGCTCAAGGAAGGCGTGAAGGGTTTCGAGCATGTGACCGTCGCCGCCGAGTGCGACAATCACATCGGCCTCGTCCGGCGGGACATGGTCATACTTCTCCGCGAGTTTCTTATAGGCCTTTTGCGCCGTCTCGGACGAGGCGGCAACAAAGGCTATTTTCGATATTGTCATGCGAACTCGCGGACCTCCGTTGGATAGCGGGAGTATATCGTCCAGCGCGCGGCGCGCCAGACTCCAGCGCGATTAAGACGGCGGCAGCGGCGCTGCCGTGTAAAGGAGAAGGTGCCGAGGTGCCTCGAGCGCGGTCTATCGGGCGCCGGCGGCCTCAAGCAACCGTATGATTTCGGTATTTCCTTCCCGCCGCGCATGGGCAAGGGCGGTGAGGCCGTTATTGTCGCGGGCGTTTATGTCGGCACCGGCGTCGATCAGCTGGGCTGCGACCGACAGGTGCGCGTTCCATGCCGCCCGGATCAGCGCTGTACCGCCGTTCTTGTCTTTCCTGTTCGGGTTCGCGCCGCCGGCGACCAGATCCGCGACGACATTCTTGTGTCCGTTGATGGCCGCCCAGATCAGCGCGGTACGGCCGTCTTCGTCCGGTAATTCGGTTTCTACGCCTCGCTCCAGCAGGAGCTTGATAATACGCTCGCGGCCGCGCCAGGCGGCGTTGATGACGGCGCTTCGACCGTTCTCGCCCGATTTATCGGCATCCGCACCGCGCGCCAACAGAGACAGGACAGAATCCAGATCACCTTTCTCCGCGGCCGCCTGCAGAGCACGGTCGATCTCGCGCCGCGATGTTTCGCCCGCGGCCAGGTCCGCCAGATCGCTGATCAGGCTGCCCCAACGCGCCCGCAGCCGCTGCGAGCGGAAATATTCCTGAGGCTGAAGGAGCGGCCGAAGACGCGTGCTGGCCAGTTTGGCGCCCGGATTACCGGCTTCGGCGGCAAGCAGCCACCAGAAAGCGGCTTCTGCCTGATCCTGATCAACCCCCTTGCCCGTGAAACGCATCAGCGCGAGCAGGGACTGGGCCGGCGCAAATCCCTGTTCCGCGGACCGTGTCAGCCATTTTTGCGCCGCTTTCATGTCCTGCGGCAGTCCGTCGCCCCGTATGTATCTGCTGGCAAGATTATATTGTGCGTGCGCGAATCCTGTCTCTGCGGACCGCGAGAGACGCTCGATAGTGCGGCGGCGCGCCTGTTCCGGTATATCGGCATTTTCGGACCCCTGTGTCACCGCGCGGCGCAATCGTGGGTCGGCCTCCAGCAAAATCTGCGACCAGTTCCCGATTGCGCCCCGAAACGGCCGCCAAGAACTCAACCTCTACCGAACCAGACGCCGCTTTCCGGGCCGCTTCCGGCGTTGGGGTCTCTGCTATGCCCGGTTTCGGCTCAGGTGTGGGCACCAAGTCGGCGCGGCGTTCGGCGTCGGATCGCGATCCGGGGGCTGATTGTGCAGACTGGGAAGGCGGTGTGGTGACATCCGGCTTTACGGGCGAGATGACCACTGTCGTCGTGGCGGGACGTCCCGGTTCTGACGCCCTGGGCGCGTCCGACGATTGCGTCCCGCGTTGTGCCGCCGGCGGCGAGGCCGGGGAGGGGACGGATAACGGTGACGTCCGTCGGGGAGCGTCTGGTGATGGCGCCTGGTCCGAAGGGACCGGCTTCAGGGCACCGATAACCCGCCGCGGGAGGGGGGCCACAGTTTCGTCATCGGGCGCTGTATTCCGAAGGCCGGCAACTTCGGACATCTGTCCGAGCGCGCTTTCACTGACAATTTCAACCGGAATCTGCAGGCCGGTCGACTCGGTTTCAACGGATCTTTTGAATATGCCCGGGAATATCGAAAGACCGCCGATCACGCCGATGAGCAGACTGCCATGAAGGATGCTGGAAAAGACGGCCCCGCGCCACATCATCCTGAAGACGCCCGGGCTGACGTCGCGCTGCCTGATCCGGCAGGGTTGGGGGGGCGCCGAGAAAAAACCGGTCCGGCAACGCTGCCGGACCGGTCAGAATCCTGATTACCTGCCGCTGAATTCTCAGGCGGTCGGATTTTCCACATCGTCGGCTTCTGTTTCTGCCGGGACATCTTCCAATGTTTCGGCATCGGGTGCGGCTCCTTCTTCGAAAAGAGCTTCGGCTTCGAGTGCGGCTTCTTCTTCCGCGATGTCGATAACGTCGCCATCCCGGTTGATCCGCTCGCCACGGGCCTGCATTTCTGCTTCCTCCTGCGAGCGGGCGATGTTGGCGATGATCTCCGCCGTTACTTCCGGATGAAGGTCGATGCGAACAGGGTGCATGCCGACAGTCTTGATCGGGTTCGGCAGGATTACCTGACGGCGATCGATTGTGACGCCGGATTCGGTGATGCCGTTGGCGATGTCGCGTGTGGTGACAGAGCCATAGAGCTGATCGCTGTCGCTCGCCTGGCGCACGATGATAATCGTGCGGCCGTTGACGTCCGACGCAATGCGTTCTGCTTCCTGCCGGTTCTTCAGGTTCTCGGCTTCAAGCTGGGCACGCTGTGCCTGGAACAGGGCGCGGCTCGATTCAGAGGCACGGAGCGCTTTCTTGCGCGGGAGAAGATAATTGCGTGCATATCCGGGTTTGACTTTGACGACGTCGCCCATCTGACCCAGCTTCTCAATCCGTTCGAGTAGTATAACTTCCATCATTCGTTCCCTTTGTTCGAGCGCCGCGCATGCATCCGCTCGCGGAGGCGCACCCAGTGTTCAATGAGGCCCAGCAGGGCGACTATCGCCGCGGGCCAGACCAGCAAAACCAGAAATAAGTAGGCGCCTATTAGCAGTAGAAGACGTCCGGGCCAAGCGGCGGAGATACTATGCAGAACTGCCAGTCCAATAAAGAAAAAAGGTATGGCGCCGATCATCATCAGATTGATGCCGAAAAACCCCGCATTTCCGCCAAAAATCGTCATTAATGCGCCGAAAGCGATCACGGCGGCAGGCCAGACCGGGCCTTCCGTTTCGCTATAAACCGGCATTGGCCGCAGATTATTGCCCGACGCGGTCAGAAATTTCTGGGCCATTACGCCGTTCACGACAATCATCAGAATCCACGATGCCGCCGCGACCGCCGGGAACACGATCGCCATGGTCGAGATCAACTGGTCGATTGCCGCCGTATCCGCCTGCACGCCCCGCAAGGCGCCAAGGACGTTTCTGAGATATGTTTCGGTCGCCCCCCGGACACCGTTTTCGGCGCCCATAAAGACGAGGTAAGCGATGACAAATGCCGCCAGCGCAAGGATCGTCAGCCAGCCCAGCAGCCTGCCCAGCGGGTACCATTCCACTGCACCGTCTTCGCCTTCTCCGTCCCGGACGCGGTTCTGTATCGCGAAATAGACGATGAGCAGGACCGGGAACGCCGATGTCAGGACGAAAAGGGAGAGCGCGCCGACGCCCGGCGATCCCACTGCGACGAGCACAGCAGCGACGGCCGCCGCGACGGCGGCAGGCATAAAGCCCAGCGCAAGCCCGGTGGCGACAATGGGCGCCTGCGCGAAATAGGCGAGCATGAAGGCACCGGACGAGCCCAATGTCACCGAAAGATGCAAAAGGGCGGCGACGATGCCCGCGCCCAACGGGATGAGCTGTGCGCGCTGCATACACTTACTTTCCGCCGGTGGACCGGCGATCTGTGATCGGCCGGACGGGCCGGAACCGATCAGTTGGTAATAAGTGTCTAGTTAATGATGAACGGCATCAAGGCAAGGTTACGCGCCCGCTTGATGGCGGTCGCAAGCTCGCGCTGCTTTTTGGCCGATACAGCCGTAATCCGGCTAGGCACGATCTTGCCGCGTTCGGAAGTGAAGCGCTGCAAAAGCTTGACGTTCTTGTAATCGATCTTCGGAGCGTTCTCTCCGGAGAACGGGCAGCTCTTGGGCCGCCGGAAAAAGGGTCGCCGGCTCATTCTTCGGTTTCCTTGTCATCTGCAGCGGACGTTCCGTCTCGGGAATCGGAGCCTGCTGCTCTCGGACGATCATCGTCATTTCCGCGACCACGATCGCGGTCGTCGCGGCTGCTTTTGCTCTGCATCATCACGGAAGGTTCGTCTTCGTGCTCTTCGACACGAATGCTCATATACCGCAGCACATCTTCGTGCAGGCGCATATTGCGTTCCATTTCGATGAGTGCCGCCGCCGGGGCGTCGATGTTCATCAGAGAATAATGGCCTTTCCGGTTCTTTTTGATCCGGTAGGCAAGGGATTTCAGTCCCCAGTATTCGTCTTTCGTGACCTTGCCGCCGTTTTCCTCGAGGATCTTTGTCATATCCGCCGTGAGGGCTTCGACCTGGGTCGCGGAAATATCCGGGCGTGCGATGTACACGCTTTCGTATAAAGGCACCGTTGTTACTCCTGGTTAGCGTCTGGTTGGCGTACGGCCCAGATATGTCGATGACACGCTGTCCGATCCGCCGCTCTGTAGCTAGAATCCGGACACGCAAGGCGCCGGATCCGAATAATAATCGCCATAAATTTACGCGCCGAGGCACGAGGCGCCGGAATATACACATTTAAACGGGCCGTGCAAGCAATCCCGGCATGATTCGCCCGACTATCTTGACTCGCCTTGATCACCCTATATGACTGCCATCCACCGCTGGAAATGGGCGGAAAATGACGGGGAAGATATATGACGCGCGCTTTTGTGTTTCCGGGCCAGGGCTCTCAGTCCGTCGGCATGGGACAGGAACTCGTATCCACATTTCCGGCCGCACGGGAGACCTTCGAGGAGATCGACGACGCGTTGGGTCAGAATCTCTCGAAACTGATTGCCCAGGGACCCGCCGAGGAGCTTCAGTTAACCGAGAACGCACAGCCGGCGCTGATGGCGCTCAGCATGGCCGTTCTCCGGGTTCTTGAAACCGAGGGGGGCATAGACCTGTCCAAAAGCTGTGCGTTCGTTGCCGGTCATTCCCTCGGCGAGTACTCGGCGCTGGCGGCAGCGCGGACGTTCGGGCTCGCAGATACGGCGCGCCTGCTGAAGATCCGCGGGCAGGCCATGCAGAAAGCCGTGCCCGTGGGCGTTGGCGGGATGGCAGCGTTGCTCGGCGCGGAGATGGATATCGCGCAGGAAATCGCCGAAGCCGCGGCGCAGGGAGAGGTCTGTTCGACCGCCAATGACAATGCGCCCGGCCAGATCGTTTTGTCCGGTGCGATGACCGCGATTGATCGCGCGATCGAGGTCGCGGCCGATAAAGGAATCAAACGTTGCATAAAGCTGCCTGTCAGCGCACCGTTTCACTGCGCGATGATGGCGCCGGCGGCGGATGTGATGGAAAAGGCGCTCGCCGATGTAGACCTGGTGCGTCCGCTGGTGCCGGTGATGGCCAATGTCACGGCCGCCCCTGCCGAAAACCCCGACGACATTCGCCGTCTTCTGGTGGAACAGGTCACCGCGCTGGTGCGCTGGCGCGAGAGCGTCATTGCGATGCGCGATGCGGGTGTCGATACGCTTGTCGAACTTGGCGCGGGCAAGGTCCTTACAGGCCTGACCAAACGTATCGACCGGGACATCACATCGATGAGTGTCGAAACACCCGCCGACGTTGAAGCCGTTCTCAAGACATTTTAATGGGTTACCAATGCCCGATCGGGGGATCCGCACATGTTCGCACTGACTGACAAAAAGGTACTCGTAACCGGCGCATCCGGCGGGATCGGCGGGGCGATCGCGCGGGCGATGCACGCACAGGGCGCGACAGTTGCGCTGGCGGGGCGCAATCGCGAAGCCCTTGATGCCCTCGCGGCAGAACTGGGAGACCGGTGTCATGTGATTGTCGGCGAACTCGGCGATACGGCGTCGGCGGACGCGATGCTCGCCGCCGCATCCGACGCGATGGACGGAATTGACGTGCTGGTCAACAATGCGGGCCTGACGCGCGACAATCTCGCGATGCGAATAAAGGACGAGGACTGGCAGGAGGTGATCGACGTCAATCTGACCGCGGCGTTCCGTCTGTCGCGGGGCGTTCTGCGCGGCATGATGAAGGCCCGCTGGGGAAGAATCATCAATGTCACCTCGATCGTCGGCGTCACCGGCAATCCGGGGCAGACGAATTACGCGGCATCGAAGGCCGGCATCATCGGCATGTCGAAGTCCCTTGCCGGCGAAGTCGCAACCCGGGGAATCACCGTGAACTGCATCGCGCCGGGCTTTATCGCCACGGCAATGACCGAATCACTCAGCGAAGAGCAGAAAGACCGGCTCGTCGGCGCCGTCCCGACGGGACGCCTCGGAACGCCGGAAGACGTGGCCGCCTGCGCCGTATTTCTGGCCTCCGATGAAGCGGCGTACGTGACGGGTCAAACCTTGCATGTAAATGGCGGAATGGCCATGATATAGAGTGCCGGGGCAGTTCGTCCCGACCAGTGTCATACCCGGGAAAAATGTGGCGAAAGCATAAAAACCGGGTTAGGAGATAACGAACCCAAAAGGCCGGCCTGCCGTTCGCTCGGACGCCGGTTAATTCCAAGGAAAAATTAGAATGAGCGATACCGCAGACCGCGTCAAAAAGATCGTTGTCGAACATCTCGGTGTAGATGAAGGCAAAGTCACCGATAACGCCAGCTTCATCGACGATCTCGGGGCGGACAGTCTCGACACGGTTGAACTGGTTATGGCGTTCGAAGAGGAATTCGGTTGCGAAATTCCCGACGATGCCGCCGAGAAAATCCTGACCGTCAAAGATGCGATCAGCTTTATCGACGAGAACGCCGGCTGATTACCGGCTTCCCGGCGCAGTTTCTGAACTGCGTGGGGATGACCGTGCGGCAAGCTTGAAAGCGTAGATATGGAATTTAGACGTGTTGTCGTAACAGGCATCGGTGCGGTTACCCCCTTGGGAGCCGGCGTAGATAATATCTGGCGGCGAATCCTGAACGGCGAATCCGGGGCAGGCGCCATCCAGAGCTTCGACGTATCCGACCTGGCGGTGAAAATCGCCTGCGAGGTGCCTGTCGGCGACCGCGAAAGCGGTGCGTTTAATCCGGACGATCATGTTCCGCCGAAAGACCAGCGGAAAATGGACCGGTTCATCATTTACGGGATCGGCGCGGCGGACGAGGCAATTGCCGACGCCGGCTGGACCCCGGACAGCGAAGAGGAACTGGAACGAACCGGTGTCATGATCGGTTCCGGTATCGGCGGTCTGGAAACGATCGCCGAGGCGGCGATGCTGCTTCGGGATAAGGGCCCGCGGCGCGTATCCCCGTTCTTTATTCCGTCCAGCCTCATCAATCTTGCCTCGGGTCAGGTATCCATCAAATACGGATACAAGGGCCCCAATCATGCGCCTGTCACGGCGTGCTCCACCGGTGCACACGCGATCGGAGATGCCTCGCGTCTGATCGGCTTCGGCGATGCCGACGTCATGATCGCGGGCGGCGCAGAAGCCGCCGTCTGCCGGCTTGGTATTGCCGGTTTCGCCGCGGCCCGGGCGCTGTCATCCGACTTCAATGACGAACCCCAGCGGGCGTCGCGACCCTGGGACAAGGACCGTGACGGTTTTGTCATGGGAGAGGGCGCCGGCGTGGTCGTGCTCGAAGAGTACGAGCATGCGAAAGCGCGTGGCGCCAAAATCTATGCCGAGATTGCGGGATACGGATTGTCGGGCGATGCCCATCACATCACATCGCCGCCGCCGGACGGCAATGGCGGCTACCGCGCGATGCAGTCCGCCCTGCACAATGCGGGAATGAATATCGAGGATATCGACTATATCAACGCGCATGGTACATCGACCCCGCTCGGCGACGAGATCGAACTCGGCGCGGTCAAGCGCCTGTTCGGCGACCACGCCTACAAGCTGTCCATGTCATCGACCAAGTCGGCGATCGGTCACCTGCTGGGCGCGGCCGGCGCGGTAGAGGCGATTTTCTCGGTCAAGGCCATACAGGACGGCGTTGCGCCGCCGACCCTGAACCTGGAAAACCCATCCGATGGCTGCGATATTGACCTGGTGCCGAAGCAGGCGAAAGAACGCACGATTTCAGCGGCGCTTTCGAATTCGTTTGGTTTCGGCGGCACGAACGCCTCGGTCATCTTCAAAAAGGCCTCCTGAATTCAAATGCGGCGGTTCGCCGTTCGCATCGTTCTGGCGATCGTTCTGATCGCCGCCGCCGGTATTGGCGGCGGCGTTATCTGGGCGTGGCATGCCTATAAGGCAAAAGGGCCGCTGGAGGCAGAAACCGCTTTGGTCATTCCCCGGGGGGCGGGCGTTCAGGAAATAGCCCGGCTCCTTCAGGACCGTGGCGTTATTGATAATCCGCACCTGTTTGTGCTCGGCGCGCGCTATACGGAAATGGCAAGGCGTATGCGGGCCGGCGAATTCGCCTTCGCGCCGGGTATCAGCATGAAAGAGGCCGTGAGGCATCTCGTCGATGGCGAGACGGTCAAACGACGGCTGACCGTACCCGAAGGCCTGCTGACGCGTGAGATTCTCGCTCTCGTTGCAGCCGCAGACGGACTGACTGGTACCGTCGATGCCCCGGAGCCCGAAGGCGCATATCTGCCCGAAACCTATTTCTACAGTTATGGCGACAACCGGGCCGCCGTGCTGGCGCGCATGAGGGCAGCGATGAATGAGGCGCTCGCTGCGGCCTGGGCGAAGCGGGATACGGCGATCGCCCTGAATTCTGCGCGGGAGGCGCTGATACTGGCGTCGATCATTGAAAAGGAAACAGGGGTCGCCGCTGAGCGCGCCCGTGTCTCCGCGGTGTTTCACAACCGGCTTCGCCGGAAAATGCGGCTTCAGTCAGATCCGACGGTCGCCTTCGCCGTGACCGGTGGCGGCGTATCTCTGGGGCGACCGCTGACCCGCGCTGATCTGGAAGCCGATTCTCCCTACAATACCTACCGGGTTGCGGGGTTGCCGCCGGGTCCGATCGCCAATCCGGGCAGGGCATCGCTCATGGCCGCCGTCCAGCCGCTCGAAACAAAGGAATATTACTTCGTTGCCGACGGACAGGGCGGGCATGCATTTGCCCGCACCCTGCGCGAACACAATATCAACGTTGCGAAATGGCGGCGGATCCAGCGCGAACGCGGCCAATAGACCCCTTGGTCAGGGTTTGCGCGGCGTCGCGCGCAGCAGGCGGTCTCTCAGGCCGGCTGGCAATGCACCAAGCGCTCTGAGCACCGCATACAGCGGCCAGGGAAAGGCGATACGGGCATGGTTCCGCGCGAGCCGCGAGACGATGATACGCGCCGCTTTTTCGGGACTCATCAGGAACGGCATCGGAAAGGGGTTCCGGTCTGTCATCGGTGTCCGGACAAAGCCCGGACATATCACTGAAACGCGGATACCCGATCCGGCCAGTTCGCCGCGCAACGATTCCCCCCATACCCTGACCGCGGCCTTGGAGGCGCAATAGGCTGGCGCGCCCGGCAATCCGATAAAGCCTGCAAGCGACGACATGATCGCGATCTGCCCATGGCCGGCGATCTGCATTTGTCTGACGGCCGGAAGGACGGTGTTGGCCACGCCGTCCAGGTTGACGGCGAATATCTCGCGCGCCTGCGCCGCCGCTTCGCCACCGCCGCCCGTGCCTGCCGAAATGCCGGCATTTGCGATCACCAGATCAAGCGGAAAGTCGGCCGCGGCGTTCTCCACGAAGGCCTGTGCCGCGTCGGCATCCGTCACATTGAATGCCGATGTAACGACCCGGGCGCCGAGGGTACTGCAGGTTGTTGCGATGGCCGCCAGCCTTTCGGCATCGCGGCCCGCAAGCGAAAGACGAATGCCCGGTCCTGCCAGCGATTCCGCCAGCGCCGCACCCAGACCGCTGGAGGCACCGGTGATCAGGACATGGCGTCGGATTTTCGTGGTATCGGGATGGGAGGCGGGCACCTGAACCTTTATGGCTGTTATGAGGACAGCGACAAATGAAGATGTTAGAACAGACAGACTGTATCGGTCCGCGCAGACTGTTGCCAGCGGGCCAGTGTTACGTCTTTATCAGCCGATGCCGGTGAAATCGCGCCGCATGGGTTCAAGGGGATGCCTTTGACGGTTACGAGTATGACAGGGTTTGCGCGTATCGACGGCGCGGCGGCCGGCTATAGCTGGGTCTGGGAAGTAAAAAGCGTCAATTCAAAGGGGCTCGATCTGCGGTTTCGTCTGCCCGGGGGCTTCGACCAGATCGAGGCGGCCGCGCGGAAACTCGCCGGAGATACTTTTGTTCGGGGCAATCTGTCCATCAATCTCACGCTTCAGCGCCCGGACCGTCCGCCCGTCCTGGAAGTGAATCGCGAAGTCCTTGAACAGATGGTCTCCCTTGCGGCCGAGTATAAAGGCGGGAGGGAGAACGTGGACGTGGAGACGCTGCTCGGCATGCGGGGTGTTGTCGATGTTGTTGAGGGCGCGGAAGAAAATGAAGCTGAGATCGCCCTGCGCGATGCGGCGATTGTAGCCGGTTTCGGGGATCTGATGACGGCACTGGCAACTGCCCGGCGCGAAGAGGGGACGCGGATGGGAGCGGTTGTCGACGAACACATTGCAGAAATATCCGCCCTTACAACGGAGGCGGCAGCCCTTGCGGAAATGCAGCCTGCGCGCCGCCAGGAACGCCTGACCGCCCAGCTTGAAGAATTGCTGGACGGTGAAAATGCGGTTTCGCCGGATCGCATGGCGCAGGAAATCGCCTTGCTTGTCTCCAAAGGAGATATCCGCGAAGAACTCGACCGGCTTGTCGCCCATGTCGGTGCCGCCCGTGACCTGATGGCCGAAGACGGCGCGGTTGGCCGGCGGCTGGATTTTTTATGTCAGGAGTTCAACCGAGAGGCCAATACCCTGTGTTCCAAGTCGTCTGACCTGGAATTGACGCGGATCGGCCTGGCGCTGAAGGCGGCCATCGAGCGGCTGCGCGAACAGATTCAGAATATCGAGTAAGGGGATCATGGCCGATACTGAGGGAAATATTGAACGACGGGGGCTGATGCTGGTGCTCTCGTCGCCTTCCGGTGCGGGAAAGACAACGATTTCGCGGCTGCTGCTGGAGGCCGACGATAATATCTCGCTATCGGTTTCGGTCACCACGCGTCCGAAGCGTCCCGGGGAGATCGACGGCGTCGACTATTTTTTCGTCGACCCGGACGAGTTCGGCCTGATGCTCAACCGGCAGGAGCTTCTCGAACACGCGAAGGTATTCGATCACTATTACGGCACGCCCAAGGCGGCGGTGAATGAAGCGCTCGCCGCCGGCAAGGATATTCTGTTCGATATCGACTGGCAGGGTGAACAGCAGCTCAAACAGGAGGCGCGAAACGACCTGGCGAGCGTCTTTATTCTGCCGCCATCGACCGAGGAACTGGCACGGCGCCTGCAGAACCGGGCATCCGACCCGCCTGACGTCGTGGCGGCGCGGATGGCAAAGGCGCCGGACGAAATAAGCCACTGGCCCGAATACGATTACATCATCGTCAATTACGATATTGATGACAGCGTTGCCAAGGTCCGCGCGATCCTCGCCGCCGAACGGCTCAAACGCGAACGCCAGGTCGGCCTGACGGCCTTCGTCAAACGGCTCCGGGAATGGCGCTGAAGATCAGGCTCGCTGATGCGCCAGTGCGCGGGCGAGGGTGCAGAATCCCTCTATGCTGACGGTCTCGGCGCGGGCTTCCGGGGCAATGCCGGCATCCGTGAGGACGGCCTGCGGATCGGAGAAGACGCTTTTGAGGGCGGCCCGCAGCATTTTCCGGCGCTGACCGAACGCGGCCGCCACCACTTCTTCCAGCAAGTCCGGATCCGCATCCGCAAGCGGCTGTGCGCGTGGGATGAGCTGGACGACGGTTGACGCCACTTTCGGCGCAGGGGTAAAGGCGCGGGGCGGGAGGGTGAAGAGCGGCCTGACCTCGCACCGCCATTGCGCGGCGACCGAGAGCCGGCCATAGGCCTTCGATCCCGGAGGTGCCGCCAACCGGTCGGCGACTTCGCTCTGAAACATCAGCACGAATCCGTCGAACAGGGACAGTTGTTTGAGCCAGCCAATCAGCAGGGGCGTCGAGATATTGTAGGGCAGGTTCGCGACGACCCTGAGCGTGCCGTATTCCGCGGCGAGATCGGAGACGTTCGCGGCAAGGGCGTCGCCGGCAACGAGATGCAGCCGCCCGTCGGCGACGTCCGCAATCTGCTCAAGGGCGGCGAGACATCTGTCATCGCGTTCGATAGCGATGACCGCTTTCGCCCGTTCCTCCAGGAGTGCCCGGGTCAGGCCGCCCGGTCCCGGGCCTATCTCAAGCACCGTCGCCTCTGAAAGCGGTCCCGCGGCGCGGGCGATCCGGCGGGTGATATTCAGGTCAAGCAGGAAGTTCTGGCCGAGTGAACGGCGGGCCAGCAGGCCATGCGCCGCGATGACCTCCCGCAGCGGCGGCAGGGCCGCGACACCGCCACTCGCGGTCGGGGCCTCAGTCAATGGCGGCGCCGACAGGGGCACCGCCGGAAATGGCGCGCCTGCGGCAGGCGGCGATGTCGCCCGCCATACGGATTGCCGACACAAGGCTCGTCGGGTTGGCCGCCGCTGTCCCTGCGATGTTGTAGGCGGTGCCATGGTCGGGTGACGTGCGCACGAAAGGAAGGCCAACGGAGACATTGACGCCGTTATCGAAATCAAGCGTCTTCATCGGGATAAGCGCCTGGTCATGATACATGCAGACGGCGACGTCATATGTTGCGCGCGCCGCCGGGTGAAACATCGTGTCGCCAGCGAGCGGGCCGCGAATGTCTGCGCCGGTCTCCTTCACTTCGGCGATGGCCGGTGCAATGATATCTATCTCCTCGCGTCCCATATGTCCGGATTCGCCGGCATGGGGATTGAGACCGGAGACAGCGATACGCGGCGAATCGATGGCGAAATCGGTTTTCAGAGCGGCGATCGTGGTTCTAAGCGTCCGCACTATCTCGTCCCGCGTCAGCGCAGTGACGGCGTCTTTCAGCGACAAATGTATCGTGACAGGGACAACCTTCAGGTTTGGCCCTGCCAGAAGCATGACGGGCGGGTGCGCCAGCCCGGCGCGCTGGCCAAGGTATTCCGTATGTCCCGGAGCAGTGAATCCTGCTGCGTAAAGCCGGCTTTTCTGGATCGGATTCGTCGCCATTCCGGCGGCCGAGCCGTCCATGGACGCATCAATCGCGCGGTCGATGGATTCGATGACCATCCGCCCGTCAGCGGTGCTGTCATCGCCCGGCAGCGCACGTACCGGTGCGCTCAGGCGCAGGACGGGGAGGGCATCGCGGGCAATCGACAGCGCTTCTTCGGCAACTGCAATTTCAGCAATCGGACAGGAAAGACCCGTCATGTCGGCGAGGCGTGCGAGACGGTCCGGGTCGTCCAGTAAGTAGAACGGAGGAAGCGCGTCACGATGATCGCGCCACGTCATAAGGGCGATTTCACCGCCGATACCGGCCGGGTCGCCCATCGTGACCGCGACCGGGGGGGCGTACGTCACAGGATTAGACCCGGACGTCGATGACGGCGGCTAACCGGATGTCACGCATGTAGCGGCGTGCGCCCAGCGACATCCGCTCGTTCATAAGCCGGTCGGCAATTTCATCGCGATCCGGCAATTTGATAACGCTTGTCCCGCCATCCCGGTTACAGACCATGAGCAGCATCACACCATCGGGCATCTTTACGGGATCGCTTACCTTTCCAGCCGGGACGTCTTTGACCACCTCGCGGATGGCGGGCGAGAGGTCCTTGAGCGCGAATTTGCCGAGACTCGGCGGGCGGGGCGAGCCGACTTCTTTCGCAATCTCGCTGAAATCGCCGCAGCTGCCGGCCGTATCGCGAACAGTTTTTGCCAGGTCAATCTGGGCTTCTACATCGCTGGTTCCGGGTTGTTCGGGCAGCGGCAGGAAAATTTGCCGCAGTTCGAGCGTGATCGGTGTCGATTCGCTTTGGGCTATCTTTCTGGTGTCGCGCAATAACAAAATCCGGTAGCCGGCAACCGTCTTTATAGGACTGGTCATCGAGCCTTCACGCATTCTGCCCACGATTTCTCTGAGTGTGTCGTCAAGTTCCGATTCGTGTTGCCAGCCGAGGTCGCCGCCGACCGCTGCGGTCGCGCTTTGCGAAAACTGCCGGGCTATGGCGTCAAAACGTGCGCCTTTGGTAACCTGATCCACAATCCGCTCTGCCGTTCGCCGGCTATTGGTTTCCTGGTCCGGGCTATCGACGGTCAGCAGTATCTCGCTAAGCCTGTATTCCGTCTGGCCCTGGCGGGAACGAATCCGTTCCAGCGATTCGTCGATTTCATCTTCCCCGATTGTAATCCGCGGACGCAGGCGTCGTCCGATCAGCTTCGACCAGGCGATCCCGGTTCTCAGTTGCTCATTGATCGTTTCCAGCGGGATATCGTTTTCCTTCATGACACGTTCCAGGCCACCCCTCGGGAGCCCGTTCTGCTGCTCGATCGTCTCCCGGGCGCGCTGGAGGTCCTGGCGGCTCACCGAAATATTGCGGCGCTTGGCCTCCTGCATCTGGAGACGTTCGTCAATCAGGGTCCTCAGCACCTGACCCCTGATCCGGCGGCGCGTATCGATTGTGTTGGGAAGGCGGGCCGAAAAAATAACCAGCCGGATGCGTGACTCCAGATCGTAGGCTGTGATCAGCTCGTCGTTAACAATTGCGGCAATACGCTGTACTGACTGCGATTTGACGGCGCTCGCAATCGTTGTCGCGCCTGAAAAGATCAGGATTGCAGCCAGAATGCGAAGTGTAATTGCCATCTTCATCCCAAATTCGTGTGTCGTTAAACCACCTATATATCGCCTGTTCAGGGGCGTATTCAATGCGTTCGCGACGGTCAATTTACGCCGGTCGAGGTCTCGACTTCGCCAAGAGTCTTGAATACGACGCGGAACAGGATGGTGTCAGAGGGTCTAACATCCCGATCCTGCGTAAAAGTCCGGCTGTAATCAACCTGAAACAGAAAGCACTCGTCCTCGTAATTCAGAAATGCGCCATGACGAAGCGATCCACCCCCCGTGGTAAGGTCACGACGTGTATCTGCGCCGAACCGCCAGCGCTCGGTTGCCTGCGATGAGAAGCCCAGAGTGATCTCTTCGCGATCGCGGAAAGCGTCTTCCGGATCAACGATATCGTTCAGATTCTGCTGGTCGATAGAGAGATAATTGACGTTCAGCCTGAACCTCGGCACACCGAGGCTTGCCTGGACTTCGTTGCGCCTGGGGGCCAGATCGTCCTTGTCGAGGCGGAAGCGATAGAGCGCATTGATATACTTTGTCGGCGAGATTTCGACCCGTCCGACGATGTCCGAAAAATGTTCGTCAAGGCCTGTATCTGAACCGAAGTCGTTGTCTTCGCTGAAACGGTAGCTTTGTCCGATAAAGAATGAGCTGAACCCGCTGTTAATGCCGAATATCCCGCTGCTCAGACCGTAAGTGATCCGAGACCCGCCTTCGACACGGTCGATGCCGCCGAACCGGTTCTCGGAAAACAGATTCGTATCGTCGAACTCAAAACTCAGGCTGTCTTCATTGGGGATCAGTTCTTGATTCTGACTGCTAGGCGCCAGGACGACGCTAACGATTGGCTCGACAATCTGCGTGAACCGCCCATCCCGTCGGGCCCAGGGAAGCTTCCATTCCAACCCTGCCTGAGGAAACACTCTGCCGGTGAGGCCGGAAATCTGATTGTCGGGTGCGTCACTTTCCGTCACGTCTTTAACCCAGTAGGCGTCTGTCTGCACCGATGCGAATAGCCGATAGACTTCACCCAGGCGGCTGATATATGGCAGTTCCCATTTTGTCTTAGCCGAGAGCCGACGACTGTCCGTGCCGCCGGTTCGTGTAAGGGCCAGTGCGTTGGTATCAATTTTCCACAAACCACCGAAACTGCCCGGATCGCTTACATAGTTGTAGTCGAGTTTTGGAAAAACGATGGGCGTGTCGCTCTGTTCGTCGGTTGAGCGCTGACCCTGAAAGAAGTAGGCGTTCGCCGAAGCATAGTTGCGGCCGCGAAAGCCCTCTGCGTATATGCGGTTTTCAAGGGTTTCCGGTGCCTCGAAACCATATCTTCTGAGATAAGTGTCGTCTGTGGCAAGGTGCAGATCGATTCCTCCGCGCCACGTCCTATCGAATTCATGACGGAGTTCTCCCCGCAGATGTCCGCGCATTCCCTTGCTTTCGCCATCTTCTCGGCTTGCGTAGGTAAGGCTCGACTGGACGAAATAGTCGGTACTGCTCAGGCGATGGCGGAACTCGCCTGACCCAACGACGCCCTCGTTGGTTGTCACGATTGGTGAGAACGTTGCATCCATGTTGGGTGCAATATCGAAATAATAGGGTGTGCTGACGAACGTACCGAGTTCGCTGTCACTGCCGTAACTGGGAACCAGGAAACCCGTGCGGCGCTCGACCGTCGGGTCGGGATGCGAAAGATATGGCGTGTACATCATGGGAATGCCGTAGAATTCGAGAAACGCGTCCCTGTATGTAACGTCCCTCGTTTCCTGATCATGCGATACCCGGGCGGCTTTGACCTGCCAGATTGGCGCACGGGTTGGATCCTTTTCGCAAAGTTCGCACGGTGAATAAACGGCTTTCCGGAATTCCGTCCGCGTACCGCCCACGCGGCGGCCGCCTGCGGCGGCAATTCGCGAATTGTCGGTCATCCTGACACGCATGTTTTCTATGAATCCATCGCGCATGTTGCCGGTGAGTTCGATATGGTCCGCGAATATGACCTCTCCGGTAGGTTCGAGAAGGCTGATATTGCCGCTCGCCGTTAAAGTATCGGTTCGCTGGTTATAGCTCACGCTATCGGCAAGCAGTGTCCGGCCGTTCTGCGTAAATTCAACGTTGCCGGTTGCGACGACCAATCCGATCTTTTCCTCGTTGCGGAGTTGGTCTGCCTTGAAAAGAACCGGTGCATCTGTCTGGACCGGTGGGCGGGTCTGCGAGACGGCGGGTGTGACGGCCGCAGAGTATAATCCGGCGATTGCTGCAATCACGAAAAGGCTGTGGCGCATGTAACTAGCCGTCCTCGAGATGAAGCAGCACGGCGACAGCCAGGAAGGACGTTATAAGCGCCGGACCCCACGCGGCCATCACGACCGGCACCTTGGACGATACACCCAGCGCGTATACGACATCCGACAGGAAATAAAGCAGGAACCCGGTCCCGATCCCGGATACAAGCAGAACCGCCGCTCCTCCCCGGCGCATCGGTCGGAGAGAGAAAGTTGCGGCGAGGACGACGACAGCCGCAAGCATCAATGGGAGAGCAAGGTGTATATGCCAGTGAAGCAGGTGTCTGATGCCTGAAAAACCCGCGTTTTCCAGTACTTTGATGAAACCGGGCAGCGCCCAGAAAGAAATCGTTTCTGGCGGGGCAAAGCTGTCATTTATGTTGTCGCTGGTAAGGTCAGTCGGCAGCCGGCGCACATCGAAGCGGATCGGTGCTTTGTTCGGCTCGGTGAGCACCGCGCCATCCAGACGCCAGAAACCGGTTTCGAGGGTTGCCGTTTTTGCATCAATCCGCCCGACGAAGCGGTCGCCATCCTGCATCAGAAAGACGATCACGCTATCGAGGCGGACGTCACTCGTCGAGATGCTACGCGCATGCAGAATGTAATTTCCGTCCCCTGTCGATTGCCGGAACCAGAGCCCCTGATTAGCCAGCGCGGCCAGACTGGCTTTTCCGCGAATATAACGCGCCTCGAGGATTTCGTATTTCAACAACATCGCCGACGAGAACGGATTGAAGACGGCAATCTTGAAAAGCCCGATCAGGATCGCGATTGTAATGGGAGGCGCCAGAAACTGCCAGATCGATACGCCGGCAGCGCGTGCAACGACAAATTCATTATACCGGTTTAGCCGCCAGAACGCGAACATGGCGCCCAGCAACGTGGAAAATGGAATTAGTTTTTCGGCGACGGTCGGCAGTTTCAGGAGCGCCATCGTGATAACGGTTGTCGAGTCGGCAACTACTTCTCGGCTCGAGACGCGCCGGAAGAGTTCCAAAGTCTCGAAGACCATAATAATGGCGAGCAATCCAAGGGTAAAAACGATGAAAGAGAAAAGGAACTGCCGTCCGACATAGGATGAGAACGTGCGCGAAAGTCTCACGTCGGGAGGCCCCCCGGCGCTGTATTCTTGCCGCGAAAACGCCTGCGGTCGAGACGCGGTTTGCTGGATATCAGGATCAGAAGGAAGCCGGCTGTGGCGAGCAGGGGAAGGAGATAGATGATGGATTCAAGCGCGGGGGTTTTCTCACCCAGATTTTTTATGCTGAGAACAATTATCTGGATCGCGGTAACGCAACACACAGCGATCAGAATTCTGAGGAACTGACCGCGACGATTGAACTCACCACCGAGCAGGAAAGCGAGGCCGATTACCGCGAATGCAACATAAAGCAGCGGTGATGAGAGGCGGAAAAGGCCTTCCATTCTGAGAAGGCGATAGTTGTAGACGACTTCCGCCTGATCTGAAGGGAAAAAGAGTTCATGAATAAATCTCTCTTCAGGCTCCCGCCAAAGATTTATCTCGGTCTTGTTGAGGGCGCTCAGATCGAAAGTATAGCGGTCGAAATACAGCAGCGATAATCTGCCGTCATCCTCGCGCACCTCCTGGCGGTTCCCATTGACCATCAATACCCGCGGCCCTTTATCGCTGGAGACGATAGCTCCCTGTTCGGCCATCATCGTCACCGGCTTTTCGGATATGCGCTCGTCATGGATAATGATGCCGTAAAGCTGCCCGTCTTTGCTTCGCTCCCGGATAAATACGGTGACGCCGTCAATAACCGGATTGAAGACTCCTTCCTGAAGAAAGAGCGAGGACAATTCGCTGCGGAATTCCCGCTGGAGGTCTTTGAATTCCCGGAACGAAGCGGGCATCAGGTAGATCGTATTCAAGTAGCCTAACAACATGGCAAGTGTCGCCAGGAGCAGGGCCGGCTGGCCGATCTTGAACGGACTCATGCCGGTTGCCCGCAGGACGACAATTTCACTGTCGTTCAGCATTTTTGTATAGGTGAACATGATCGCGGCAAAGACAGCGATCGGACCGATCAGGGACAGGAATGAGGGCAACAGCAACAGCGTAAAGGTGACGAAGGTCGTCGCCGAGAGGCCGGTATTTACAATCATTTCCACAAAACGCAGGGACTGCGTCAACCAGACGACACAGGTCAATGTCGCGGCAACCACAATCGTCCACCATACGAGCTGCCAAAACATATACCTGTGAAGCTGTCCCATCAGGCCACTATAGTTTCTTGCGATTCGACTGTCACAACCGAATGTGGATTAAAATTCAAGGGATTGTGGATCATCGCGGGCGCCGGATTGCAGACGATTCACTGCGGCGCTGTATTGGGATCGCTGTATCCCGGGAACGGCCAGGACTTGATAGATTTCCACTCGGATCCTTCCCGTCTCAGTAGATAGGAGTGCTCTGCAGCCAGTGTCAGGCCGGTCACCGTTCTGAGGGGGGCTGTCGGAACGTGTATCCAGGCATATTCCGGCTGATGTGCAGCAACGAACTTGCGAATATTTTCTTCCGTCGGCCGCGATGCGGCGATCATGTAGCCGACATAGTCGACATGAGGTGAAATTATATAGCGGGCTATGACCTCGAAATCGCCCACCGAGGTGGGGTCGAATGAGGCAAAGCGAACACCTTCGGGGATTGTGTCCACGATCTCCTCGGCAACCGCGCGCACGAATATCTTGGGCGCGTACAGGTCAAACCTTATTTTATGCGCGAGGGCGATCGGTACGATGATGATCAGCGCGAAAATGACGACTGCGTAGCTTCTTCGGGGTCTGAGCTTCACCCTCTCGCGCCATAATGTCGCCAACCCAAAAGCGCCGAAGATCACGCAGGCACCGCCTAGATGCATATTGAAGCGCCAATAGGATGGTGCGACCAGCCCATTGGCGCCGAAGGCGGTAATATAGAGAAACAGCAGAAGCAGATTATAGCCGACGAATAGCACCGCAACGATAATGCTGAGACGGTCCAAGGGTGAGCGTATCCGCCATAATGCCCGCGCCGCAATGAGGCAGGCGATTACCATGACTGCGAAATAGCCCCCCTTTTTGGAGGCAATCAGGGCCATTCTATTGATTACGACGAAGATTTGGTCGGTCAGCCAATCGGCTCTCGGGAGAAACTGAAATTCCCCGGTCACTTCGTTGGCGCTGATATGCAGCCGCCAGGCGAGGTAGATAGTGATCGGCGGGATCGCCATTGCCGGAAGCAGCCTGATAAAGCGCGCAAGAGAGATGTTGGGGTCCCGTACAGCAACCAAAAAGCCGCCAATAGTTACCAGACCGACAAGGGCGATGTTGGGCTGTTTGACGCTCACGGCGGCCATCGCGACCAGCCCGAAGGTCCATGCCAGCGATAGCGACGGTTCGTCATTATTCTGCGCCAGTTCGTTCAGGAGCAGCCAAAGCACGACGCAAAGTGCGCCCACAAGGACTGCGGTGGGCGTATCGGCGTAGGATGTAAAAACGATTTTGGGAACGAATGTGGGATTGAGGGCAGTGACGGCGAGTGCGCCGATGGCGCAGTACAACCAGCCGATATTGCCCGACAAGTTGATGGATGTCGGTGTTTGCTGACCCGCCGGCGCGCGAGTCATTGCAACCTGGATTACCCTCCCGACAAGAACTGCGAGTGAAGCAAGCAGAATGACACTGAAAACGGGCGTGGCATTTTCCACAAGGACGCCCGTCAGCATGCTTGAGAGATACACGATATAGGCCAGGCCGTAAGGGTAGCCCGGGAGGCCTGAGGTCGACGGTGGATTGCCTTTGCCCGGCAGGGTGTGATGTTCGATCAGGTATCGGGCGTTTGGCATCCAGTGGGTGAATTCGTCCCACTGGGACAAGGTCATACAGGCCGCAAGCCAGATGATGGGAAGCGCCAGTATCAGCGTTCGTCCCAGATCGATTGATGCAATCGGTCGGGGACGCTTGAACTGGACATAAGCTGCAACTGCCAGGGCAATCAGGAGAGCACCGGTGATGAAACGGAAATCAAGCCGCATCCATCCGCCCGCGACCACATATGAAAGGCTAACGAATGACCATCCCGCGATAACATCAAGTTCGAAGAGGCGTCTTCGGGCGCTGATTGCGCCGCCCAGTAAAGACAGGCAGAGGCAGACCGCCAGAAGCGCGGCGAACCCCATGAGTTGCTCAAGGTCGGGGGAAAAGTATCCGATCATTTTTTGCATAGCGATAAATCTGCCTGTGTATTTGCGGGCATCTTAACGACAGACGGATTCCCGGCCAACCAGCGGAGGGGCGTTACGATTCGCTCACTCTTCCCCGGCGCGATCAATGAGCCCCCCCTGCGTCTAATAAGCTTTTCCTGTTTGAGTGAATGCTTGTTACATTCCGGCGAACCCGAGAGTTAACATCTCTCGCCGCTTATTGATGATTGCCAACAATTTCTGCCGGAGTCCCAGAATGAAAATCAGCTTTTCCGCCCCTTCACTGCCGCGCAGCGGCCCTCTCGTTGTCGGCGTGCTTTCCGGGGGCAAGCTGCTTGCCACCGCCGAGCGCCTCGATAAAGCGGCTGACGGCGCATTGTCGCGCGCAATCGGCGCGAGCCGTTTCAAGGGAGAGAGCGGGCAGTCGCTGACGGTGATGGTGCCTGCGGGCATCGGCGCCAGCAGGGTCGTGCTGATGGGAATGGGCGAGGCCAGCCGCTTTGACGACCTCGCCGCGCAGGCCTTTGGTGGCCGGGCCTACTCGGCCGTTTCCGGCACAGGCGATAAATCGGCGGTCATTGCGATCGATGCGGTGAACGATGCGAAGATCAAGACATCGGAAATTTCGGCAAACGCGGCATACGGCGCATTGCTTGCTTCCTACCGGTTCGACAAGTACCGGACAAAGGAGAAGCCTGATGCAAAGCCGAGCATCGGCACCCTGACGATCACTTCGCGCGATTCCGCCGACGCGAAGAAATCCTTCGCACCGCTGGAGAAAGTGGCGGCCGGCGTCTTTTTTACCCGGGATCTGGTGTCGGAACCGGCAAACGTCATTTATCCGGCGACCCTCGCGGCACAGGCGAAAACCCTGGAAAAGCTGGGCGTCAAAATCCAGATTCTGGACGAAAAACAGATGGCCAAGCTCGGCATGGGCGCGCTTCTCGGCGTTGCGCAAGGGTCGGCACATAAGCCCCGCCTGGTCGTGATGCGCTGGGACGGTGCGCCCAAGTCCAGGAGCAAGGCGCCGATCGCATTTATCGGCAAGGGTGTGACCTTCGATACGGGCGGTATCTCGATCAAACCTGCCGCCGGCATGGAAGATATGAAATGGGACATGGGCGGCTCCGGCGTGGTCATCGGCCTGATGAAGGCGCTCGCCGGTCGCAAGGCGAAGGTAAATGCCGTTGGCGTGGTCGGACTTGTCGAAAATATGCCCTCATCGACCGCCCAGCGGCCGGGCGACGTCGTCACCACGATGTCGGGTCAGACGGTCGAAGTGCTGAACACCGATGCGGAGGGCCGCCTCGTTCTCGCCGACGCCATGTGGTATTGTCAGGACCGGTTCAAGCCGCACACGATGATCGATCTTGCGACACTGACCGGTGCGATTATCGTTTCTCTCGGCAACGAGAATGCGGGCATGTTCGCAAATGACGACGAGATATGCGAGCGGCTTACAGACGCCGGCAAGTCTGTGGGAGAGCCCGTCTGGCGTATGCCGCTTGGCGAAGCCTATGATAAACTGATCAACTCCGATATCGCCGACATGAAAAATATCGGCGGCCGTTGGGGCGGTTCGATCACCGCAGCGCAGTTTCTCCAGCGTTTCGTCAAGGACGGTGTGAAATGGGCGCATCTCGATATCGCGGGTGTGACATGGTCGACCAAGGATGCGCCGACGGTGCCGAAGGGCGGCACGGCATTCGGCGTGCGGCTTCTCGATCGTCTGGTTGCGGATCATTACGAGGACTGAGGAGGGCCCGGCGTCCGCAATGACCGAAATCAGCTTTTATCATCTGCTTCACACGCCGCTGGAGCGCGCTTTGCCGAAGCTGATTGAAAAAGTGCTGGAGAGTGGTGCGCGCGCTGTTGTCCGCACGGGTTCGACAGAACGCGCCGAAGCACTGAACGGTGCGCTCTGGACCTACGATCAGGATTCGTTCATCCCCCACGGCACGGCGCGGGACGGCAATGCGGCCCTCCAGCCCGTGTGGATCACGGCCGACGAGGAGAATCCCAACGGCGCGGATATACTGGTGCTGACCGACGGCGCCGAGTCCGCCGACATCGGCAGTTACCGCCGATGTCTCGAAATGTTCGATGGGCGCGACGATGCCGCGGTCGCAGATGCCCGGCGCCGTTGGTCCGCCTACAAGGATGCGGCGCACGACCTGGCATACTGGCAGCAGACCGAAGGCGGCGGCTGGGAAAAGAAAGCCTGACGCCAGCTATGCCCGATACGGGCATTTCAGGGCCGTCATAGCCCGGCTGGTTTCGCATCTGCGAAATGTAGAGGTTGCTCCCTTATCGCATAGCGTCTATAAGGCCGCCGAATTCAAGAACAGGAGCCTTTGCCCCCATGGCAGTCGAACGTACGCTATCAATAATCAAGCCCGACGCAACGCGGCGGAACCTCACCGGCGCCATTGTCGCCCGCTTCGAGGAGGCCGGTCTGTGCGTTGTTGCCCAGCGGCGGATGCGCCTGACGCCCGAGCAGGCCCAGCAGTTTTATGCCGTTCACAAGGAACGCGCGTTTTTTGACGATCTCTGCGACTTTATGACCTCCGGTCCTGTCGTTGTGCAGGTGCTGGAAGGCGAGGATGCGATTGCCAAGAACCGCGAAGTGATGGGGGCGACCAACCCCGCCAATGCCGACGAAGGCACGATCCGCCGTGATTTCGGGGAATCGGTCGAGGCGAACTCTGTACACGGTTCCGACGCGCCGGAAACGGCAGCGGAAGAGATTGCGTTCTTTTTCAGCGGGATCGATATCGTCGGCTGACGCGACGCTGACGGGAATCGAAAAGGGCGGGTCCAAGACCCGCCCTTTTTAGTGGCGCCTTTGAAAGCGCGGAGCTGTCTGCCGGCGGAGCTATACGCGAGTCAGCGCCAGTATTCCGACTATTGCGATCACCACAGCCGTGCCGACAGCCGCCCATTTTGCGAAATCGGCCCAGTCTTTCTGATGCCGCGAGATTTCTTTATCCATGTCGAGGGACATTCGGCTGTTACTCCTTGAATTGACGGTCAATTATTAAACTCGATCGCAGATATAGCGCGGATTTTCGCCCGGGTGAAGCTGGGAAAAACGGCTTTGTCCGCGCCGATGTAAACGCTTGCTATGACCGCCCGTCATCCGGATTGACGGCTACACCCGTTGGACCGACGACGCCATCTATGATGACAGTTTCGTCGACGATAGTTGTTCTGCCCTCGGCGACCAGGCGGAGCGCGTGGGGATAGCATCGATGTTCCGCCGTCAGGACCCGGGCCGCCAGCGTATCGGCATCGTCATCGGGCAGTACCGGAACCGCCGCCTGGACGATTATCGGGCCTGCATCCATGGCCGGGCGCACGAAATGGACCGTGCAGCCGGTGAACCTCACGCCTTCGGAGAGGACGCGCTCATGCGTGTGAAGGCCCTTATAGGCCGGCAGTAGCGACGGGTGGATATTCAGCATCCGGTCGAACCACCGCTCGACGAACCCCTCTGTCAGAAGCCGCATGAAACCGGCAAGGCAGACGAGCTCCACCCCGTCTGCCGTCAGTACCGCATGAAGGGCGTCCTCAAAAGACGCGCGGCCGTCGAAATCCCTGTGGTCGATGGCGGTCGTTGCAATGCCTGACCGTGCCGCACGTTCCAGCCCCCCGGCGCCCGGAACATTCGAAATCACGCGGACAATCTCAGCCGGGTAGGTGGGGTCTTTTGCTGCGTCGACCAGTGCCTGCATGTTGGATCCGCGCCCGGATAGCAGGATTGCCGTCTTTATACGGGCCATGCGACATCCAGTCCGGGCAGGGCGACGCGCTCGCCGTCATCCCCCGGCAGCTCGTTTTCGGCGACGATCTCGCCGATATCGCAGACGGTTTCGCCCGCGTCCGTCAATATGCCAATAGCGTCTGCCGCATCAGCGGCCGGGACGATGGCGACCATGCCGATCCCGCAATTGAAGGTGCGGGCCATTTCCGCGGGCGCAACGCCGCCTTCGGTCATCAACCAGGAAAATACCGGCGGCATGGACCACGCAGCAGGGTCGATCCGGGCGCCCATTCCGTCAGGCAGGATACGCGGCACGTTTTCCGTCAGGCCGCCTCCGGTGATATGTGCAAACGCCTTGACGATCCCTGCCTTATGGAGCGCGAGGCAGGATTTTACATAGATACGGGTAGGGGTGAGGAGTGCTTCCCCCCAGGTCAATTTGCTGTCGAAGGCGGTTTCTACGTCATAGTCCAGGCCGTGGCGGGCGAAGACGTGCCGGACCAGCGAAAAGCCGTTCGAATGGACCCCGGACGAGGCAAGCCCGAGGATGCGGTCGCCGGGTGCAATATCATCCCGTGGCAGCAAATTTCCCCGTTCCGCGGCCCCGACTGAAAACCCTGCGAGGTCGTAATCACCATCGCCGTACATGCCGGGCATTTCCGCCGTTTCGCCGCCGATCAGCGCGCAGCCTGCCTGTCTGCATCCCTCGGCGATACCGCTGATCACATCGGCCGCAGCACCCGCGTCGAGCCTGCCCGTCGCAAAATAATCCAGAAAAAAGAGCGGCTCCGCGCCCTGGACGACAAGGTCGTTGACGCACATGGCGACGAGGTCGATTCCCACCGTATCGTGGCATCCGGTATCGATGGCGATTTTCAGCTTGGTGCCGACGCCGTCGGTCGCGGCGATCAGCACCGGATCCTCGTAACCCGCCGCTCTGGGATCGAATAATCCGCCAAAACCGCCGAGTCCGCCCATAACCCCTGAACGCAGAGTCGATTTCGCCATGGGCTTTATGCGCTCGACGAGATCTGCGCCTGCGTCTATATCGACGCCCGAATCTTTGTAACTGGGACCGTTAATGACTGCGCCGCCTCGATTGAAAATGTTAGACTGAACGGATGATGGATCAAAACCCTACCGTAACCCGCAGGATAGCGAATGCGCGACCGGAAATGAACGCCGTCCCGCGAATCTCTCGGCGAATTTTCACGTGCTTCCGAATTGGACTGATCGGGACGATTTTCGTTGCCCTGGCCGGCACCGGCATCGCGTCTGCGCAGACAGACAGCGTCTACACGGTCGGCGGCGTGGATGTCGACAGGACAGCGGATACCGCGGCGGTGGCCCGGGAACAGGCAATTGCCGCCGGCCACGACATTGCGTTCAGGCGCCTGATGGCCCGGCTTGTTCCCGAAAACCGTCGCAACGCACTGCCAGCCCTCTCGCTCGCCGAGATTATCCCGCTGGTGCTCAGCTTCGAGATAGACTCCGAGAAAACGTCATCAGTCCGGTATCTCGGAACGCTCAAATTCCGTTTTCGTCGGGGAGACGTTCGCGAATTTCTGCAGAACAGCGGGATAGGATTTGCGGAAACCCGCTCGAAACCGGTGCTGCTGCTGCCGGTATACGATTTCGCGGGTGCCAAGCTTCTCTGGGACGATCCAAATCCGTGGTTCGAGGCCTGGCAGGCTGTACCCCCTTCGGATGGCCTAGTTCCTGTGCGTCTGCCGGCCGGCGATCTGGCGGATCTTCGCGATATCAGTGCAGAGCAGGCATCTGCCGGCAATGCGGACCAACTGGCATTGATCGCAGAGCGCTATGGCGCAAGCGCGGTGCTGGTCGCCGAGGCATCGGTGACGACCGACCCCGTTTCCGGCGCGCGCACGTTAACGGTGGCCACCCGCTATTTCGGCGGAACCTCGGATGGACGTACCTCGGTCCGCAGCTTTTCATATGCCGGGGAAGAAACCGACGAAGCGGTCATCGGGCGGGCGGCGATGCAGGTGGCGCGTCAGATAGAGGAGGACTGGAAGCGGGAAAACCTGATTCAGTTCGACAATCAAAGCAGTCTGATCGCCGATGTCGCGCTGGCGGATCTGCGTCAATGGGTCGAATTGCGGCGCAAGTTGCAGGGTATCGCGTTCCTTCAGAACTGGCAGCTGGTCGCCATTTCCCGTCGGAGTGCATCGGTGCGCCTGACCTATTACGGCGATGCCGAACAGCTACGCATCGCACTTGCACAGCGCGACCTCGTACTTGAACAGGGTGCTGTAGACTGGGTGTTGCGCGATTCCCGGCAGGCAAGGGCCGTCGCACCCGAGCCGATATCACCGGCGGGCAGCTCGAACCTTCCCGCGTCAGAGGCGCCAGTTTCGTCCGATGCCGGTTTTCCTGCATCGCAGCCATCCGATGAAAGGCCTGATGGGGTCCCCGCCCGGTGAATCTGCCAAACCTGATTACACTCGGACGCCTGTTGACGGTGCCGGTCACCGTATACCTGCTGATGCAGTCGGCATATCTCTCGGCATTCATCCTGTTCCTGCTCGCCGGGGCTTCGGACGCGCTTGATGGATACCTTGCCAAGCGCAATAACCAGACCACCGAACTCGGCGCTATTCTGGATCCTCTGGCAGATAAAGCCTTGCTCGTCGGCGTTTATGTGACCCTCGGGCTGCAGGGAAACCTGCCGAACTGGCTTGTCTTGCTTGTCGTCTTCCGCGACGTGCTGATTATCGGCGGGGTCATTATCCTGTTTCTGGTCAGGCTCGAAGTGAAGATGCGACCGCTCATTATCAGCAAGATCAATACCGCGACGCAGATTGGCCTTGCCGCCATCGTTCTGGCCGAGCTCGGCCTGTCGCTGAATATCATGGGGCTGGTCGAGGCTATGGTGTATCTGGCCGGTCTGACCACCGTTATTTCGGGTGCGAGCTACATGGTATCCTGGAGCCGCCAGATGGCCGGTATCGAAGACGACGAGTCTTCCGCGCGGTGATGGCACGCAGGACGACCCAGCTCGCGCTCGACCTTCGCCATCGCGCAGCGATGGGACGGGAGGATTTTCTCGTTTCGCCGTCGAACGCCGAAGCCGTCGCCTGGATCGACCGCTGGCCCGATTGGCCGGGGCACGCGCTTGTGCTGACCGGGCCGCCGGGCTCCGGCAAGACCCATCTGGGCGAGGTATGGCAGGGACTGGCCGGGGCGCGGCCCTATAGCGCCGGCCTGCTCACAGAGGCTGACAGTCTCGATGCACCCGTGTTTGTCGATGACGCCGACATCCCCGGACGGGACGAGGAGTTGTTCCACCTGTTCAACGCGGCCGGAGCGGCAGGCAGTTTCGTCTTGTTTGCCAGTCGGATCCCGCCGGCGCGATGGGAAGACCGGTTACCCGATCTGCGATCGCGCCTCGCGGCGGCGCCGAACACCCGTATCCAGCCGCCCGATGAGACGCTTATCGCGGCTGTGCTGATGAAGATGTTCGCCGATCAGCAGATGGATGTCGGCGCCGATGTTCTGGACTATCTCGTAAACCGGATGGAACGGTCCTTCGAGGCTGCGCGGACACTGGCCGAACGCCTGAATCAGGCATCTCTCGCGACGCAGCGCGGCATCACCATTCCGCTGGCGCGCGAAGTCTTCGATACGCTCGAAGGCGACGTCTGAACTCAGGAAATCCGCGGCGGGGTATCCGGCGGCGGTCCGAGACCGGTATCGAATCCGATGCCGGCGAGGGTGCGGCGGCAGATATACTCTTTCCAGACAGCGCCGCGTTTCCCGGTCCAGACCTCTGCGGCCGGCCGGTCGGCCGCATCGACGAACTGGATAAGCCCGTCTTCCCTGCCAAGGCTGACGCACCGGAAACTGTATCTGAATTCGAACGGCTCGGGCGATCTGCCGTTGAGACGCGCGGCGAAAGTGCGGGCGGCAAGTTCGCCCATCGGACGTCCCGCCGCGCAGCTCATCCGGCATTTGCCCGCCTCTTCAGCGATCACATGGGCAGCGTCGCCGACCGCAATAATACTGGGGTGACTGACAGATGTGAGGGTGTCATCCGTCACGATCTGGCCGCTTTCCGTGACGGCGATGCCGGCGTCTGCGGCGAGCGACGGCACCAGGAACCCTGCCGCCCACAGGCATACATCGAACGGGATTGTGGTGCCGTCTTCCATTTCGGCGTGGCGGGGATGAACCGCGGCAATGCGGGCCCCGGTCGCGATGTCTACGCCGAGCCGTTGCAGCGTCGCGACCACATGGTCGAAACCGGCCTTCGAGAGGTCGCCCGGGTCGTTGCCCGGCGCAAAATGCCGCCCCGGTGCGAGGATGATTCTGAGACCGGGAAGACGTTCGCCGAATTCGCATGCGGCTTCGATCGCGGTAAGGCCGCCCCCCGCGATCAGAACGGTGCCGCCTGTGCCGGCAAGTGTGGCAAGCTGAGCGCCGAGCGCCGCGGAGCCCGCTGTCGTGTCGAGGCAGGCGGCGTGCCGGTCGGCGCCGGGAACCGTCTGAAGGTCTGTATAGCTGCCGAGCGCATAGACGAGGGTGTCGTACGGGATCGATGTCTGGGCAATTTCCTGTCCGCCGTCGACCGGCGCGAGCAGAATCTGTCGCCGGTCCGGTTCGAGGCCGATGATCTTTGCGTGTACGAAGCTGCCGCCGCGCGATGCCATGAAATCGTGATAGGGCAGGTGAAGCGGCGAACTGCCGCCGGCAATTTCATGAAGGCGGATCCGTTCGACAAATTCGGTCTTCGCGTCAATAAGCGTGAGCGAGACATCGCCGACGTTTTCGCCGATACGCGCTGCTGAGGTCAGACCGGCATAGCCGCCGCCCAGGACGACTACCCGGTGATCGGGTGTAGGGTTCATTTCTTGTTGCTCCCTGTCGTAAAGCAGAGTTGTTCCGCACGATAATTACGCATAATACTGACTAATGGGGCGCAGGGCCAGCAAAATACGCACAATACTGATCAATTATGTGTGCTCCCGGGGCGATGTCAATTGCCGTCGCCCGACGGCGACGCGCGCTCCGTCAGTGGGGAATTTCGATGACCTTTATACGGGCGCCGTCGGCGGTGAGGGCAATCTCGCCGCGTTTGAGGCGCAATGCATCTTCGCCGAAAACCTCGCGCCGCCAGCCGGTTAACGCGCGGACATCGGCGGCATCGTCGGCCGCGATTGCTTCGATGTCGCCCGAAGATGCGATCAGTTTCTGTGCAACCTTGTGGCTGTCGCATCTGAGCTTGAGCAGCACCTTGAGCAGTTCCATCGACGGGCCGTTATCGGATGTATCGATGCGTTCCGCCGGCGGGGTTGGATAGTCGGCAGCGTCCATTTTCCGTACTTCGGCAAGCACGGCGACAATCTCGCGGGCCCTGTCGTTTCCGACGCGGTCACGCGATATGGCGCGCAGGGACATGAGTTCTTCCGCACTTTTCGGCATGTGCGCGGCGATTTCGGTGATGGACTCGTCCTTGATCACTCGGTTGCGCGGGACGTTGTTGTCCTGGGCCGTTTTCTCGCGCCACGCTGCCAGCGCCTGGACGGCGGCCAGATATTTGGGCTTCCGGCTCCGGGTCTTCAGCCGCTTCCACGCATTCTGCGGATCTATCAGATAGGTCGCGGTGTCGGTCAGGATGGCCATCTCGTTGTCAAGCCAGGACGTGCGGTTATTCGCATCCAGCCGTTCGGCGAGCTTGGTGTATATCTTTCTGAGGTGCGTCACGTCGCCGAGTGCGTATTCGATCTGTTTGTCGCCCAGCGGCCGCCGCGACCAGTCGGTGAACCGCATGGTCTTGTCGATGGACTTCTTCGCGATATCCCGCACGAGGCGCTCATATCCGACCGAATCCCCGTAGCCGCAGACCATCGCGGCGATCTGGGTGTCGAAAATCGGGTTCGGGACTTTTCCGGACAGGTTTACGAAAATTTCGACATCCTGCCGGGCCGCATGGAAAACCTTGAGCACCTTCAGGTTGGCTAACAGGTCGAAAAGCGGCGTCAGATCGATCCCCTCCGCCAGGGCGTCGATTGCCACGGCTTCATCGGGCGTGCCCACCTGGACAAGGCAGAGCACAGGCCAGTAGGTCTTCTCGCGAATAAATTCCGTATCGACCGTCAGGAAGGGAAAGTTTGCTGCCCGCTCGCAGAATGCCGCAAGGGCTGTCGTTTCTGTTATTATGCTCATGACGTACTCATACACGGAATCCAACTTAACTTGAAGCGCGGGAGCGTAGGCTATAAAACCCGCTGCGGCCCGCGCCCGCTCTGGCGAACGCCAGAAGATACTTATCCGAACACCAGATAGCACTTATCCGAACAAAGGTCAGATCATGCACGCATACCGCACCCATACCTGCGGCGAACTCCGCGCCGAACACGCCGGCAAAGAAGCCCGGATTTCCGGGTGGGTTCACCGCAAGCGCGACCACGGGAACCTGCTTTTCGTGGACCTGCGCGACCATTACGGGCTGACCCAGTGCGTGATCGACAGCGAATCGGCGATTTTCCCGGAAATCGAAGGGCTGCGGCTGGAAACGGTCATCTGCGTGACGGGCCGCGTCGAAGAACGCACGGACGACACGAAGAACGCCGATCTCCCGACCGGTGCCGTCGAGTTGCGTATTGACGCCTGCGAAGTGCTCGGCACAACCGAGCCGCTGCCGCTCGAAGTGAACAGCGATCGCGATTACGGCGAAGAGGTCCGGCTGCGCTACAGATTCCTCGATCTCCGGCGCGACAAGGTGCATCGGAACATCATCCTGCGGAGTTCGGTCATTTCAAGCATCCGGCGGCGGATGATCGACCAGGGCTTCATGGAGTTCCAGACCCCGATCCTGACGTCCACGTCTCCGGAAGGCGCGCGTGACTTTCTTGTCCCCAGCCGTCTGCATCCGGGTCAGTTCTATGCATTGCCGCAGGCGCCCCAGCAGTTCAAACAGCTCATCATGGTCGCCGGGTTCGACCGGTATTTCCAGATAGCGCCGTGTTTCCGGGATGAGGACGCGCGGGCCGACCGGTCACCGGGCGAATTCTATCAACTCGACATCGAGATGTCGTTCGTGACCCAGGACGACGTATTCAACGCGATCGAGCCTGTTCTCCACGGCGTGTTCGAGGAGTTCGCGAACGGCCGCAAGGTGTCGCCCCAGCCGTTCCCGCGGATCACCTACGCGGATTCGATGCAGAAATACGGCAGCGACAAGCCCGACCTGCGGAACCCGATCGAGATGAGCGATATCACGGACACGTTCCGCGGTTCGGGCTTCAAGATTTTCGCGGGCATGATTGAAAAGGACGAAAACGTCCGTGTCTGGGCGATACCGGCGCCGGGCGGCGGATCGCGCGCGTTCTGCGACCGGATGAATTCCTGGGCGCAGAAGCAGGGGCAACCCGGTCTCGGATACATTTTCTTCCGGGATGGCGAGGGCGCCGGTCCCGTCGCCAAGAACATCGGCGACGAGCGCACCGAAGCCTTGCGCGCGGCACTGGGGCTCAATGACGGCGATGCGGTGTTTTTTGTCGCCGGTGTACCGAAGGATTTTGCGTCTTTTGCCGGTCAGGCGCGAACCCAGGTCGGCGAGGCGCTTGAATTGATCGATGAGAACAGCTTCGAATTCTGCTGGATTGTCGATTATCCGATGTACGAACTTGACGAGGCGACCGGCAAGATCGAATTCAGCCACAACCCCTTTTCCATGCCGCAGGGCGGGATCGAGGCGCTGGAAACAATGGACCCGCTCGACGTGCTTGCCTACCAGTATGATATCGTCTGCAACGGCGTTGAACTCTCAAGCGGTGCCATCCGGAACCATCGTCCGGAAATCATGTACAAGGCATTCGAAATTGCCGGCTATTCACAGCATGAAGTCGAAAACGACTTCGCCGGCATGCTGAACGCATTGAAATACGGCGCGCCGCCCCACGGCGGCTCTGCGCCGGGTATCGACCGTATTGTGATGCTTCTGGCGGATGAGCCGAACATCCGGGAGGTCATCCTGTTCCCCATGAACCAGCAGGCGCAGGATCTGATGATGAACGCCCCGATATCGGTTGATGACGAGCGCCTGAAGGAACTGTCCCTGCGGGTCGCATTGCCGCCATCGGCAAAGAGAGACGGCTAGGGCCGCTGGATTTTCGCGACGTTGACGTTATTCGGCGGCGACACGTCCTAGCGGGCCTTTTTTCTGTCGTTTGACGTAGTACATCGCCATATCCGCGCGGCGGATCAGGTCTTTTTGAGTATCATCGGGGCCATAAGGTTCCACGCCAAGGCTTACCTTCACCGGCAGGCTCTCATTATGGAATTTGCAGGGCGTGGATTCGATCGCCCATTGCAGGGTGCGGGCGCGCTTGGCCCCGTCACTCCAGTTGGTCTGGGTCACGATCATGGCGAATTCGTCGCCGCCGAGGCGTGCGACGGTGTCTATCTCACGCAATGAGTGTTCGGAGATGGCTGCGACATGGCGCAGCACGGCATCGCCGGCGCAATGGCCGTGGAGGTCGTTAAAGTCCTTGAAGCTGTCGATGTCGCAATAGATCAGCACGCCGGTGTGCCCGAAACGCCGGGCGCTGGCGAGCGTGCGCTTCAGCTGCTCCGAGAAACCGCGCCGGTTAAACAGCCCCGTCAACTCGTCGGTAAAGGAGAGATCCTGGAGGTATTCTATCCGCTGGTTCTGCGTAGCGATTTGCTGTTCCGCCTGGGCGGCATACATCAAAGCGCGTTCGAGAAGCGCATCCTTGCGCATTTCCGTACCGCTTTCTCCATCGGGAATATTTTCGATCAAGCGTGACGCGATGACACCGATCATATCCATTAATTCCGGGTCATTTGCGGTCAGCGAAGCCGAAACCTGTTCCATAAGGATCATCCGTACACCATATTCAGTCGATGAAAGCATTCGCGGTGCAGGTATGCAAAACCTGTGCCAGCCTTGAACGGTAAAGGAACGGCAGTGGAACAGGGATTTGCGTAACCTCGTGGACATAATCCGGGATTGCCCGGCAGAAATTGCCCGGCAGTTCTTGCCCGGAAGGCGTCGTTTTTGCGTCGGCGCTGTTCTGATGATCGTCGCACCGGGGGCGATGGCCTCGGATCTGGCGCCGCATACTGCCCATTACGGTATGAAACTCCTGTCGGCACGGGGCGGCAGCGGTATCGAGTCGGTCAATGGAGATATGGCGATCCGCTGGGACGGCGATTGCACCGGCTGGACAATGAGCAACCGGACAATATTCGATGTGGCCTATACCGGCGGTGAAAACGTCAGGGTCACGATGGAAGCATCGACCTGGGAAGCCGCGGCGGGAGATCGCTATACGTTTCTTGTGCGCACCCTGTTCAACGACAAGGAGTCGGAACGCATCGAGGGAAAGGCCCGGCTCGAGGCGAGCGGGGGAGTGGCGGAATTCACGCTGCCGGAGGAGAAGGCAGTCAAACTGCCACCCGGCACGATGTTCCCCACCACCCATACAAAGCAGGTTCTGGATGCAGCCGGGGACGCGCCCCGAATTATTCGCGCGACGGTTTTTGACGGTTTTACCGATGGCGGCGCTCAGTTCGTCAATGCGATTGTCGGGAAACGGCTGACGGACGGGCAGTCGGGCAGTTCGCGCTTCCCTGAACTGGAGAAAGGGCCTTCCTGGCGCGTAAGTCTGGCATTCTTCGATGCCGACAAGGCCGACGCCGAGCCGAGTTCAGAGCTTCGTCTGAAAATTTTCCGGAACGGCATTGCGCAAATGATGGAGATGGATTTCGGGGATTTCCGGCTTCTCGCCGAATTGAAGGAACTTGAGGCCGGCAAACCGCCCGTGTGCAGATAACATTCCTGCCGGTCTTTATCTGACTGGATTTGCGGACCCGTCACCTCGTTCCCGTGGAACGGACTGCTCAAAGCTTTCGGGAAGGCTCGGGCCAGAGCCAGGCGGCGCCGCGAACGCCGCTCGAATCTCCGAATTTTGGCGGCAGCAATACCGTCTTTATGGTGTCGGAGAATACATATAACGGGAGCAGCGCCGGTACATTGCGATACAACCGGTCGATCCCCGACAATCCGCCGCCCAGAACCACAGCCGCCGGATCGATAATATTGATCACTGTGGCCAGTGCGCGGGCCAGGCGGCGCTCATAGCGCGCCATTGTCGCCTCCGCGTCGCGGTTCCCGCCCTCGGCGGCCGCCACGATTTCCGGCGGGGACAATGTCTGCCCCGTAGCGCCCCTGTGATCGGCTGACAGGCCGGGGCCGGACAGGTAGGTCTCGATGCATCCCGGGCGTCCGCAATAGCAGACAGGCATCGCCCGGACCTCCCCGGGCATCGGATTATGGCCCCATTCCCCGGCAATGGCGTTCGGACCGGAGAGCAGCGCGCCGTCAATCACGATACCGCCCCCCACACCGGTCCCCAGGATGACGCCAAACACTGACGCAAATCCGGCAGCCGCTCCGTCACGCGCCTCGGACAGGGCAAAGCAGTCGGCGTCGTTGGCAATTCGCACGTCGCGGGCCAGCGCTAGCGCCAGATCTCTGTCCAGCGGCATGCCGATCAGGCAGGTGGAGTTAGCGTTTTTGACGAGACCCGACGCAGGCGAAATCGCGCCGGGGATACCGATCCCGACGGGGCCGGTGTTATTTGTATTACGTTCAATGCGCTCAACGAGCGCAGCGACGGCGGCGACTATGGCCCCGTAATCGCCTGCCGGTGTCGGAATGCGCTCGCGAAAGACTATGCTCCCGGCGGCATCAAGGGCGATGCCCTCTATCTTCGTGCCGCCAATATCGATTCCTATTCTCATTCGGTATCCGCTGGAAAATCTGCCATCCGGTCGTGCAATCTAACCATCAGAGGAGGTATAAACCTTTGACTTGGACGACTTTCCAAGAAACATTACCAAATGTTAACGAATAAGATGGATGATGGCTCTGAAAGTCCCGAAATGACGGGATCGAAGAACGAATTTGCGAAGGGCCACGATCGTTGACAGTTGCTTTCCACATACAGCGTCACCGGATCAGGCTGTACGATTGCGTGTGGGCCTCCGAATTCAGGGATTAAGATGGACCAGAAGAAAATTCTGATTGTCGAAGACAACGAACTGAACATGAAACTCTTTCATGATCTGCTTGAAGTCCACGGCTATACGACATTACAGACCAAAGACGGTCGCGAAGCGCTTCAATTGGCGCGTGAACATCGTCCCGATCTGATTCTGATGGATATCCAGTTGCCGGAAGTGTCCGGGCTGGAAGTCACGAAGTGGATCAAGGCGGATGACGAACTTAAATCCATTCCGGTGATTGCCGTGACCGCCTTTGCAATGAAAGGCGACGAGGAAAAGATCCGAAGCGGTGGTTGCGAAGCCTATATCGCAAAACCGATTTCGGTGAACAGTTTCCTTGAGACAATCCAGACGGTGTTGGGACAATAAGGGAAAACGATGTCAGCTCGGGTACTAGTCGTCGATGATATAGCGGCCAACGTGCGTTTGCTCGAGGCAAAGCTGCTGGTCGAGTATTACGAGGTTCTGACCGCCAATGACGGTGCGACGGCGCTTGAGATAGTGGCTGAGGCGATGCCGGATATCGTCTTGCTTGATGTCATGATGCCCGGCATGGATGGCTTCGAGGTCTGTCAGAAGATCAAGGAAAACCCGGCGACCGCGCATATCTCCGTCGTTATGGTGACCGCGCTGAGTGAGGTGTCCGACCGGGTTAAAGGCCTGGAAGCCGGGGCCGACGATTTTCTGACCAAGCCCGTCAACGACCTTGCGCTGTTTGCCCGGATACGCTCGCTGGTCCGCCTGAAGCGTGCCATGGACGAGTGGCGCGCGCGCGAATCCACATTTACCCAATTCGGCCTCAACAGTGCCATGGCACCGGAAGATACCGATCTGTCAAAGTTACAGGTCTTGCTGGTTGCCGATGAATACGGCCCGTCACAGCGGATCGTCGAGACGTTGTCGGAAGAGGGCTATACCATCGTGCATTCGACATCGACCGATGAGGCAGCGGTGAAGGCGCTCGACGGCGATTTCCATTTGATCCTCGTCGATGATCGTGTCGGCGGCAACGACGTGCTCCGATTCTGTTCCCAGCTTCGCTCGAGCGGGGTGACGCGCCATTCTCCGATCCTCATCATGCTCGACGACGGCGACACCGAGCGTCTGGCGAAAGCGTTCGACCTCGGTGTGAACGACTACCTGGTGCGTCCGGTAAACAAGAATGAGCTCACCGCGCGGGCGAAGACGCAGATCCGGCGCAAGCAGTTTGAAGACAACCTGCGCCAACAATACGAAAAAAGCCTGACAGCGGCGGTGACCGACAGCCTGACGGGCCTCTATAACCGGCGTTATCTGGAAACCCATTTTGAAGAGCTGTCACGCGACCTGCGAGGCGGCGGCAAGCCGATATCGGTGCTCATCATGGACGTCGATCACTTCAAGTCGGTGAACGATGATTACGGTCACGCAGCCGGCGACGAGGTCCTGCGAGGACTTGCGCACCGTATTTTGAGCGGTATTCGCGGTTTCGATACGGCAATCCGGCTGGGCGGCGAGGAATTCGTGGTTCTCATGCCGAACGTCGAAGGGCGTTCCGCAGTCGCCGCAGCGAACCGGCTGCGCGAGATGGTTGAGGCCAATCCGTTCGATATCGACGATAATGGCGGGACACTGGGCATCACGATGAGTGTCGGCGTTGCCACCGGGCCCGCCGGCGAGATCGGATTGACCGATTTGCTCGAACGCGCCGACCAGGCGCTGTACGCGGCCAAAAACGGCGGTCGCAACCGGGTAGAGGTGGCTGACGATCTGCCGGCAGAACCTGATCCGGTTCCGAAGGCCGCGCGGGCCTGACAATCGGATATCCGCCGGGAATATCTCTTAAGACGAAAAACGCCGCCCAATGGGCGGCGTTTTGCAATTAACCGGCTGAAAGCCTATTTGATCTTCGCTTCCTTGAACGCAACGTGCTTGCGTGCGACCGGATCGTATTTCCGGAATTCGAGCTTTTCGGTCTGTGTGCGCGGGTTTTTCTTCGCAACATAGAAATAGCCGGTATCCGCGGTACTCAGCAGTTTGACGACGATCGTGTTTGTTTTGGCCATTCTATTTCTCCTGAAAAGCAGGACCTGAAAATTTGCGGGAAACTGACCGGTTCAGCCCCGTCTGTCAAGGATTTGCTGGTCCTGGAGGTCGAAAATCAGCGTTCCGCGATCGCAGCGCCACCGTCCCTGAGCGCCCTGGTGTACAGCGATCTGTGCTCCAGCAGGTATTTGGCGATTTCCTGGTCCTCCGGGGGTTCGGTCCGGGCCGGGGGGCAGCGTTCCCGGGCGAGGTCGGGATTGGTGCGAATGGCAGAGCGCGATGCCAGCGCTGCGTTCAGGATTGTCCCCGCCGCGGGTACGTCGCTGCGGATGGCAGTCATCATATTCGACAACTCGGTGTCGGATGCTGATGTGCAGATGGCGGGGATGATGCCGTGGCTTTGCAGGTTGAAGCCGGCCGGCGCGATCATGTGCGCCCATGTCAGTGTGAGTTCGCCGCCATTGGGCAGGCGGATTATCGTCTGAACGCTGCCTTTGCCGAAGGATGACGCTCCGATCACGATGGCCCGTCCCCGGTCCCGAAGTGCCGCGGCAACGATCTCGGACGCGGATGCGGACCGGCCGTTGACCAGTATCGCGATCGGCGTGCTGGTCGCCCGCTCGCCCCAGGAAGCATTGAATGTCTGGTTGGCGCGGTGGTGCCGCCCTTCCGTCGAGATGATCCGTCCGTCATTCAGGAAAAAATCGGCGACCGCCACAGCCTGATCCAGCAGGCCGCCCGGGTTGCTCCGAAGGTCGAGCACGATGCCGCTCAGCGGCGCTGAGTCCGCGCTTTCGGCGGCGGCGAGAACTTTGCCGAGGCTCCGGGATGTCCCCTGATTGAATCCTGATAATCTTATCGTCAGGATCCCGCCTTCGCGCTTCGATGTGACCGTCGGCAGAATGATATGCGCCCGGACAACCGCGATCTTCAGCGGTGCAGGCGCATTCTCGCGTATGACCGTCAGGTCCGCCTTGCTGTGTATCGGTCCGCGCAGATGCCCGATTGCCGCCGTCTGGGTCAGCCCGGTAAGCAACAAACCCCCGACATGGGTGATCCGGTCGCCCGCTTGCAGTCCGGCTTTCGCCGCGGGCGTGCCTGCATGGACCTTCTCGACATAGACCTCGCCCTCTTCATAGCGGATCGAAATACCCAGACCCCCGAACCCCTCGCGCCTCGCGCGGGTCTCTCTGGCCTGCGACGGGGTCGCATAGCGGGTGTAGCGATCCAGCTTGGACAGCGCGCCGCGGAAAAATTTCGCCAGAACCAGTTCATGATCCTGCGCGTCGAACGCCGGCGTCTCCTGACGGGTCTTTTCCAGCACATCGGCGATGACCGCCGCCCAGGCGTCATGGTCATTATCGGCGGGTATCTGCCATTCGCCGACGGTCCGGTTTTCATAGGTCAGCCCGATAGTGCCGGTCTTGTCGTCGATGCTCAGCAGCGTTTCGCTACCTGACAGGGCTTTCAACCCGGCAAGGGACACGGTCCTGGTGGAGACCTCCCCGGCATATCTGAGCCCGATATTTTTAAAGGCGGTTTCAAGCACCAGCCGGTCGCTTCCGGCTTCCGGCGCTTCCGACGTCGGTGCGACACAGGCGGCTGCGACGAGAAGCAGACTGATTGTCATCGCGGCGAAAATTCGGGGGTGCTTCCGCCAGGTGCTGAACGGCTCTGCGGGCGGGGTCCGCCCGGTGTTCGTGTTATCCGTCGCGTTGATGCGCATTTTTTCCGCGTTCAACTGGTGTGTGGCGGCCAAAGCCGCTCAGATGACCCCTAAACTAACGATGTCTTTAAGGAATGCGAATTAACTTTTCGTTAGCGTGGAGATTTTGAAGGAGCCCTGCGTTTTCCTTTGTTCTTGTTGGCCTTTTTGGGGCCCTTTCTGCGCGGCTTGTTCGGAGTCTGCGGTTTCCCGGCCGCGTCGTCCCGAGCGCCGCGGGGCCCGCGGGAGTTCCTTGCGCTCCGTCCCTGCGCAGCGCGATCCCGCGTACCCTGTTTTCGACGGGCCTTTGAAAGCGAAAACGCCATTGAGCCTGTGTGAACATTCGCCTCTTCGAGAATAACCGTGACCGGATCGCCTATGTGGTATGTCACGCCGGAATTGCGGCCTTTGATCACCTGGCGCTGTTCGTCGTAATCGAAGCGGTCGTCGCCCATCATCGACATCGGTACCAGCCCGTCTGCGCCGGTTTCGGTCAGGGTGACGAAGAGCCCGGCGCGATGCGTGCCGTTGATCCGCGCGGCGAATTCGGCGCCGACCTTGTCGGAGAGAAAAATCGTCGTGAACCTGTCCACGGCTTCCCGCTCCGCATCGACGGCGCGGCGCTCCGTGGCCGATATATGCTTGCCGAGTTCCGCGAACCGGTCGCCATCGTCCGGAGAGAGGCCGTCCTTGCCAAGACCATATGCCGATATCAGCGAACGATGCACCAGAAGGTCCGAATACCGCCGGATGGGTGAGGTGAAATGGGCATAACGCCGGAGCGCCAGGCCGAAATGACCCAGATTGGCCGGGCTATATTCCGCCTGTGCCTGAGACCGGAGCACGGCCATATTAACCGTCTGCGCTTCGGGTTTGCCGATGACATGTGCGACGATGCGCTGGAAAACCTCCGGCCTGATCACCTGACCCTTTGCCAGTTTTACGCCCACCGATGACAGGACCTCGCGCAGGCCTTCGACCTTTTCGGGCGACGGCTGGTCATGAACGCGGAACATGCAGGGCGCATCCTTGTCTTCCAGGGCTTCCGCCGCTGCGACATTGGCGGAAATCATGAATTCCTCGATCAACCGGTGGCTGTCGAGCCGCTGCACGGGCTCGATCGCGGCAACATTCCCTTTGGCGTCCAGCTTCACCTTGCGTTCGGGCAGGTCGAGATCGATCGTGCCGCGGCGGATCCGTGCGGATTGCAGGGCTTCAAAGGCCCCGTAGAGCGGTGCTATGACGCCTTCGAGCAACGGTCCGGTGGTATCGTCCGGCGTACCGTCCCGCGCCGCCTGGACCTGCTCGTAGGTCAGTCTCGCCGCGGACCGCATGATGCCGCGGATGAATTCGTGACGTTTCATGTTGCCGTCGGCATCGATCCACATATGGACCGCGAGGCAACCCCGGTCTTCGTTCGGGACAAGCGAGCACAGACCGTTCGACAGGGCTTCGGGCAGCATGGGGACCACGCGGTCCGGGAAATATACCGAGTTGCCCCGTTCATGCGCATCCTTGTCCAGCGGTTTGCCGGCGCGGACGTACCAGGACACGTCGGCAATCGCGACCAGAAGGTGCCAGCCGCCCTTATTCTTTCCGTCCGGGTCCGGTTCGGCCCAGACGGCATCGTCGAAATCCCTGGCATCTGCACCGTCGATAGTGACCAGCGGAATCTGTCGCAGATCGGTACGCCCGTCCGGTGTAACAGGTTTTGCCGCTTCGGCGTCCGCCAGGGCCCCAGGTGAAAAATCGACCGGTATGTCGTTGGCGTGGATGGCGATCAGGCTGGGCGCGCGCGGGCCGGTTGCATCTCCTATGACCTCTGCGATGCGGGCTTCCGGCAGTCCGAAGCTGCGTCCGCCGGTCGCCTGCGCTTCGACCAGGTCTCCCCGGGACGCGCCGTTCTCCGCCCCGGGCGGGATCGCGAATTCTGTGCGAATTCGCCGGTTTGTCGGGATCACCCGGCCTTTGCCGCCGACCATCTGGAAGATGCCGAGGACCCGCTGCGGCGCTGCCTGTAGAAGCTTGATGACGCGGGCGGTATAGGTGCCGTCGTCCGATGGTGCGAGCCGGGCAAGTATCCTGTCGCCGACTGCCGGGGCAGGACCCTTGCGTTCCGTACTCAGGAAAACCGCAGGGGGCGGGCCCTCGCTGTCCCAGGTGACCGGGCGTGCAACCGGATCGCCGTCGCGATCGATGCCGGTGACTTCAATGACGCCCACGCCGGGCAGCGTGCCGGGTTTCGCGAAACGCTTGCCGCGCCCCTTGTCCAGGGTTCCCTCGTCACGCAGGTCGCGGAGGAGGGCGTTGAGCCGGGCGCGGTCCGTGCCGCGTATATTGAAGGCGCGCGCGATTTCGCGCTTTCCGACGGGCCCTTTATGGCCGCGGACGAATTCCAGCACCTGTTCTTTGGTCGGAAAGGGGATATCGGCGGGCGACTTGCTCACCGGCGGTAGATCGCGATCCGTGTCACGCCTTTTCGCTTGCCGTCGGCTCTGCGTCGGTATCCGCCGCAGGCTTGGCTGTCGCCGTTGTGGCTTTTGCTTTCGACTTGCCTTTGGTCTTCGCTTTTCCCTTTGCCTTGCCTTTGGCTTTCTTCGCCTTCTTGGCTTTGGCCTTCTTGGGCTTGGAGCCGACTTTCTCGGCGCGGGCCGCGATCAGCTCGACCGCGAGTTCGAGCGAAAGCGATTCCGGTTCCATGTCGCTCGGAAGGGATGCGTTGATCTTCCCGTGCTTGACGTAAGGCCCGTAACGGCCGTCGCGCAGCTCGATCGGTTTGCCGTCATCGGGATGATCGCCGATTTTCTTGCCGGTCGATTTTGCCGCCCGCTTGGCAGGCGCCTCGGCGATGATGGTCACCGCCCGGTTGAGACCGATGGTGAGAACATCGTCATCGTTGCTCAGCTTCACGTAGCGGTCGCCGACCTTCAGATAGGGGCCGAAACGTCCCACGCCGGCGAGTATCATTTCGCCGGTCTCCGGATGTGGTCCGATCGGACGCGGAAGCGACAACAGCAAGAGAGCGAGATCAAGGTCTATATCCGACGGCACCTGGCCGCGGAGCAGGGACTGCCGTTTCGGTTTTTCCTTCGATCCCTTCACCGCCTCGCCAAGCTGGACGTAAACACCAAACGGGCCTTTGCGCATCGAGACCGGCAGCTGGGTCTCGGGATCGATGCCCAGTTCTTTCGGGCCGGTAAAGGCGGCGTCTTCATCTTCGTCGCCGGTAATTACCGTCAGCGCCGTCGTGTGCCCGCACTCGGGATAGTTTGAACAGCCGATAAATCCCCCGTTCCGGCCGAGTTTCAGGCCGAGCCGGCCGTCTTCGCAGGCCGGACATTTGCGCGGGTTGCTGCCATCTTCGCGTTCCGGAAAGAAATGCGGGCCAAGCTCGGCATCGAGCTTGTCGATCACCTCGGTTATGCGCAGGTCCTTGGTCTCGCCAATGGCGGCCGAGAACGCTTCCCAGAAATCGCGCAGGAGGGTTTTCCATTGCATGTCGCCATTCGCGACATCGTCCAGGCGGCTTTCGAGGTCCGCCGTGAAGCCGTATTCGACGTAGCGTTCGAAAAATTCAGACAGGAATGCGGTGACCATCCGGCCCCGGTCATGAGGCGTGAACCGGCGCTGTTCGAGCGTCACGTAATTGCGGTCCTGCAGGACCTGGAGGATCGAGGCATAGGTCGACGGCCGGCCAATGCCCAGCTCTTCCATCTTGCGCACAAGGCTCGCTTCGGTGAAGCGCGGCGGTGGCTTGGTGAAATGCTGTTCCGGTGTTACCTCGCCACGGTTCATCATGTCGCCTTCGTTCATCGGCGGCAGGATACGGTCGCGTTCGTTGCCCTCGTCATCTTCGCCGGTGGTGGCGCTTTCGTCCTGGCCCTCCTGGTAAAGCTTCAGGAAACCGTCGAACTTCACGACCGAACCGTTAGCGCGCAGTACGGTGCCGCCGTCGGGGGAGGCGAGATCGACGGCGACCTGCTCCATGACCGCGCTTTCCATCTGGCTCGCGACGGCGCGCTTCCAGATCAGATCGTAGAGCCGGCGTTCGTCTTCGCCGAGATACTGGCGGACCTCGTTGGGTTTGCGCGAAAACTCCGTCGGGCGGATCGCTTCATGCGCTTCCTGGGCATTTTTGGACTTGTTGCGGTAGGTGTTGGGCTGGTCCGGTACATAATTATGGCCGTATTCCTGGCCGATGGTCGCGCGTGCCGCGACGATCGCCTCCTGGCCAAGGCTTACGCTGTCTGTTCGCATATAGGTGATCAGACCGACCGTTTCGCCACCGCCGACATCCACGCCTTCGTACAGTTTCTGTGCCGTGCGCATGGTCCGTGTCGCGCCGAAGCCCAGCTTGCGCGAGGCCTCCTGCTGCATTGTCGACGTCGTAAACGGCGGCGCGGCGCGGCGATTGACCGTTTTGCGCTCTACCGATTTGACCGTATAGCCATGACTTTCGATCTCGGCGACGGTCGCCTTGGCAGCTTCTTCGTTGTTAATGTCGTACCGGTCCAGCTTCCTGCCGCCCAGATGGGTCAGGCGCGCAGGCACGGTCGCACCGTTCACCGTCGTGAAGGCAGCGCCGATGGTCCAGTATTCCTGTGGCTTGAAAACCTCGATCTCGGCTTCGCGTTCGCAGATCAGGCGCAGGGCGACCGACTGCACGCGACCTGCCGATTTCGATCCCGGCAGTTTGCGCCACAGGATCGGCGACAGGCTGAACCCGACAAGATAATCGAGCGCGCGGCGGGCAAGATAGGCGTCGATCAGTTCCTGATTGAGCCCGCGCGGATTGTTCACCGCCTCGATAATCGCATTTTTTGTGACTTCATGGAAAACGACGCGTTGAACGTCGATATCGTCCAGCGCGTGACGTTCGTTCAGGATTTCCTGGAGATGCCAGGAAATCGCTTCTCCTTCGCGATCCGGATCGGTCGCGAGATACAGATGATCCGCGCCCTTGATGGCATCCTGGATGGCCTGAAGATTCTTTTCCGCCTTGGGGTCAACCGTCCAGACCATACGGAAGTCTTCGTCAGGCTGGACGGAGCCGTCCTTGGAGACGAGATCGCGCACGTGTCCGACACTTGCGAGGACCTTGAAGTCCGCGCCTAGATACTTGTTGATGGTCTTCGCCTTGGCAGGCGACTCGACGACGACTACGTCCATGATCACCGATAATTCTGTTTGCGGGCGACGTCACTATAGGGGCCGTTGGTTGCCGCAATCTTTATAAAACCAACGAAATCCGGTTCCCCGGATGCCTTTCGATCCGCCCTGCGAGTTCAAGTTCCAGCAGCGTACTCTGCACTGAGGCGGCAGACATGTGGCACTCGCGAACCAGTTCGTCAACACCTGTTGGTGTCGCGCCCAGTAATTCGATGATTTTGTCATGCGCCGTTTCCGGGTCGGTTTCGGTCGCAATTTCAACGGGTTGCGCCATGATCGCCCGGGAGGGCACATGACGGGGTTTGAACATCTGCTGGGACAGGGCAGAAACGATGTCGGCCGCACTTTCGGTGAGAATCGCGCCCTGTCGAATCAGGTCATTGGTCCCTTTGCAGCGGGGGTCTCGCGGCGAGCCGGGCACGGCAAAGACCTCGCGACCCTGTTCGAGGGCGAGCCGGGAGGTGATCAGCGAACCCGATTTGAGCGCGGCTTCAACGACGAGTACGCCCTGCGAGAGGCCGGAAACAAGCCGGTTGCGCGCGGGAAAATGCCGTGCCGTCGGGCGGGTGCCGACCGGTTGTTCCGACACCAAGGCGCCGGTTGCGGCGATGCGCTTCTGTATATCTTCGTGCTCCGGCGGATAAACCACGTCTATTCCGCCGGCAACGGCCGCGATCGTGCCGGTCTGCAGCGCCCCCGTATGCGCGGCGGCATCGATTCCGCGGGCGAGGCCCGAGACGACGACGAACCCCGCGTCGCCGAGCTCTGTCGCGATTTCCTCCGCAAAACGACGCCCGTTGGCCGATGCATTGCGCGCCCCCACGATCGCGACGGCGGGGCGTTTCAGCATCGCCGCGTCGCCGTGCAGGAACAGCAAGGGCGGGGGATCGGGGATCGCGGCGAGCGTCTCGGGATAGTCGGGTTCATACAGGCCGATGGCCCGCCCGCCTGCAGCCGTGAGGGCCTCCAGCTCCGCCTCAATGTCACCGCGTTCCGGGATGCTGAATTTTCTGCGCCGGCCCGCCCGTCTCGCCAGCTCCGGCAGGGCTTCGAGAGCCGCCGCGGCAGTGCCGAAGCGCTCTATCAGGTCGATAAACAGGTGCGGGCCCACGAATCTGGTGCGTATCAGCCGTAACCAGTCGATGCGTTCCTCGGCGCTCAGGTGTTTCGACGCGCTTTCCATCGTGCAACGATGGGTGGCAATCGGGTTCCGGTCAAGGCTTCCGCGATGCGCCGATTTTCGATTCCTCGCCCCGCAGCAGGCGCCGGATATTCCCGTGGTGTCGGATCCAGACCAGTGCCGAGAGGGCGATCGCGAATTCGGTGCGCTGTGGATCGGCCAGCCACGACATGTACACGGGGCTCGCCGCCAGGGCGATCAGGGCGGACAAGGACGAGTAGCGGAACAGGACGGCCGCCAGCAGCCATGTGGCGCAGGCCAACCCGCCGACCGGCGGCGACAGGGCGAACAGAACGCCGAGTGCCGTCGCTACGCCCTTGCCGCCGTGGAACATCAGCCAGACCGGGAATAGATGGCCGAGCAGCGCGCCGGCGCCGGCGACAATAGCCATGTCTGGCCCGTACACTTGGGCAATCAGGACGGCAGCAGCGCCTTTTGCTCCATCCAGCAGCAGTGTCGCCGCAGCGATTTTCCGGTTGCCGGTGCGCAGGACGTTGGTCGCGCCGATATTTCCGGATCCGATTGAGCGGATATCGCCCAGCCCGGCAAGCCGGGTCAGGATCAGGCCGAAAGGGATCGAGCCGATCAGGTAACCGCCGGTCACAGCGGCGAGAAGATAAGGCCAGCTATATGACCAGCTGATCGGATCGATCATGTTTCACCCTATCAGGGAGTGGACGTGGCGGCCGCCGACAACGGTACACATCGCTTTTCCCTGAACCTGCATCTGGTCGAAGGGCGTGTTCTTCGATCTGCTTTTGAGCTCAGAGGCTTCGACGGTCCATTCATGGTCGGGATCGAAGATCACCATGTCCGCGGGCAGGCCCGGCGCAAGACGTCCTTCCTTCATGCGCAGCAGGCTGCCGGGCGCAGAGGTCAGCCGGCGTATAAGGTCGAGAAGACTGATGCCTGCGTCCCTGTGAAGCGCGAGCGTCAGCGGCAGCAGCGTTTCGAGCCCGACGATGCCGGGCTCCGCCTGCACGAAGGGGAGGCGTTTTGAATCCTGGTCCTGCGGGCGATGATCGGAAGCGATCACGTCAATCGTCCCGTCGCGGAGACCCTCGATCACGGCGAGCCTGTCCTCCTCGCAGCGCAGCGGCGGCGAGACTTTCGCGAAGGTCCGGTAGCCCTCGGTCGCCGCATCCGTGAGCGTGAAATAATGCGGCGCGGTATCGCAGGTGACCGGCAGCCCGCGCGCCTTTGCGGCGCGAATGACGTCGATGGCGGCGGCGGTCGTGATATGGGCCGCGTGATAGCGCGCCCCGGTCAGTTCGACGAGCCGCAGGTCGCGCTCCAGCATCATGACTTCGGCGACAGCGGGAATGCCGGCGAGGCCGAGACGCGTCGCCATTTCGCCTTCGGTCATCTGGCCGTTTCCGGCGAGCCTCGGCTCTTCCGGGTGCTGGACGATCAGCAGATCGAACGTCGATGCGTAGGACAGGACCCGGCGCATCACCAGCGTATCGGCGATGGCGCGCGCGGCGTCTGTGAAGGCAAGTGCGCCCGCTTCCGACAATATGCCGAACTCCGTCAGTTCATTGCCTTCGAGACCGCGCGTGATCGCGCCATAGGCATAGATCTTGACGATGTTTGTTTCACGCGCGCGCCGCGCAATGAATTCGATGACCGAGACATTGTCGATGGCAGGGTCTGTATCGGGCAGGCAGATCAGCGATGTCACGCCGCCTGCCGCCGCGGCCGCACTGGCCGTCTCGAAGCTCTCCTTGTGTTCGCCGCCCGGTTCGGGCAGGTGAACGCGCATGTCGATCAGACCCGGCGCCAGGCAATAGCCTTTGCAGTCTATGACCTTCACATTGTGCGGCGGGCCGCTGGGGAACAGGTGCGGCCCGGTATCGATTATCTTGTTGCCGTCAATCAGAACCGTGCCTGTCTGGTCGAGACCGCTTGCGGGGTCCAGCAGGCGCGCATTCACATAGGCCCGGAGTTGCTCTGTCATGCGCCGTCCTCGCCGGTATTGCGGGACAGGCTCCGGGTGACGAGATCGAGGCATGCCATCCGCACCGCGACGCCCATTTCAACCTGTTCGTGGATAACGCTGCGATGGATGTCGTCGGCCAGTTCGGAATCGATTTCGATGCCGCGATTCATCGGTCCGGGATGCATGATCAGCGCATCCGGCTTGGCGACCACAAGTTTGTCGCGGTCGAGGCCGAAAAAGCGGAAATATTCGCGGGTCGACGGCACGTAGGATCCCTGCATCCGCTCGGTCTGCAGGCGCAGCATCATGATGATGTCCGCATCCCGTATGCCGTCCAGCATGTTGTGATGCACTTCGACGCCGAGTTTCTCTATCGCCGTCGGCAACAGCGTTTTCGGCGCGACCAGCCGGACATGGGCACCCATGGTATTCAGCAGGTAGATATTCGAGCGTGCCACGCGGGAATGCAGGATATCGCCGCAGATGGCGACCGTCAGACCCTCGAGCGATTGTTTGCGCCGCCGGATGGTCAGCGCGTCGAGCAATGCCTGGGTCGGGTGTTCATGACTGCCGTCCCCGGCATTGATAACCGAGCATGTAACCTTCTCGCTCAGCAACTGGACCGCGCCGGAATCGCTGTGCCGGACCGTCAGGACGTCGGGATGCATGGCGTTCAGGGTCATCGCCGTGTCGATCAGCGTTTCGCCCTTTTTGATGGCGCTGGCGCTGACCGACATGTTGATCACGTCGGCGCCGAGCCGCTTTCCGGCAAGTTCGAACGATGTCCGGGTGCGGGTCGAATTCTCGAAAAAGACGTTTATCAGCGTGCGGCCGCGCAGGATGGCGCTTTTCTTGTCGTCCTGCCGGTTTTGCTCAATATAGGATTCCGAGAGATCCAGGAGAGTTTCGATCTCTTCCCTTGGGATGCCTTCCATGCCGAGAATATGCATTCTGGGGGGGCGAAGGCGCGCGTTGATTGCCGGGTCTGCCATTAAAACCTGTTTATAAGAGGCATCTGCGGGAGCGGCAAGGCGTCCAAACGCCTGCCGATTCGCATGAAACTCTACTCGCCTTCGGCGATACCGTCCTGCCGCAGCCGTGTGATCTCGTTCGCGGTCAGCCCCAGCATATCGCGGAGCACTTCGACGGTGTGTTCGCCGCGGACAGGCGGCGGCCGGCGATAGGTCACCGGCGTTCCCGACATTTTTGCCGGGGCCGCGACAAGTTTCACCGCGCCCGCCTGCGGATGCGGCATCTCAATCGCCATGCCGCGTGCCCGGGCATGTGGATCGTCGAACACCCGGCTGACGGTGTTGATGGGTCCGCATGGCACGCCCGCGCTCTCCAGCGAGGCTATCCAGTCGTCGGTGCTGCGGGCGCGGAATATCTCGCGGATTTTCGGCAACAACGTGTCGCGATTGCGGATACGGGCGGGGTTGGTGGCGAAATCAGGGTTTTCGGCCAGTTCCGGGGCACCTGCCGCTGCACAGAAACCGGCGAACTGGCCGTCATTGCCGGCAGCGAGGATGACGTGGCCGTCCGCGGTTTCGAATACCTCGTAGGGCACGACACTGGCATGCGCATTGCCGAGCCTGGCCGGGTCCTCGCCGGTATTGAGATACTCGACGGCATGATAGTAGAGCCAGGAAATCTGGGTCTCGAAAAGCGACAGGTCGATTTGCTGGCCCATGCCGGTGGCATCCCGGTGGCGCAGGGCGGCGAGAATCGCGGTCGATGCGTGCATCCCGGTCATGATATCGGCGATGCCTATCCCGGTTTTTACGGGCATGCCGTCGGGTTCGCCCGTTACCGACATGATCCCGCCCATGCCCTGGGCAAGGAAATCGTATCCCGCCCGGTCGCGATAGGGGCCGGTCTGTCCGAACCCGGTGATCGAGCAATAGACAAGGGACGGAAATTCGTCGCGGAGGTTGTCATAACCGAGGCCGTATTTCGCCAGCGCGCCAACCCTGAAATTCTGGATCAGCACGTCGCATTTGGCGAGCAGCTTGCGGATCAGGGCCTGGCCGTCGGCCTGCGATATGTCGATCGCGACCGAACGCTTGTTGCGGTTGGCGCTGAGATAGAACGTGCTTTCTTCGGTGTCGTTGCCGTCCGCGTCCTTGACGAAGGGCGGGCCCCAGCTTCGCGTATCGTCGCCCGCGCCCGGCTTTTCGATCTTGATGACATCGGCGCCATAATCGCCCAGAAGCTGGGTACAGACAGGCCCGGCCAGAATCCGGCTCAGATCGAGAATGCGAATGCCGGTTAGGGGGCCGGCAACGGGGTCGGTCATCGGGATTTATTCCGCCGCCCGGGGCGGCTGGCCGATCAGTTCCTCTGGCGTCCGTTTCTCCATCTGGAACATGTTTGTCTCGTCCACCCAGGAATAGTCCTTGTAGCCGAGCCGGGCGATGGGCCTGACCCGTGCAACCTCGAATATACCGTCTTCGCTGATCGCTTCATCCGCGATATGCACGCCCATTACCTGGCCGAACACCACATGATGGACGAACATCTTGCTGTCGCCCGGCAGCACGACGATTTCGTGCAGCTTGCATTCGAACTGGACGGGCGAGCCCTTGATGCGCGGCGGCGCGACCAGGGTCGACGGAACGCTTTCAAGCCCCGCCTCGGCCAGTTCGTCCTGCGTGCGGTCGATAATGAGCCCGGTCTGGTTCATCTGCTCGCGCTGGTCCCAGGTCGCCATGTTGTAAACGAATTCGCCGGTTTCCCTGATATTGGCGACAGTGTCCTTTTCCTCGTGATCCTCGGCGTGACCGCCGGCCGAAAACAGGCAGAAGGGCGGATTGTAGCTGAGCACATTGAAAAAGCTGAAGGGGGCGACGTTTATGTCCCCCGCCTTGTTCACGGAGGTGATCCAGCCGATGGGGCGCGGCACGACACAGGCCTTGATCGGGTTGTAGGGCAGGCCGTGGTCGTTCTTGGCGGGTTCGAAAAACATGTTTCTGCGATTCCTGCTTGTCAGATGGCGAGGTCGATATCGGAGCCGTCGGGCAGGGCCTGGTCGGCCCGCGGAGGCCGGAGGTTGGCTGCCATACCGGTCAGACTCCGTCGATCACGTCGGCCCAGTCCTCGATCATTTCGGGCAGCACGGCGCGGACGTGAATGCTGAATTGAGTATATCCCATATCCCGCAGAGCGCGGATCTGTTCGCGGATCGCCGCAGGTGTGCCCGATACGGTCGTGTTGCGGATAAAGTCGCCGGTGATCAGGTGGCGTTCTTCGGGCCGCACGGCCATCAGGTGGTTCTTGTGGTTCGACAGATAACGCGCATTCGCGGGTTGGTACTTCTCGTATATTTTCAGGTACTCGGCGACCAGTGATTCCAGTTCGGGCGGCGGTTTCTGGCCGATGGATCCGAACTCCGCCTCTTCTGCGAGGTTGTGCAGGATGATCGCCGATTGCGGCCCGGCCTGAGCCAGGACATAATCCGCATCCCAGTCGTCGTCGGCTTTCAGCACGGCGCCGCCGCTGATCGCGTTGGCCTCGAGATCGGCAGGATCGCGACCGGCCGCTGTCCATGCCGCTTTCATGTCGTCGATGGCCGCCTGTGCCCGGTCGAGGCGGCCGACCGTGTTGGTCCAGCGATATCCTTTCTCCGCCACCATCTTGCGCCCTCTGGGGCCGAGCGCGGAGACATGGACCGGGATCGGGTCGATGATATTTGTGAGGTTGAGCTCGGGGTTCATGAAACGCACGGGGTGCATCCCGCCTTCGATCTCGGCGTCGACCGTCTCGCCCGCCAGCAATTTTTCGACCACATTGATGTAATCGAACATCGTCGACAGTTTCATCGGCCCGAGGCCCATGGTGCGTCGGCCGGTGAAGCCGGTGCCGACACCCATGTCGATGCGGCCGGGCGCCAGTGCGTTGAGGCTGGCGAGGGCGTTTGCCGCAACGGGGGCCAGCCTGTTGGTCGGAATGAGCACGCCGGTGCCGAGCCGAATCCGGTCGGTTTTCATCGCCGCTGCTGTCATCGAGACAAAGAGATCGGCATTTATCAGCTGGGAATCGATAAACCACGCGTAATCGAAGCCGAGTTCTTCGGCGCGTTTCACGATTTTCCATGAATCCGCCGCCGGGGCGATGTTGATTCCGAACTTCATCCGGAGATTAGAGCCTAAAGCGACCGATGCGGCAATCGCCGGTAAAATGCGCTAGTTGCCGAGCAACGAAATCCAGATCGGCAAAGTCACGATGGCCAACGCCGTCTGGGTCGTCAGGATACCGGCCATCAGGCGTGCATCGCCGCCCATCTGGCGGGCGAGGATATAGGCCGACGGCGCTGTCGGCAGGGCGTGGAAGATCACCAGCACATAAGCCGCGGCGCCTGTCAGGCCGAGCGCCTGCGCGAAGCCGAGTGCGATCAGCGGCATGGCGATAAGCTTGAGAAGCGCGGACAGACCGACCCAGAGCCGTCCCGCCCGGGCGGCGGCGAGATCGAGCCCGGCCCCGACGCAGAGAAGGCCGACGGCCGGCGCGGCGCGGCCCAGAAGTTCGAAGAAAGTCGCCACCGGTACCGCCAGGCCGAGGCCCGAGACGTTCACGACAATCCCCGCCGCACAAGCGATGATCAGCGGGTTGCGGGTCATTTCCTTCGCGGCGCCCAGCGTGCTGGCATTGCCGCTGCCGTATTTCGCCAGCACCCAGACGCTGACGACGTTGACGAACGGCACCATGAAGGCGATGAAAACCGCGCCCAGGGCGATGGTGTCCGGCCCGTAAAACGCGATCACCAGCGGGATGCCGATATAGGTATTGAACCGGATCGCGCCCTGGGTCAGCGAGGTGAACCCGGGCCCGTCCAGTTTGAGGGCGGGGCGGAAGATCAGCAGCAGCGCCATCAGCGCGGGCGTACCGGCAACCCCGATCCCGAGCGTTACGATCGGCAGGTCGTCGATCTTCGCCGTCGCCAGGCTGACAAACAGCAGCGACGGGAACAGCACGTAATAGGTAAGCCGCTCAACCGGGGGCCAGGCCTGCGGCGGGAACAGCTTCGTGCGCCGCAGACAGAATCCGGCGACGATGATCAGGAAGATCGGCGCAATGGTGGCAACGACGAAGAGCAAGTGAATGTCCGGATTGGGTGGGCTAAGAGGGCAAGTTGCGCAGGAAGTCGAGCGCGCCCTGCAGGATAAACTGCGCTGCCATTTTGTCGATCACCTCGGCGCGCCGTTTGCGGGTAACGTCCTGGGCGATCAGGTGACGTTCCATCGCCTGCGTCGACATGCGTTCGTCCCAGAAGCCGATGGGCAGGTCGGTTTTTCCGGCGAGATTGGCGCCGAACTGGCGGGTCGACTGGCAGCGCGGGCCTTCCGTGCCGTCCATGTTGACCGGCAGACCCAGGATCACGCCGCCCACATTGTATTGGGGAAAGACCGCGAGAAGTGCTTCGGCGTCCTTCGTGAATTTGGTCCGCCGGATCGTGTCCAGCGGCGAGGCGATCATCCGGCTGTCGTCCGAGATCGCCATGCCAATGGTCTTGTCGCCCAGATCGAGGCCGATCAGGCAGGCGCGCGGCGGTAAAGCCCCGGCGAATTCGCGGATGTGTTCGATGATCACGGAACGCTTCATAACGGAGGACCGCGCCGACGGGAAGCATTCTTGACGATCCCCGAGCGACGACGTTCCGGTCCCTTGCCGATCCGGGGGACCGGTGATAGTTTCCGCCCGCTTTTGCGGGAGAATTCAACGACATGGCTGTCGATCGGGATACTGTCATACGCGTCGCGCGTCTGGCCCGGATAAAGGTGCCGGAAGGCGACCTGGATACGCTGGCGGGGGAGCTGTCGAACATCATCGGCTGGGTAGAACAGCTTGACGAGGTCGATACCGCCGGTGTCGATCCGATGACGTCCGTTGCGGACATGAAACTGCGCTGGCGCGCCGACGAGGTTACCGATGGCGGCATTCGCGATCGCGTGACGGCAAATGCTCCCGATCCGCAGCACGGTATGTTCTCTGTCCCGAAGGTCATCGAATAATGACCGCCCTGACGGATTTCACGATCGCCGAGGCACGCGATGCGCTGGAAAGCGGCGCGGTTTCAGCGCGCGACCTGGCCGAAGCGCATATCGCCGCCATGGAGGCGGCGCGGAACCTGAACGCGTTTATCACCGAGACGCCGGACCGTGCGCTGGCGGATGCCGATGCATCCGACGCCCGCCGGGCGAAGGGAGAGGCGCTGGGCGCGCTTGACGGTATTCCGCTCGCCATCAAGGACCTGTTCTGCACCGAAGGGGTTATGACCACGGCGGCATCGCATATCCTCGAAGGGTTCGTGCCGCCATATGAAAGCACGGTTTCCGGGAATCTCCGGGCGGCGGGTAGCGTGATGCTCGGCAAGACCAATCTCGACGAGTTCGCGATGGGATCGTCAAACGAGACCAGCTATTTCGGAAATGTCGAAAACCCCTGGCGCCGCGATGGCGACAACCGGCCGCTGGTGCCGGGCGGATCGTCGGGCGGGGCGGCGGCGGCGGTGTCGGGGCGGTTGTGTCTTGGCGCGACGGGGACGGATACCGGCGGTTCCATCCGCCAGCCCGCCGCGTTCTGCGGCATTGTTGGCATGAAACCGACCTATGGCCGCTGTTCGCGCTGGGGTGTGGTGGCCTTCGCCTCGTCGCTCGACCAGGCGGGTCCGATGACCCGCACGGTGCGCGATGCGGCAATCCTGCTTGGCGGCATGGCCGGGTTCGATCCGAAGGATTCGACCTCGACCGATATGGCGGTGCCGGATTTCGAGGCGGCGCTGGACGGCGGCGTCAAAGGCCTGCGGGTTGGAATCCCCGCGGAATATGCGGTTGACGGGATGAACCCGGAAATCGCGGCTTTGTGGGACCAGGGCAAGGCCTGGCTCGAAGACGCCGGGGCCGAACTGGTCGATATCAGCCTGCCGCATACGAAATACGCGCTGCCGGCCTATTACATCATTGCGCCGGCCGAAGCCTCGTCCAACCTTGCGCGCTATGACGGCGTGCGTTACGGCCACCGCGAAGACGGTGCCGACCTGACGGAACTGTATGAAAACACCCGCGCTGCCGGGTTCGGCACCGAAGTCCGCCGCCGTATCCTGATCGGCACCTACGTGCTGTCGGCGGGCTATTACGATGCCTATTACCTGAAGGCCCAGAAGGTCCGTGCCCTGATCGCCCGCGATTTCACGCAGGCCTATGAAAAATGCGACGTCATCCTGACGCCGACGACACCCGGTCCGGCGTTTGCGGCGGGCGAAAAATCGGACGATCCCATCGCCATGTATCTGAACGACGTGCTGACGGTGCCGGCGTCGCTGGCGGGCCTGCCGGCGATTTCGGTGCCGGCGGGGCTGTCCGGTGACGGGCTGCCCCTCGGACTGCATATGATCGGCCGGGCGTTTGACGAGGAAACCCTGTTCCGGGCCTCTCAGGCGCTGGAAGATGCCGCGGGCTTCGATGCCCGTCCGGCGCAGCGCTGACGAATGAAGACAGGGCAGGGCCGTGGTGATCGCGCATGAGCATGCAGACCGTCTGGTACATACTGATCCATGTCAGTCTGGGGCTGATCGGCTGGCAGGTCTTCACGATCACAAACCAGGGCGTGCTCGCGGCGCTTGCCGTCTGCGCCAGTGTGCAGGCCTGGCCGATGTACGAATTATACAAACTGAGCTGGGACAAGTTTGCGGCGATGCGGTCCGGTGTGACCGGCGCGGAAGAGCGGAAAAAGGAAACGCGCGGCTACTGGATCCGCATGAGCCGTCTGTGGCTGTTCCGCGCCAGCGCATATTCGATGCTGACGTTATTCGTCGCCTGGCTGATGAGAGGATAGACGCATGAGCCTTCTGCAAGGTCGCACGGGCGACTGGGAAATCGTCATCGGGCTCGAGGTCCACGCCCAGGTGACGTCGAAGTCGAAACTGTTTTCCGGCGCGTCTACCGCGTTCGGCGCAGAGCCGAACACGCAGGTCTCCCTGGTCGATGCCGCGATGCCGGGCATGCTGCCGGTGATCAACGAGCGCGCCGTGGAACAGGCCGTGCGCACGGGGCTTGGCCTCAACGCGCAGATCAACCTGGTGTCGATTTTCGACCGGAAGAACTATTTCTATCCAGACCTGCCGCAGGGTTATCAGATTTCGCAGTTCCTCGACCCCGTGGTCGGCAAGGGCGAGATCGAGATCGACCTCGCCGACGGGACCAGCCGGACCGTCGGCATCACCCGTCTGCACCTTGAACAGGACGCCGGCAAATCCATTCACGACCAGGACCCGCGCAAGACGCTGATCGACCTGAACCGGTCCGGTGTCGCGCTGATGGAGATCGTGTCGGAACCCGACATGCGTTCTGCGGAGGAAGCCGGCGCCTATGTGACCAAGCTGCGCTCGATCCTGCGCTATCTCGGCACCTGCGACGGCAATATGCAGGAAGGCTCGCTGCGCGCAGACGTGAATGTTTCGGTCCGCAGGCCGGGCGGCGATCTGGGCACGCGCTGCGAGATCAAGAACGTGAACTCGATCCGCTTTATCCGCGAAGCGATCGAATATGAAGCCCGCCGTCAGATAGAGATCATCGAGGACGGGGGCGCTATCGATCAGGAAACCCGCCTGTTCGATCCCGACCGTGGCGAAACCCGGTCGATGCGCTCGAAAGAGGAATCCCACGATTACCGGTATTTCCCCGATCCCGACCTGCTGCCGCTCGAACTGGAACAAAGCTGGGTCGATGCGATCCGGGAATCCCTGCCGGAACTGCCGGACCAGAAGAAGCACCGTTTCATGGACGATTACGGGCTCAGCGTGGACGACGCGGCGCAGTTGATCGCAGAGCGCGAGACGGCGGAATACTTCGAGGCTGTCGCCAGGGGCCGGGACCCGAAGATCGCCGCGAACTGGGTGACGGGGGAGCTGTTCGGCGCGCTGAACCGGACCGATACCGACCTGTCCGCTTCCAAAGTCGGCGCCGACATGCTCGGCAGGCTGGTCGATCTGATCGGCGACGGCACGCTGTCCAACCGCCTCGCCAAGGAGGTATTCGAAATCATGTTCGAGACCGGCGACGATCCCGAAAAGATCGTCGAGGAACGCGGTCTGAAACAGGTCACCGATACCGGGGCCATTGAAGCCGCCGTTGATGCCGCGATCGCCGCCGGGGCCGCCCAGGTCGAACAGTACAAGGGCGGCAACGAGAAGATTCTCGGCTGGTTCGTCGGTCAGGTGATGAAGGCGACCCAGGGCAAGGCGAACCCGCAGGCGGTAAACGAAATCCTGCGCAGGAAGCTGGACGGTTAGGGTTTCTCCAACCTGTCATCCCGGGCTCGTGCCGGGATCCAGAAATGGCGGCCTCAGGACTGGACCGCGGAGCCTGTCCGGGGTGAAAATCTGCGTTGAATTCGGCAATTACTGCACCTTTATGGATGCGTGTTGCAAAAGTCTTTCCCAGGGGACCTGCGCCCAGCCCTTCGCGCAGCGGCGACAGCGCGCTATGATCGCCCCGACAATATTCAGCGGAAGGACATCCCGATGACCATCGACGTCTACACATGGCCGACACCCAACGGGCATAAAGTGCATATCATGCTTCACGAGGCGGAGATCGAGCACAACATCATCCCGATCAACATCCAGGAAGGCGACCAGTTCAAGCCCGACTTCCTGAAGATAAGCCCGAACAACAAGATGCCGGCCATCGTCGATCCCGACGGGCCCGACGGCAAGCCGATCTCGGTCTTCGAATCCGCCGCCTGCCTGATCTATCTCGCCAACAAGACCGGCAAATTCCTGCCGAAGGACGAACGCAAGAACTACGACGTGCTGCAATGGCTGATGTTCCAGATGGCGTCGGTCGGCCCGATGCTCGGCCAGTGTCATCATTTCAATGCCTATGCCCCGCTGCGCGAGCCGAAAGAGCGGCTCGAATACGCGCAGAACCGCTACATCAACGAAGGCACGCGCATCTATGGCGTCATCGACCGCCAGCTTGAAGGCAAGGACTGGATCGCCGCCGGGGAATATACCATTGCCGACATGGCCATCATGCCGTGGCTCCGCGATCCGGTGAAACAGGGTATCGACGCCGACAAGTTCCCGAATTTGTTGCGCTGGCGCGATAGAATGTGGGCCCGACCACAGGTTCTCGCCGCCCTGGATACCCTTAAAGACCATGGCCGCAAGGATAATTCCTTTTCCGACAAGGGCTGGGAAATCATGTACGGCAAAACCCAGTCGTCGCAGGGGAATGCGGCTGAATAGCCGCTCGGCCCCGGCCCGCTGAGACAAGGCCCCTCGGTCGGCGACGGCGCGAGGGGTTTTTTCTCGCCCGGACCGGAAAATGGCCTCTAAAGGCGAATCCCGGTGTGTGTCTCTGGACTCCCGAAGTGCTCCTAAGATAGCCTCTCTGCTTGATTCAGCAGGGGAAAAATATGGCCAATACCGGGTTCCGCAACTTTCTGGATGATCTTGATCGCGCCGGAGAACTGCGAAAAATTTCCAAGCCGGTCGATTGCCGTCACCTTTCGGCGCTTGCCGAGCAAGCGGATGAAGCGACCCTTTTCGAGAACATAGACGGATATCCGGGCTGGCGTGTCGCGACCGCGCTTGTCTCGACCCGCAAACGCCTTGCGATCGCGATGGGTTGCACCGAGAACCGGGTCGCCTTTGAGTTCGAGGAAAAATCCTCCCGCCCGATAGATCCTGTCACCGTTACAACCGCTCCCTGCCAGGAAGTCGTCATGGAGGGGGATGACGTCGATCTGACGTCGATACCGCTGCCCCTGATGCACCTGTTCGATGGCGGCCCATATATTTCCGGGACTTTCGCCGTCTCGAACGATCCCGAGTACGGGCCGAATGTCGGCTGTTACCGGCTGATGTACCGTACGCCCCGGGAAACGGGCATTGACCTGGTTTCGCCGTCAGACATGCGCTTCTACTATCAGCGCGCTCTCGACAAGGGGGAGCCGCTGCCGATCGCCATCGCCGTCGGCGTCCACCCGCTGGATATGCTCGCGGCCTCCTACAAGGCACCGATCGATACCAATGAGCTTGCCCTGGCCGGCGGACTGCGCGGTGAGGCGCTCGAGATGGTCAAATGCAGGACACTCGATCTGGAAGTCCCGGCCGATGCCGAGCTTGTGCTCGAAGGGGAATTGCTGCCGATCGGCTGGACGGCGGATGAAGGACCCTTTGGGGAATTCAGCCAGATTTCCGGTGACGTGAAATGGAATCCGATTTTCAGGATCAAGTGCATCACCCACAGGCGCGATCCGATATTCTACATGTTGCAGATGCCCTGGGAAAACGACTGGCTCGCAGCACCCGTGACAGAGGCGGCAGGGCTTCAGGCGCTCCGGATCGCCAGCGTGCAACCGGTGGATATTCGCGCACCCGTCGGCAGTTGCGGATACTGGGCGCTGATCGCGTCGATCAAGAAGCGGCCGGGTGAGGGCAAGAACGCGGTTATGGCGCTTCTGTCGGTGGCGGAGGTCAAATATGTCGTGGTTACGGATGACGATATCGACATACACGATCCGGACGAGCTGGATTGGGCCATCGCCTTCCGGGTTCAGGCCGACACGGATGCCATTGTCGTTTCCGGTGCGCGCGCCAAGCATATCGATCCCAGCGTAAAGGCATGGGAGCTCGGAAAGGGCGGGCTGCCGACGACGGCCAAGCTCGGCATCGATGCAACAATTCCCGAGGGGGTTCCGCGTATCCTGTATCGCCGGATCAAGAATTACGGCCGTGACCGCGTTAAACTGGAAGATTTCGAATGAGCCCGCTTGCCGCCGAACTCAGAGCGACCCTGGAAACGACCGCACGGCAGTTTCATGAATTGGTCGACGATCACATGGAGACGCCGTGGCGCGATTTTCTTCAGGCCTGGGGAGAGTTACGCGAGGCCTATATCCTCAAACGCGACGACGAGGGCGCCTATTTCATCGAAACCGGCTGAATTTTCGCCGCCCCAATGATCGACCTCTATACCTATCGCACGTCGAATGGCCGCAAGGCGTCGATCATGCTGGAGGAATGCGGGCTCGACTATACGCTACACATCGTCGATATCACGAAGGGAGAGCAGGATACCGCCGCCTTCCGCGCAATAAACCCCAATGGTCGCATTCCCGCGATCACAGACCGGGCCGGGCCGCACGGCGCACCTTTGACGCTGTTCGAATCCGGCGCGATCCTGCTTTATCTTGCGCAGAAGGCGGGGATGTTTCTGCCGCCGGATGAGAGAGACAGATGGGTCGCGGTCCAGTGGCTGATGTGGCAGATGGGTGGCGTCGGTCCCGGTTTCGGGCAGGCGTTTCATTTTCTCCACCAGTTCCCGGAGGATGCGCCGGAAGAAGAAATTTCATACGGTCGCACCCGCTATGGCGGCGAGGTCAGTCGCCTGTGCGATGTCATGGACGCCCGCCTTGCCGAAGCGGCATTTCTGGCGGGCGAAGATTATTCGGTTGCTGATATCGCGACCTATCCGTGGATTGCGCTCCATAAATGGTTCGGTCTGGACCTTGCGCGGTGGCCGCATCTTCGGCGATGGTGCGAGGAAACCGGGGCGCGTCCCGCGGTTCGGCGGGGCATGGACGTGCCGACAAGGGATCAAATGGAAGAACACGCGCAGTCACGCGCAGGATGAAATGCTGAAATACGGGAGAATGAAATGATCGATCTTTATAACTGGCACACATCGAACGGGCGCAAGCTGTTCATCATGCTCGAGGAACTGGGCGTCGATTACAACACACATGCGATCAATATCGGCAAGGACGATCAGTTCACGCCGGAATTCACGGCGATCAACCCGAATGGCAAGATCCCCGCGATGATCGATCAGGACGGGCCTGGCGGCGAGCCGTTCGCGCTGTTCGAATCCGGCGCCATGCTGATGTATCTGGCCGACAAGTACGGAAAATTCCTGCCGCCGGTCGAAGACGTGCGGAACCGTTACATCACTATTCAGTGGCTGATGTTCCAGATGGGCGGGATCGGGCCGATGTTCGGCCAGGCGCATCATTTCCGGCGGGCGCAAACGAAGGTCGAATACGGGATAGAACGCTATACCAAGGAAGCGCGGCGTCTGTGGGGCGTGCTGGACGGCCATCTCGCCGGCAGCGAATTCATGCACGGAGATTATTCGATTGCCGATATGGCGATTTACCCATGGACCGCACGGTACGACTGGCAGGGCGTGGCGCTGGAAGAATTTCCGAATGTAAAACGCTGGTACGAGACCGTCGGTGCGCGGCCCGCGGTCGAAAAGGCGATGGGAATCAATCTGGCCGAGGCGGCCTGACTCCCGCCCGGCCCGGCGATGGCCGGGAGGCCGCGTCCAGGGACAGGATTAGTGCGCGGCGATGCCTTCGCCGTCGCGCCGGCCTTTCTGGACGGGAACCGCCCCCATCAGGCCGCGTAGCTCCCGGCGGCAGCTTTCGAGCTGGGAGAGTTCGCGCTGATCCTCCCGATCGCTCACCTGCATGTAGCTGAGCTTAACTTCGACCAGGTCGAGCAGTGTTTCTACGGTGCGTTTTGAGATGGACATCTTTTCGATACCGATTACTGGTTAACGTCGGACCCGATTTTCCGCTCGCCATGCTTAACAATGCGTGAACACCGCGGATGATTTATTAAGGGAAATTCAACCGGGATAGGGTCAAATGAATCGCGTCGGCAAAATGGTCCGGCGGGAGGAAGATGCAATGGCAACTGTATCGATCGACGGGCTCGCCCCGGACTATCAAAGTATCAGCGGCACGCTGGCTATCACCCGGCGGCTCAGCGACAAGGTGCTGGCCGCCTTCAACCATGCTTACGCGACCGGCGAGCTGGAAGTCGCAGCCAAACTCCGCGCGGTGCTGCAGATCACCGAAGCCAAACGGCCGAAAGGCGACAAGCGCGGCGGCTATGATGCGACGGCACATGCCGATCTGTGGGTCAGCTTTGTCGAGGCGCGCAACACATACAAGGTGCTGTGCGAGAAGAAATCGGCCAAGGCGGTTGACCTCGAATCCGCCCAGGAAAAGATGAAGATTGCCTATCGCGCCTGGAGCGAAGTCTAGGCTCGGGAACGAAAACGAACCCGTTCATTTAGCAGGTCGCGTTGATCCCGATCAGGGCGTAAACTTCCCCCAAAAGCCGGACACGGCTCATTCAGGGGAAGAAACATGAAAAATTATCTGGACGGTGGCGAAGCAATCATCGAGGCCTTCCGGCGTCTCAATATCGATTATGTGATGGCGTCGCCGGGCTCCGAATGGGGGTCCGTCTGGGAAGCCTTTGCCCGCCAGGATGCGAATAAAGCCGACGGCCCGACCTATCTGAGCTGCGCGCACGAGACCCTCGCCGTGAACCTTGCCATGGGCTACAGCGTCATGACGGGGCGGATGCAGGCCGTGATGCTGCATACCGGCGTCGGGTTGCTGCAGGGCTCCATGGGCATTGATGCGGCGAACCGTCAGGGCGTGCCGATGGTGGTTGTTTCCGGCGAGTCCCTCACCTACAGCGAACAGGAAGGTTTCGAGCCCGGCCCGCAATGGCAGGGGCTTCTGTCCGTGGTCGGCGGTCCGGCCAACCTGGTGCAGGGGATCACGAAATGGTCGCAGGCCGTCAGCAGCCCCTTCACCCTGCATGAACAGCTGATCCGTGCCGGTGAAATGGCGCAGCGGTCACCCGCCGGGCCGGTCTATATGTCGGTGCCCATCGAGACGATGCTGCACGACTGGACGCCGCCGCAGAACCCGCGGAATGTGCCGAAGCCGATCCTGCCCGTACCGCCGGCCGCCGAGATCGAGCGCGTCGCTGCCATGCTCGTCGCCAGCGCCAATCCCGCCATCATCGCCGAATCCATTGGCCGCGATCCGGACGGTTACGCCGCGACCGTCGAACTGGCCGAGTTGCTGGGGATTCCGGTATCGGACTCCGGGTGGAGCGATTTCACGAATTTCCCGAAGGATCACCCGCTATACCAGGGGATCGGGAATCCGGAGTATTTGCACGAAGCGGATGTTGTGCTGACCCTGCGGTCGCGGGCGCCGTGGTCGCCGCCGGGCAACAAGCCCGCCAGGGCGACCGTCGTCAATATCGACGAAGCGCCGTTCCGTACCCATATGGTTCATCAGAACCTGCAGGCAGATATGTTCCTTGAAGGCGATGCCGTCGCCACGCTGAGGGCGCTGATCGCTGCCGTGCGGGAAAAGGGCGTCGATGACGCCGCGGTCGCCGCGCGCCGGGAACGCTGGTCCAAAGGCCACGACGCGCTTGCCGCGCGCAAACAGGCCCAGGTGGATGAGGCCCTGGCGAAGGACACGATTTCGCCCATCGGACTGTGCGCCACGCTCGGCGCCGTGCTGCCCGACGACACGATCTATATCGACGAGACCATCACCAGCCGGCGCTCGATTATCGAACATGTGGACTTCAAGGGCCCGCTCAGCTTCTTCAGTGTCGCCTCGGGCGGGCTGGGGCAGGGGCTCGGCCTCGCGCTCGGCGCAAAGCTCGCGATGAAAGACCGCCCCGTGGTCTCCGTCATCGGCGACGGCTCGTTCATGTACAACCCCGTCACCCAGAGCCTTGCCCTGTCGCAGCACAAGGACATTCCGATCATGATCGTGGTGTTCAACAATGCGGGCTATTCCGCCATGCGCAAGGAACACCACGCCTATTATCCGGACGGGGTCGCGGCGGCATCCAACGCATCGGAAGGCTTCAATATCACCGATGTGGACTATGCCGAGCTCGGCAAGCCGTTCGGATTCTATGGCCGCCGGGTAGAGGCCCTGGCGGACCTGCCCGAGGCGTTGAAAGAGGCCTATGCCGCGACCATGGAAGGCCGGACGGCGATCGTAAATGTGATCCTGGACGAGGGCGCGCCGGCGAAGCGGTAAGGGCGACGGAGACGGACGGATTCGATTGACAGGCCTGCCGCTGCTCGGTTACACCCGCTCCTGCATACAGCGTGTAAACGATACCACTCCCCGGCGGAGAGGTGGCCGAGTGGCTGAAGGCGCTGGTTTGCTAAATCAGTATGCGGGTAACCGTATCGAGGGTTCGAATCCCTCTCTCTCCGCCAATTATCCGCAGTTTCTAGGAGTTTTGCGGCGCTTCCGGGCTGTATTCCCATAATAGCTCCCCGATAGGGCGCGTGCTGCAGCTTCAGAAACTTTCATCGAACCAAAAAGCCAAAACGGCTCAGTCTATACCCCACCCCTGGGTGTACACTCGCTTTGTCAGCTGGGACTCCGCATATCCTCCGGTAATACTATTTCAGACGAACGGATTCGTATTGGGCGAAAAGCTGCTGCAGTAACTGGCCTCAGGCCCCTCAGGGCTTTACGAGAAGGTCCTGATTCTCCCCCACTGGATTGGTCCACCGCTTATGATAGGAAACGTAGGGGCAGTTCCGCGATGAGCTCCTTAACGGGGAGGTATTTTACAGCCTGAAAGAAGCTCAGATCGTCATTGAACAATGGCGGCGTCACTACAACACGAAGCAACCACATCAGTGCTCGGATACAGGCCGCCAGCACCCGAAAGCATCATCAGCATGGAGGAAAAGCGTATAATGCACTAACATTCAAACTGGACCAGTCACTGGGGGCAGGTCACAGTCTTTCTGGCGAGGTTGCAGTTAGATAAGGGGCTCTGGGTTATCTAATGGCCCAAAATAGTCGCTGGCTATGAAAGCAATCGTTATAGCCAACACAAGTGAGCTACCGATTGCAAAGCTTGCCTTCGTGCGTTTCATTTCTCCGCCCCCCAATAAC